>Ga0208823_1003419_pt1 | contig 11276 bp, 8 predicted proteins | sample AD_UKC075_MetaG_FD_184440 | JGI IMG/M metagenome (GOLD analysis project Ga0208823, IMG submission 184440) | Active sludge microbial communities of municipal wastewater-treating anaerobic digesters from USA - AD_UKC075_MetaG (SPAdes) (version 2) | ecosystem: Engineered > Bioreactor > Anaerobic >... | reverse complement strand
CTCGGTGTAAAATTAATGTAGGGGTTTTTAAAGAAAAAGATACAAGAGATTGCCAAAAAGTGATTAAATAGAGTTAGGGACTCAAAATCACTTAGAAGGAGGCAACCTCTTGTGAAAACCATTGTAACAGAGATTGCGGAGAATTTCATCAATAGAATAGTAAGTTTAATGACAGAAGGCGAAAAAAGCTTTGCAGAGATTGAGGAAACGGCGTTTCATGAAGCGAAAAGCTGCGCGGCGAAGCTGATGGGCACCTATGCCGAGTCTGTGGACGCCGAAATTGCGGCAGATAAGGCAGGGCGGCGTGAAATGGGATGTTCGGTTCAGCGAAAGGGCGATGAACGTAGGCTTCAAACCCTTGTGGGAGAGGTATCATACCGCCGAACCTATTACAAAAAAGCGGCAGGCGGGTATGAATATTTGACCGATACCGTCCTTGGTATAGAACAACATGACCGTGTGAGCGGCGGGCTTTCGTTGGCACTGGCGACAGCGGCAAAGGATATGTCCTACGCCAAAAGCAGCCGGTATGTCAGCGGTGGTGAAATCAGCCGCCAGACGGTGATGGGCCGAGTTCGCAGAAGCAGAGCAGCGGACTCGATATCAGTCGAAATGCGGCGTGTGCCGGAGCTTCATATCGATGCCGATGAGGCGCATGTGACATTGTGTAACGGTAAAAAGAGCGAAGTGCCGCTAATCAGCGTTTATGAGGGCATTGAATGTCATGGCAAGCGTCATTATTGTAAAAATGTTATGCATATCAGCGAATACGGCAAAACGCCGGATGAGTTGTGGGAGCAGGCATTGACCGAGATTGAACGCCGTTATGACCTGTCGGATACAAAAATTTATCTGCACGGCGATGGTGCGAATTGGATACAAACGGGTTTCGAGTGGATTCCGGGCGCAGTGTTCGTGTTGGATAAATACCACAAGAACAAGGCGATTAAGATGATGACGGTGGGGCTTTTGAAAGAGGATGGCAAGCTATATGATCGCGAAATTCGCTGGGCATTAAATCATGAGGATCTGCGTTTTTTTGACGAATTGACTGTCAGTATATGCTGCGAAATGCCAGAGCGTGAGGAAAAGATTCTATCTGCTGCTGGATATTTAAAACGGTTTGTGAAAGGTATTTCTGTTTGCAAGAGCGACCTTGAAGCTAACAACGGCGGGTGTACTGAGCCTCATGTCAGCCATGTTTTATCGGCACGGTTGTCAGGCAGGCCGATGGCGTGGAGCAGGACAACGCTGAAGCGGCTAGCACCTATGCTTGCCAGTGGACAGGTTGTCTTGTGCGACAAGGACGAGAACTTACCCTTGCCAAATCCCCTGCGAAAAGCCGCAGCGAGCGCGAGCAAGGCTTTTCGCAGGGGTGCGGCGGGGCTACCGCACCCGGATTCCATCGGCAGACTGCCCATTAATGGACAAGTCAACGGGACACAAAAAATCCTCAAATTGTTTGTTTGATTAAATTCTATGCTTTTTGGCGCTCTCGAAATATTTTTAAAACACCAACATTAACTTGACACAGACCGCTATACAAATAAGGGTTGTCTTTATTTGTTTGCAGGTGTATAATTATATTTAGTATATACAATATTATGCAATAAAGGGAGTTATAACACGATCGGTTATATTTTTTTGATACCGTTCCCCTTAAATCTCAAGAGGTGTGGAAATGGCCGCGGATTTGCATTGTCATACTAAAATATCTGATGGCTCAGTCGGGATTGAAGAGATTATAGTTATGGCGAAACGCAAGGGGCTGTCCGCCATATCCATAACTGACCACGACTCGACTGCAGGTGCAACGCGCGCCGTTATCATCGGAAAACGCCAGCAGGTGAAGGTCATCCACGGGGTTGAGTTTTCAGCCTATGACAAACAGAGAGGGAAGAAAATGCACCTGCTGTGCTATGACTGCGAGACCCCCGACAGGCTTGAAGGGCTGTGCCGCAGGATTGGGGAGTCGCGCAGGAAAGCCGCGATGCTGATGGTAAGAAAGGTGCTGCGGTATTACCCGATTGCCCCTGAAATGATTGTAAAATGCGCGACAGGTAGCACCAATATTTTTAAGCAGCATATAATGCACGCGCTGATGGACGCTGGCTATGCCGATTCGATATACGGCGAGCTGTACGACAAGCTGTTCTCCCCGCAGGGCGGCAGCGCGCTGGTTAAGCCGGAATATCCGGATTTTCGGCAGGTGCTTGAATTAATCCACAGTTCCGGCGGGATTGCGGTTCTGGCGCACCCCACCCTCTACGGCAATGAAGACGCCTTGGAGGAACTGATATCGCTTGGGCTTGACGGGATTGAGGTCTGGCACCCCGTCCACACCGAAAGTGATGTGGTAAGGCTTTCCGCCTTTGCCGCCCAAAACGACCTTCTGATGACCGGAGGGTCGGATTTCCACGGCATGTACGGGTACAAGCCACACCCGTTGGGAAGTACGACTACGCCGGACGAGCACCTGCAGGCGCTGATGTCTTATAAGGAACGCCGGAAAAAATAAAAACCGGTTTTATATTCTGAATGGTGGGAGTTAAAGTGCGAAACGATGACAGAGATATGAAAATTGCGGGAGAAGATTTTAAGTCCGCCCCGGTTTTGGATGATGTGGAGGAAACCTCCCGCCTGCTTGAGCGGGAAAAGGCAAACGGCAATCTGAACAGGGCGCGGCGGCTGGGCGCGATTATGGCGGATGAAGTCGCGGCGGTGGAGGGGGACGACCCCGCAAGCGAAGCCGTATCCGAAACCCAGCGCCGGATTTTGCTGGCGTTTGCTGTTGAAGTCGCGCTTGAAACCCTTCTTCCGAACTCCATCCTGTCCGAAACTTCAAAAAGTGTTTTTTACGAAACCCTGAGGAATACCGCTCCCTCAATCTATGACGACCTTCAGGGTTCGGGGGCTTTTTCGTTTTATTACCTCGCGCTGCGCGACGGCAAAAACGTGGTAAAAAGCGTCGGGGAAGCCTATGCCTCGCTCTGTGGCAGGGCGGGGGAGGCCGCGCTTGCCAATAAAGGCGGCGAGCTATACGTCAATTTCATCGAACAGGCCCGCTCAATCGTGGACAGTATCGGGTTTGTAACCGACTCCGGCTGACAGCCGGCAAAAAATGCCGCCCGCCTGCAAGGAAACCCACCGGCGGGCAGAAAACGGACGCCGCGGTACCGTGCCCCGCAAAAAATGTTTTTCATTTCCCACAATAAAAAATCCCCCAAAAGCGGGGGCTGTACGGCTGCTTTCAGGACTCTTCCCCTGAAGGCGGCTGTTTTTCTTTTTTTTTGTATTTTTTCTCGTACCGCTCGGCCGCGGCTTTTTCGATTTTTTTCAAAAACGCCTTCTGAGCCTCTTTGTCCAGATACCTGAACGCGATAATCAGTTTTTGCTCCGACTCGCGCAGCGACCATTCGGCGCCCAGCGATTTTCTGTATCCGGGGGTGTATATGTTCGAGGAGGCGTCATGCATAGACGTGGGGGTAACCGGTTCCGCATTCAGCAAATAGTCGGTGGTAACATTGAATAAACGCGCAAGACGGACTACGGTATTGAAATCCGGAGAGGTTTTGCCGGTCTCGTAATACGCATAGGTAGACCGCACGATATTCAGTTTTTTTGCCACCTGCTCCTGCGTCATATCGTATTTCTTCCGCAGGGCGCGCAAACGTTCCCCAAATGTGGACATGCGGTTCCGCCCCCTCACACGCGAACAAAGCTAAAAGTATTCTGCGCAGCGACACCAGAATAAATTCATTATTGGTTGAACATAGTTTCTGTTATTTTGATTATACTCCTTTTTTACGCTATTTTCAATAAAAATTTATTACTTATGTTAATAAATATTTATTTTTCATCCAAATTTAATATATTATATCAAAAAATTGGGCGAGTTTCTAGTTTTTAATATAGGTATTTATTCGCCAGAAAACCGCATTTTTCAGGACGCTCCCCCGCTATACACACTGCTGGAGATTGCAGCATAAATTGATATGGGCAGGCATGATTTGCTGTGCCGCCTTCCGCTGCGGGCGGACGCAGCCTTTGCCACACTGCAGCGGAGAAAGGAAAGTTTCATGGCGATTTTTCAAGGTGTGGACGCCTCCGCATATCAGGGGGTAATCGACTGGCGGCGGGTAAAGGAGTTTCACATCAATTTCGCAATCCTTCGCGCGACCATCGGCAACGGCATGGGCCAAAGCCAGACCGACCGGCTGTTCCACCAGAACATCTGCGACGCGGCCGAAGCCGGGCTTTTTACGGGCGCATATCACAGCTCGCTCGCCACCAACGCCGACGAGGCCCGCAGGGAGGCGGAATGCTTTTTAGACGCGATACGCGGATACAAGCTGGCTTATCCGGTGGCAATAGATATCGAGGACAGGGCGCTACGCCATCTCTCCGCGGACACCCTCGACGAGGTGGCGCGGACATGGTGCAAGGTTTTACGGGACGCGGGTTATTACCCCATGATACGCGCAGGTCTTCACACCGCGGCAAACAGGTTAAACCCGGATACCCTGCGGGAATACGAGCTCTGGCTTTTAAGGCACGGCGGCTTCCCTGATTATGACGGAAATGTCGGCATTTGGCAGTACACCGTATACGGCAGCGTCGGCGGGGTGCGGAGCAAAATCGGCTGCGACAAGGCGTTCAGGGATTACCCCGCAATAATCAGGGAGCGCGGGCTGAACGGGTTTACCGCCCCGGCAGAAACCAGAAAGCCTGCCGCGCTAGATGACAGCCCCGACCCATCCCCGCCCGCGTTCAACACCTCCCCGCTGATACAGGCGGTTGAAATCCTGTCGGGCCTGATTGCGGCGCTTGACGTTCTAAAGACTCTGCCCGAATACGACAGCCCGCAGGTCAGCCGAACGCCGGCCGCGGTAGCCGGCCTTCGCCCTCCGCTGAATGAAGATTTGCAGGAGAATGCCGGCGCGCCCGCCCCGGCCGAAGAGGCCGGGGAACCCGATGTCAAACCCCGCGCTGCCCACGGCACGGATTTGGACAAAGTCGAGACCGGCGGCAGTGAAAGCGGCGACGATACCGCAGAGCTTGACAATACTAAAACCCAAGACCAGCCGCCCGTCAAAACCGCAGAAACCCAAAAAGCCCAGCACCCCGCTGAACCGGACAGGGAAAGCCCCGCCTCAGATTCAGTCTTTTCAGAAATACTGGATAAAATTATCGAGGAGGGCTAGCCGGTAATCCGGGATTGCGCGACCGCCAAAAACCAAACCCGCAGCAACAAATCGCAGGCTGCGGGGCTGGTATAATCAACCGGTAAAATCAAAGGGAATAAAACTGCTTTTAAAAACAATCGCAACCGCCCTTTCTGCCCGTCCTTTGCAGAGAGGGCGATTTTTCTGCTCAAGTTTTGTGGTCGCCGGCATTCCTGTCCCTGCCGCCGTGCGCCGCCCGCCTTTTTTTGAAAAAATGGGAATACAGCGCCATGCCGATTAAGCTGACAAGCCCGGTTGCCGCAAAAAGAAGGGCGGCGGGCAGGTAGTTTTCCGAGCCGATGATATGCCCCCCGATGGTGGACGACACCACCGAGGGTATCCGCGCAAGGATGGAAATCACCAAAAACTCATGCAGCTTTATTCTGGTAAGCCCGGCAAAATAGGTGAAAAGGTCTTTGGGCGTCCCCGGCACAAAAAACAGGATGAATATAACGCGGTTGAGCTTGCGCTCGCTGTTGATGAGGCGCAACTCGTTTATTTTCTCCCGGCTAACAAACATCTCCACCAGCTTAGCGCCCCACTTTTTGGTGAGGGCAAACACGAAAGAAGACGCCAGCGCCGCCCCCGCCATGCACAGAAAGGTGCCTTCCAGAGGCCCGAACGCGTAGCCCGCGCCGACCTCAATAATCTCGCCGGGAATAAACGCCACCACGATTTGAAGACACTGAAGGCCGAGAAAGACAAACCTGCCTTTCCATCCGAAGGACTCGATATATGACCTGAACTCCTCCGGCGAGCTTATCTGGCGGATAAACGCGTGATAAATCAAAAACGCACATCCCGCGAGCAGCAGGAAAACGACCGCCAGCGAGACCGCCGAAAAAATCCTCCTGCGCCTTAAATATCCTTTTGGGACGGGCCCGCCCGTATTCTCTGCGGCGTTAAAATCCCTCATCGCTACCTCCGACATTTAAACGCTGTAAACTGCATATTAACATTCCGCAGTAAAAACAGTCAATTCATTTAATAAAGTTTTTTCCAAAAAAAATGAATTCTTTCTTAATATTTTCCATCAGCTATTGAAATAATCAAAATCAAGTAGGATAATACTTTAAGCCGCAATTTTTTGTCTGTCAGGCATTTTAGCCATTTGAAAGGAAGAAAGCCATCAATGAAAAAGCTGTTTTCATACCTGCGCGGCTATATGTTGTGGATACTGCTGTGTCTTGCGCTGCTGTTCGGACAGGCGATGTGCGACTTAAGCCTGCCCAGCCTTATGTCGAACATAGTGAATATCGGCATACAGAAGGGCGGAATTAAGGAAACTGCACCAAACGCCTTAAGCGCGGACGCGATGAAACTTATGCAGACCTTCCTGCCGCAGGACGATAAGGAATATATACAAGCCAGTTACCAACTGGTCAAGGCTGGCAGTCCGGCAGAGGATATCAAAAAATACCCGAAATCCGAAACCTTTGATATCTACGTCAGAACGGGGGGCGACCCCGACAGGCTGGGCGCCATCTTCGGCCGCTCCGCCTTTTCACTGCTGGCGTATCTTAAGGATTTGGCCGCCCAAAGCGGAGAAAACCTGCCTGCGCAAACCGGCAGCGGTTTTACTCAAGGTTTAGACGAAATAGATTTATCCCCTTTGTATAAAATGCAGCCGATGCTGGACAGCCTGCCCGCCCCGGCCCTCGACAAATACATCCGTTCCTCAGCCGGCATGGACAATTCGCTAATGGTTCAGGTCAGCAACGTGATGGTAAAGCAGTTTTACGACGAGCTCGGCGTGGACACCGGAGCAATCCGGATGAGGTATATCCTGACAACCGGAATATATATGCTGCTGCTCACCCTTGCGGGCGCCGCGGCCACAATTCTGGTCGGCCTGATTTCGTCCAGAACCGCCGCCGGAGTCGCGCACAGAATGAGGCAGGACGTTTTCTCAAAGGTTGTGGGGTTTTCGGGCGCCGAATTCGACAGGTTTTCAACCGCCTCGCTGATTACCCGCACCACCAACGACATAACCCAGATACGACTGCTGCTGGTGATGGGCATTCGTATGATATGCTACGCGCCGATTATGGGGATTGGCGGTGTGGTGATGGCAATCAACAAAAGCCGGTCAATGAGCTGGATAATCGCGCTCGCGGTGCTGGTGCTGATACTGCTGGTAACCGCGGTTTTCCGGATTGCCGTGCCGCGGTTCAAGCTGATTCAAAAGCTGTTGGACAAGCTCAACCTTGTTACCCGCGAGCATTTAAGCGGCATGATGGTAATCCGCGCATTCGGCAACCAGCGGCACGAGGAGCGGCGGTTTGACGAGGTCAACAGGGAGTTCACCGGGGTCAACCTGTTTGTAAACCGCGTCATGGTGCTGATGATGCCGGCAATGATACTGCTGATGAACGGTATCAGCCTGTTGATTGTCTGGGTGGGGGCGCACCAGATTGAAGCGTCCGCAATTGGAGTCGGGGATATGGTCGCCTTTATACAGTATGCCATGCAGATTATAATATCATTCGTGATGATATCGGTAATCTTCATCATGGTACCGCGCGCCGCGGTATCGGCCCACAGGGTCGCCGAAGTCCTTGATACTGAGCCTTCAATCCTTGACCCCGGCAGTCCTAAAGACATCGAAGAGAAGATAACCGGCAAAATCGAGTTCAAAAACGTGTCGTTTAAATACAGCGGGGCCGAGGATTATGTGCTGAAGGATATCAGCTTCACCGCGCAGCCGGGCAAAACCACCGCGTTCATCGGCTCGACAGGCTCCGGCAAATCCACCCTGATAAACTTAATACCCCGCTTTTACGATGTTACCGATGGGCAGATTTTGATTGACGGGATTGACATCAGGGATATGACACAGCGCCAACTGCGGGATATTATAGGGTATGTGCCGCAGAAAGCGGTGCTGTTTTCGGGCACCGTCCAATCCAACCTGCGGTACGGCAGGCGGGACGCGTCCGATGATGAAATCAGACTTGCAGCCGATACCGCCCAAGCAACCAAGTTCATTCAAACTATGCCTGAGGTGATGGACAGCCCGATTTCGCAGGGCGGCGCCAATGTGTCGGGCGGGCAGAAGCAGCGGCTGTCCATCGCACGCGCGCTGGTGAAAAAGGCGCCGATTTATATTTTTGACGACAGCTTTTCCGCGCTGGATTTTAAGACCGACGCCACGTTGAGAAAAGCGCTCAGGGAAAACACCTCAAATTCAACCGTGCTGATAGTCGCCCAGCGCGTCGGCACCATAATGAACGCCGACCAGATAATCGTGCTGGACAAGGGCAGGATTGTGGGCAAGGGCACCCACAGCGAGCTGATGAAAAGCTGCGAGACCTACCGCGAAATCGCTTTGTCCCAGCTTGACAAGGAGGCGTTGGCATGAGCAGGGCGGACAACGTAAGGCCCGCAGGGCCGCGGCGCAGAGGCCCGTTCGGCGGGCCGCCCGGCATGATGCCAGGGGAAAAGGCAACGGATTTTAAAGGCGCGATGAAAAAGCTGGCGCTTCATCTGTCGGCATACAAATTCCGCCTGCTGGCGGTGCTGGTATTTTCGATAGCCTCCACCGTTTTCTTGATTGTCGGCCCTAAAATTCTCGGCAGGGCCACCGACGTGCTGGCAGAGGGAATAATGTCAAAGATAACGGGCTTTGGCGCAGGCATTGATTTTAAAAAAATCGGGCAGATACTTCTCTCCCTCGTCGGTCTGTACTTTGTCAGCGCGCTGTTTTCGTATGTTCAGGGCTGGATAATGACCGGCGTTTCAATGAAGATAACCTATAATCTGAGGAACGAAATCGCCCGCAAGATTAACCGCCTGCCGCTGAGCTACTACGACAAGACGACCCACGGAGAGGTGCTGTCGCGGGTTACCAACGACATCGACACCCTTTCTCATACCCTGAACCAGAGCCTGTCCCAGATTATCACCTCTACAGCCACGTTTGTGGGAATTATTGTGATGATGTTCTCGATAAGCTGGCTGATGACCCTGATATCCCTTATTATAATCCCGCTGTCGGCAATCACCGTAATGCTTTTAGTCAAGAAATCCCAGAAATACTTTGCGGCGCAGCAGGAATTCCTCGGGCACATCAACGGCCATATCGAGGAAACCTACGGCGGCCATCAGGTTGTGAAAGCCTTTAACGGCGAGCAGGCGGCGGTCGAGCGGTTCGGCGAATTAAACGGCAAGCTGTACAACTCGGCGTGGAAATCCCAGTTTTTATCCGGCCTGATGATGCCGATAATGAGCTTTATATCCAACCTCGGCTATGTCGCGGTCTGCATACTCGGCGGCTGGCTGGTGATAAAAGGGCGGATAAAAATCGGCGGCATTCAGGCGTTCATGCAGTATGTGCGCCAGCTCACCCAGCCGGTCGGGCAGATTGCCAATATTTCCAACATCCTGCAGTCAACCGCGGCGGCCGCCGAGCGGGTGTTTGAATTCCTCGCCGAGCCTGAAAAAGAGCCCGACAGGCCGCTGGTGCGTATCAACACCGACGACAGCGTGCCGGACACCGACACTCTGGTACACTTTAAAGGCAGCGTGCAGTTCGCGCACGTCAGCTTCGGATATATCCCCGGCAAAACGGTAATCAAAGATTTTTCGGCCATCATCAACCCCGGACAAAGGGTGGCCATCGTCGGCCCGACCGGAGCCGGCAAAACCACCATAGTAAAGCTATTGATGAGGTTTTACGACGTAGACAGCGGGGCAATCCTGATTGAAGGGTACAATATACGGGATTTCGACCGACAGGAATTGCGCTCCCTTTTAGGGATGGTGCTTCAGGATACATGGCTTTACAACGGCACAATAAAAGATAATATCCGCTACGGCAGGCTTGACGCAACCGACGAGGAAGTCGTCGCCGCCGCCAAAGCCGCGCAGGCTGACCATTTCATCCGCACCCTGCCCGACGGCTACAAGATGGTGATAAACGAGGAGGCCGACAACATCTCGGAAGGGCAAAAACAGCTGCTGACCATAGCGCGCGCCATTCTCGCCGACCCTAAAATCCTGATTTTGGACGAGGCCACAAGCTCGGTGGACACCCGCACCGAGCTGCAAATCCAAAAGGCGATGGATAATCTTATGGCGGGGCGCACCAGCTTTGTTATCGCGCACCGGCTGTCCACAATCCGCAACGCCGACCTTATCCTGTGCATGGATAACGGGGATATTGTGGAGCAGGGCACCCACAATGAGCTGCTGGCCAGAAACGGGTTTTACGCTAAACTCTATTACAGCCAGTTTAAAAATCCGCAAAGCGCGTAAACTCAAAAATGTCTTAAAAAACAGGCGGGAAACCCCACCTGTTTTTTTGCCCGCATTTTGGGAGTCAGAATGCCCCTAACCCCTAACCCCCAGCTCCTAGCCCCTATCCCCTAAACATGCTTGTGTTTCACAACGCTTGATATTATAATGTAAATATAAAAAAATGCGGCAGAACGCTGGAGGTGCGCCATGCTTCAACTGATATTAGGGCGTTCGGGCACCGGAAAAACCAGTATGATATATGAGACCCTCTGCGACCTTGCAAAACAGGGCCGCGAGAGGCTTATTCTGCTTGTCCCCGAACAGTTTTCGTTTGAAAGCGAGCGCGCCCTGCTGCGGCGGCTGGGCCCCCGTCTGGCCTCCCATGTTCAGGTACTCAGCTTCACAAGAATGGCCGAGCTTGTTTTCCGCGAGCTCGGCGGACTTGCCGGCAGAAGAATGGACGACGCGACCAGATTTTTATTAATGAGCCGGGCGATTGAACAGACGACCGACCACCTTGTATTGTATAACCGCGCCGCGTCTGAGCCGGGGGCTGTCAGCACAATTCTCTCAATGGTTACCGAGTTCAAGCAGTGCGGGATTGCCCCGAACCAGCTTGAAGAGGCGGCGGCCGCGCTGGATAAGGGAATGCTCAAGCGCAAGACTGAAGAACTCGCGCTGATAATGCAGGCGTACGACTCGCTGACCACCGGGGTTACCGGCGAGAGCCCGTCGGGTTATATCGACCCGCTGGACGACCTTGCGCTGCTCGCCAAGCGGCTGCCCGAAAGCAGTATCGCGGACGGCGCGTAC
>Ga0208823_1003413_pt1 | contig 11292 bp, 11 predicted proteins | sample AD_UKC075_MetaG_FD_184440 | JGI IMG/M metagenome (GOLD analysis project Ga0208823, IMG submission 184440) | Active sludge microbial communities of municipal wastewater-treating anaerobic digesters from USA - AD_UKC075_MetaG (SPAdes) (version 2) | ecosystem: Engineered > Bioreactor > Anaerobic >... | reverse complement strand
CGAACGTCGACCAGGCTGAGCTTGTGTTGTTCGGAGAGGCCGCGGTTGAGTGTCCCGTACAGACGCAGCGCCGCCTCGAGGAAGTTCTGCCAGGACCGCTGCTCAGCGATGTCCAGGCCAGGCATTTCGCTTGCTGTCCGCCCCGCAATGATCCCACCCATCCCGACATGTTAAGCGACGCGGCGGGCTCCCTGGACTGTTGTTCGCCAGTTGTCAGCTATTCGTTCGGCGGTAGCTTGTACCGCATGCACGGCATCGTCGCGGACGAAGCGGGACAACTGCGGTGGCAGGAGATGCCGGACCCCTGCCCCGGCCCCGGGGAGGTGCTGATCGCGGTCCGTGCGGCGGGGGTGAATCGAGCCGACCTGCTGCAGGCCGCCGGGAAGTACCCACCCCCACCGGGCGCCAGTGACGTTCTGGGACTTGAGGTCTCGGGCACCGTAGTAGCTGTCGGTCCGAACGTCGGAGGACTCGCCGAGGGCCAGCAGGTGTGCGCCTTGTTGTCCGGCGGCGGATATGCCGAACTGGTGGCCGTACCCGCGGCGCAGGTACTGCCCGTCCCGCCCGGGGTGCCACTGGAGGATGCGGCGGCACTGCCCGAGGTGGCCTGCACGGTGTGGTCGAATCTCGTGACGACGGCCGGTCTGGCCTCCGGTGAGACTTTGCTGGTACACGGCGGGGCAAGCGGAATCGGCACCCACGCCATCCAAGTGGCTCGCGCTCTGGGCGCCACGGTCGCAGTCACCGCAGGATCCCGGGAGAAGCTCGACCGATGCGCCGAACTCGGCGCACAGATCCTCATCGACTACCGGGCCGAGGACTTCGTCGACCGCATCAGGGCCGAGACCGGCGGGGCGGGCGCAGACGTGATTCTCGACATCATGGGTGCGGCCTATCTGGACCGCAACCTGGCTGCGCTGAATGCCGACGGCCGACTGGTGATCATCGGCATGCAGGGCGGCGTCAAGGCCGAGTTGAACATTGCGACCCTGATCGGCAAACGATTGAGCGTCACCGGTACCGCGTTGCGCGGCCGTCCCGTCGGAGGCCCGCAGGGGAAGGCCGCCATCGTCGAGAATGTGGTCGCCGCGGTGTGGCCGATGATTGCCGACGGCCGGGTCCGACCGGTCATCGGTGCGAGGTTTCTGATCGAGCGCGCCGGGGACGCCCACCGGCTGCTGCAGTCCGGGCAGACCCACGGAAAGGTTCTGCTCGCCGTTCCCGATCAGCCGAAACGGCCGGCGGCTCCGAACTGAGGGGTGGGATCCGTCAACCCAGTGAGGCCAGCGCCCGCACCAGATGGTCGACCTCGCCCACCGTCGTGTAGTGCGCCAGGCCGATGGTCACCGCCCCGCCGATCTCGGTAACCCCGATCACGTCGAACACCCGTGAGACGGCGTTGGCGATCGCCAGGACCCCGTTGTCGGCAAGCCGCCGGACCACTCGCTCGGCCGGCACACCGTTGACCACGAAGCTGATGACGGGAATCCGATCACCGGGATTGCCGATCACCGTCACCAGCGGCAGTGACCGCAGAGCCGTCAACAGGTAGTCGAGCAGCCCGTCGAGGTGAGTCTGGGCAGAGGCCATAGACCGCCGAAGTCGTTCGCGGCGGGTGCCTTCGGCGGCCTCGTCCAGGCCGGCGAGGTACTCGACGCTGGCCACCACCCCGGCGAGGAGGCCGAACTGGTGGGCTCCGAGCTCCAGCCGGGCCGGCCCGCTGGCGTGCGGGTCGGTGGACACCGAGCCGAAGGTGTCGATGAGCTCTGGGTTGCGGAAAGCCAGCGCCCCGATCGGCGGGCCGCCCCACGCGACGGCGTTCACGGCCACCACGTCGGCGCCGGCGGCGTTGATGTCGAGCAGTTGGTAGGGGCTGGCTGCGGTGTGATCGACGACGACAAGTCCTCCGACGTCGTGCACCAGCTTGGTCACGGTCCCGACGTCGGTGACGCTGCCCAGCGTCGCCGAGGCGGACGGCATCGCCACCAGCCGGGTGTCGGGGCTGAGTAGGTCCTCCCATTGCCAAGTCGGTAGTTCGCCGGTTTCGATGTCCACCTCGGCCCATCGGACGCGGGCACCGTAACGATTGGCAGCCCGTAGCCACGGGGCGATATTGGCCTCGTCATCGAGTCGCGTGACGACGACCTCGTGACCCAGGCTCGCCCGAGCCGTCGAGGCGTCCGCCAACGTGGAGAGCAGCACAGCGCGATCGGCCCCCAGCACCACACCGGCGGGATCGGCGTTGAGCAAATCCGCTACGGCCTGGCGCGCGGCGTGCAGGACCGCGGTGCTGCGCTGGGCCGCGGGATGGGGGCTGGCGATATTGGCGGTGGAAGCCCGGAACGCCGTCGACACCGTCGTCGCGACCGCATCGGGGAAAAGCATGCCGGCGGGCGCGTCGAACCGAACCCATCCGTCGCCCAGAGCAGGGTGCAGCCCCCGCACCCGGGCCACGTCGTAGGCCATGCCACCCCACCTTCGATGGACCGCGATTTGACGCACAGCAGAGACCGGCCTCGTCACCCACCCGAGGCGCCTGGCGGACCGACTCACCATACTAGGGCAGTGAACTTCGGCTCCGGGCTGCTTGCCGCAGTTCTGTTGCTGACCCTTCCCGGAGCCGTCGTCGCGCGCGCCGGCGGAATGCGTGCCGTCCCCGCGCTGGCGGTGGGCCCGGTGTTGACCTACGGCGTCGTGGGAGCGGCGATCGTGCCGTTCGGCGCACTCGGCATCCCGTGGAACGCGCGGACGGCGTTGGCCACGCTGGTCGTTGTGACGGCGCTGGCGTGGGTGCTGCACCGTTTCCTGGTGCGCCGTCGGCAGGTGCGATCCGCATCGGTCGCCTCGCCGCGGCCCGAGTACCTCGTGGCCACGGGGGTGTTTCTCGGCGCCGTGGCGATCGGCCTCGCGGCCTGGCGCGGTATGCCGAACTGGCAATCGGTGCCCAGCACATGGGATGCGGTCTGGCACGCCAACACCGTCCGCTGGATCCTCGACACCGGCCAGGCCTCCCCCACGCATATGGGCGAGCTGCGCAACGTCGAAACCCAGGCCGCGCTGTACTACCCGTCGGCATTTCACGCCCTGGCCGCGGTGCTCGCCCAGCTCATCGGCGCGGCACCCACCACGGCCTACACGCTCAGTTCGCTGGCCGCGGCCGTCTGGCTGTTTCCGTTGTCCGCCGGACTACTGACGTGGAACCTCCTGATCGGCCGCATGACCCGCTGGCGCACGGCCGCCTCGGCGGCTACCGCCGCCGTCCTGGCGGCGTCGTTCACCGCCGTGCCCTACGTCGAGTTCGGCACGGCGTCGATGCCGAACATGACCGCGTACGGGCTGGCGGTCCCAGCGTTCGTACTGGTCACCACGGCCACGGCGCACCGCGACCGGATCCCGTTGGCGGTGCTGGCGCTGGTCGGGGTCTTCTCGGTGCACACCACCGGCGGGGTGGTGGTGGTGACCTTCGTGATGGCCTGGTGGATGTTCGAGGCGCTGCCCCGGCCGATTGCCGGGCGCGGTCGGGACTTCCTCATCCTGGCCGCGATCGCGGTTCCGGCGGTGGCGTTGCTGCTGCCGCAGTTTCTCGGGGTGGCCCGCCAGACCGGGATCATCGCCGGCCACGCGTTCCTCACTCACGAGGGAAAGGCACGGGCGGTGTTCGACGCCGTCGTCCAGCACACCCGTCATCTCAATGACTTCCCGATCCAGAACATCCTCATCGGACTCGCAGGTGCGGGATTCCTGTTGCTGCTGGTGAAACGGATCTGGTGGCCGGCGGCCGTGTGGCTGCTGCTGGTGGTGTCGATCGTGCACTCCTCGGCGCCGTTCGCCGGGCCGGTCGGAGCGGTGACCGGGGTCTACAGCGATCTGTTCTACAGCGATCCGCGGCGCCTCTCCGCCGTGGTCACCGTGCTGCTGACCCCGATGGCCGGGTACGCACTGTTCTGCGCGGTGGTTCTGCTGGTGGCCCTCGCGAAGCGGCTGACCTGCCGTTGGTCCCGTCGTGTGCCGGGCCGGCAGGTCTGGATCGGCGCGACGGCCGCCCTGCTCCTCGTCATCACCGTGGGTTTGGCCTGGCACTACTTCCCGCGGCACCGATTCCTGATGGGCGACAAGTACGACAGCGTGATGGTCGGCGCGAAGGACCTGGAGGCGTTCGCCCACCTCGCGACCCTGCCCGGTGCTCGGGACACCGTGATCGGGAACGCCAACGTCGACGGCACCGCCTGGATGTATGCGGTGGCCGGCCTGCATCCGCTGTGGACCCACTACGACTACCCGGTCCAGCAGGGGCCTGGCTACAACAGGTTCATCATCTGGGCCTACGCGGACAACGCCGACACCGACCCGCGGGTCGCCGAAGCCGTTCGGGCGTTGAACATCCGCTATGTCATCACCAGCAGCCCGGTCGTGCGGGGTTTCGTGACGCCCGACGGGCTAGTGTCTCTGGACAAGTCCGCGTCGTGGGCGAAGATCTATGACAACGGCGGTGCCCGGATCTACGAGTGGCGGGGTGCCGGGCCGCAGGACGGCCGATGACGCGTTCGAATCTGGAACCTGGATACGAGGGAATGCTGTGCCCATGACGGACAACGTCGACGACGACATCGAGGTCATCTCCGGGCCGGAAAACGGCGACCAGCAGGTCGACCCGGACGCTGACGGCGACGATCAGCGTTCCGTCACCGACCTCGTCGAGCAGCCCGCGAAGGTGATGCGGATCGGCACGATGATCAAGCAGTTGCTCGAAGAGGTGAAGGCGGCCCCGCTGGACGATGCCAGCCGCAGCAGACTCCGCGAGATTCACGCCACCAGCATCAGCGAACTGGAGGATGGCCTGGCACCGGAACTGCGCGACGAACTGCGCCGACTGGCGTTGCCGTTCTCCGAGGATTCGGTACCGTCCGACGCCGAACTGCGGATCGCCCAGGCCCAGCTGGTGGGCTGGCTGGAGGGCCTGTTCCACGGAATCCAGACCGCGCTGTTCGCCCAGCAGATGGCCGCCCGCGCCCAACTCGAGCACATGCGCCAGGGAGCGCTGCCTCCCGGGATGGCCCCGCCGAACGGGCCGCAGAGTTCGGGCCATGGCACCGGCCAATACCTGTAGATACGAGTCCCCTAGTGCCAGCCGAGCCGTATATCGAGACCCGAAACGCGTGGGTCGAGTTCCCGATCTTCGACGCCAAGACCCGTTCGCTGAAGAAGACGTTCCTCGGTGCGGCCGGCGGCGCGATCGGGCGTAACACCGACAACGTCGTGGTGATCGAGGCGTTGCGCGACATCACCATGACGCTGCGGATGGGCGACCGGGTCGGCCTGGTCGGTCACAACGGCGCGGGAAAGTCGACCCTGCTGCGGCTGCTCTCCGGCATCTACGAGCCCACCCGTGGACGCACCGTCGTCCGCGGCCGGGTGGCACCGGTCTTCGATCTCGGTGTGGGGATGGATCCGGAGATCACCGGCTACGAGAACATCATCATCCGTGGGCTGTTCCTCGGGCAGACCCGCAAGCAGATGGCGGCCAAGGTCGACGAGATCGCCGAATTCACCGAACTGGGCGAGTACCTGTCCATGCCCCTGCGGACCTACTCCACCGGTATGCGGGTGCGACTGGCGATGGGTGTGGTCACGAGCATCGACCCGGAGATCCTGCTGCTCGACGAGGGTATCGGCGCCGTCGATGCCGACTTCCTGAAGAAGGCCCAGACCCGCCTGCAGGCACTCGTCGAACGGTCCGGAATCCTGGTTTTCGCCAGCCACTCCAACGAGTTCCTGGCCCGGCTGTGCAAGACCGCGATGTGGATCGACCACGGCACCGTCCGGATGGCCGGTGGAATCGAAGAGGTGGTCGGGGCCTACGAGGGCGAGGACGCCGCCCGGCACGTCCGCGAGGTGCTGACCGAGACGAGCCAGGAAGGTTGGGGCGCGCAGCCATGACCGAGATGGTGTGCGCCGTCGTGGTGACCCATCGCCGGCCGGATGAACTCGGGCTGTCCCTGGACGTGGTCACCCACCAGACCCGGCCCATCGACCACCTGGTCGTCGTCGACAACGATGACGACCCCCGCGTGCAGGACCTGGTGACCCGCCAGGAGGTCCCGACGACCTATATCGGCTCGCGCCGAAATCTCGGCGGTGCAGGGGGTTTCGCGCTCGGGATGTTGCACGCCCTGGCGCTGGGTGCGGACTGGATCTGGCTCGCCGACGACGACGGACGGCCCCGCGACGGCGAGGTGCTGGCCACTCTGCTCGGTTGCGCGGCCCGGCACGGCCTGGCGGAGGTGTCTCCGATGGTCTGCGCGCTCGAGGATCCGGACCGGCTGGCCTTCCCGTTGCGCCGTGGTCTGGTGTGGCGTCGCCGCGTCGACGAACTGCGGACCGAAGGACCCGGGCAGGATCTGCTGCCCGGTATCGCCTCACTGTTCAACGGCGCGCTGTTCAGCGCGAAAGCCGTTGAGGCCGTTGGTGTTCCGGACCTCCGGTTGTTCATCCGGGGCGACGAATACGATGTGCACCGTCGACTGGTCCGCAGCGGCCTGCCGTTCGGGACCTGTCTGGACACCGTCTACCTGCATCCCTACGGCAGCGACGAGTTCAAGCCGATTCTGCACGGCAGGATGCACACCCAGTACCCCGACGATCCGGTCAAGCGGTTCTTCACCTACCGCAACCGCGGTTATCTGCTGTCCCAGCCCGGGCTGCGCCGACTGCTGCCACAGGAATGGCTGCGGTTCGGCTGGTACTTCCTGGTGACTCGCCGTGACCCGGCGGGCCTGCGGGAGTGGATCCGGTTGCGCCGGTTGGGGCGTCGGGAGCGATTCGGCAGGATCGGCAGCGGAGGCGGGGCATGACGATCATCGAGGCGGCGAGCCAGTCCAAGACCTTCCAGCGGGCCTGGGGTGACCTGACCGAGGGACTGGGCCGGCGTGAACTGTGGTTCCACCTGGGCTGGCAGGACATCAAACAGAAATACCGCCGGTCGATCCTGGGCCCGTTCTGGATCACGATCGCCACCGGAACCACCGCGATCGCGATGGGACTGCTGTACTCGAAACTGTTCGGCCTCGAACTGTCCGAGCACCTGCCCTATGTGACCCTCGGGCTGATCATCTGGAACATGATCAACGCCGCCATCCTGGAGGGCTCGGAGGTGTTCATCGCCAACGAGGGGTTGATCAAGCAACTCCCGACACCGTTGAGCGTGCACGTGTACCGGTTGGTGTGGCGGCAGATGATCCTGTTCGCGCACAACATGGTGATCTTCGTGATCATCGCGATCATTTACCCCAAGCCCTGGTCGTGGGCCGACCTGATGGCCATCCCGGCCATCATGCTGATCATGGCCACCTGCGTGTGGGTGTCGTTCTGCTTCGGGATCCTGGCCACCCGGTACCGCGACATCGGGCCGCTGCTGGGGGCGCTGGTGCAGTTGCTGTTCTTCATGACGCCGATCATCTGGAACGCCGAGACCCTGCAGCGCCAAGGCGCCGGGGAGTGGACGAAGATCATCGAACTCAACCCGCTGTTGCACTACCTGGACATCCTGCGGGCTCCCCTGCTCGGGGCGCATCAGGAGCCGCGGCACTGGGTGGTGGTGATCGTGCTGACGGTCCTGGGGTGGGGTGCCGCGGCGGTGGCGCTGCGCCAGTACCGGGCCCGGGTTCCCTACTGGGTGTGACCCGACGTCGGGCGGGGGCTCAGTACTGGATCAGCAGGCCGGCGGGACGAGCTGGTTCGCGCGGATGAGACCCACCTGGTAGCCGGGTTGCTTGGAGTTGTTGTCGGTGAGCCCCACCGCCAGCGTGCCCCCTCGGGACGCCACGAACTGGTCGTATGCACCGGAGTTCCGTGGTTTCAGGTCGACCACCGCCCCCGAGCGCATGTCGACGAAGACCGCCGAGGCGCCCAGGGTGGTCGCCGATCCGCCCGCGTCCAGGATGACGAATGAGTCGAAGACCAGGACCGGTCCGGTGAAGCTCGATAGGTCGCCATCCATACCGTCGACCCCACCGACCGTCACCACTCCCGTCAGCGGGGACCAGTAGCCGATCTCGGTCCCGCCGGACGCTCCCCCACGAATCCATCCGTACGCGCTGCCATCGGTTCCGACCGACGTTCTGTCCCCCGAGAGGAGCGCGGTCACGGCGTCGGGCAGCGCCGCAGCGGCGTCCGGCCAGAGGCTGCTTCGGCCGCTTGTCATGTCGTCGATCGGCCCGGATGCCACGACGGTGCGGAGATCGGTCGCGGGATCGAACATGTGGCCGACGCCGGTGGGGCTGTTGTAGGTGTCGTGGGTGATCCAGTAGACCTTTCCCTCCGACAGCGTGACGGCGTCCAGCACGTTGCGCTCGGGAATGGCCGCGGCGTCGGCCACCGATCGCGCGGCCACCGTCCGCCGCTCCCCGGTCCTACGGTCGATGACCTCGATGCGGGTGACTGTCGGCAGCACTCCGTTGGCGTTGCGGGGAAGGTGCTCGACGGCGAAGACGATCCAGCGGTCGTCGATTCCGGCGTAGCCGAAGACGGACATGTCGGGGTCTGGCAGGGCGTACAGCACGGCGACCTTGGCGTCCGACGCATTCGTGACCGATGGCTCCGGGCGGATGAGCACCAGATCGCGGCCCGTGCCGGTGTCTCGGGCTGCCACGACCTCACCGGCCGGACCAACCGCACGGGGCATCGTCGACCCGCCGGTGTCCACTGCGCTCCGGCTGATGACATCTGCCCACTGCGGGGGAGCGTCGGCCGCGCACGCCCGCATCTCGGTGACGGCGGGCTGAGCCATCCGGCTGTCGCCGGTGGTTTCACGCGCGCAGGCCGGCGTGACCAGCGCCACGACGGAGATCAGCGCGATGCAACCCCGTTGACGCGAGCCGCGGGAGGATCGATCCGATCGGGCGTGGGCCACCGACGTCGGGTGAATCAGCCGGGAACGGCGCCGGTGTCCGGTTCGGGGCCGAACCGGAACCGCCGCCCGGTCACCTCGTCCGGAGTGATCCGGACGTAGCGCAGTTTCTCGGTGGGCACCCAGGGCATCAGTTGGGCGCGGTCGGCGGTCTGTATCTCATCGGCGGCGGTCAGCACGCGGGCGGTGCCGCGCACGATCACACTCCAACCGCCGGCGACCGTGTGGTCGTCGGCCTCGAACAGAACCTGATCGTTCATCACGGTGGTGAACAGCTTGGTGCCCTCCGCGGTGCGGAACAGCACGGTGTGGTTCTGGGTGACGAAGTTGACCGGGAAGATCTCCAGCTTCCCCCCGAAGGAGGTCACGAGCCGGCCCAGCGAAACGCTGGACAGCAGGTTCCACGCCTCACCGTCGCCGAGTACCGAAATCGGGCCGTCTTCGATTGTCATGCGCCCGATCGTCTACGGCGGCGCCCCGCCGCGCAAGTGCTGAACGTCCCCGACTCGATTCAGCGGGACAGCGCGGCCAGTTCGGCCCGCAGGTTCTCCCGCGCCGCGACCTCCCACCGTTCCCGTCCCGGCGCGGTGCGGAACACCCCCGGGCCGTCGAGGAGCGAACCCAGGATCTGCAGTCGGCCCTTGCGGAAGACCTCGTCCGGGATGTGTCGGTACTCCTCGCGGATCGCCGCGGAGTTGCGCCGGTAACGCTCGGCCGGGACGGCCAGGCTGGACAGGTCGGCGTCGGAGAGCACCTCGGCGTTCCGGTCGCCGGGAGCAGGGTCGTGCGTCACCGTCATGCGCACCAACCGGGCGACCTCGTCGACCAGTCGCGGTGCGAGGTCGAGCCGGGACAGTTCCTCCTCGGCCCGGCGGGCGCTTCGTTCCTCATCGTCGGGCCGCCCGGCGTAGACGGCGTCGTGGTACCAGGCGGCGATCCGCACGGCGTCGGGATCATCGGCGTAGGGGGCGAGCTCGTCGACGCCACGCAGCACGTCGCGAAGGTGCCACACCGAGTGATAGCGCCGGTGCGGCTCGCACCAGGACTCGAGCAGCCGACGGCCGAAGGCGGCGGCATCGGGAGCCGCGGTGTGCCGGGCCAGCAGCCGATCCCAGTCCGGTGCCAACACCGCGGCCACGTCCCGGGCAGTCGCATCCTGCACAACACCATGGTGCACGGTCGACGCGTTGGTGGGTCCCGTTTCGCAACCGGCGGCCCGTAAGCTTCCGCCGATGGCCGACACCGCCCCGCCGCCGCCGCTGAGCCTGAAGACCCAGATTCTGCGTTTCGTGGCCACCGGCGGGTTCTCCGCGGTCGTGGACTTCGGCCTTTACCTGTTTCTGCACCGTGGCATGGACCTCCAGGTGGATCTGGCCAAGGCGATCGGTTTCGTGGCCGGAACCCTGACGGCTTATCTGATCAATCGGCGCTGGACGTTCGCCGCTGAGCCCAGTCGGTCCCGCTTTGCGGCGGTGATGCTGTTGTACGGCCTCACCTTCGCCGTCCAGGTCGGGTTGAACCATGTGGGTTTGCGGATTCTCGGCGATGCTCCGTATGCGTTACCGGCCGCCTTCGTGATCGCCCAGGGCACGGCGACGGTGATCAACTTCGTGGTGCAACGGGTGGTGATCTTCCGGCAGGCGCGCGCCTAGCCCGCCGGAAGTTACTCCGTCCGGCCCCCTCCCGGTACCCTCGTCACGATGTCCGCCACCACACTTCGCCCGCTGAGCGGGTGGGGACGCACCGCGCCCAGCGTGGCCGAGGTGCTGTCCACCTCCGATCCCGCTCAGATCATCGACGCCGTCGCCAGAGCCGCCGATGCCGCCGCGGCCGGCCGGCACCGTGGCGTGATCGCCCGCGGACTGGGCCGTTCCTACGGCGACAACGCGCAGAACGGCGGCGGCCTCGTCATCGACATGACCGCGCTGAACCGGATTCACAGCGTCGACGCGGCCACCCGGATGGTCGACGTCGACGGCGGGGTCAGCCTGGACGCGCTGATGAAGGCGGCGCTGCCCTGCGGACTGTGGGTACCGGTGCTTCCGGGCACCCGGCAGGTGACGATCGGCGGCGCGATCGGCTGCGACATCCACGGCAAGAACCATCACAGCGCCGGCAGCTTCGGCAACCACGTCCGTTCGATGGACCTGCTCACCGCCGACGGTCAGGTGCGCACCATCACCCCGGACGGAGACGACGCCGATCTGTTCTGGGCCACCGTCGGCGGCAACGGCCTGACCGGCATCATCATGCGTGCCACCATCGAGATGACGCCCACCGAGACGGCGTATTTCATCGCCGACGGCGATGTCACGGCCAGTCTCGATGAGACCATCGCCTTCCACAGCGACGGCAGCGAGGCGAACTACACCTATTCGAGTGCCTGG
>Ga0208823_1003405_pt1 | contig 11301 bp, 9 predicted proteins | sample AD_UKC075_MetaG_FD_184440 | JGI IMG/M metagenome (GOLD analysis project Ga0208823, IMG submission 184440) | Active sludge microbial communities of municipal wastewater-treating anaerobic digesters from USA - AD_UKC075_MetaG (SPAdes) (version 2) | ecosystem: Engineered > Bioreactor > Anaerobic >... | reverse complement strand
CCCCTCAAAATGGTCCGCGTCGTGATACTCCAGAGGGATGCCATGCGCCCAGCACGAAAAACGAGCCCGAAAGGCCACCTTGGAACCCAAGGCGAGCGTCCTTCGTCGGCCCGGAAGACCGAAAATGCCTCGAAAACGGGGCAGGCGCAACGGGGGGAGCGCTGTACAATGGCGGAACACAGCCCGGCGGCGTAGCCGGGCAAGGTCAAATGGGAAATGTCGGCTTCGTTAAGTTTTGGCGTTTCGCATCTAACTCCAAGTATTTCACCATGTCAAGCGTTCCCGACACCTGGGAACAAACCCGGATTCGGGACGCGATTAACTGTCTCAACACCTTGTCTCGGGTGCCTGGAGCCGATCCTGATCTTGCCAGGGCATATCAATTTCTTCGCAACACCGAAGGCATTTACAGCCCGTTCGACTGTGGGTGTGAGATACTGCGGGTCAACCGCAAACCAGTGGGAGACGTGGGCACTGATGGGAAGATCAAGGACGAGTCAGGCGAGGAAGGCACGGTCGCCAGAGTGTGGATTGTTTGGTCTCCTGATCTCCAGGTCTACGTGATTACATCGATGGCGATTCGCAGGGATGTTCTGGCGGCGGAGCCGTGGGACGACTATTACGACCCCGTGACCCAACAAATGAAGCCCAGCTACGCCAGGATCAAGGCCGCGTTTGCCTTCTTCGGTGAGTGGCAGCACAAACAGTACGGCCCCGACGAGAAAGAGTGCCAGCACAAACTCGAAAGAGCGGTGATGTCTGTTCAGCCTTATACGGGCGTGTTTCCCTTCACTCTCCACTATCAGCATGGTGAGAAAGAAGGGGTAGGTGATTGACTATGTGGCATCCAACGCTCTATTGCGGATTACTGCTCGGAATCGTGGTCTTACCCCTCTTCTACCGGAAGCTGGGATGGAGAATACTCGTTGTCTCTCTGCTCTGGATTGTCGCTGCGGACGGGACGACGCTTGAGACTGGCGACTGGGAGACTGATAAGACGGTGTGCGGCGCTGTTTTGGGCATCGCCTCTGTCCGTCTAATCCAGAAGAGGGTGGGGATTCTTCGGGGAATGCTGCTGGTCCCGGTCTGGGTGCTGGCGGTCAATAGTTCGATGTGCGGGCTCTGGCACTTCTTGACCAGGAAGGGCCTCAGTCCGTTCGGATACCCTGCGATGCTCCTTGGCCAGATTTCAACGGTGGTGGTGCCGATTGCCCTTTTCGTCCTCGGGTTTCTCTACTTCTGGGACGCAAAAAAGCAAAGTGGACGGCCAGCCTTGGCGTGCCGGGTATGCGGCTACGACCTGACCGGCAACGTAAGCGGCGTCTGCCCTGAGTGCGGGAAACCGACAGTGGTGCAAGGCCAGTAGCGCGCGCTCTCCTTGGTGCGATTGCCCCTCGAAGGGGAGCGGTTCATCGCCGCTCCCTTTCTCGTTGGATCAGACAAAGATGGATCAAGCTGCCCTCTGCTCCCACTTGTGCGTCGGGCCGGGGCAGAACGCCCTCACTCGGCAAGGTATCGCATGATCGTCCGCAAGCTGACGCCCATTGCCGTAGCGACTTCGCCAGCGGTCAAGCCCTTGGCCTTGAGCGCCTTGGCCCGTTCCGGCTGGCCCTTGGTAGTCCCGGTTAAAGGACAATGCCGATTCAGCCAGGTAGGTGACGCGCATTTCGACCATATGCGCAAGCGAATCATCAGCCACCCATTCATTAACGCGCCACCAAAACCCGGAGTTGGCAGGTTCGAGTCGTTCTGAAACAGGTGAGATGAGATTCAGCAGGGCGTCGTAAAGCCGCCTTTCGAATACGGTCAGCGTCCCCAGTTCGTGTTGATTCAGCAATTGCATGGTAATCCTTCACGTGCTCATTGTAAGGAACGTACACTATGACATCCCAGCCAATTGGATATCCAATTACCGATGTTGGGAGAGATGATCACAAGTCCCGTCCCGGCACTTCGGGAGCTCATTGGGCCTCTTGTTTGGGCTGGCTGCGGGGAGCAGAATACGATAGCCCTGCGGTCATTGACCGGAAGAAAACAAGAACCCGGTACCCGGCCGGTGTTCTCCTGAAGCGGCTGCTTCTGGATCGTCTTTGACCCTGGTGGTACATTGGCTGGATCGGAGGCTGCGCCATGACCATTCCGTTGAGTTTTCAGACGCTCGCTGAGCATCCCGCGCCGGGGCTGCACTTTCCGGCCCATGAAAGAGCGGAACGGGATGAATACGTGTTGCCCGCGCCGCATTATTTCGGCACACCGGCTACGCCGCGCGAGCTTGAGAGGCTGCGAAACAAGACGGCGGCATGTCCATCGTTACAGGCCGAGTTGTTGGCGTTTTATTCTCGATGGAACGGCGTTGATCTGTGCGCTGTGCCCGATCTGCTCAGCGGCGAGCCGACGCCGGCACTATGCATACACCCTCTCGAGGACTGGGATGGTCTGACGGCCCAACTGGCGAACAAGATGGGGTGGGTGCTTGAGGGCCTTGAGGAGATGTACGTGGCCGGGCGCTACCAGGTCTTCGCAAGTTCGCCCGGCGAAGGCACCCGGCTCGTGTTGTTCACGCAGGGCGAATGTGAAGGCCGACCGCTGGCAGGGAAGGTGTTCTACCTGTCGATGGACCCGGTCCTGAGTTTCACGGAACCGGTGGCGGACAGTTTCTTCGCGCTGCTGAGCGCGTTTGCTGACGACCCGACGGCGTTTCTTGCGCGTATAGGGTACACCACCTGCGTGAGTGGCAAGGACGGGATATACGGTGCCCGGCCCGACAGGTATCTCGCGGACTGCGGGCTGCGGCTGGACGAACCGGAGCAGCCGGCGGAGGGAGGAGCTGGGGATGAAGATCCGAGGCAGGGGACCTTGTTCGATTGACGAGCGATGGCCGGAAGCAGAAAAGGCGTCAGGAAGATTCACATGTCGATGAATTCATTCTGACGCCTCTTGAGTCCCGCCAATTCCGCCACTCCGGCAAGCAGCGGGTTGATACGACACCAACTCACATCCCTCGATGCTGAACCCGTCCCCTTGTCTCCCCCTCACCCCTCGCCCCTCGTCCCTCGCCCCTCACCTGAACCCCGAACCCTCCCCAAGTCCCCCCGGCAATTAGCGAAAACCCCCCAACCCGGATATCATTTCCCGCCGAAAACAGGGTATCCCGAAAACAGGGTATCAGGAGGTCCCTGGCCGCTCGCGTTGATTTCCACCGAGGGGGTCATGGAGGAAAGGGTCCACTGCGAGTAGCATCCGCCTCAAGTATGACGTCCGGCACTAACGCTGCTCCGGGGATGGACCGGCCGTGTACGCGCCGGCGGTGGCCGTATGCGCTGGGGGTGGCGGTCGTCCTGCTGAGCGTGGCCTATGCGAGCCTGCCGTTCTGGCTGCCGACAGGCTGGCTGGCCCGGCGGATCGAGCGCCAGCTTGCCGCCCAACTGGAGCGGCCGGTGTCCATCGGCCGGCTGGACATCGACTGGGCGAAGGGGGTCGTCATCGAGAACCTCGCCATCGGCGATCTGCCGGACGCACCCAATCCGCACCTGGCCCGCATCGCCCGGCTGCGGTGCGATTTCACCCCGGTGTTGACGCTGGTTACCGGGCGGATCGACCAGCTCGAAATAGACGGGCTGCAGATGTGGGTGGTGCAGAATGCTGAAGGCCGCCTGAACATCGAGAGACTGCCGGAGGGCCGGCTGCCGACCTTCAGCTACCGCCTGGACAATGCCACCTGCCACCTCTGGACGCCCCAGGCCCGCCAGTTCTACCGAATCGACACGGTGCATTGCCGGATCGAGCCGGAGCGGGCCCTGCTGGATCTCAACGGCTGCGCGACCGTGCCCACCGGCCAGCGTTTCGGATTCGACGTTCGCCTGACCGTGCCCCGGTTGTGCAAAGATCGCGACCTGGATTTAAGCGGGGCGGTCCGGGTGGAGTGGGCGGACCTGGCGCTTACCGACCTGCCCCTCTGGCTGGTTCCCGCGTTGCCGATCGAGGCCGTTGGCGGGACGACCTCGGGCCTGCTCTCCTTCGAAACCCGCCCGGACCTGAGCATCGACTTCAATCAGTGGATCGTTCTGCGGGGCGTTCGGCTGATGTGGGCGGGGCTGGACCGGCCGGCTGTCGTACCCGACGCCGTCCTGCGTTGCGAGGGCCGCTGGGAACCGCAAAACGACCGCCTGACCATCGGCGAGCTGAAGTACGAGAGCCCGGCGGTCTACCTGGCCGGAGCGGGCCGTCCGGCCATACAGATCGACCCGCGCGGCGACCTGTCCCTGGACCTGTCCCTGGCTGGCCGGATCAAGAGCTGGGAGTTGCTCCGCCGGGAGGCGCCGCAGATCGACCGTCTGGCGGAGTCGCTGGGCGTGGATCTGGCCGGGCAGGAAAGCTTCACGCTCAAGGCCAGCCGGTACGGAGACGAAGCGAGCCTCGCGCTCACTCTGGAAGGCGGACGCTCACGATGGGCCCTTGCCCGGGGAGGGCAGCCGCTGTTTGATGCCGGGGAGGAAGTCGGTAAGAGGCTGGAGGTGGTAGCCAGTGGCAATTGCGTCTCCCGTCGCGTGCGGCCTTCCGTGCGTCTGACGCTTGGCGATCTGCTGGTGAGCCTTACCGGCGAGGGCTGCCTTCCCGGAGGGCGGGCATCCTGCCCGCCTCAAGGCGTGAAAGAAGGCGGGCAAGATGGTTCTCCTCCAGCAGGGGCGAGCGCCATGGAAGAAGGAGGCCAAGATGCCCACCCCCCGCAAGCTTTGGCAGAAGGCGGGCAAGATGCCCGCCCTCCGATGGGGGACAGCTTACCGGCACAGTGGTGGAAAAGCCTGGCCGTCAACCTGGAGTTGAGCACCGCTCGCGTCGAGCAGGTCGTGGCCATGTTCCCGGCGGCGAAGCGCAGGCCTGAGTTCGCCTCCTGGCGCGGTCCGGTGGAAGCGACGGTTCAGGTCGTTCCGGCATCCGGCAGCAGCCGGGTGGAGCTCGAATTCCTCGCTGATGCCGACGCGGTCTTGGGCTGGAGACCGTGGTTCGACAAGCCGTCGGGGCAGCCTCTGTCGATCATGGCCGGCGCGACAATCCCGCACGAGGCCGCTGGCCGCATCGACGATCTGGCCTTCATTGTTCAATACGCACCGGGAAGCGTCCAACTCGAAACCGGCCGGGCGCATGCGGAATATCGCCTCCAGGATGACGGCCATTTCGAAGCCAGCATGGTGCTTCCGGTCAGGGCGGAGCACCTGGAGGAACTCGCCCGCCTCTGTCCGCGCTGGATCGAGTCAGCCGGCAGGGCGGGGCGGGAGATCGCGGGGGCGGTTTCGATGGCCATCCGTGCGGAGGCCTTCCGCCGACCCGGGGAAGCACTGGCCCGGGTCAAGGCCGACATCGATGCTGGCCACTTGGCCGCCCAATGGCCCGGCACGCTCACCAAGCCCGCCGGCGAACCGCTTACCGTCCGGCTGGTCGGCCATTCCCACCTGCTGGGCGAAACGCTGGAAAACCGGCTGGGAGCGGCCCTCCAACATCCCGCCGGGGAGTTTGAGGCCCTGCTGGCACAAGCCCAGGGCGATGCCTCAAGCCCCGGCAGTGACTTCGAGCATTGCGCCCTCGATGCCCGCGTGCATGACTGGGCGACGCTCCAGCGCAGTGTGCCTGCGCTGGGCCGTTGGTTGGGAGAGTGCCGGGCGGCCGGATCGGCCCAGGCCCATATCAATGCCGTGGCGACGAACGGCCAATGCTCGCTGGATGTGGCTTTGGATGCTGCCGAAACCGACCTCGCCTGGCCGGGGGAAACCCCGGGCTCCAAACCGGTCGGCGTCCCGGCGGAGTTGCACTGGCGCTGGGAGAGCGAGCCGGACGATCCCACCGCCGGCAGCACATGGAACCTGATCTCAGGCCGGGCCCGTCTGGCGGGGCTGACGGTGACGGAAATGACCGGTCAGGTGATCGGAAGCGCAGCCGGCGAGAACGCTCCCGGTATCGCGGGCCGATCTTCACGCCTGGCGGAGGCTTTCGCTTCGCTGCGCCAGGTCAGTGCCGCTCACCTGCGGCTCAAAGGATCGGCCGCCTGCGGGCCGGAGTCAGAAGCGCTCTATCCGCCCCTGGCGCAGCTCCGCGAACGCCTGGGATTGTCGGGAACCTTGCAGTGGAAAACAGAGGTAAGTGGAAACGACGAGGCCCTCCGCTTCGCCGCCCGGCTGGACGCTGGCGCCCTGGCCTGGTCTACGTCCACCGGCCAGCCGGCCGTGCCGATTGTCCGCAAGCCGGCGGATGTGCCCGCCTCTGTGGCGGTTGAACTGGCGGCCGTTCCCGGCCCGGACGGTTCGGCCCGGCGGATCGACGCCCGCGTGGACGCAAACGTCCACGGCAACCGCCTTCGGGCCGAGGCCCAGGCCCTGATGTTCGGCTGGCGCGGGGGCGCGCCTCAGGTGGGCGATCTGGATGGCCTTGTCCGCCTCTCGCTCGACAACCCCCAGGCCCTGCCGCAGCTCGCTCCGGAATCCGCGATCGAGAAGATGGATGGCGCGGGCACCATTGAACTGGGCCTGGAGCGGCGAGGCGAAACGACCCGCCTGACGGGCGTTCACGCGGAGTTCCAAAACCTGGTGGTTGCCTCTGGCGGGAGCGCGCTGGCCCTGGACGGCCGCGGAACCTGGGAACCCGGCGGCACGCGGATCCCCGGCCTGGAGTGGAAGTGGGGCGAGTCGGGCGGGAAGATCGACGGACAGGTGAATGCTCTGCCCGGCGGCGTGCAGGGCCGCGTCGGCCTGGCCACCAGCCGGCTGGACGTTCTCGACCTGCAACGTCAGTTCGCCGTCTGGGCCGGCCGGCTCGCGCCGTTGACCGCAACCATCCCCCGGGACCAGCCGGAGGACTCTGAACGCCTGCTGCGTTTGGCCCTGGCCTTCCTGGCCCGCTCGGATCTGAAGGTGGACGGCCAGGTTGGCGAACTGGAAGTGGTTCTTCCCCCGGGTATCCCCGTGCACGGCGAAATGGTGATCCACAGCTTGCAGGCCGAGCGTGGGCCGGTGTCCTTCACCTTTGCCGGCACGGTCGAGGGCGGGGCCGTGCGCGGGCGGGTCGAGACCATCGCCGACGCCGCCGAGCCGCGCATGCGCCTGACCTACACCGCTGAACGCATCCAGCCGGGGCCTCTGGTGGACGCGTATCTGCGCAAGACTTTTCCGGGCATGACCGCGACCGGCCCGCTGACCCTCATCGACGAATCCAACCAGAAGCTGCTGCCCGCCCCGGGCGAGTTGAACTGGCCCACCGGCACGGGCGAGTTGATCATCCACGGCGGTCGCCTGGTGGGCCGGGCCGCGCCCAAGGCCATCACCCGCATCTTCCCCGGCCTGAACCTGGCCAGCTTCGACTTCTCCTACATGCATTCCTGGTTCCGCAAGGAGGTGACCGGCCGCATTTACCATCAGATGATCTACAAGGGCAAGTATTACAACATGTACATGAACGGCTACAGCGAGCTGACCGGCTTCCGCTATGAGGTGGGCATCGATTTTCTGGCCGATTTCGACAGCAAGTACTGGGCCGAGACCGGCCAGGGCCGCGTCCCCCTGTTCACCAAGACCGGCCGCATCCGCCCGGATGGAAGCATCGAGAACGAAGAAGTGATCTACATGCCGCAGCGTTTCTTTGATACTATCCTGGTCAAGAATAACCCGGTTTTCACCGCCTACCATGCCGTCCGCAAGCGCGTGCGGGAGGCGAAGTGAGGGGCGAGGGATGAGGGGGAGACAAGGGGACAAGGAGACAAGGGGATTGAGGGGCCGAGGGATGGGGAGAGATGGAGCGATGGAGAGTGTGAGAGATGGAGAGAGGGTGAGAAGGTGAGGGAGCGATGCGGAGACGCGGGGATGCGGGGACAGGGAGACGAAGGGTGAGAGTTTGGGATTCAGGGGGGGATCTGAGTTCCGAGCGTAAGTGAGGGGCCTGCCCCCCGGCACGCGACGGGAACGGGCAGGGGGCCTGGTATGATTGCAGGCCATAGCCACGAACGATCTCAAAGTATTCATCTCGCAACGTGAATCCAGGTGCGACGAGTGCGGCGCGGAGCTTGGCCGGCACGCATGGATTACGCTGCAGGAAGGAAAAGGCGCGCTGTGCCTGTCCTGCGCCGACCTGGACCATCTGGTGTTTCTCCCCGCCGGCGACACCGCGCTCACACGCCGCGCCCGCAAGCATTCAAAGCTTTCCGCGGTCGTGCTGAAGTGGAGCCAGGCGCGCAAACGATATGAGCGCCAGGGCCTGCTGGTCGAGGAGAAGGCGCTGCAGCAGGCGGAACAAGAGTGCGCGGCCGATCAGAAGGCCCGCGAAGCCGCTCGCGCCCGTGCCGCCGAACGCCGCGCGGAACTGGACGAGCAATACGTGGCGGCCTTCGCGCAGCGCATCCGTGAGTTGTTCCCCGGCTGCCCGGCCGGTCGGGATGCCGAAATTGCGGCCCACGCCTGCCGGAAGTACAGCGGTCGGGTTGGCCGTTCCGCCGCCGCCAAAGCGCTCGATGCCGCCGCCGTGGAACTGGCCGTGATCGCCCACATCCGGCACACGGAGACCGGCTACGACGAGCTGCTGCTGGGAGGATGGGACCGTCATGAGGCCCGGAGCGAGGTAAGCGCAGATGTTGACGAGGTGTTGCAAAAGTGGCGCACCGGCGGCCACAACGCCGGAAAGTAGCCAGGAAGGTCGGGTGTGACTCAGCCGCGCCGCTTTTTGCGGGGCTTGGACTCTAACTCAGCGGCATCGACCAAAACAACCTTGCCGTCGCGCCAGATCGCCATCGGCACCCCGGCCTGCTTGTGGCGACGAATGGCATCTCGGGAGGCGGCTACCATGGCCCGATCGAGAGAGGTGCCTTCACGGAAGATGGCCGCGATGCTCTTGCGACGCTTCGCTTTCATGTTCCGATTCCTCTTTGGATACGCTCCCACAACCGGCGATTGGCGATCCGCGTGGTTCGCGGGCCAGAGCCCGATGCAACCAGCTTCGGTCGATCTCCAGAGGAATTATCGTACACCCGCCACGCTGCGGCAAGCGGCTGGTAGAGGGAGAAGAACTTACGCAGGCCACGCTCGTACCTGCGGCGGAGAACGTCTTCGGGTACATTGTGGCCGCCCAGGCGCACACGGCCTGCCACCCGTTCAACAGCCAAATCGGTGGACGGCAGCCAGAGGAAGAAAAGGCGGAACTGGTAGCCGGTTCCAATGAGGCTGCGGAGCCAGGGTATGAACGAACGACTGGCCAAGGTGGTCTCGAACGCGAAAGTCACTCGCTGCCGCGCCAACGTACGAATTCGCGAGAGCATGATTTCGCCGGCTGCCACTGCCGCCCGCTCAGGCGCGAACGCAGACAGGCCCTGGGCAATGACGTCTGTGTTGACGAACTCACTGACACCCAGAGAGTTCTTCAACAGGTGCGGCGCGGCAGTGGTCTTGCCCGCCCCGTTCGGCCCTGCCAGCACGATGACGTTCGGTGAACCTGCCGCTGCCAATCAAACGGCCCTTGTTCCCCCTCAAGCCTCGATCCGCGATCTTCAGGCCTTCGCCTCTTGCTCGCGCAGCCACGCGATGGTCTTTTTCACGCCTTCCTCGTACGACACCGTTGACTGCCAGCCCAGCTCGCGACGGGCCTTCTCCGCGCTGAAGAAGCAGCGCCGGCCCATGAGCCACACCGCGTAGCGCGTGACCATCGGCGGCTTCTTCAGGTTGAACGCATGCCCGATGATCTCCAACAGGAAGGCCACGTTGTACGCCACCTTGTAGGGCACGTGTTTCGTGACCGGCGGGGCGCCCAGTTCGCGGGCCAGCAGGTTCATCCAGTCCTTCTGCTTCATCTCGCCGTCGTTGCAGCAGTTGTAGGCCTGCCCAACCGCCTCGGGTTTGTCCGCCGCCAGGATCGCCGCCTCCGCCACGTTGCCGGCATACACGACGTTGAGCCGGTTCTGGCCGTCGCCGAGAATCTTGCATTTGCCCTCGCGCAGCATTTTCGCCAGCCGGAAAATCGTGGCCCGGTCGCGCGGGCCGTAGAGCCAGCTTGGGCGGATCACCGTCAGGCGGATCTTGCCGGCCTCATGCATGGCCCACAGGATGCGCTCGGCTTCGACTTTCGCGCGCGAGTAGTAGCTCCACTTGTGCAGGTTCACGCCCAGCGGGGCGGTTTCATCGAGCACCAGCCCTTCGCCGTCGGGATGCCCGTAGGAGCTGATCGAACTGAAGTGTATGAACCGCTCGACCCCTGCGTTGGCCGCGGCTTCGGCGAGGTTGCGCGTGCCGTCGATGGTGATCTGCTGGAACTCCTCCCACGGGCCCCAGTCGCCCACCCGCGCGGCGGCGTGATAGATCGTCTTCACGCCCTGACAGGCCCGGTCCAGTGCAGCCCGGTCGGTGAGATCGCCTTCGACCAGCTCGACGCCGTGTTGACGCAGCCAGGAGGTATCGCTGTTGCGGCGAACCAAGGCCCGTGCCGGCCGGCCCCGGAGTCCAAGCTGTTCCACGACATGGCTGCCCAGCAAACCCGTTGCACCCGTTATCAGATTCATCATTCTCTCACTTTCCGATGATCTCGCCCGTCCCGCCGGGGGGCGTCCTTCATATGCCGGCCGGCGCCCCTGTCGGTTGTTCAGCTTGTCACCAAAGCCATGGCCGGGTGGCGGGTAACCCGGATTCTCAAACCCGGGCTCACGATTTTGAAGGCCGTCGATGCAACGAGGAGTGCAACCGGGCCGCTCCACCTGGGCCCTGGAAAATCGCGAGCCCACCTGCGATCAGGTGGGCCACCCCGCCGGCGCATCCGCGCCAACAGGGCGCTTACCATAGGAAATCCCCCCGGTACCGTCAAGAATCCCGGCGGGACAGCAGGAAGAGGTTACGGGCCACCTCGCCTACGCCCACGCTGGAACATTTTACCAGCCTGTAGAGGGTGCGGGCCTGCTCCTCGGGGTCGAGGCGTGCAAACCGCCGTTCGAACTGCCGGACCTCCACCCGCCGCAATTGACGACGCCGGGCGGCGTGGACCGGACCGTCGAAGCCGGCCGGGTCCCGTTGCGCAAAGCGCACCAGCAGCCGTGCCGCCGCATCGTCCCGAAGCCACTCGCGCGCCACCCGCAAAATGTGCTGCTCGTAGGCGTGTACCTGCCCGGCGGAAATGTGCAGTTCACCGGCCAACTGCCGCACCGGCGTCCGCTGCCGCGGGTTGCTGATCAACACCCGTTCGGCGGCGATCCGTGCGAAGATGGCGGGCGCGTCCGGCCGGCGCCAGCTTCGATGCAACAGGCTCTCCACCGCCTCCCGGGTCGCCAGCTCGAAGCGGCGCCGC
>Ga0208823_1003404_pt1 | contig 11304 bp, 8 predicted proteins | sample AD_UKC075_MetaG_FD_184440 | JGI IMG/M metagenome (GOLD analysis project Ga0208823, IMG submission 184440) | Active sludge microbial communities of municipal wastewater-treating anaerobic digesters from USA - AD_UKC075_MetaG (SPAdes) (version 2) | ecosystem: Engineered > Bioreactor > Anaerobic >... | reverse complement strand
CTCCCGCGTTCGACACGCAGCGGTACAAGAACCGCAACGTCGTCGAACGCAGCTTCAACACCTTCAAGCAGTGGCGGGCCCTGGCCACCCGCTACGACAAGCTCGCCCTGACCTACCGAGCCGGAGCTCTCCTACGCGCCGTCCTGATCTGGCTCGACGCGTTAGGAGACACGCCCTAGCCCCAATACCGTTCAGTTAGGGCGGGATGATGCTGTAGGTCGGTGAGTGTTGAGGGCGGGGCCAATGGGCGTGGTGGTCGCGTTTGACGTGCCATTTGACGTACTTGCGTTTGACGACTCTGGGGTTGGCGCGAGGACGTCGGGCCGGGTTGAGCCTGCCGAGGAGGCGGCGGAGGAACGTCACCCAGGCGCGGTGGTTGGCGTCAGGGTCCTCAGGGGGGAAAGTCGCCCTGGTGGGCGATGGACTGGCGGGTGATCCGCAACGCGGCGACGAAGCTGACCCGGTCCGGGTCGTGCCCGCCGTGCTGGGCGGCTTGGGTCATCAGGGTCCGGATCGCGTAGTGGCAGCACAGGTGGCCCCAGATCTCCTGCAGAACCAGGTCCGGGGACTTCGAGCGCAGCACCGTGCGGGGTCCGCGTTGGTGGGTCTTGAGCTCGTCGAAGGCGACCTCGATCTCCCACCGGTGCGTGTAGGCGGCGGCGAGTTCGCTCGCGCTGACCTCTTCGGGATCGGTCAGCGTGGTGAACAACCGATAGCTGACCGCATTCGCCCGCCCGTCATCGATCGTGTAGTCGACCACGCGCACCAGCATCGGCTCCTGGCGGCGGGCCGCGGCCGTGGCGTTGGAGCGCAGATGAGCCAGCCACGAGCCGTCAGCCAGGTCATCGAGGTGGGTCGGTTTCGGGCCGGCGCTGTCGGTGCGCACCCGCCACAACAAGTCAGCCCCGGTGCCGATTGCTCTGCGCCACAACGCATAAGAGAAGAACGCGCGGTCGGCGGTGAGCAGCATCCCCGGCTCCAACGCCTGCAGCAACGGCTCGGTCAACGTCGCCTCGGACTGCCCGTAGGTGCCGACCTTCGCGGCGAACATCGCATGCGTGCCGCACTCGGCCAACGCGACCACCCGGGCCTGGGGGAACGCCGCCCGCTCACCCTTGGTGACCCCCGGCCTCCCGAAGTGCTCAGCGTTGGCTGGGGTGTCGGCCACATCCAGGCAGGTGCCGTCGATCGCGACGAGGCGCCGCCCCGCCAGCCACGTCCCCGGCGTGCCCGCGACCCCCAACGGCTTGGCCACGCGCGTGAACAACGCCGCCACCGGCTCCGACCCCAGCCGGGCCCGGGCCTGGAAGATCGCCGACTTGCTCGGCGGCGTGTAACTCTCCTGCCAGCCAGAGGCCCACGACAGCCCATCGGTCAACTGGCCCAGCACGTCCTCGTACGAACCCTCGGAGTACAACGCCATCCCGATCGAGAAGTACGCCATCACCCGCGCCGGCAAGCTCCGATGACGCTGCTCCGTACGCCCCGCCTGCGCAATTACCTCGTCCACCAGATCAGGCGGGAACACCCGTGTCAGCACCCCCACCGACACCAAATCAGACAACCGACGATCCGACTCCGGCTTCACCCATCCAGCACGAGGCATGCCACCAAACTACACCGTTGTGATCTTAACTGAACGGTATTGGCCCTAGCCCTCGACGACCATCGACGCCGGCGGCGGGGTGAAGGTCTGGGCCCGGCCCCAGTCGCTGAACACGAGGTCGGCCGGGGCGGTCGACGGCCCGACCGCGCGCACGAGGGTGGCGCTGCCGTCGGCCAGCACCCAGAGTCGGGCCCCGTCTGCCTTGCCGAGGATGTACACCGCCTTGCCGTCGACCTCGCTCTCCTCCACCGGGGAGGTGTCGGTCTCGAGAGCCGCGATCTCCGGCAGCCCGAAGGTCTCGGTGAGCATGGTGCGCAGGGTGAAGGAGCCGAGCTCGGTGGCGTCGGACTCGCTGATGGCGACGTACTTGCCGACCATCCCGGAGCCAGCGGCCGGATCACCGGTCTGCTCGACCCAGAACTCCTCGTCGCCCCCGAGCCAGTGGTCGGCTCCGACGGTGATCACCTCGGCCTGGCCACCCGAGGGGGTGGTGATGAAGACCGTCTGGTTCGAGCCGTTGGCGTTGCCCTCGACGTCAACGGTGACCGGGGCCCCATCGCGGGTCTGCGTGCCGACCACGTGCCCCGACGGGGCAGCCAGGGCAGCGGTGCGAGCCTGCCGGTAGACCTCACCGACCGTCGGCAGCGACGACGACGGGCTCGGGGTGGGAGTCGGGCTCGTCGAGGTGCTGGCCGTCGCGGACCCCGTGGGGGATGCCGTCTCGGTCCCCTCGGCGTCGCGGTTGCAGCCCCCGACGGACAGGGCCACCAGCACGGTTGCGGTCGCTGCCATGGTCCGCAGGCCGGATCCGGTCTCCACTGTGCTCTCCTCACGTCGGAACCGCCATGGTAGGCGGCCACCTCCGGGTCGACGTGCCGCCCCACCGCGCGAGGGTCACGTGTCGTGCCTCCTGGCCGGTCGGTCTTGGTCCTGGGCTACACCTCCTGCAGCTCGACGTCGGCAGCGGGGTAGGACGGCCAGCAGTAGACGTAGCCGTCGTCCCGGATCGACATCCCGGCACGTGAGGAGTACGACGACGTGAGGCGCTTGGTGACCCGGTCGTACCTCCAGTCCGGGTGCCCGCAGTTGTTCCACCAGTAGAAGGAGACGTACCCGGCCCGGGTTCCCGTGGTGCCGACGGACAGCCACCAGTCGTCGTCGGTCCCGTAGTAGTTCTGGCCGTCGACCATCCGCAGTCGCAACCTCGTGGCGTCGTCGCGGCCCACGAGCCGTCCCCAGCCATCGGCATCTCGCCCCAGGTAGCCCTGCTTCCCCTGGAAGGAGAGCTGGACGACGACATGACTCAGGTCCTGCGAGACGTGGCCCATCCGCGGCTGGAGCGAGCCGAGGACGATGTCGTGAACGCTCTCGAAGGCGGTGAAGGCACGGCCCTTCAGCGAGGCGTTCCACTCCCGCAGCGGGAGCAGGTCACCCGACGCGGCTCTCGCGACGGTCGGGAACCGGCTCTGGATCAGCTCGCGGGTGACCGTCGTCGTGCCCGTGTCCAGGACGTCCCGGATGGACTGTTGCGACAGGTGGGCGGTGTCGCTGGCGATCACCAGACCGGCACCGCCGTTCAGCATCGTGTTGTCACCGAAGACCTGGTACGCGGTGGGCTGGTCCCTCGAGGCGACGAGCAGCCCGCTCTTGTTGAGGTCGTCGTGCAGCGCGAGCGGCGCGGACTGGGCCACGGTGCTGGTGAGGAACATGAGGTAGTTCTGGTAGGCGGTGTCACGGGGGATGCCGTTGGCGGCATCCGCGCCGACGCCGGACATCGTGAGCCGAGCGTCGCGCGAACCCTGCTCCTGAGCGGTCTGCGGGTCGCGCACCACTCCGGGGTCCGACGGGTCGTAGAGACCCGGTCCCGAGATCAGCGGCTGTCGAGCCGTCGTCATGGTCTGCAGCTCGACCCAGTCCGGCACCTTCTCGAACCAGGTCGGCGCCGCCCACTCGACGAACCACTGCATGACCAGGGTCTTGTTGATCAGGTGGCCCGCGGCGAATGAGTCCTGGAGGAAGTGGTCGGCGTACCCGTGGAGGATCCAGGCGGCGCGAGCAGCCTCTGGATCGCCGGTTCGGTGGGCGTCCTGCGCCTTGTGCAGTGCCAGGTCGTAGGACTGCGCCCACCGGTACCAGGAATGCGGTGCGAAGTGGCAGGCGTTGCGCGCGAGCAGGGCCGAGTAGGCGTCCGTGTGGCTCAGCGAGGAGTCCGGCGGCTGGCCCTGGGGCAGGTTCGCCGTGAGGTCGTTGAGCCACATCGACTCCCAGATGTCGTTCAGCGTCCCGTTGGCCAGGTGCATGGCGACCGCGCCGTCGAAGATGGGGAACGGGTCCTCGTTGCCCAGGAGCCTCCGGGCGTTGGCATACCCCTCCTGCCGCACCGCCTGCAGGATGGGCAGGAGGATGTCACGGGGCAGGCTGTCCATCGCCGTGGGGTCGGAGAGGTAGTCCGGCAAGGTGTTCAGCTCGCCGTAGGTGACGAGCAGGCCGCTGGCGCGCAAGGTCAGGGTGCGCACCCCGGGGCAGCGCCCGGCGATCTCCTCCGGGGTGACGTGGTCCGGGTCGTGGTGCCAGATCTCGAGGAAGTCGCGAAGGGCCTGCAGTGCTGCCGGCCGGTCGGTGGAGCCGTGCGCCAGGCGGCCCAGGTCAGCCGCCGAGGCGTCCCCCAGCAACCGGTGCTCCCACGAGGCATGACACTGGATGGTCACGGGTCCGGCGGCACGGTGCGGCGGGATCGCCTCGAGCCACCCCATCGCTGCCCGCCGCCCGGAGGTGACCCTGTCCGCGGCCAGGTCGGCCTGCCGCTCGAGCCGGCGGCGAGGGATGGACGGCCCCACCCACCCGTGCGCCTGCTGGATGACGTGGGCGACCTCGTGGGCGAGCAACCACAGCCCGTGCTCGCTCGCCGGGTCGTAGGCTCCCTCCCGGAAGTGGAGCCGGGGTCCGACCGCGAACGCATCGGCGTGCATCGACCTGGCAACGGCATCTGCCCGAGTGCCGGTGTGGACCCGCACCGAGGCCAGGTCGATGTCGAAGGCGTCCTCGAGAAGACGTCGAACGCCGGCGTCCAGACGGAGTCCGCCGTGGGTTGCCTGTTTCCTGGTTGATTCCACGACGGAACTCCTCACGCCGGCATCGGCGATGTGTGGGACTGGGCGGTCAGTGGAACTGGACGGTCACCGGCGTGTAGCCGCTGTTCGCGTACAGATAGCCGTTGCCGGTCGAGTAGATCGACAACGGGGCATTGGTGTACAGCGACGTGAGCACGCCGCCGTTCAGCGTCCATCCGCGCGCGCCGACCCAGTTGTAGAAGCCGACGTAGTGGTACCCGTCGCTGACCGACAGGTAGCGGGAGTCGTCGCCGGCGTTGCAGTAGTACAGGACGCCGTCGGTGTGGACGTAGGCCTTCAGGGGCACTGCGGCGTCCTGACTGGTGACCACGGCCCACTGCCCGCTGTCCTCACCGAGCCATCCGATGGACCCGCCCTGGACGAACAGCTCCACCTTGTTCGACTGGCCGCCCGACAGGCCCCCGGAGGGGGATTGGGCGAGGTGCTCCGCGAACGAGCCCGCGGGGGCCTGTGGTTCTTGCTCGGACATGACTGTCTCCATCTGAGGCGGGATGCCAAAACCTGTTCACAGGCAATTCAGAGACCTTGAGAAGGTCTGAATTGTTTGGCTTCGACTATTGTTGGCGAGCCCAGCGGGAGCGGCAATAGTCCGTTCTGGCTATTGACTGGCGCCAACAATTGGGCGTTCCGAATTGCGGCACAATTCCTACCATTCTATAGGTAAAGAGTGGGCATGGAATTGATCTGGAATCTGCATCGCACAAGCAAAGAATTGGTCAATTGCAGGGACAATCTCTGCCGAGGTCCCGACGTGGCACCGACCGGTGCGCGGCATACGCTGTCCTCCATGCGCCGCCAGCACCTCACCGAGACCTGGCTTGTGCTGGGTGTGTCCCTGGGAGCCTCGGCGATCTGGTCACTGCTGCGCATCGTCGACAAGCTGACCCGGTCGGCACCGCTCGGGTCGCAGACCACCTCGATGAACTCGTCGGTGACCCCGGACCGGCCGTGGCTCGACCTCGCCTACCAGCTCACCGGGGTCGCGCTGGCCGTGGTGCCGGTGCTCCTCGCCCTGCACCTGCTGCGCCGCGACGACCCGGACGAACCCCACACGATGGGCTTCGACCTGCGCCGGCCGGGTCAGGACCTCGTGCGCGGGGCGGTGCTGGCCGCCGTCATCGGCCTCCCCGGGCTCGCGATGTACGCCGCCGCGAAGGCCCTCGACCTCAACACGACGATCGCCGCTGCCAACCTCGCGAGCGCCTGGTGGACCGTCCCCGTCCTGGTCCTCGCCGCCGCCCAGAACGCGGTGCTCGAAGAGGCGGTCATGGTGGGCTACCTGTTCAAACGGTGGGGCCAGGCCGGGTGGGGGCGCTGGCAGATCATCCTCACCAGCGCCGTGATCCGAGGCACCTACCACCTCTACCAGGGGTTCGGCGGCTTCGTCGGCAACATCGTCATGGGGGTGGTCTTCGGCTGGTGGTACACCCGCTCCAAGCGGGTGATGCCGCTCGTGGTGGCCCACACGATCCTCGACGTCGTCGCCTTCGTCGGCTACGCGCTGCTGCGCGACCGCCTCAGCTGGCTCTGACCCGTCCCGGAACCGACCAACAGGTCGGTCCGGGTACGCCCTGACCCTCCAAAGCGCGTACCCCCAGCGACCTGTTGGTCGCTGGGGGTACGCGTTTGGGGTTGGGGATGCCGGTCAGTGACCTGCGCGCATCGCCGCCAGGAGGTCGTGGTTGAGCGTGGAGATGACGTCCTGCGGGATGCCCTTCGGGCAGGCCTGAGAGCAGGCACCGACGTTGGTGCAGCCACCAAAGCCCTCGTGGTCGTGCTGGTCGACCATGGAGACGACTCGCGCCATCCGCTCGGGCTGGCCCTGGGGCAGCTCGGAGAGGTGGGTGACCTTGGCGCCCATGAAGAGCATGGCGCTCGCGTTCGGGCAGGCCGCGACGCAGGCGCCGCACCCGATGCACTCGGCCGCCGTGAACGCCCGGTCGGCAGCCGGCTTGGGGACCGGCGCGGCGTGGGCGTCGGGGGCGGACCCGGTGTTGACCGAGATGTAGCCGCCCGCCTGGATGATGCGGTCGAAGGCACCGCGGTCGACGACGAGGTCCTTGATGACCGGGAACGCGTTGGCGCGCCACGGCTCGATCGTGATGACCTCACCGTCGCGGAAGCTGCGCATGTGCAGCTGACAGGTCGTCGTCTTCTCGGGCCCGTGAGCCTCGCCGGAGATCATCAGGCCACACATGCCGCAGATGCCCTCGCGGCAGTCGCTGTCGAAGGCGATGGGCTCCTGCCCGGCCGCGTTGAGCTGTTCGTTGAGCACGTCGAGCATCTCGAGGAAGCTCATGTCGGGGCTGATGTCGGAGACCTTGTAGACGACGAGCTCGCCGGTGTGGCGGGGGCCGGCCTGGCGCCAGATCTTCAGGGTGAGATTCATGATCGGGGTCCTCGCGAAGTATCGAAGTGACGAAGGAACGTAGAACTTCGTGGGGTGGTCACTTGTAGCTCCGCTGCTTCAGTTCGATCGCTTCGTACACCAGGTCCTCCTTGTGGAGCACCGGGGCACCCATCTCGCCGTCACCGTCGCCACCGGCGAACTCCCAGGCCGCGACGTACAGGAACTCGTCGTCGTGACGCAGCGCCTCGCCGTCCTCCGTCTGCGACTCGGCCCGGAAGTGACCACCGCAGGACTCGCGGCGGTGCAGGGCGTCGATGCACATGAGCTCACCGAGTTCGAGGAAGTCGGCGACGCGGCCGGCCTTCTCGAGGCTCTGGTTGAGGGTGTCGGCCGACCCGAGGACACGCACGTTGCGCCAGAACTCCTCGCGCAGACCGCGGATGAGGTCGATGGCCTTGAGCAGCCCCTCCTCGGAACGCTCCATGCCGCAGTACTCCCACATGATGTGGCCGAGTTCCTTGTGGAAGGAGTCGACACTGCGCTCGCCCTGGATCTGGAGCAGGCGGGCCGTGCGCTGTTCGACCGAGGTGCGTGCCTCGACGACGGCGGGGGCGTCCGTCGACAGCGGCTCGAAGGGCCCCTTGGCGAGGTAGTCGCGGATGGTGTTCGGCAGGACGAAGTACCCGTCGGCCAGGCCCTGCATGAGCGCCGAGGCACCCAGGCGGTTGGCGCCGTGGTCGGAGAAGTTGGCCTCTCCGGTGACGAACAGCCCGGGGATCGAGGACTGGAGGTCGTAGTCGACCCACAGACCACCCATCGTGTAGTGGACCGCCGGGTAGATGCGCATCGGGGTCTCGTACGGGTTCTCCCCGGTGATCCGGGCGTACATGTCGAACAGGTTGCCGTACTTGGCCTCGACGGCTGCCTTGCCCAGTCGGGAGATGGCGTCGGCGAAGTCGAGGTACACCCCGCGGCGGAAGTCCCCGACCATAGGGCCAACACCGCGGCCCTCGTCGCAGACGTTCTTGGCCTGGCGCGAGGCGATGTCACGCGGCACGAGGTTGCCGAAGCTCGGGTAGATCCGCTCCAGGTAGTAGTCGCGGTCCTCCTCGGCGATGGTGCGCGGGTCCTTGTCACAGTCCTCGCGACGCTTGGGCACCCAGATGCGGCCGTCGTTGCGCAGCGACTCGGACATCAGGGTCAGCTTGCTCTGGTGGTCACCGGAGACCGGGATGCAGGTCGGGTGGATCTGCGTGTAGCAGGGGTTGGCCATGTAGGCGCCCTTGCGGTGCGCCCGCCACGACGCCGTGACGTTGGAGCCCATCGCGTTGGTCGACAGGAAGAACACGTTGCCGTACCCACCGGAGGCGAGGACGACGGCATCCGCGAGGTGCGTCTCGATCTCGCCGGTGACGAGGTCGCGGGCGATGATGCCGCGCGCGCGACCCTCGGAGACGATGACCTCGAGCATCTCGTGGCGGGTGAACTGCTCCACCGTGCCGGCCGCGACCTGACGCTCGAGGGCCTGGTAGGCACCGATGAGCAGCTGCTGGCCGGTCTGGCCACGGGCGTAGAAGGTGCGCGACACCTGGACGCCACCGAAGGAACGGTTGTCGAGCAGACCGCCGTACTCGCGGGCGAACGGCACACCCTGGGCGACGCACTGGTCGATGATCGCGGCGCTGACCTCGGCCAGGCGGTAGACGTTGGTCTCGCGGGCCCGGTAGTCACCACCCTTGACCGTGTCGTAGAACAGGCGGTAGACGGAGTCGCCGTCCTCCTTGTAGTTCTTGGCGGCGTTGATGCCACCCTGGGCGGCGATCGAGTGGGCCCGGCGCGGGCTGTCCTGGAAGCAGAACGACTTCACGTGGTAGCCGGCCTCGCCCAAGGTTGCGGCGGCGGCGCCGCCGGCGAGCCCGGTGCCCACGATGATGACCGACAGCTTGCGACGGTTGGCCGGGTTGACCAGGGCTGCCTCGAACTTGCGGGTGGTCCACTTCTCGGCGATGGGGCCGGCGGGCGCCTTGGTGTCGGCGATCTTCTCGCCCTCGGTGTAGAGGCGGTGGGCGATCCCCGCGTTCACGGTGTTTCCGGTCATGGTGTCAGTGCCTCACTTGATCAGGCCGAAGAGGATGGCGAGCGGCGGGATGGCGAACCCGACGACGACGAGCGCTGCGACGGCGTGGCCGATGGCCTTGGCACGCCGGTACTTCGCCGGGGTGCCCGTGAGGCCGAGGGTCTGCTGCGCACTGAAGACCCCGTGCGCGAGGTGCAGGCCGAGCGCGGCGAGAGCGAGCAGGTAGATCAGGGTCATCCACGGAACCTGGAAGCTCGCGACGACGAGCTGGTAGGGGTTGTTCTCGATGTCCGGGCCCTGGGCGTCGGGGTTGACCGAGATCTTCATGATCGTGAAGTGCAGCAGGTGCCAGACGATGAAGAGGATGAGGAAGACCCCGCCCCACCGCATCCACGCGGTGCGCATCGCCGTCTTGGCGGCGGCGTACTTCGTGCGCCGTGCGGTGCCGGCCCGGCTCCACAGCGCGAACGCCGCGTAGACGTGGCCGATGACCGCCACGATCAACACGACGCGCACGATCCACAGCAGCCCCTCGTAGGGCAGGATCGGCTCGCCGAAGGTGCGCAGGTGATGGGCGTAGGTGTTGAACGCCTCCTCCCCCGCCAAGGTCTTGAGGTTGCCGTACATGTGCAAAAGGACGTACCCGACGAACACCAGCCCGGACCCCGCCATGAGGGTCTTGAGGGCGATGGTGGTGCGGCGGGCCGACGCCGGACGTGAGGGAGCTGTCGTAGTGGCCACGGCAGCAACCTAGCGCGGCGCGCCGCCCGGCGGCAGGTCAGGTGAACCTTGGCGGGTGTGAGGTTCGCCAATTACCCGCCGGTAGACATGACGACGCCCGGCATCCGAGGTGGGATGCCGGGCGTCGTGCGGTCAGGTCACTCGGTGTGGGTGGGCGCGTGGTCGTGGTCGTGCAGGCCACCACCACCCGTGAGGTTGGCGCCCGCCGCGGGCGACTTGGCCCCGGACAGCACCGGGAAGTTGCCCTTGCCGGGGAGCCCGTTGATGTCCGAGGTGTTCATCGCATACTGGAGCACGCTGAACCCGATGGCGTCGGAGTTGACGTCGAGGGCGTGGTCGTTGTTGTTCGCGTAGGTGTCGCACGCCAGGTGGTAGCACGGGTCGTACTGCTGGCCCGCGGTCCCTCCCCACAGGGCGGCCTCGTCAGCGGTCTTGACACCCTCGGCGCCGGTGAACAGGCCACCGGACGGGATGCCGTTGGCGATGAACGCGCCGTAGTCGGAGCGCCCTGAGAAGTCGGTGCCCTTGAAGGGCTCACCGACCCGGGTGTAGAAGGCCTCGAAGGTCTTCTCGATCTGTGCGGAACCCTCCGGCCCGGCGCCGGCGCCGGTCTTGTCGGAGTCGTCACCGTCGTAGACGAAGAACACGTGGTTGGGCGAACCCACCATGTCGAAGTTCAGGTACAGCGCGATCTTGTCCTTCTCCGCCTCCGAGAGCCCGGCGACGTACTCGTTCGACCCGACGAGGCCGGACTCCTCGGCACCCCACCAGGCGAACCGCACGGCGTTGGTCGGCTTGACCTTGGCCATCTGCTCGGCCACCTCGAGGATCGCTGCCGACCCGGAGCCGTTGTCGTTGATGCCGGGGCCGGCCTGGACCGAGTCGAGGTGCGCCCCCGCCATGACGACATTGCTCGGGTTGCCCCACTTGCTCTGGGCGATGACGTTCGTCTGGGTGATCAGCTCGGGCTCGGGAACGTTGATGTAGGCGGTCGAGCCGGGCGTGGACAGGGCCTCACCGGCGGCGAAGGACGCCCCGACGACAGGGATCGTCGTTCCTGCACCGTCCGGAAGGAGCGTGCCGACGATGAGCCCTTCACGGGTCGGGTCGTTGCCCTGGTTGAAGATGATGACGGCGCTCGCACCGGCAGCCTGGGCGTTGGCCGCCTTGAGCCCGAAGGAGCAGGTGCCACGCTGGACGAGGGCGATGTTTCCTGCCGGGAACCCAGCGAAGTCAGCGGCCTCACAACCGCTCGTGCTGGCTCGCGGCGGTGCCAACGCGAGGTCGACAGGGGTCACCGCGCCGGTGGCCGAGCCGTAGCCCGTGCCCGTGAAGGGCCCGGTGTCGTAGACGTTGCTCAGGGGCGTGAGCTGCTGCAGGGTGGCCGCGGCGACGTAGG
>Ga0208823_1003399_pt1 | contig 11311 bp, 12 predicted proteins | sample AD_UKC075_MetaG_FD_184440 | JGI IMG/M metagenome (GOLD analysis project Ga0208823, IMG submission 184440) | Active sludge microbial communities of municipal wastewater-treating anaerobic digesters from USA - AD_UKC075_MetaG (SPAdes) (version 2) | ecosystem: Engineered > Bioreactor > Anaerobic >... | reverse complement strand
GACAATTGAAGAAGCTAATCAGTTTCTAAAAAACGGATTCATTGATAAGTTCAACAAACGGTTCGCCGTGGAGCCGGAAAATCCAGTAAGCGCGCTTCGCCCGCTCGATCCGCAAGTTGATCTAAGCACTATTCTCTGTATTAAAGAGCAGCGGATTGTCTCCGATGGGAGTGGGTTCTCTTATGGCGGAAATTACTATCAATTAATGAAAGACGGAAAACTAGTCTCTTTACCCCACCGGACTAAAATTACCGTTCTAAACAGCCATAAACAAGATTTAAGGGTGCTGTACAATGGGGTGATATATGAGACTAAACGTTTGGCCGAGAAACCACGGAAGAAATCTACCCAAAACCTTAAAAAGGAGACTGCTTCCAAAAGACCAACACGACCAGCGCCAGACCATCCTTGGAAACGACCACAAATAAATAGACCCAGACCCTTTTACGATGAATCGGACAGAGAGATTCTAGAAGCTCTCTTCGATTCTACACGGGCCTGGGCATAGGTTACTACCACTGACATCATACCCTTGTCGACCCGTTTTATCAATAGGATCTTGTACGTGGAAATCTAATTCTTGCAAAAAACCCATGGTGACATTTTCACGGAATAAAACTAAGGCTTTTTACTGACATTTTCATAGACTATTGACAAATCTTATGGGTAGTGAAAAACTGGTAGGCTTGCCACTTGTCCTGACAGATTTCTAGCACTTTTCCTTCAGAAAGTAATAATAAAACCCCTAACTTTTCAAACTCGAAACGCTTTACCTCCAGTACGGAAAACTCGGGTTCGAAGAGGGGAATCAGTAAATCAACCTTCTCCGTTTTACAGACCGCAAGGAGGAAATCCACATAGTCTCCAGCATCCACTTTAGGTACCTTAAAGCACTGATCCATAAAGTAGGAGGCTGGGGCAAGGGAAGGATTGGCATCCGTTCCCAAAATCCGTGTTTTAATTCCATGCGTTTCTGATAATCTTCTAAAAGCTTGCACCAGCTCAACCCGGCACCCTATTGATGTGAATAAAACGGTGAACATAATCTCACCTGTTTCTTTTGATTAATTATTTTTTACAAAGGAAACATATAGCTGGTTATATTTCTCTATCATCCGATCTAAAGCAAAGTCCTGCATAAACCTCATGTATCCATTACTAGTTATTTCGTCTATTTCCCGTGGCGGGAGAGATAAAACTTTTTTTATTACACACATTAAAGACGGTAAGCATTTGTTTTCAAATAGAAACCCTTCTTGTCCATCGGTAATTAATTCTTTAAAAACCTCAATATCACTGGCAATCACCGGGGTTTTCTCCTTAAACGCCTCCACAATTGTTAAACCAAAACCTTCACTGGTTGACGGTAAAACAAACACGTCAAAATACTTAATATAATTACTGGCCATTGGTTTGTAACCATACAACCTTACGTTCTGATGTAAGCTCTCTTGATCAATCTGCTTTTGCATTTTGGGCAGCAAATCACCCTCACCAATAAAGACGCAGAACAAATTATGTTCTTTTCTTAATGCTTTTATCGCATCAAGCAAAAGCTGTTGGTTTTTCCTTTCGCATAAAGTGCCAATACATCCAATAATTTTATATCCTTTATTTTTATATTCTAACAGTTCCGCTTCCACAAACGGATCCACATCATCATTGTCTTCAAGGGTAATCCCATTATAAATAACCTTGATCCTTTCTTTTTGAACCCTTTTCTCGATTAATAACTGTTTGTCGCTTTGCGAGACAGTAATAACTTGATCAAGTCCATTCATAATCGTTACATCCATTTTTTCGTGTTCCGGTTTCTTATTCGTTCCCCAGCCGTGCATAGTTTGAATTACTGGTATATATTTTTTAAAACCAGAACGAGCAATTAGACCGGTAAGAGCAGGAACCGAAGCGTGCGCGTGTATAAGATCAATATTATACTTATTTATGATCTCCCTAACTTTGCTGGTAAAACGAAGATTCAAGCCGAGATCACGCTTAAAGGAAGAGTCCTCTTCAAACAGAGGTATGTTACTCTCCTGCAACTTTTTAATATATTCTTCATAACTACAATACCCCGGTTCCGGCGTCTTACTGGCAAGAACATAAACCCCACTTTGTTTACCCCTTTGGGCCAAAGCCAGATCTGTTAGGATCCGGCCTGCTCCGCCTTGAAGAAAGGTTGTAAGATGTAAAATATTCAGCCCATTCACCCCATCTCTTTTTCAGGCTTAACCCTTTACTCCAGAATAAATAAACCAGTCCGTCTCAGGTCTTGTCCCCTTGAGCCTCACGCATCAGTTGATCAATCAACTTCCAAACCCTGACACTGGAGTTCCCGTCCTGATAACGGTGGACAACCCTGCATAAAGCCTTTCTCTCCCGTGAATACGCTCCGGAATGGGCCAGATTCCAAATAATCTCTTGTTCTAAACGGGTCTGGTCCAAACACTTGGGTCCCGGAGTCCAAGCATCATATGGCTCCAGTAACAACCCTCTGGTTTCAATGTATTCTTCCAGATCAACGGGGACGTAAATGATCGGCCGGTCTAAAAGGAGGTAATCAAAGTATACGGAAGAATAATCGGTAATCAACAGATCTGCTGCATTGAGCGTCTCGTAAAACTCCATGTCTTCCTTTTTTAACTGTTTTTCAGTGATTAAAGTAATATTTCGTAACTTCTTTTCTATAATATCCCTGGCAACCAAGCCCTCCTCCAAAGGGTGCAACTTCAGAATTAAATGCAAATTATGTTCAAATAGAAAAGTGTCGAAACTGAAAACATCGAAATTTTCAAACCCAAAAAGATTACTAACTCCATTTTCTTCACCAAAAGGTGTTTTTCGGAAGGTCGGCATATAGAATAGAATTTTTTTCTCTCGAAAATCTTGCCGGCAAAGCGATGTCAGTTTTTTTCTTCCGTCCGAATTAAACAAGAAGTCATTTCTCGGCATCCCGGTTACTACATACTTTTTCCAGCTGACACCGTAACAGGCATTCATCAGTGTACTATACAACTGGGAATAAGACGTAATTATATCCAGTTTACTCCAGTTAAGATGGTTTTGTTCCACATCCTGTTTTGAATATTTACTCATATATGATAATCCTTTTAAGGGGAAGCCATGCCACAACTGAATATTAATCTGAGTTGGGTCAAAAGCCAAATCGTGAGTCATGACAACTGTTTTACTGGTCAGCAAGTTATAATAAAAATCAGCATCACGGTCTTGGTCCTCAACTAATCTAACATCATATCGCTCCAGAATCTCAGGGAAAGCTAATTTATAGAGAGCAAGTGTATTAGACCCGGAATTTGTCACACTGCGAAGGGCGATTCTTTTGTCATTCCGCTTCAGATTAACATTCCGATAGTCATATTCTCTAACCTGATAATCTTCCTCACTGAAAAAATCATGACCCTTACGGCGGGAAAAAACAGCAAAACGAAAAATTCCCAACCCAAAAAGCTGTTTAACAATTGCCGTATCGTATAGGCTGGTAATTATTATCTGACTATTTTCCTTTTTAAGTTCTTCTGGGGATATAACCGGAATCCCGGCAAACTTCATCCCCCATTTGCGTCTGTCATTATCGCAAAAGGCAATAACTTTATAGCCCTTATCAGTTTTCTGTAGATACTCCAAGGCAATTTTCCCAAGGGTTGAGGCGCCAAAAAGAATGACTTTTCTTCCCAATTTTACCCCTTCTCATAATTACCGTTCCGCATTGATGAGTTTTAGAATCGCTTCTCCATTGTTCTTTAATCCTTCTATTTTACTTTTATTTTCTAATATAAGCGTCCTCAGCTTTGCTTCGTCACTAAATAAATCTTTTAATTCTTGATAATTTGTTACCGCTATTCCATTTTTATTTTTTTGCACCTGAGCGTAAATATTACCGCTTAGGGTCGTAGTTACTATAAAAGTACCAGCCGCAAAACTCTCATAATAAGTATAAGAATAAGTTTCCGGCCATAAAGAAAGCAATAACGAAACATCGATCCCATATTCAACCAGCTTGTTTGTCATGGCTAATTCACCATCGGCAATAAAGGAGACATCCACATATTCTACTCCTTCAATTATCTCATCACTGGTACCAAAACAATAAAACTTATATTTATCACGAAAATCACCAACCAACCGCTTGAATACTTCCCACCCTTTATGGATGTGTTTATATCCGACATAGGCAACTTTAAGCACCTGATTTATCTCTATATTGCCCTTATTTACTACTCGATATTTTTGGTGAGGGATCACCTGAATTTTTTTAGAATCGAGGTCAAAAGAACGCTGTATGATCCCTTTTGTATTATTTGATGGAACAATGATCTTGATGTTTTTCCTTTGGAAAAGTTTACCATGAAATTCGAAGATCTCCCTTTTCTCCTCGCCGTACTCACAGGTTGCACATTTACACCAGCCATCTTCGTAACCGCGACAAAAGGCTTTGTTGTTATACATTAATTTTATATTACTACATATGCAGGAAAAATCATGGATGTAATATAATATGGGAGTGCTTCGATCAATTTTGGCTAAGATTAAATACAAAGCGTTTGGATCCATGGTAGCTAAACTGTGTATGATTACGGCTTTAACCTTTTCCATTATATGAAATAATTCTGTCGGTCTATATGATCCTACCATAGACCCATCTTTAACCACAAAGAAATACAATCCCTGATAGCCTTTAATATTATAATGTCTCCAAAATAGGTGTATATTTATATATCCGTTTTTATTAAATAACGACATTTGCTCCCTTACTAATTTATTAAGACCGTTTAGGACTAAAGCAAAATTATTCCTTGAAATACTTATGACAATATTTTTATTTTCTTCCCCGTTCTCTAAAATTTTGTTATTTGCCTCAAATGAGTAAGCAAGTAAAAGAAGTTGTCCCCCTGTTACTGTGTGGAAGTCCCCGTATTGTTTAATTGTTTCGCCTATTTCCTCATGAAAACTAGAAAAGATTACGATCAAAACATCGTTCGGTTCCTCTTGTTGTAATACTGACGGTGAAAATATAGTATAGCCCTCTAATATCTGTCCGGTTTTACTTTCATCACTATCGATCAAATATGTCAAATCTATGTTCAATTCTTTGTAGACTTTTTTAAAATATCCACCCGTTCCCCAACCGATAATTTTTTTATAGTGTTTGTTCAGATATTCATTGATTGTCATCGCCCTGACCCCCTAATTCCGGAGATTATGCCACTAAAACTTGAGGTTTTATAGAATTACTCATAATAGACTGGTAATACTTTTCTGGAGACATATTTTTCAGGCTCCCATGGCGGCGACGATGGTTGTAATACTCCATGTATAAAGAGACTTGTTCATAAGCTTCTGCATAACTGTTAAACTGATGCCTGCTATAGCAGTCATCTTCAAGAATAGAATGAAAGGCTTCAATATGCGCGTTTAGATTTGGAGTTCCAACAGGTATTCTTTCATGGGTTATTCCAAACTTCCGGCATACTTCTTCGAAACGCTTGGCAATGAATTGTGGGCCGTTATCCGTCCTTACCCGCGGCATTTCCATTCCGGGTTCAATCCCGCGCTTCTTTAAAGCGTTCCGAAGAACTCTACAGCCATCTTTAGCCGTGCAGGTTAAGCCCAAATGATAGTCAATAACACAGCGGTCAAAAACGTCGATTAAAGAGAGTTGAAAAAAGAACCTTTCTTCTCCATGTATGTAGCCGTATTTTATGTCCATCTCCCAGAGTTGGTTAGATCCAGTTACTTCGGTCCTTTGCGGCAGACGTTTAGGATGTTTAGGCCGGCAGACCCTTTGGGGTTTAAGAATACCCAACTCCTTACATAGGCGGTAAACCTTTTTGTGATTGATGACAAGAGCATAATCCTCGACTAAAGCCGCGGTAAGCTTTTTATAGCCGTAAGGGAAACCATCACCACAAACTAATCCGCATAACCATTCCTTGATTTGTTCATCAGATACTCTCTTGCCATCAAGGGTGTAAGAAAACTGTGTTTTGGGCCGGCCAACAGCTTTACCCGTCTCTTTTTCTTTCGTCAATTCTTCCTGGTTAATGTTCGCATAAAAGGTGGACTTCGCTAAACCGACAAAGCCAAGAATCAGGTTTATATTATATCCTTTCCGTATCCACCTTTTTGCAACGACGACTTTGTCGGTTACCGAGGGTTTATCAGATCACGCAGTTCTCTCAAAATTGCCAGTTCCAGCTCTTTTTCGGCAACAATTCTTTTCAGTTGGTCATTTTCCTGGCTTAGCGCTTCAAGGCGCTTTTCGGCTTCTTTTAGTCTTTGCTCCTTGTTTTTTGGCAAAGGGACAACAGAACCATTTCTTCTTGTTGCCTTAAGCCAATTGTGTACTGTATTTTTGGAAAGACCGTGACGCCGGGCTACCAGTGCAACATTACCGACTTCTTGGCATTCTCTAACGATTTGTTCTTTAAAATCCTGGTCATAGCGTTTCGTTTTCATCTTTTCTACCCCCTGGTTTCATTCTAGCATGTTCGTACTTTTTCTCCAACTGAATTAGGGGGCTAGATAGTCATAACTGTCTACCTTTTTTATTACAAATTATTGTATATATCTAAAAACAAATTCCATACTCTCTGTGAGGAATTAAAGTCATGGTATAAATGAACTTGTTTTTTGATATTTTCCCGTTCGTCTGAATACCAATTAGGATTATTGATAAATCGGTCCATCATTTCAGTTAACTCAAGCGCAGTCTTTACCCTTGGACCAGGCATCATAACCTCGACATTTTCGAATAAAAAACCTCTCCTTTCCTTATAAAGATCTATATCTTTTGTCCAAAAAATAATCGGTTTATTCAAAAGCAAGTAGTCAAAGTACACTGACGAATAATCTGTAACTAAAAGATCGCCGCCCCCTAAAATCTCATAAAAATCAATGTTTAACTGCGTTAAAATTTCATCTGTAAGGAAAAATATGTTTGTGTAATGATTTGGCCCTAACAAATCTTCCTCTACTGGATGTTTTTTGATTATAAAATAACCGTCTATTTCTTTCATATATTCGTCAATTAGTTTTAACTCCGAATGCTGTGAAAATATCTCAATTCCCTCTCTTGTTTCTTTGCCTTTCCTGTTCCTAAATGTTGGCACATAAAAGATTATTCTTTTTTTCTCTATCTCCCTGTTTAGAATCAAAGAAATCAAATAACGAGCTTCTACATTAGCTAATAGATCATTTCTTGGCATGCCGGTAATAATGAATTTGCTAATATCAATTTTATATACACTTGACATTATATAGTTATAATAATTGGAATAAGAAATGATATAATCTATTCCAGTATCAACTCTTGTTATGTTATCTATACAATTCTTTTCTAAATATCCCAATGTTTTCAGTGGAAATCCATGCCAGGTTTCTATATTGAGCCTGCTTTTATAATTTCTTCCCTCCATATGTGTCGTAAATACGATTTCAAACTCATTCAACCTTTGTTTGTATTCCTCCAAACCGACAAGGGAGACCGTAAAATTATCTTTAATTTGCGGCAAAATATTCTTATATAAAGCAAGGCAATTACAGCCAGAATTTCTTCTCGTTAATAATGCAATTTTTTTATTGATACGTTGTTTGAAAATGATCCTTTTTATTAAGTTTTCTTTACGAACTTGTTCTTGCCAATTATAGTTGTTAAAGTAAGGAATAATCTTCTCTCTTTTAACCCCTTTTGCTAACAAGCTATCAATTATCTCTTCGGTAAACATACTACCAATTAGGACATAATCATAATCGCATCCATTTATCTCTCGCGGATTTATTACCATATGCCCATTCCACAGTTTTCCCCATTTTTGTTCATCATTATCTGCAACAGCAACCAGTTCTACTTCATCATTAATTGTTCTCAGCAATTTTTCGGCGGTACTTCCAGTTCCAAAAAGAATAATCTTCATTGATACATATTTCCCCCTGACTAAATTGGTTTATTGACTCTAATTCATTTAGCACCTATTTTCAACACCTAGCTAAGCAACCAAATTATCTGGCAATCAGTACACTTCCATAATAATCACTTAACGGCAGATAATTAATCTTTTCTTGACTGCAAAACTGTCTTACAGCTTCTTTTACTCCGGTATATAAGGGATGGTTATAATCATGGATAAGAATATATCCCCCAGGAGACAGCCTCTTATAAAAAAAATGTAATCCCTCGTAAGTCGGTTTGTATAGATCCACATCAATGCTGACGAATGAAAATGACTCATTGGTCAGATCTGCAGCGCTTTCTGGAAAATAGCCTTTTTTTATAACTACATTTTCTTTATGGGATAACTTGTCCATAACTATCTCAATGCTTGTATCTCCTAAATGCCCAACATTAGCTTGTGAATAGTTTTTATTTTTTTCTACCTCAACATCTTCTTGAGAAAACCCTTCAAATGTATCGAAGAGGTAAAATTTTCTATCCGGGAATAAATCATTTATAAGCTTAGAAAAATCCCCCTTATACACTCCCAGTTCCGCAACTGCCCCCTCAATCTTCCTTTCCTTTATTTCTCGTGAAATTAACTCTACAGTTGATACACGTACATAATCTATCCCTTTAAGTAAATAGTCTGGATAATTATATAGTTTTTTAGTTCTTTCATTGTCAAAAACAATCATATTACATATAGCATAATTCTTATAATAATCATTCAGATATACATCTTTTATGATACTTTTATATTTTATATTATCCTCATAGATTTCCTTAACAAGAAAATTTGCGGTCTTTGTCTTTGGCTCAAATAGCTGGACAATTTTACTTTTGTGTATATTCATCCTTAAAAGTTGCGCCGTTATCTCCTGATAAAATATACTTGCGATCACAATATAATCATAGTCATACTTATTAACAGTTAAAGGATCTTCCACTTTGATCCCATTATAGATCGTTCCATGCTTGCTTTGATTATTATCTAAATAAGCAAGAATATGCACTTTTTCTAAATCAATTATCTCTAGGGCTTTCTTTGAACCCTCTCCTGTCCCAAAAATTAGAATTTTTATTTTTTTGTCTTCCATCACTAACTCTTCCTTACTTACAATAGATTTTAAATTACCGCCTTGGAAGCTTGCAGATCCTTCTTGATTTTCGTAGTTGAAATCCCTTCGGTTCTTGGTAAATATATTACTTCACATAAATCCGATAAATCATCAAATTTTCCTTCCCAGTCCGAACCCATGACAAAAATATCCACTTTGTATTTAATAATATCCTCTCTCTTTTGCTCCCAATTTTTTTCCGGAATTATTAAATCGACATATTTAATCGCTTCTAAAATTGCCTTTCTTTCCTCGTAACTATGGTAAGCTTTTTTTCTTTTTATTGCGTTAAATTCATCAGTAGATAAACCGACTATTAAATAATCACCTAATTTCTTTGCCCTTCGCAATAAGTTTATATATAATGCCCCCCATTGTCAAGACACGAAAAAATTCTAGTAAGTTATCCTCCTTTTCGTGTTTATATGTTCAGGCAACTTTATGAGCCTGCATACCGTTGTAGACCTGAGATGGGCAATTGCCTCCAATTGAAGAATGGGGGCGATAGGTGTTGTACTCATGAATATATTGGTTTAAAGCAATCCTCAGTTCCCGCGGGGTATCAAATTCATTAATGTAAACACAATCGTATTTCAAAGTGCGAAAAAACCTTTCCGTTCTAACGTTATCTAAGGCTTGACCCTTGCCATCCATGGAGATTTTAACATTATGGGAGTCTAATAGCTTTATATAATCCGGGTTAGTAAAATGGCTGCCCTGATCACTATTGATAATCTTCGGCTTACGGTCATTCAATGCCCGTTTGAGGCAGATTAAGACAAATGCCTTGTCCAATGTGCTTGAAAGCTCATAATCAACTATACACCGGCTGTACCAGTCAATAATGACAAACAGATACATAAAGCCTTTTTTCATGCGGATATAAGTAATATCTATTCCCCAAACCTGATCAGGATGGTCTATGGGTAAATTCCTTAACAGATAAGGGCGAATGTATTTGGCGTGGTAGCGCTTACTCAAATTAGGTTTAGGGTAAATAGTATAAATCCCCATGTCTCGCATGATCCGGCGTACCTTCTTCGGATTGATTAACAAATGATCATCCCGCCTCAAAATGCGGGTAATGGTACGATAACCCCAAGTGGGATGGTAAGTGTGTACTTCATCAATTCGGCGCATGACAAGTAAGTCTTCATCAGATATTCGCTTCTGAGCGGGGGGTTGACGATACACACTGGTGCGGTTAATACTTAATAATTCGGCCTGACGTTTGACACTGATCTTCGGGTTGTTTCGATTAACGAAATCTTTTCTCCCAGTCGGGTCCGACAATTTCTTCAGATTTTTTTTTGAGCCAGTCCACTTCGTAGGTGAGCTGACCGATTTTTCGTTCCAACTGAGCTACTCTTTGGTTTTTTTCTTTGAGTTCTTTTTCGGCTGGGGAGGGCCCTTTCTTAAACACTTCCGCAGCTCGGTCTATAAACTCGCTTTTCCAACGACTGATGGTTACAGGGCTAATACCATACTTGGCTGAGATTTCATTAACCGTAGAGGTTTCTTGGAGTACCTCCAGTACTATTTTGCTTTTGAATTCCGCTGAGTATTGATTTCTCTTTTTCATGCTTCCATTATAACTTACTTTTTTATTTTTGTGTCTCACACTATGGGAGCATTATACTTCGATTGGCATTATGTACATCAAAACTAACCCTTGCAGTATTTATATCAATTAAACTTATATTTATATTACCTTCCTCCTCAATAGAGAACCCTGGCTTTTGTCCTTCTAATGCACCAACCTCTATGGTAAGATATTTTCCTATATCAACCGATTTTGACTCACCAAAATCATTCCTTTTAATATCAACTCTTATTAATTCAGATCTTTTATTCATTTCTTGATTTATTTTTCTAAATTTTTCTTGATGTTTCTCAAAATCTATTCTGAATTTTTCTAACTCTTCATTGCTATATGCCCTTATATTTCCGCAAATATGTGCTAACCTTTGATTCAATTCATCTTCTTTCATAAACAAATTAATTAATTCAATCCTTAACTCTTCATCACTCAATTTTGAGTAATCTACTTCTATGGTTGTTGTTACTTCAGTTGAGTCCGTATAATGGTGTAAAAATGGTTTTCTAAAAAAACAGGAGAGCCATTAACAAATTCCTCAGTTAGAATAGAAGTTGGACAAACCAAAATTCTAAGAGGAGGAATTTGAATGGCTCAATACCAGATTACCGTAGATCAAGAACTTTTGCACCGTCTATTTTT
>Ga0208823_1003396_pt1 | contig 11316 bp, 11 predicted proteins | sample AD_UKC075_MetaG_FD_184440 | JGI IMG/M metagenome (GOLD analysis project Ga0208823, IMG submission 184440) | Active sludge microbial communities of municipal wastewater-treating anaerobic digesters from USA - AD_UKC075_MetaG (SPAdes) (version 2) | ecosystem: Engineered > Bioreactor > Anaerobic >... | reverse complement strand
CCATACCTCCCTCCTCAATTTTTATTGTAGACTAATTTTATCTACTTTTTAAAAATTTGTCAACCATTATAATCTAATTTGAATTTAATTTGACCATAGAAGGAAAATATAGTATAAAACGAAAATTAAAGTTTTTTAAGATTGAATCTCAATATAAGGCTTTATATCGAGCACAGGAGTTCCATCAAACATATCAATTCTTCGTACTTTGATTACATTATCGAAAATATCAACTACTTCAAGCACAGAAAGCCCTATTGGATTTGGCCTATGCGGTGAACAGATACTGAAGACTCCTCTTTGTTCATTAATATGAGCTGGTTTCTGAATAAGCTTATCATATGTAAATGGGGGTGATTTATGGAAATAAAAAATAACAACAATTTTATCTCCTTTTTTTATACCTTTTAACCCATCTTTATACTCAGGATTAATAATAATCTCTCCTTCAATATCTGAAATTGTCCAGTGTCGTGGAATATTTTTTGTATTTGTTTTAATATAGCCTATTGATTTAAAGATATATTGTTCCATACCCATCCCTATCATTATAATTTAAAACACTAAAAATCTTTATAATTATTTGCAAGGTTATCAAAATAAGGCAGATTACCTGGTTGATAGGATTTTGAGTGATAGCAAGTTTTTTTTGCTATCTGTGTTAAAAAGATAATTCAAATAATTTTTATTATTGCTTCCTCAAGAGTTTTAACTTTTTTTGGATGAGGAATCTCGTCAGGATATCCAATGCCAATACATGAAATAATCCTTAAATTTTCTGGAATATCAATTATCTGTCGGATATAATTTTCTCTGTCTTTATTATCAGGATTATAAACTGCTCCCCAGCATGCACCCAACCCAAGACTGTGAGCTTCAAGCAAAAGTGCCATCAATGAACAGCCCATATCTTCAAGCCAGTGTTTACTTCTTTTTTCATCAGCAAGTGCAACTATAATATATGGCGCATTTTCAAGAAACTTTGTAAATTTTTGAACTTTTGCAATTTCTTTAATTTTTGCTCTATCTTTGACAATTACAAAATACCAGGGCTGAGAATTCATTGATGAAGGTGCATAAAGTGCTGCCTCAATACATTTTTTGATTAAATCTTCCGGAGGAGACTCTTGTTTAAATTTTCTTATACTTCTACGTGTTTTAATTATTTCTAAAATGTCCTGCATAAAAAATTATAACATTTTTTACCGATTAATTTAAAAAAACAGAGTACACCTGTGCGATAAAAAAGTGTATCATTTATATCTGCAATTAAAATATAATAAACAGATAATTAAAATGTTATAATTTTTTAAAAATCCAGCAGGAGGTTATAAAAATGTTTAAAGGTTCAATGGTTGCAATTGTAACGCCATTTAAAAATGGTAAAATTGATGAGAAAGCTTTTGAACACCTCATAGAATGGCATATCAAAGAAGGAACTCATGGAATTGTCCCCTGCGGTACCACAGGTGAAGCTTCCACTCTTGATTATGAAGAGCACTATAAAGTAATAGAGATCGCAGTAAAAGTTGTCAATAAGCGAATTCCAATTATTGTAGGAACCGGTTCAAACTCTACAGAAGAAGCAATTATGATTACAAAAAAAGCTGAACAACTCGGTGCAGATGCTGCTCTTATTGTAACTCCGTATTACAACAAACCAACCCAGGAAGGACTGTATAGACACTTTAAAACAATCGCCAGTTCAACCGGTTTACCTATTATTCTTTATAATGTTCCTGGAAGAACATCAGTAAATCTTCTTCCATCAACAGTTGCCCGTTTAGCTGAAATACCACAGATTATGGGCATTAAAGAAGCTACAGGAGACATGAAACAGGTAAGTGAAATTATACGTCTCTGTGGAGATAAAATCACTGTTCTTTCAGGAGATGATTTTACCAATCTCACACTTCTTGCGCTTGGTGGTAAAGGTGCTATTTCTGTTACAGCAAATATCTGTCCAGGGGATATGGCAGAACTTTTTAATGCCTGGGAAAGAGGCGATATTGCAAAAGCACGACAACTTCATTATAAGCTTGAACCAATTAATAAAGTCATGTTTATTGAGACCAATCCAATTCCTGTAAAAACAGCTCTTTCAATGATAGGTAAGATAGCGGAAGAATTCAGACTTCCTCTATGTGAAATGTCTCAGTCAAATAAGGAAAAACTTGCGGAGGTTTTGCGAAACGCTGGTTTGATTAAATAATAGTTAAGTGATAGTGTGTTCATTAATGACAATCATACTGGGATTTAATGATTGAAGAACTGAGAATTAAAAATTTTGCGATCATTGATAATCTTACAGTTTCCCTGAGAAAGGGGTTTAATGTTCTCACTGGAGAGACCGGAGCAGGAAAATCCATAATTGTAGATGCCATTGGTGTTTTGTTAAGAGAAAAAATCTCTGCAGTTGACTTTGTCAAACATGGTGAAAATGAATCAAAAATTGAAGTTATTGCCTCTGATGTGGATTTAAAAAATTTGGAAATTGAAGATAACACCATTATTCTTAAAAAAATTCTCAGTCTTCATGGCAAAACAAAAACATATATAAATGACTCTGCATTTACTGCTCAGGGCTTTGTAAAAGTAGCTTCAAGAATAATTAACATACATGGACAGCATGAACATACCTATCTTCTAAAAAAAGAAAACCACGTCTTTTTCTTTGATACAATCGTTGGACTGCAGGAAAAAGTTGAGAAATTTAATCAACTTTATATCAATGTTCAAGCTCTCAAACAGGAATTAGAAAAAATAAAGAACGAAGTCATCTCAAAAAAACAGAGGATTGAACTTCTTAAGTTTCAGATTGAAGAAATAAATAATGCTAATTTAAACGAAAAAGAGGAAGAAGAACTAACAGAGCAAAGGCAGATTCTTAAAAATGTTTTAAAACTTAAGGAACTTGCAGAGTCATGTTTCAGCTTTCTTTATGAAGACAAAAACTCAGTCTATACAGTTTTATCAAAAGTTCTCAATCTTATTAAAGAATTATCCCAGTTTGATTCAAAAGCAGAAGAAGCCAAAAATTTAATTGAATCTGCTCTGACACAAAGCGAGGAAGCGGTTTATATTTTAAGAAAACTTAAAGACAGCTATGAATCGGACCCTGTAACACTGGAAAAAATTGAAGAAAGATTGACTCTTATAAATAAACTGAAAACAAAATATGGTCCAACAATAAGAGAGATTTTAAACTATGCAGAAGATATTAAAAAAGAGCTAAATAGAATTTCAATATCTGAAGAAGAGCTAAAAGAAAAGGAAAAAGAATTAATAGAGCTATCAGAGAATTTAAAATCTCAAGCAGATGAAATTTCAGATCATCGTAAAAAGATAAAAACTGAAATTGAAAGAGAAATAATTGATGAGCTTAACTTTCTTGGCTTTTCGCATCCGGTTTTTGAAATAAGAATAACGGAAAAAGACATAACTCTAAATGGAAAAGATGATATAGAGTTTTATTTTTCCGCGAATCCCGGAGAACCTCCAAAACCATTAATTAAAGTGGCATCTGGTGGTGAACTTTCAAGGCTTATGCTTGCCCTTAAATGTGTTGAGCTTAAATTTGCAAAAAAAATGATCAAATCAATAACACTTATATTTGATGAGATTGATGCTGGGATAAGTGGAGCTACTGCAGAAAATGTTGGTAAAAGACTCAAGGAGCTTGCAAAACACCATCAGGTATTATGCGTTACACATCTGCCCCAGATAGCTGCACTGGGTGACCATCATTTGAAAGTAGAAAAAGTCATAAAAGACAATAAAACCATTGTTAATGTTGAAACTCTTAAAGGAGCGAATAGGAAAGAGGAAATTGCCAGAATGTTAAGTGGCCGTATCACGCAGAGTTCACTTTTTCATGCAGAGGAACTTCTTGAAAACAAATAAAAATAGTTTTTTATAATTAAAATTTATGTCTATAAATTTATAATCTGATATTATAAAAGACAAATATCGTTGTGGAGGGATATATGGAGCTTTTTAATCATATACTCAAAACGTTGAAAGGTGATTATGTTGATATATTCTGGGAAGAAAAAACTGCTAATCAGATTCAAATGGAAGAAAACAAAGTTCAAAAATGCTCGACAGTATTTGATAATGGACTTGGTGTCAGGTTAATCATTGATGGCAAAACATTCTATGCATACACAAATGATTTAACAAAAAGAGGAATTGATGAATTATTGTCATCTCTTAAGAACTATAGACATTCGGAATGTATTATAAATTTAAAGAAAGTTTTTCCTTCCACTCAATTTGTTATTAAAAAGAACCCTCAGGATGTTGAAATTGCAGAGAAAATTAAGTTTGTCAAAAGAGCGAATGATATTTCATGGACGCAAAGTAAGAAAATAAAACAGGTGAAAGTTCTTTATGGAGAAACATTTCAGAAAATAAAGATTGCTAATTCAGAACAATACTTTACTGAAGAAGAAAGAGTTCATACACTTTTTCTGATTCATGCTGTTGCCTCAGAAGATGGAGTTATTCAAACAGGATATGAAGCATATGGAGGTCTTAAAGGACTTGAACTTTTTGATGAAATCTCACCTGAAACCCTCGCAAATGCAGCCACACAACGAGCACTAATGATGCTTAACGCACGAAAAATTAAAGGTGGAAGAATGCCTGTGGTTATCTCTTCAAAGGCAGGCGGAACGATCATTCATGAGGCAGTTGGCCATGGACTGGAGGCAGATCTTGTTCAAGAAGGACTTTCAGTTTATAGCGGAAAACTTGGTGAAAAAATTGCTTCAGAGATTATAACAGTGATTGATGATTCAACACTGCCAAACATGCGTGGTTCATACCTATTTGACGACGAAGGCACACCTTCTCAGAAAACTGTTCTGATTCACGAAGGTATACTCACTAATTATCTGTATGATAAATATACAGCAATGAACGATGGTAAAGCATCAACAGGGAATGGAAGAAGACAGTCTTACGAACACTATCCTATTCCAAGAATGAGTAATACATTAATAGCACCCGGGAATCATTCTCCAGAGGAAATAATTCGATCAGTTGATAAAGGATTTTTTGTTAATAAAATGGGTGGCGGGCAGGTAAATACTGTAACAGGAGAGTTTGTTTTTGAAGTTCAGGAAGGTTACTTAATTGAAAATGGACAAATTAGTGAACCAGTAAGAGGGGTACTTTTAATTGGAACAGGTCAGGAAATTTTAAAAAATATTGATATGGTTGGAAATGATCTTGGGTTTTCAATTGGAACATGCGGTAAAAACTCACAGGGAGTACCTGTCACAGATGGAATACCAACAGTAAGAATTCCGGAAATTGTTATTGGAGGTGAAATACAGTAATTGTTTTATTTTTTCCATTCCTGTAGTCTTATTTCCACAATAATCAGATGTTATAGCCTGTAATATCAACGAATCAATTTTGGCATCTTTCTTGTTTGCATTATATTGATGTTTTTTCAGAAAACTATAAAATCAAAAATTATACTATCTGGTGTAGGAATACATACAGGCAAAAAAATTAATCTCAGGCTGATTCCTTCACAGCGAGATACAGGAATAGTTTTTTACAGAAAAGATAAAGAGTTTCCAATCAAAGCAAAGCTTCCATTCGTAGTTGATACATCATTTGCTACCACTATTGGAATTGATGGAATTAAGATAAGAACTGTGGAGCATCTCCTTGCAACTCTTCATGCCTTTGGAATAACAAATCTTATTATAGAGATTGATGGTTCAGAAGTTCCTGTAATGGATGGAAGTGCTACTGATTTTGCAAGAGCGATTTTGAAAGCTGGCATTGCAAAACAGGGCAAAACAATACCTCTACTTAAAATTACAAAACCTGTATTTTATGAAGAATCTCATTCAAAAATAATTGCAAAACCTTATAAAGGATTCAAAATCACATATAAAATCTTCTACGAACATCCTCTAATTAAAGAACAATTGTTAACATTGGATATTAATGAACAGAACTTTCTCAAGGAAATAGCCCCAGCAAGAACATTCGGTTTTTTAAAAGATATTCAGTATCTGCTTAAAAAAGGGTTTGCATATGGATGTTCTTTGCATAATGCTCTTGTTTTGGATGAAAAAGGAGTTATTGGAGAAAATCTCAGATTTAAAGATGAATTTGTAAGACATAAGATTCTTGATGCCATTGGAGATTTATATTTATTCGGTTTTCCATTACAGGGACACTTTATCTTTGAAAAAGGTGGTCATACATCTCACGTAAACTTTTTAAAAATGCTGATTGAGTCAGGCTGTTATGAGTTAAAAGAAAAGCAGTATTTTAATTTCGAACTCTCAGCACAGGTTATATGATTTAATCCTCTATCCAGTGTTTTGGGTCAAGGGCGTCTCTCAAGGCTTCACCAATAAGATTAAACGACAGGACAGTTAAAAATATCGCAATTCCAGGAAACAAACTCATCCACCATGCAACAGTGATATAGTCCTTGCCAATACTTAAAATTCCACCCCAGCTTGGCTCAGGTGGTTGAATTCCAAGTCCAAGAAAGCTCAATCCGCTTTCAATCAATATTGCTCCACCAACTGCGAAAGTGGCAGCTACGATAACGGGATATATGGCATTTGGTAGAATATGTTTAAAAATAACTCTACTAGAACTTGCGCCAATTGCTTTTGCAGCAAGAACAAACTCTCTTTCCTTGAGTGAGAGAACCTCAGCTCTTACAAGCCTTGCAACATCCATCCATCCTGTAAGACCTATCACCACCATGATTATATAAATACTTGGTTCTAAAACAGCCACAACAGCCAAAATTAAAAATAATGAAGGAAACGCAAGCATAACATCAACAATCCTCATTATGATTGTATCCACCCATTTTCCATAGTATCCTGCTATAGCACCGAGTAACGTGCCAATAAATATAGCAATACCCATTGCAAGAAATCCAACCTTAAGTGATACTCTTGCTCCATAAATAATTCTTGAACAAACATCCCTCCCAAGCTCATCTGTTCCAAACAAATGAGCCTTTGAAGGAGGTTCAAGAACATGATAAACATCGATTTTATATGGATCATAAGGTGATATGAAAGAAGCGAAAACTGCAATAATAAAAATTGCAGAAATCAATATTAAACTCGCTAAAGCAAGTTTATTTTTTAAAACTCTTTTTATAATATATTTAACCATTTCGTTTTACTCTTATTCTAGGATCAACAATAAAATATGCAATATCTGCAAGAAGATTACCAATTAAAGTTAACAATGCTCCAATCACTAAAATCCCCATTATGGTTGGATAATCTCTTGCCATTGCAGATGAGTAAAATAACTGACCCATTCCAGGAATTGAAAAAATGCTTTCAAAAATAACACTTCCTCCAATAAGTCCAGGAACTGCAAGACCAAGAAGCGTAACAACTGGAAGCAATGCATTTCTCAAAGCATGTCTTATAATTACAACTCTTTCGGGTAAACCTTTAGCTCTTGCTGTACGAATATAATCCTGTCTTAACACTTCAAGCATACTTGAGCGAGTATATCTCGACATTCCAGCAAGTCCTGCAAAGGACATAATTGTTACAGGTAAAATCAGATGTTTGATCCAGTCCAATATTCTCTCATAAAAAGGCATTGTTTCAGCGCCGATGCTTTGAATTCCTGAGATAGGAAGTAATCCAAATTTTATACCAAAAACAATCATTGCAAGAAGAGCAAGCCAAAAAGTAGGAACAGAAAATCCTGTAAAAACAAAAACTGTCAATAATCGATCAAAAAGTTTTCCTGATTTAAAAGCAGAATATATTCCAATTGGAATTGCAACAATCAGAATTAATAAAAGCGAAAGCAGATTTAGAATTATAGTAATTGGAAGTCTTTCTTTAATTTTTTCTTTTACTGCTCTTCCATCAACAAAGCTTTTACCAAGGTCTAATGTAACAACCATTCTCAACCAGTTAAGATATCTCTCATGAATTGGTTTATCAAGTCCATAAAGTTTTTTAAGAGATTCCATCGCCTCAGGAGAAGCTTTAGGAGAAAGTTCTTCCTGAAATGTTGCAGGTGAACCAGGCGCAAGATTTATAACAACAAAACATATAAGAGTGATACCGAATAGAATGGGTATCATAAGAGCCAACCTTTTTAAAAGATAAAAAAGCATAGTCTAAATTTTACAACAAAAAAGAGGTCCAATAAAAATTTCAATAATAAGTCTTAATGAAAGGGAGATAGTTTTTGACCTTCTATAAATAAAACCTCATATGTTGCGTAAACGCCATAATGGGTTGTAAAAAGCTTTTCATATAAATCGCAAAATTTTTTAAATAAAAGTTTACCAGAAAAATTTTTATTTTCAGTATAGTTTGTTCCTGTAAGCTTATGAGAAATAAGTAGATGTTTTGGAGAAGCAAATATTTCTCTGTAAATTTTTGTTTCATAATTGAAAGAAATTGCCATTTTTTCAATAGTTTCAATATAAAACTCTGCTTTTTTCAATGGATAAACAGAACCAAAACCTGTTACTTCCGAAACATATCTAAGTTCTTTCAGGGTATTTGAGGTGAAAATAGAGAAATAAAATCTTCCATCATTTTTAATGATATTAAATAGTTCTTTAAAATTTTTTGTGGGATTATGAATCCAGTGAAGACTTGATGAACTTACTAATAAGTTTGCCAGATTTTCCTTTAAAGGCATTGCTTCTGCCATAGCATTTATAAAAAGGGCTTTGTCGTTTAATTCCAATTTCAACCTCTTAAGAAATTCTAAAGATATATCAATGTTAATAAACCTCTTAAATGAGATTTGTTTACTTAGAGGAATACTTAAAAATCCGTTACCACTTCCAATTTCGACAACAGTTGAATAAAAGTCTTTATTAATTTTCTTAAGAAGTTCTTCTGCTACTGTTTTCTGGAGTTTGCCTGCTTTCTCATAATTATCAACAGCTTTATCAAAATAAAGTTTAAGAATTTTCACTTTTTATTGTACCATACTATCAATTTTATACAATTTTTGTCATCTAGAGGTTCATATCCAGATAGCCTATTTGGGAGTATAATAAGAATTGTGTCTATTAATAGTCCAGTTTAAGGGTATCGGGAGGAGGCGGACGATATTTCGCTTGACTTCTAATGCTATATTCATATAATTATAGAGATATGGCTAAACTGAGAAACCGTATTGCGGAAGTTGGGAGTAAATCCAATATGAGAAAGACGACCATTGAGCTTACGGAGGCACAGTATTTTTTCTTGAAGGAGAAAGCCCTAGAACTTCAGAAGCAAAACCAAAATGCCTCCATCGTTTCTATCATTCGGGACCTGATTGAGAAGGATCGGCAGAAGTGCGCGAGGGGGAAGAAGGAAAAGCGAGGGTAACGGTTATGCGTAAGCTTTCAGAGCAGAAGATTGAAAGGATCGTAAGCCTCCTCAAGGAAAGCAAGTTCTTACCAGAGGACTACAAGGCAATTCTCTTTGACACCACGAAGGAATACGAGCTCGTCTATGCAGGTAAGAAACGGGAAGAGGATATCCTGGCGGATACGATGGCAGTGCCTTTACACCCCATAAAAACTTTTGGCAACAAGAAGTGGGACATAAAAACCACTGCTAACTTTAGAGAAAGTGAGGGATAAATACACATGGGTGAAACAAGAGTTAATTTAAAGCATTTATTAGAAGATATACGAGACTCCTATCCTTGCCCCCATGAAGAAGCAATCATTACAGAGCTTATTGCAAATGCTTTGGACGCAGGTGCTTCTCAGATCCGATTTGTAATTGATCAAGAACGTCGGACTATGAGTATATTGGATAATGGCAAGGGAATGACGAGGCAAGACTTTGAGAAGTATCACGATATTGCGGCATCCACAAAGAGTAGAGGCGAAGGGATAGGTTTTGCAGGTGTAGGTGTGAAATTATCATTGCTTATTGCGGAAAAAGTTATTACAGAGACAAAAAGCAGGGGTTTTTACAAAGGAACAAGTTGGAAATTAGAGGACGATGAAAAGGCAACATGGGAGTATATTAACCCTCCTGGATTAGTCTTTGACTCTACAGGCACCGCTGTTTCCATTGTTCTTAAAACCAATAATTCAGAACTCCTTGATCCTATTTTTATCCAGAAGGTAATTCAAACACATTTTTATCCACTTTTAGATTATGATTTTATGAATAAAATTCTCAAATCTATTTACAAGGACGGAGTTATTTTTTTTGTGAATGAGCATCAGGTAGAGTTACCTCAACCCGAAAAGACCGATCAAAACCACTATTTTTTGGTGCAGATTGGACGGAAATCAAAGCCAGTTGGAGTAGGTTTTCTTAGAAAGAGCAAGGAAGAGCTACCTGAAGAAGAAAGGGGTTTAGCAATATCCACTTATGGAAAAGTGATTAAACGAGGATGGGATTGGATAGGTATTACACCTCAGAATCCTACGAAGTTAACAGGGATAGTCGAAATACCAAAACTTTCAGAAATCCTACTTACTAACAAAGCTGATTTTTCGAAAGATGCAAAAAGTCTTCAAAAATACTATCTCTACCGTAAAGCTATCCAGAAAGCAATAGAACCCATTCTTCGGAAATTTGGAGAAATAAGGTGGACCAGAGAAACACCTGAGAAAGACCTTCGCCCTCTGGAAAAGGAAATTGAGCAAGCCCTTGAAAACATGCTTGATGATTTTCCTGAATTGAGTCCACTGTTAGGAAGGAAAAGAAAAGCTGATCCAGTCACTGGGATAATCCCGGATCCCAATGCTCCTAAGATTGGAAATATTGTAGAAGGCGTTGATGTAATGACAGGAACACAAGGTGGTAGTGGTGAAGGTGGAGGAATTGAAACTATACCAGGGAATATGGAAGGGAAACGGATTGAACCAGGTCCCATAAAAACTGAGGCAGGCCGTGAGCATGAAGGTAGCCGTAAACGACCAGGACTAATGATATTTTTTGAAAACAATGAAAATAGAGAAGAGTTAGGATGGGTAATAGAAAACAACGTTTGGATAAATGAAGGTCATCCTGCTTATAAAAAAGTATTGAAAAGCGGTGCTGAAAACTACTACATTATTTTCTCTGCTGCATGGGCTTTGTCAGGTTATATAGAAGGGGGAAAATCCCCACAAGCATTTATAAGTCGCTTTTTGTCAAATTGGGGCAGGGGTAAATGAAAGAAAAATATCCGTTAAAAATAATCCGAACTGAAAATAATATTTTTAAAGCCGCTACTTCGATAAATAAGTTCAATGACAATACGAAAAACATACGTCAAGAACTGAGCTTTGTTGAAATTGATTATACAGTCACAATAGAATCTGTTCACCGT
>Ga0208823_1003393_pt1 | contig 11333 bp, 10 predicted proteins | sample AD_UKC075_MetaG_FD_184440 | JGI IMG/M metagenome (GOLD analysis project Ga0208823, IMG submission 184440) | Active sludge microbial communities of municipal wastewater-treating anaerobic digesters from USA - AD_UKC075_MetaG (SPAdes) (version 2) | ecosystem: Engineered > Bioreactor > Anaerobic >... | reverse complement strand
TCGGGCACCCCTCTCGACCTGGCGGAGGTCTCTCACGGGATGGCGCTGACCGTCCAGGATATAACCGAGAGAAAGGCCATGGAGCGGGAGATCGAGTATCATGCCCGGGAACTTGCGCAGCAGAGCGACAGCCTGGCCGTCGCGAACAGGAAACTCACCCTGATGAACCGCATCACCCGGCACGATGTCTTAAACCAGCTTACGATACTTCTTGGCAACCTGTCGTTTGCACGGATGGCCGGTCCGGGGGAGGATATATCGAACTACCTTGCCCGTGTAGAGGACGCCGCCCATCTGATCCGCCGCCAGGTCGAGTTTACGCGGGACTACACCGACCTCGGTGTCCGGGCTCCCGAGTGGCAGCGGGTCTCTGATGTGATCAGATCGGCGTCCGTGCAGGGGCTGCCGGTCGAGGATGAGGCGGGAGACCTGGTTCTCTATGCGGATCCAATGCTTTCAACGGTCTTTTCCAACCTGATGGACAACTCCATCCGTCACGGTGAGTCGGCTACACGGGTTCGTGTCTGGTCTTACCCCCTGGAGAACGGCGACCTTGTCCTTGTCTGGGAGGATAACGGCGTCGGTGTTCCGCTGGAGGAAAAGGAGCGGATCTTTGAGCGGGATGTAGGTAAGAACACCGGGCTCGGGCTTTTCCTGATCCGCGAGATCCTGGGGATCACCGGGATCAGCATCACCGAGACCGGGGAACCCGGAAAAGGGGCGCGGTTTGAGATGCGGGTGCCGCACGGGACCTACCGGCACGCGGCGTCCGGGGATCTCCGGTGATCGGGCAAGAGAGAGGCCGTGACCCTCTGCGGCGGGAAGGGGTGGCTATTTTGGGCCGGGTTTTTCCGCACCCACCGGATAACCGGTTGATGCAGTCGAAACGATCTCTTTTTGGCTGCTGCCGAGAGATCCATTGAAAAGCGAGTTGCATGATTGAACCCCCGCCGATCATCTACTTAAACAACGCCGCCACGACCTGGCCAAAACCGCGAGAAGTGCTCGAGGCCGTCAGCCAGTCCCTCGCCCGGCCTGTCTTCGGGTCAGGGAGGACCACCGGGAGCCAGGGCGAAGATTACGTCACGCTGGCACGCGAGGCGGTATCGAGCCTCCTCGCGGCGGAGCCGCCGGAGCATGTGGTCTTCACCATGAACGCAACAGACTCCCTGAACATCCTCATCCAGGGATTCCTTGCCGGGAAAGGATCCGGATCCCATGTCCTTGCAACCGAACTTGAGCACAACTCCGTTCTGCGGCCGCTTGCCGAACTCGAACGGCAGCAGCGAATCCGGCTGACGGTTCTCCCCGTCGATAACGGATCGGTCAACCCCGACCTGGTCGAGTCGGCCATAACCCCCGATACCCGGCTCATGGTCACAACCCACGGCAGCAACGTCCTCGGCTCGCTGCAGGATATCTACCGCATCGGGGAGATCCTGCATGACCACGGGGTCTATTTTATCGTGGACGGTGCGCAGACCGCCGGTCACACACCCATCGACCTGAAGACCCTCCCGGTCGATGCCTACGTCTTCACCGGGCACAAGGGTCTCTTCGGGATCGCGGGCAGCGGCGGTTTTTACCTGCGCGACCCCGACTCTATCGCCCCTGTCCGCTACGGGGGGACAGGAACAGACTCTTTCTCGCTCTACCAGCCCCGCGAGATGCCGGAGCGGTTCGAGGCCGGAACGCAGAACTACCCCGGGCTTGCAGGGCTTGCAGCCGGTGCAAACTACGTTGCGTCCGTCGGCGTGAAGGCCATAGCAGAGAAAGCAGAGCGCCAGACCGCGTTTCTTATCCATGAACTGAATAAGGGGCCCGGCATCGAGATCCACAACGACTCGCCCGAACTTCCCATAATCTCGTTCAACATACGGGGGCTGGATAACGACGATGTGGGGTTCATCCTGGCCCGGGCCTACGGGATCGTGGCCCGTACCGGGCTTCACTGTGCACCCCTTGTTCATCGAGCGGTCGACGGCGGGTCTGGTTCTGTCCGGCTCAGCCTCTCCTGGTTCACCACGAACGAGGAGTGCCGGATCGCGGCGGAAGCGGTAAGGGAGATTGCAGAGAATGCGGATTCTTCGCTCGGTTCGGCATAAATCCTGTGCCGACGGCTCTCTCATGAAGGAGTTTCTCCTCAGCGCCCCGGTAACGGAGGGATTCTTCTCCTATCTTGAAAACTTCGGCGAGGTTGAAGCGCTCCCAAACCTGGGTGAGGGGTTCTACAAATTCGATAAGCCCGACTGGTTCTCCATAAGGGGTCTTGCCGGCGACACAACCGTCGAGGTGAGGTTCAGGAGGGAGGTCATGCACCTGACGGTAGATTTCCTCTACCTCCTGTTCGCCTCATACCGCGAGGACGGGCCGGTGGACGTCGCCCTGCTGAAACAGAGGGAGCAGGCGGTCTCAAAACGGGTTAAGGAACACCTGTACGGGCCGGATTGAAGGAAGAGAAGTCTCCACGCCTCCGGCCGCCGCGGCCTCAGTGGACCGGGATCAGCCCGCGGTCTCTCCCGGTGATGGGCCTGCCGCCTCCGGGGGTGACAACAAACGTGTTCTCGATCCCCACCATCCCGACGCCCTCGATCCCCTTCTTGGGTTCGAGGGCGATCGTCATACCCTCTTCGAGCGGTTCATCGAAACCGCTGGCGATCACCGGCATCTCGTCCACCTCAAGACCGATGCCGTGGCCCAGGAACTGCACCCGCCGGCTCCCAAACCCCATAAAGTTCTCCAGGAACCCGGGCTCCAGGTTCTCGATTACTCTCCTGTAGACCTCTGACGGCGTTGCCCCGGGGCGGAGCAGCGAGGCTGCCTCGTCCTGTACCTCAACGCAGCGCCGGTGCGCTTCCATCGCCTCCGGCGGGAGCGCCTGCCCGAAGATGTAAGTCATGGTCTTGTCGGTGTGGTAGCCATCCACACCGCAGCCGCAGTCAAGGAAGACCAGGTCACCGGGTGCGAGCCGCCGGTCATGGCTGCCGAGCACAGGTGCGCCGGGAGCGACCCCGCGGCACCCGCCCGGACCGTCGAACGCGGTGGGGTAGAGCGAACTCTCGCCAAACCCTATCTGCCCGAGCACCATCTCCGTCCCGAAGCCCCCGAACCTGGTTATGCCGTGGTGTCCTTCCCTGACCATGAGGGCGAAGATCTCGCCACCGAGTTCGGCCTCGCTCATCCCCTCTCTGAGCATCGCCGGGGCGCAATCCTCGAGAACGTGGCGATGAATCTCTCCCGCCCGCTCCATGGTAGCGATCTCGTAAGGGCTTTTCTTTGCCCGGATCTTCGCCGCCTGCGCATCGAGCGGGCGCACCTCCCTGAAAGGGAAGTGTTTGCGGAAGCGTTCGAGCAGTGCGAGTGTCACCTTCTCCGAGTCGAGATGGACTGTTGAGGGGCACCCGCCCATCCCGGCAGCAGCATCGCGAAAACTCTTCATAGGCCGGATCTCGGGGAACCCTGATTCATCAAGCGCCCGCTCAAGACTCCGGCGCACCCAGAGCACGGGTTCGTCCCGGCGGGGGATAAGGAGAACCGCATCCTGCATCGTCCCGGTGAAGTAGAACTGGTTTGTCCGTCCAAAGATCGCAGCAAACTCCCATGAGGGGTTCTCGGCGTCCATGCGGTCCCGGAATCGCTCCATTCTATCCCGGAGTTCGGGGACGGGGGTCTTTTTATCCATACTCACGAATGGGTGGCGGGGGTATTAACCGGAGTGGTTCTCGCTGGGAACGGTTTTATCGTTTTGAACGAGAGATTTCTGGCATGGAAACTCCATTTGTCTTCACCCTGCACGAGGGTCTGCCGCGGCAGGGGCCGGGAAGCAGCGAGTGCACCAGGAAAGCCTTCTCCTTCCTCTCAGGCCTGCCCGCCAGGCCGGAGATCCTGGATATCGGCTGCGGTGCCGGGATGCAGACGATCGAGTTGGCCCGCCTCTGCCCTGGCTGCCGTATCACCGCCGTCGACATTCATCAACCTTTCCTGGCCCAGTTCATCAGCGAAGCAGCATCTGCCGGCGTGGATGGCCGAATCAACATCGCCCGGGCCTCGATGGAGGCCCTCCCGTTTCCCGACAAAACGTTTGATCTCATCTGGGCGGAAGGCTCGATCTTCATCATCGGGTTTGCAGAGGGGCTGAACTTCTGGAGGAGGCTTCTCCGGTCGGGGGGATACCTCTGCCTCACTGAGTCCGTCTGGTTCACCGAGAACCCGTCTCCGGAGGCGTTGTCGTTCTGGAACGAGTGCTATCCGGCGATAGGGCCGGTCACGAAGAACTGTGCGATCGCAGAAGATGCGGGATACCGGGTCGTAGCGGCCTTCCCGCTCCCCGACTCGGCCTGGTGGGATAACTACTATGCCCACGTTCTCAGGCGGATAGACGACCTGCTGCCGGAGGTCGCCGGCAATCCCGGGGCTATGGCGCAGATTGAGTTTGCCCGCCGTGAGATTGAAATCTTTCGGAAGCACGCTGGCGAATACGGGTATGAGTTCTTCATACTCCAGAAGAAGGACTGAGTTCTCATGTTCCGGTGAGTCCACCGGCGTTGCCCGGCGGGGGGCAAAGGGCAGCGGAGCCGGTCAGGGCCATTTCCCGCTGCCGGTCTCCTGGATCTCAACCAGACCTCCTTTTCCATGTGAGGCAGACCACCCCCACCTCCCGGCCGCTCTCGCGGCTTCCTCCCGCCCCCTCCAGAGGGGGCGGGCAGTGCGTGGCGATTGGCCCTGGATAGCCGTGCACGGGGACGAGACAGGATTCTTCGGGGGGTTTTCACCGGAAACCGGGTGAGGGGATGCACTACCCGGACACGGTATCTATGGAGAATCGCCCCCGTGGGGGAGGGGCTGACGGGGAGGGGGACGGGACGTTCCCCGCTCCTGTCTCCCGCATCTCTCGTTGAACGGTGTTCGTGGGACATCCCCACCTCCAGTCGGTGATGCAACCCCCATTAACTTTGCAAAAATCTATGGGCAACCACCTTATCACTGAATTCTGCCACAACCTGGAATTACTGGTTTGATGGCCCCCTACCATGCAGCGGCCGGGAAGACGAAGCCACACCGCAGGTTTGAGAGAGACGACCGTTACGCCAGTCCATGGTAGTGCGCCAGCGGCTCGAGCGTGATCTCTGCATGCTTTATGGCCTCGATCGCCATCGCGGCCGCCCTGGCAGCCTGGAGCGTCGTGATGTAGGGGATAGCGTAATCCACAGCAGCCCTCATGATCTGGATGTGGTCCTGCCGGGAAGCCTTGTCCGCCGGGGTGTTGATGATCAGCCGGATGCTCCCCGACCTCATAGCGTCGATGACGTTTGGCGACCCCTCCTGCACCTTCCGCACAAGGTTCGCCTCGATGCCGTTCTGGGCCAGGAATTCAACCGTCCCGCTCGTTCCGTAGAGGGTGAGGCCGAGTTCCCTGAGTTTTCGTGCGATCGGCAGGAGTTCCTCCTTCTGCTCGTCCCTCACCGATATAAAGACGTTTCCCTCCGTCGGCAGGGTGTTCTCCGCGGCGGTAGATGCTTTGTAATAGGCGCGGCCGAAATCGTAGTCGATCCCCATCACCTCACCCGTACTCTTCATCTCCGGGCCGAGCACGGTGTCAACGCCGGGGAGTTTGTTGAAGGGCAGGAGAACCTCCTTCACCGCAACGTGCCGGATCTCGCGTTCAGCAACACCCATGTCGGCAAGTTTCCTGCCGACCATCACCTTTGCCGCTATCTTTGCAAGCGGTATCCCCGTTGCCTTTGCAACGAACGGCACCGTCCGGCTCGCGCGGGGGTTGGCCTCCAGCACGTAGACCACGTCGTTCTGGACGGCGTACTGGATGTTTATAAGCCCTATAACCCCGAGACCCAGGGCAATCTTTTTTGTGTATTCGCGCACCCGCTTGATCACCGATGGCGAGAGCGACTGCGGCGGGATGACACAGGCCGAATCCCCCGAATGGACTCCCGCCCACTCGATGTGCTCCATGATACCGCCGATCAGAACATCCGTCCCGTCGCAGACAGCATCCACATCGATCTCGACAGCGCCCTGGAGGAACGAGTCGATCAGCACCGGGTGCTTCCGGCTCACCCGGACGGCCTCCTTGATGTAACCCTCAAGTTCGGCATCGTCATGGACGAGTTCCATCGCCCGTCCCCCGAGGACGTAAGACGGTCTGACAAGCACCGGGTAGCCGATCTTCCTGGCAATCTCAAGCGCCTCCTTCTCCGAGTAGGCGGAACTGTTCGCCGGGCTCGGGATCCCGAGACGCTTCAGGAGGCGGCTGAACCGGTCACGGTCCTCCGCCACGTCCATGGCGTCGGGAGATGTCCCCAAGATCTTTGTCTCAAGACCAAGACGCCTGATCTCCGCCTCGAGCGGCACAGCAAGGTTCACAGAGTTCTGGCCGCCAAACTGGACCATCACACCGTAATAGTCGTCTTTCTTGAGGATGTTCATGACGTCCTCAAGGTGCATCGGCTCAAAGAAGAGCCTGTCAGATGTGTCGGCATCGGTTGAGACCGTCTCAGGGTTGTTGTTGATGATATGAACCTCGATCCCCTCTTCCTCGCGCAGCGCCATAACCGCGTGGACGGTGCAGTAGTCAAACTCGATCCCCTGCCCGATCCTGATCGGCCCGGAACCAAGGATCAGCACCTTCCTTGTGTCGTTCCGGGTGAGTTCGCAGCCGTCCTCCCAGGTGGAGTAGAAATACGGTGTGGTCGCCGGGAACTCGGCGGCGCATGTATCAACCATCTTGTAGGTCAGCACCCCGGACAGTCTCTCAACCTCGGCGGCGGTCAGGCCGGTCAGTTCCTGAATCTCCTCGGCTATGAAACCATAACGCCGGGCGGTTCTGACATCTTCCGGTGCAGCGCTGGTCTTTAACTTCCGTTCGAGGTCTACGATGTTTCTGACCTTCTCCAGGAAGAATGGTGCTATGGATGTAAGCCTGGCAACCTCCTCGACGGTGAACCCCTCGCGGAAGGCATCGAAGAGACACCCGAACCGCTCGTCTGTAGGGGATGTGAGGATCATCCGGATCTCGCTCGGGTTTGTGTGCCGCTGCATATCGTTATCGAGCGACCGGAGCGCCTTCTTGAACGCCTCCTCGACCGTTCGCCCGATCGCCATCACCTCGCCGGTGCTCTTCATAGCGGTGGTGAGCGTCCTGTCTGCCGACCGGAACTTATCAAACGGCCAGCGAGGCACCTTCACCACGACGTAGTCGATTGCCGGCTCAAAGGACGCCGGGGTAACGCCGGTCACGGTGTTCGTGATCTCATCCAGCCGCAGCCCTATTGCAATCTTTGCCGCAACACGGGCGATCGGGTAACCGGTCGCCTTGGACGCGAGCGCGGAGGAGCGCGAGACCCGTGGATTCACCTCGATGACACGGTAATCGCCGTCCTGGTAGGCAAACTGGATGTTGCACCCGCCCTGGATGCCAAGCGCCCGGATGATCTTTATCGCGGCAGTCCGGAGCGTCTGGAACTCGTCGTCCCGGAGGGTGAGGATTGGTGCGACAACAACGCTCTCACCTGTATGGATGCCCATCGGGTCGACGTTCTCCATGCCGCAGACGGTGATGCAGGTATCTGAGGCGTCCCGCATCACCTCAAACTCGATCTCCTTCCAGCCGGCGACGCTCTCCTCGACCAGAACCTGGTGAATACGGGAACGTGCAAGACCGGTCTCGCATATGCGCCGCATCTCCTCCGGTGTGTGCGCCACGCCGCCGCCTGAACCGCCAAGGGTGTATGCCGGCCTGATGATCGCAGGCAGACCCACCTCCCGGATGGCGTCCTCGATCTGGTTCATGTTCTTCAGGATCATGCTCCGAGGGACGGGCTCTCCGATGCTGTTCATCAGGTCGCGGAACTGTTCCCGGTCCTCGCCGTGGTAGATCGCCTCAAGCGGTGTTCCAAGGATCTCGACGCCCTTGAGAGCGCCCATCTCTGCGAGTTCCGCGGTCAGGTTGAGACCGGTCTGACCGCCCATGCCGCTCAGTATACCGTCAGGCTTCTCCTTCTCGATGATCTTTGCGATGATCCCGGCCTTCAGGGGTTCGATGTAGATGGTGTCTGCCATATCGGGGTCGGTCTGGATCGTCGCGGGGTTTGAGTTGACCAGGACGACCTCGACACCCTCTTCCCGGAGGGCGCGGCAGGCCTGCGATCCCGAGAAATCAAACTCGGCCGCCTGTCCTATCTGGATGGGGCCAGAGCCGATAAGGAGGACCTTATTAATATGAGGCATCTTTGGCATTATGGAATCTCCCTGTATATACGGTCAAAGAAGTGCATCTCCGTATCTCGCGGCCCACCGTGCGCCTCTGGATGGAACTGGACGCAGGTGATGTTGAGATCGCTGTTCTCGAACCCCTCGACCGTTCCGTCGTTCACGTTCCGGTAGGAGACTGTGCAGCCCTCCGGCAGGCTCTCCTCGTCCACGGCGAAGCCGTGGTTCTGTGTGGTGATGTAGATCTTTCCGTCGCGGTAGCGGACAGGCTGGTTCGTCCCCCGGTGGCCGAACTTCATCTTGTAGGTCTCTGCGCCGAGTGCAAGGGCTGCAACCTGGATACCCATGCAGATCCCGATTATGGGCAACTCTCCGGCCAGTTCTCCCACACACCTGATGGCCCCCGCCGCCCTTTTCGGGTCGCCGGGGCCGTTGCTGATGAAGAGAGCGTCGGGTTCTGCAGCCATCAGATCGTCTGCTGCTGCGTTGTGCGGGAAGACGTGGATCTCGGCGCCCCGGTAGCGGAGACTCTCTATGATGTGGCGTTTCACACCGAGATCTATGAGGGCGATCCGTTTTCCGGGGCCGCTGATGGTGTATGGTGCGGTGCAGGAGACACGCTCGATGAGATCCGTTTCTGTGATCGGGGAAACCGACCTTGCAAGCCTGACCGCCTCATTCCCGTCCTCGCCACCGACGATGAGAGATGCCCTGAGTGTGCCGCATGTCCGTGTCTTTATGGTCAGGCTGCGGGTATCGACACCCGATATCCCCAAAAGAGCGTTTTCTTCAAAGTAGTCTGCAATTGATGGTTTTGTCGTGGGCACGCGAGCGATCTCGCGCGCGACACAGCCAGCCACCTGAACCCCGGGGCTCTCAAAATTCTGTAGGTCTACACCGTAATTCCCGATGAGGGGGTAGGTGAACATCAGGATCTGCCCGGCATAACTGGGATCGGTCAATGCCTCCATGTAACCGGTCATCTGCGTCGTGAAGACGAGTTCCCCGGAACATGCCCCTTCAACACCAAAACCTTCCCCTATAACAAATGTTCCGTCTTCAAGACCCAGAACCGCCTTCATGAATTACCATATCATGTGGATCGGATTCCTTATTAACGGTAGTGACCAGGCGGATGCGGGTCCGGAAAACGGCGCATACCTCAGGTAATCCGAAATGTAGAATATAGAATGAGACGAGATGAGAGATGATGAGCGAGAGCGGGACAGAAGAGAAGACCCAAACTATCGAGACACCTGAAGGAACGTTCACCATCAGGCTGACCATGGATGATATGGGTAGCGTCTACCCCGGCATGATCCGCTACAACATCGAGGTTCTCCGCGGCACGGAGACGGTCTACACCTACGCGATCAACTCTTACGAGATCCCGCCGGGTTCGCTCTTTGATGCCCGGAAGACGGCGGATATAGTCTTTGCCAGGCTCGCGCAGGACGTCTCGTCGCGCCCGCACCTCTATCTCAGGCCGCGGGTCTTTACGCGGCCGCTGCCGGGGGATACGGTCGATGTTGTGATCCTGCAGGGGAGTCCCCGCAGGTTCGGCAACTCCGCAAAGATTGCGTCCTGGTGCGATGATGAGGCCGCAAGGGCAGGTCTCTCCTCCCGTGTCTTCTACCTGCAGGATATGGATATCAGGGCGTGCATAGGCTGCTACGTCTGCTACGACCAGGGTTACTGTCCTGTGGATGATGATATGCCCCGTCTCATCCGGGCGCTTGAGACCGCATCGCTCATAGTTGTCTGCACGCCGGTCTACACCAACACGGTTCCTGCACCCCTGAAGGCGGCGATGGACAGGTGCCAGTGGCTCCACGCACGGGAGAAGGTGCTGGGAAAAGAGGTGCGAGCCCGCGGTCTGCTCATCGCGGTTGCGGGGCGGCGGGGGAAGGAGGCGTTCACCTGCGTCACGGGCGTGGTCAGGGCGTTCATGGGAAACCTGGGTATCCGTTTCGCTGAGCCGATTCTGATAGGCGATCTTGACCGGCTGCGGGACGTGGCAGAGGTCGAAGGGATTGAAGAGGAGATCAGGGCTTCGCTGCGTGCTCTGCTCGTCTCCGGGGACGAAGGATAATATAGCATACGCCCCTCACCGTTGATGCATGGCAGAAGTGATAGTCGAGATTGTCGGGCTCAAAGATTCCGAGTGCGGGCCCTTTCCCTGTGACGAGACGAGATCCTGCGGCCTTGAGACCTGCCACCCCTCAAACAACCTGCTGGAGGCCATCGGCGCCCTGCGCGAAGAACTCTTCGCCGAGTATGGGGGGAGGGTGGTGGTGAAGACGACTCTGATCGATGAAGGGATGCCTGAATACGTGCGGCGCCTCATCGAGGAGCACCACCCGCCGATCCCGATCATCCTGGTCAACGGCAGGCTCACGCCTATTGGGAGGATCTCGCTCGACCTGATAAAAGAAGAGATTGATTCGGTTCTTGGAACCACCTAAAATATCTTCTTCAGCTCGCCTGTGGCAAGGTCGAAGTAAAGGCCGTGAATCTGGATCCGCCCCTCTTTTTCTGCGGCCCTGACGGGAGGATAGGTGCGGAGATGCTCGATCTGCAGGCCGACGTTCTCGATCTCGATGAGACGAAGCCTGTTCTTCTCTTCTTCGGGGGTCTTCGGGGCCGGGATCCGGGAATCGACACGACGTTTCGCCTCAACCGCGTTGTTTAACCAGAGCGGGATGTAGTGGTCGCCCCCTTCGTGGTCGAGCGACTTTATCGCTCCGCAGTTTGAGTGTCCGCAGATGACGATATCATCGACCTTGAGGTGGTTTACTGCATACTCTATCACGGTGCCGAGGTTCCAGTCGTGAAGGGGGACGATGTTGCCGATGTTGCGGTGCACAAAGAGTTCTCCGGCCTTTGCACCGGTGATCCGCTCCGGGTCCACCCTCGAGTCGGAGCACCCGATCCAGAGGGCACCGGGGTGCTGGGCCGATGCGAGCGGCCTGTAGTGGCCGGGATCTCTTCTGAAGTCTTCTTCGAGGAAACGCCTGTTCCCTTCAAGGTATCTCTCTATCATCTCTCTTCTGCTCCTTATGCGGTGTGGACGATCACATCTCCATCCATCACCTGGCAGAAGAGTG
>Ga0208823_1003388_pt1 | contig 11337 bp, 8 predicted proteins | sample AD_UKC075_MetaG_FD_184440 | JGI IMG/M metagenome (GOLD analysis project Ga0208823, IMG submission 184440) | Active sludge microbial communities of municipal wastewater-treating anaerobic digesters from USA - AD_UKC075_MetaG (SPAdes) (version 2) | ecosystem: Engineered > Bioreactor > Anaerobic >... | reverse complement strand
ACGGCCGCCAGCGTGCCGCCGGCCGAGTCGCCGCCCACCGCCAGGCGCGTGCCGTCCAGGCCCAGTTCGTCGGCGCCCGGCCCGGCCAGCCAGCGCATGGCCGCCCAGGCGTCGTCGACCGCGGTCGGAAAACGGTGCTCCGGCGCCAGCCGGTAGTCCAGCGCCAGCACCGCGCCGCCCGAGCGCAGGGCCAGTTGGCGGCACAGGCTGTCGTGCGTCTCCAGCCCGCCGATGGTGAAGCCGCCGCCGTGCAGGTACAACAGCACCGGCAGGCGGGCGTGGCTGGGCGCGTAGAGCCGCGCCGGCAGCGGCGTGCCGTCGGCGGCGGGCAGGGTCAGGTCCTGCACGCGGGCCAGCGGTGCGCGGGGTGGCTCCAGCACCTCGGCGGCCTTGTTGTAGGCGGCCCGGGCATCGGCAGGTGTCATCGCGTGCAGCGGCACGCGCTGGGCGCGGCGGATGCGCTCCAGCAGGCCGGCCATGGCGGGCGTCAGCAGGGTGGTCGGTTGGGAACGGGCGGTCACCGGCGGCACAGGATCTGTCAGGGCCGGCAAGCATACTTGCAGGTTTTCCGACCTTCCCCAACCACCTCCGGAGACCCCTGCATGGCCCGCATCCTGTACCTGACCCAGATCGAGATCGACCACGGCGCGCGCCGCTGCCTGCCCGAGGAATGCGCCCGGGTCGGCATCCGGAAGCCCCTGGTCGTCACCGACCCCGGCGTGCGCGCCGCCGGCGTGCTCGACATGGCCCTGGCTGCGCTGGGCGACCTGCCGCATGCCGTGTTCGACCAGACGCCCAGCAACCCCACCGAGGCCGGCGTGCGCGCCGCGCTGGCCATCTACAAGGCCCAGGGCTGCGACGGCCTGATTGCCGTGGGCGGCGGCTCCAGCATCGACCTGGCCAAGGGCCTGGCGATCCTGGCCGCGCACCAAGGCCCGGTGGACGGCGCATTGAAGACCTACGCCACCATCGAGGGCGGCAGCACCAAGATCCCGGCGACCGTGCCGCCGCTGATCGCCGTGCCCACCACCGCCGGCACCGGCAGCGAGGTGGCGCGCGGCGCCATCGTCATCGTCGACGACGGCCGCAAGCTGGGCTTCCACAGCTGGCACCTGATGCCCGCCGCCGCCGTGCTGGACCCCGAGCTGACCCTGGGCCTGCCGGCGGTGCTGACCGCCGCCACCGGCATGGACGCGATCGCCCACTGCCTGGAGACCTTCATGGCACCGGCGGTCAACCCGCCGGCCGACGGCATCGCGCTGGACGGCCTGGCCCGCGGCTGGGCCCACATCGAGCGTGCGACCAAGGACGGCAGCGACCGCGATGCCCGCTGGGCCATGATGAGCGCCAGCATGCAGGGCGCGATGGCCTTCCAGAAGGGCCTGGGCTGCGTGCACTCGCTCAGCCACAGCCTGGGCGGCGTGAACCCGCGGCTGCACCACGGCACGCTGAACGCGATGTTCCTGCCGGCGGTGATCCGCTTCAACGCGCCGGCCGAATCGATCCAGAAGGAGCGGCGCCTGCAGCGCATGGCCCAGGCCATCGGCATCGGCAGCTGCGACAGTGCCGGCGACGCACTGGCCGAGGCGGTGACCGCGCTGAACGCCCGCCTGGGCCTGCCCAGCGGCCTGCGGGCCATGGGCGTGACCGAGGACCTGTTCGAGCGCGTGATCGACGGTGCCATGGCCGACCACTGCCACAAGACCAACCCGCGCATCGCCACCCGCGACGACTACCGGGCGATGCTGGCCGCTTCCATGTGAAGCCGGCGGGCGCCCTGCCCCGGGCGCCCGCCGCAGCCGTCAACCGCCGGTCACTGGATCGCCAGCGCGCCGCTGAGCAGCAGGCCGCCGCCCAGGCCGTTGTCCGGCAGGCTCACGCGGTCGAAGCGCACGGTCTTCGCCGCGGCATCCAGCGTCAGGCCGGCCGGCAGCGTGGCGCCGTTGGCGGTGCGCAGCCAGCCGCTGCCCAGCGCCGACGTGACCTGCAGCTGGGTGTTGTTGACCGCGCCGCCGATGCGGGTGATCGACAGCACGACCTGGGTGCCCAGTGTGCTGGTCCAGGTGTGGGTGGTCTTCACCGCGCTGCCGATCGGCGTGTCGACGCCGGCCGCCGCAGCGGCGTCCATGCCGCTGCCGATCCAGGTCCGGCCGTCGCCGTTGAAGGCCAGCGCCGTGCCGGTCTGCACCGGGATGGCCAGCGTGCCATTGAGCACCAGGCTGCCGGTGGTCGACGCGCTGCGGTTCAGGGTGACGTTGGTGAAGCGCACGCTGCCGCCGACCAGGTCCACGCTGACGCCGGCCGTGCGCAGCGCACCCGCGCCCAGCAGGGCGCTGCTCTGGAACGCGCCGCCGGTGGGCGCATGCACGCTGGTGATCACCAGGCCGTTGATGCTGAGGTTCCAGTCGTCGCGGGCGACGCTGCTGGTGTGCCAGGCCACGCCCTGCAGGCCCAGGTACAGCGGCTGCACGCTGGCCGGGGTGAAGCTGGCCGGCAGCGCGCCGAACGGCCCGGCCGGGTTGCCGCTGACCTGCAGCGTGCCCGAGGTGGCCTGCACGCCGCCATCGGTCGGCGGGGTTCCGCCGGTGTTGCCGCCGGTGTTGCCGCCCGTCCCCGTGTCGACCGCCGGCGTGGTCAGCGCCACCGCCACGCCGCCGTGCACGCCCTGCACCTGCAATGCCACGGTGGGCACACCTGCCAGCGCCGCCGGCACGGTCACCGTCACCTGCCGGCCGCCGGCGGCCACGCTGCCGCTGGCGCTGGCGGCGGTGCCGAAGTCCACCATCGCCGTCGCCCCGCTCAGCGGCCGGCCGGCGATGTCCAGGGTCAAGGGTTGGCCGACGCTGGCGCTCAGCTGCGCCGCCAGCAGGTGCGACGGCAACAGGCCGGCCGCCGTGCCACCCTGGGCCAGCGCGGCGCCCACCTCGGCCAGCGTGGTGCCGGCCTGGGTGAAGGCGGCCTGCAGCGCGTCCAGCAGCGCATCGTGGCCGCTGCCGTCGGCGCTGAAGGCCACGGTCACCGGGTTGTCGCTGCCCAGGGTGGCGGCCAGCGCGGCGGGCAACTGGCTGCGCAGTTGCGCCAGCGCGGTGTCGGCCGCGGCGGCGGTGACGGCGGCGTAGCGCGGCGCGTCGTAGAAGCCGACAGCCGTCTGGCCGGCCAGCTGGGTCAGCAGCAGGTCGGTCAGCGGGGTGATGTTCATGCGGGCCGTCGTGGCGTCGGCTGCGGCGGCCAGCGCCGCGTGCAGCACGGTGGACGCCAGCGCCGCCCGCCCCAGGCAGGGAAAGGCGGCGGCCGGCACGCTGAGCGTCCAGCGGCCCTGGGCGTCGGCGGTGGTGCTGCCGCTGCTGCCATCGGCGCAGCGCAGGCTCACCGCCGCACCGGCCAGCGGCGCGCCGACGGCGGCCAGGCCGTTGACGCTGATGCGCGCCGGGGTGGCCGGCGCGGGCGCGGCGGCGGTGTCGTCGTCACCACCGCCACAGCCCGACAGGGCCAGGCCGGCGACCAGGGTAGACAGCAGCACGCGGGCGGCGCCGCGGCGGTGGACATTCGAAGCAGTCATGGGCACTCCAGGGGTTCGAGACGGGCCGCCGGACGGCGGGGTTCCGTGTCGAACGCAGGCCCGGCGCGCCGGAAGGCTCAGGCCGCTGCCACCTGGCGCCTCAACCCCGCCAGAACGCGGGGGTCAGCAGCACCAGCAGGCCCATCAGCTCCAGCCGGCCGAGCAGCATCGCGAAGGTGCAGACCCAGGTCTGGAAGTCGGTGAGCACGCCGAAATTCACCGCTGGCCCCACCTCGCCCAGGCCCGGGCCGATGTTGTTGACCATGGCGATCACCGCGGTGAAGGCGGTGACCGCGTCCAGGCCGGTGAACAGCATCAGCATCGTCAGCAGGGTCTGGGTGGCGCCGTAGATCATCATGTAGGCGATCACGCCCTGCATCACCTTGGGCGCGATCACCTCGCCGCCCAGCACCACCGGGTTGACGACGTTGGGGTGCACGATGCGCACCAGCTCGCGGGTGCTCTGCTTGACCAGCAGCAGCATGCGCACCATCTTGATGCCGCCGCCGGTGGAGCCCGCGCACGTGGCGAAGCAGCCCAGCAGGATCATCAGCAGCGCGGCGAACGGCGGCCACTGCGCGTAGTCGTGCGCCGCATAGCCGGTGGTGGTGGCCAGCGAGACGACATGGAACAGCGTGTGGCGGAACGATTCGCCGAACGTGGGAAACACGCCGTTGGCGGTGAGGTACAGCGCGATCAGCGCCACGCTGGCGGCCACCACGGCATAGAACGCGCGCACCTCGACGTTGTCCCACAGCACCCGCAGCGAGCGGTGGCGCCAGGCCTGGAAGTACAGCGCGAAGCTGACGCCGGCCAACATCATGAAGACCACCGCCACGCCCTCGATCAGCGGCGAGTTCCAGTGGCCGAAGCTGGCGTCGTGCGACGAGAAGCCACCCAGGCCCATCGTCGTGCACATGTGCATGAAGGCGTCGGCCCAGCTCATGCCCGCCCAGCGGTAGGCGAAGAAGCAGGCCAGCGACAGCACGAAGTACACCGTCCACAGGCCGCGCGCGGTCTCGGCCATGCGCGGGGTGAGCTTCTGGTCCTTCAGCGGGCCGGCGCTCTCGGCCTTGAACAGCTGCGCGCCGCCCACGCCCAGCAGCGGCAGGATGGCCACCGCCAGCACCACGATGCCTAGGCCGCCGATCAGCATCATGAAGCAGCGCCAGACGTTCACGCTCAGCGGCAGGTCGTCCAGGCCGGTGATCACGGTGGCGCCGGTGGCGGTCAGCCCCGACATGGCCTCGAAGTAGGCGTCGGTGGGGCTCAGCCCCGGCACCGCCAGCCACAGCGGCAGCGCGGCGAAGGCCGGCAGCAGGGTCCAGGTCAGGCCCACCAGCACGAAACCGTCGCGCGGCTGCAGCTCGCGGCGGAAGCGCCGCGTCGCCAGGCTCATCGCCAGGCCGCAGGCCAGGGTGATGCCCAGGGACAGCCCGAAGGCGTCCTCGGCCGGGTCGCGGCCCAGCACCGCGAACGCCAGCGGCACGCCCATCAGCAGGCCGAACAGCACCAGCATCCGGCCCACCAGGGCCACCACTGCCAAAGGAAACGGCATGTCCGGGTGTCAGAACAGGAAGGTGGCGCCCACCTGGAACAGCTTCTCGACCTCGCGCACCTGGCGCTTGCGCGGCACGAAGACGATGACGTGGTCGTCACGCTCGATCAGCGTGTCGTGGTGCGGGATGATCACCTGCGGCGCCGTGCCGCCCTCGGCCGCCGCCTCGACACCGCGCACCAGGGCGCCGATCTGCGCACCCGGCGGCAGGCGGATCTGGTCGACGCGGCGGCCCACCACGCGGCTGGTCTTGCGGTCGCCTCGGGCGACGGCCTCCAGGGCCTCGGCGGCCCCGCGGCGCAGGCTGGCCACCACCTCCACGTCGCCGCGCCGCACATGGGCCAGCAGCTCGCCGATCACCGTCTGCGCCGGGCTCAGCGCGATGTCGATCTGCGTGCCCTGCACCAGGTCGGCATAGGCGCGACGGTTGATCAGCGCCAGCACCCGCTTCGCGCCCATGCGCTTGGCCAGCAGGCAGGCCATGATGTTGTCCTCGTCGTCGCTGGTCAGCGCGAGGAACAGGTCCATCTCCTGCACCTGCTCGCGTTCGAGCAGTTCCTCGTCGGTGGCATCGCCCTGCAGCACCAGCACCTCGCTGTCGAGCTGGGTGGTCAGGTACTCGCAGCGCGGGGCCTGGGTCTCGATGACCTTCAGCCGGCAATCGGCCTGCACCTGGCGCGCCAGGCGCAGGCCCACCTTGCCGCCGCCGGCGATCATGACCCGGCGCACCGGCTCGTCGCGCAGGCGCATGGCGTCGAGCACGCGGCGGATGTCGGCCGTGGCCGCCAGCACGAAGACCTCGTCGCCGGGCTCGATGCGCGTGCCGCCCTCGCACACCACGCGCTGGTCGTGGCCTTGGGCGTTCTTGCGGTAGATCGCCACCACGCGCATCGGCACGTCCGGCGCCAGCTGCGGCAGCTCGGCGATGGCATGCCGGGCCATCGGCCCGTCGGCCACCACCCGCACCGCGATCAGGCTCACCAGGCCGCCGGCGAACTCCAGCACCTGCAGTGCCTCGGGGTAGTCGATCAGGCGACGGATGGTGCGGGTGACCGATTCCTCCGGGCAGATCACCGCGTCCACCGCGAAGCCGTCGGTGCCCAGCAGCGGGCTGCCCTGCTGGTAGTCCGCCGCACGCAGCCGTGCCACGCGGGTGGGAATGCCGAAGCGGGCATGCGCCACCTTGCAGGCCACCAGGTTGGTCTCGTCGGACGAGGCGCAGGCGATCAGCATGTCGGCATCGCGAGCGCCGGCGGCCTCCATCACCGCCGGGTGGATGCCGTTGCCGGCCACGCCGCGCAGGTCCAGCCGGTCCTGCAGGGCACGCAGCCGCTCGGGGCTGGTGTCGATCACCGTGATGTCGTTGCGCTCGCTCACCAGGCTTTCGGCCACGCTTTCGCCCACGCGGCCGGCACCCAGGATGATGATGTTCATGGCGGGATGATACGAACTGCACTGGCGCCCAAAGCGCAGCGGCGCTGCCCTTGTGGGGCAGCGCCGCTGGTTGTCTCCTCCGGGCGCCCGGGGCGGGCGCCGGTGGTCGTTTCAGCCGGTGGCCAGTGGCCGTTCAGCCGTGCTTCTGGTCGAAGAACTGCTCGTCTTCGGTCGAGCCCTTCAGCGCGGCGGTCGAGGCGTTGGCTTCGATCGTGGTGGTCACGGCGTCGAAGTAGCCGGTGCCCACCTCGCGCTGGTGCTTCACGGCAGTGAAGCCCCGCTCGGCGGCGGCGAACTCCTTCTGCTGCAGCTCGACGAAGGCCGTCATGTTGTTGCGGGCGTAGCCGTAGGCCAGGTCGAACATGCCGTAGTTCAGGCTGTGGAAGCCGGCCAGGGTGATGAACTGGAACTTGTAGCCCATCGCGCCCAGCTCGCGCTGGAACTTGGCGATGGTGGCGTCGTCCAGGTTCTTCTTCCAGTTGAACGACGGCGAGCAGTTGTAGGCCAGCAGCTTGCCCGGGAACTTGGCGTGGATGGCGTCGGCGAACTTCTTGGCGAAGGCCAGGTCCGGCGTGCCGGTCTCGCACCAGATCAGGTCGGCGTACTCGGCATAGGCCAGGCCGCGGCTGATGGCCTGCTCGATGCCGTTGCGGCTGCGGTAGAAGCCCTCGACGGTGCGCTCGCCGGTGAAGAAGGGCTTGTCGTTGTCGTCGACGTCGCTGGTCACGAGATCAGCAGCCTCGGCATCGGTGCGGGCCAGCAGGATGGTGGGCGTGCCCATCACGTCGGCGGCCAGGCGGGCAGCCACCAGCTTGCTCACCGCGTCGCGGGTGCTGACCAGCACCTTGCCACCCATGTGGCCGCACTTCTTGGCGGCGGCCAGCTGGTCCTCGAAGTGCACGCCGGCGGCGCCCGCCTCGATCATGGCCTTCATCAGCTCGAAGGCATTCAGCACGCCGCCGAAGCCGGCTTCCGCGTCGGCCACGATGGGCGCGAAGAAGTCGACGTCGTTCTTGCCTTCGCTCCACTGGATCTCGTCGGCGCGCTTGAAGGTGGCGTTGATCTTGCGCACGACCTTGGGCACCGAGTCCACCGAGTACAGCGACTGGTCGGGGTACATCTCGCCGTTGCTGTTGGCGTCGCCGGCCACTTGCCAGCCGCTCAGGTAGATCGCCTTCAGGCCGGCCTTGACCTGCTGCATGGCCTGGTTGCCCGTCAGCGCGCCCAGGCTGTTGACGAAGGGCTCGGTGTTGATCAGGTTCCACAGCTTCTCGGCACCGCGCTTGGCCAGCGTGTGCTCGATGGCCAGGCTGCCGCGCAGGCGCACCACGTCGGCGGCGGTGTAGCCGCGCTTGATGCCCTTCCAGCGCGGGTTCTCGGCCCAGTCCTTCTCGAGGGCGGCGATCTGTTGTTCGCGGGTCAGCGTCGTCATGGCAAAGCTCCTTGGGGTCAGGTTGAACGGCTTGGATCGGGTGTTCCGATGGCGCTAGCGTAACGGCAGCACGGGCCGCTGGAAAGACTTATGTCTTATAGAAGACTAAAAATCTGTCGCAATGAAATCAACAAGTTACGCCGCGCATTCCATGATGCGGAAATCATTTCGGGATCGTGGGATTTTCTGCTGCGGCGCAACATCCCATGCTTCCGCATCGTGAAATCGGGTTTCCCCGATGTGAAAGAGCGGGGCCTGACGACGGTGCCACGCACAGGTTGATCCTGCGCAAGACCGCCAGGCCGTGCCCTGCTGCAATGGCGTCCATCCCTGTCAATCGAGAGGAACCACGATGAACGCCCAAGCCGTCACGCCCCGTGCGCGCACGCCCCGCCCCGCCCGTGCGTCGGCACCCGCCCTGCCCCCGCTGGAGGCGCTGGACCGCACCCACCATCAGATGATGGTGGTGCTGGCCGAGCTGCAGCAGCTGGTCGACCGCCTCGACACCGACGGCCTCGACCCCGCCGCCAGGCGCAGCGCGCAAGCCATCTGCCGCTTCTTCGATGAACACGCCCGCCAGCACCATGCCGACGAGGAGACGCTGATCTTCCCGGCCCTGGTGCGCAAGGGCGACAAGGCGCTGATCCAGCATGTGCTGCGCCTGCAGCAGGACCACGGCTGGCTGGAAGAAGACTGGCTGGAGCTGGCGCCCCAGCTGCAGGCCGTCGCCAAGGGCTACAGCTGGTACGAGATCGACAGCCTGCGCCACGCGGTGGGCGTGTTCACCACGCTCTACCACGACCACATCGCGCTGGAAGAGTCGCTGATCTACCCGGAAGCCAAGGCGCACATGGCGTCCGAGGCGGTGAGCCAGGCGCAGCGCGTGGCGGCCAACGTCTCCGGCGGTCCCGACGTCGCCTGATTGGCATCGGGAAGTGGCGCCGGCCTAGACCGGCAGCGCCGTCGTCTTCTTCACCGTGCGCAGCACCAGCATCGAGTTGCTGCGCTCCACGCCGGGCAGCTTCATCAGCACCTGGGTGTGGAAGCGCTCCAGGTCTTCGGCGTCGCGGTAGCTGAAGCGGATCAGGTAGTCATTGCTGCCGGCGACGTAGAAGCAGTCCAGGATCTCGGGCTCGTCGCGCACCGCCTGCTCGAAGCCCTTGAGCACCGCGTCGTTCATCGTCTGCAGGTTCAGGATCGAGAAGCAGGTGCCGTGCTGGCCCAGCGCCTTGGGGTTCAGCAGGGCGACGTACTGGCCGATCACGCCAGCATCCTCCAGTTGCTTGACGCGCCGCAGGCAGGCCGATGGCGACAGATGCACACGCTCGGCCAGCTGCACGTTCGACAGGCGGCCGTCCTGCTGCAGCTCCACCAGGATCTGGCGATCGATGGCATCGAGTGCCGGCTTGCTGTCGCTGTTTCGCATGATGTTGCGCCGCGTGATTCCTCGACCGCATCTTATGCGGCACAGTGGGAGCGGCCAGGGTCATTGCGCAAGCACATTGCGCACAAGGCTGTCTAGACTGCACGATGTTGCGCGCTGCGCACCCCTCCACACCCTGCAGCCAGGAGCCTGACGATGAGCACCACCGACCTCGAAGCACCCGACGACACCGCGCAAGCTGCTGCCGCCCACCCGCTGGCGCAGTTCACGCAGGGCCCGCGTGGTGCCGCGCTCGACGCCTACTGGATGCCCTTCACCGCCAACCGCCAGTTCAAGAAGAACCCGCGGCTGTTCGTCAAGGCCCAGGGCATGCACTACTGGACCGACGAGGGCCGCCAGGTGCTCGACGCGGTCGCCGGCCTGTGGTGCGTCAACGCCGGCCACAACCGACCGCGCATCGTGCAGGCCATCCAGCAGCAGGCGGCCGAGATGGACTACGCGCCGCCCTTCCAGATGGCGCACCCCAAGGCGTTCGAGCTGGCCGACAAGGTGGCCAAGCTGACGCCCGCCGGGCTCAACAAGATCTTCTTCACCAACTCGGGCTCCGAGTCGGTGGAAACCGCGCTGAAGATGGCCATCGCCTACCACCGCGTGCGCGGTGAAGGCACGCGCACGCGGCTGATCGGCCGCGAGCGCGGCTACCACGGGGTCAACTTCGGCGGCATCTCGGTCGGCGGCATGGTCGGCAACCGCAAGACCTTCGGCACCATGGTGCACGGCACCGACCACCTGCGCCACACGCACGACCCGGCGCGCAATGCCTTCAGCAAGGGCCAGCCGGTGCATGGCGCCGAGTTCGCCAACAGCCTGGAAGACCTGGTCAACCTGCACGACGCCAGCAGCATCGCCGCGGTGATCGTCGAGCCGGTGGCCGGCTCCACCGGCGTGCTGATCCCGCCGCAGGGCTACCTGCAGAAGCTGCGCGAGATCTGCGACAAGCACGGCATCCTGCTGATCTTCGACGAGGTCATCACCGGCTGGGGCCGCACCGGCAACCCGTTCGGCTCGCAGACCTTCGGCGTCACGCCGGACATGATCGTGATGGCCAAGGGCCTGTCCAACGGCGCAGTGCCAATGGGTGCGGTGGCCGTCAAGCAGCAGATCCACGACGCCTTCATGACCGGGCCCGAGCACCTGATCGAGTTCGCCCACGGCTACACCTACTCGGCCCACCCGCTGGCCTGCGCGGCGGCCCTGGGCACGCTGGCCACCTACGAGGAAGAGGGCCTGCTGACCCGCGCCGGCGAGCTGCAGGGCTACTTCGCCGACGCGGTGCATTCGCTCAAGGGCGAGCCCAACGTCATCGACATCCGCAACATCGGCCTGGTGGGCGGCATCGAGCTGGCGCCGATCCCGGGCAACCCGGCCAAGCGGGCCTTCGACATCTTCCTGGACTGCTACGAGCGCGGCGTGCTGATCCGCACCACCGGCGACACGCTGGCGCTGAGCCCGCCGCTGATCATCGAGCGCGGCCAGATCGACCAGATCGTCGACACCGTGCGCGGCGCGATCCGCCGCAACGCAGGCTGAAGCCCACCCACCGAGGCCCACCGGCCGCGTGCAGCGCAGCGCGGCCGGCGCCCTGATCTCCCATGCGCAAGCCTTCCGCTGAAACTTCCGCCAAGCCGCTGGTCCTGGTGCCGGCGTGCAACTACCAGACCTCCGGCGGCCACCTGCAGCACACCGCCGGCAAGAAGTACGTGGACGCCGTGCGCCTGGCCGGCTGCACGCCGCTGATCGTGCCGGCCGCCGAGCCCGCCGAGGTGCCGGCCCTGCTGGGCCTGGCCGACGGCGTGCTGCTCACCGGCTCGCCGTCGAACGTGCACCCCAGCCACTTCGGTGAGGACGTGCACGACCCCAGCCTGCCGCTGGACCCGGACCGCGACGCCTGGACCCTGCCCCTGATCCGC
>Ga0208823_1003380_pt1 | contig 11360 bp, 9 predicted proteins | sample AD_UKC075_MetaG_FD_184440 | JGI IMG/M metagenome (GOLD analysis project Ga0208823, IMG submission 184440) | Active sludge microbial communities of municipal wastewater-treating anaerobic digesters from USA - AD_UKC075_MetaG (SPAdes) (version 2) | ecosystem: Engineered > Bioreactor > Anaerobic >... | reverse complement strand
CCGCTCCGGCGGCTTCAGGTCGATGGGTGAGCCGTCCAGCCAGAAGTTGGGTCCGAAGGGGAACGATCGGCGCTTGCCGCGTCGGTCCTCGAGGACGACCAGACCGTTCTCCCAGCCGACCACCGCTCCCACGAAGCCCGAGATCGGGTCTTCCAGCACCAAGTCGCGGGTCACCGGGGTCGGCACCGCCGGACGCCGCCTGGCCTGCTGCCAGCCCTTGGCCAGCACGTCGTCTGCGTAGCGATCCACTCGGGCGAGACTAGCCAGTGCCCTGGCGCGCCGCGAGGCGGCTCACCGGGCGCGGGCCACGCGCCCCTCGGCCCAGACCGGGTCGGACGCCTCGTAGACGCCGCCGTCCAGGCCGAACACCAGGAAGCGATCGAACCCGCGGGCGAACCAGCGGTCGTGGGTCACGGCGATCACCGTCCCATCGAAGGCCGCCAGGCCGTGTTCGAGGGCCTCCGCGGACTCGATGTCGAGGTTGTCGGTGGGCTCGTCCAGGAGCAGCAGCGTCGCGCCGCCCAGCTCCAGCAGCAGGATCTGCAGGCGGGCCTGCTGGCCGCCCGACAGTCGCATCGACACCTGCTGCCGCAGCGGCACCGCCTGGGGCGGACCGGCTTCGATGAACTTGGCGAGCCGCGTCTTGGCCCGCCTGGTAGCGACTGGCCAGGCCGTCGTTGTAGGCGGCCTTCTGCTTGTACATCAGCACGAGGGCGCGCAGCTTCTCCTGCTCCTCGTCCCAGCGGCGCCGAAGCTCCTCGAAGCGGGCGAACCGGTCGGCGCGCGCGGCAGCGAAGGTCGCGAAGCCTGCGCCGTGCACCCAGAGGGTGTTGCCGCCCCCGCCCAGCTCGAGCGCGGCGATCGCCGTGGCCGCGTTCGCGAGCAGTTCACGATCGTGGCTCACCAGCAGGACCGTCTTCCGAGTAGCCCTCAGCTGCCCCTCCAGCCAGCGTTTGGCGGGCACGTCGAGGTAGTTGTCGGGCTCGTCGAGGAGCAACACCTCGTCGTGCCCGCGCAGCAGGACCTCCAGGGCCAGCCGCTTCTGCTCGCCTCCCGACAGCGTCGAGGTCTCGCGCCACCGTGCCTTGTCCCACGGCAGGTCCAGGGCGGCCATGCAGCACGCGTCGAACAGCACCTCCTGGTCGTAGCCGCCGGCGTCCGCGTAGTCGGCCAGGGCCGCGGCGGAGGCCAGGTTCAACTCCTCGGAGTCGTCGTCCATGAGGGAGCAGCCTCGTCAGTCCAGCAGATCGCGCACGACGGCGTCGGCGAGCAGCCGACCGCGCAGGGTGAGCCGGAGGCGTCCGGACGACTGTTCGGCGAGACCCCGGGCCAGGAGTCCAGGAACGCGCTCCGCCTCGGACGCCGTCAAGACGTCCAGCGGCAGGCCGGTCGCGAGGCGCAGCTCCAGCAGCACGCGCTCGACGCGCCGTTCGGACGCGGTGAGAGTCTCGCGTCCGGCCGCCGGGGCGCCGGCGGCCAGCCGCTGGGCGTAGGTGCGCGGATGCTTGACGTTCCACCACCGGACGCCGCCCACATGGCTGTGGGCGCCCGGGCCAAAGCCCCACCAGGGACGCCCCGTCCAGTAGGCGAGGTTGTGGCGGCACTCGTGGCCCGGACGCGCCCAGTTCGAGACCTCGTACCAGCCGTAGCCGGCCTCCGACAGCGCCTCGTCGGCGACCAGGTAGAAGTCGGCGTGCAGGTCCTCATCGGGGGCGGCCAACTCGCCGCGCGCGATGCGGCGGGCCAGCGGGGTGCCCTCCTCCACGATCAGGCTGTAGGCCGAGACGTGATCCGGTCCGACGGCCAGTGTGGCGTCGATGGTCGCGCGCCAGTCGTCCACCGTCTCCCCCGGCGAGCCGTAGATCAGATCGACCGACACCGACTCGAATCCGGCCTCGCGAGCCCAGCCGACCGCCGCCAGCGCGCGTCCGGGCGTGTGGGTCCGGTCCAAGGTCGCCAGGACGTGCGGAACGACCGACTGCATGCCGAACGAGATCCGGGTGACACCGCCCGCGCGCAGCGCGGCCAAGGACTCCGGCGTCACCGAGTCAGGATTGGCCTCGGTGGTCACCTCGGCTCCGGGGACGAGACCGAAGGCGTCCCGAAGTCGGCCCAGCAGGCCGACCTGGGCGTCCACCGACAGCAGCGTCGGCGTCCCCCCGCCGAAGAAGACCGTCTGCAGCGGGCCCGGCGCGACGGCGCCGGCAGACAGAACCGCGCCGGCCAGGTCGACCTCGCGGGCGACGGCGTCCAGGTAGGACGACACCGAGCCTGCGGCGTCGCCCAGCTCGGACGCGGTGTAGGTGTTGAAGTCGCAGTAGCCGCACCGCGAAGCGCAGAACGGGACGTGGACGTAGGCGCTGAAACCGACGGCGAGGTCCGCCAGCGCCTCGGCGGGGAGCATCCCGTCCGGCGGTGCCGGGTCGCCGTCCGGGAGCGCTGAGGGTGCCACCGGGTCAGTGTAGGCACTCGGCGGATCTCACCCCTTGCCCGCATCGGTCACACTGGTCGACATGACAGCCCCCGCATCTACTTCAGCCCCGGCCAACGTGGCCACTCCCCGCGACGCCGTGGTGATCATGGGTGCCTGGCTCGCCCTGCTGTGGATCGTCGAGGCCGTCGAGCAGGTCACGCGAGGCTCGCTGCTGTGGCTGGGCATCTCGCCCCGTCAGCTGGAGGACCTGCCGCAGATCTACACCGCGCCTCTCGTCCACTTGGACTGGCAGCACCTGATGGGCAACTCGGCGCCATTCTTCATCCTGGGCCTGGTGATCCTGCTGTCCGGGGTGTGGCGATGGCTCGTGTCCACGTTCGCCTCGCTCACGAGCTCGGGCCTGGCAGTGTGGCTGCTGTCGCCGCCCAACACGGTCACCGTTGGGATCTCCGGCCTGATCTTCGGCTGGCTGACCTACCTGCTGACGCGCGGCATCTTCAGCCGCAACTGGCGACAGATCGCTCTCGCCGTCGTGGTGTTCGCCGTCTACGGCGGCATCCTGTGGGGTGTCCTGCCGGGCAGCCCGGGCGTGTCCTGGCTGGGACACCTGGGTGGTGCGGTCGGAGGCGTCGCCGCCGCCTGGTTCCTGCACAGCACCTCTGAGCGGCGCCGCCGGCTGTCCAGCCAGGGCCGCTAGCGGTTCGCCTCGACGAACTTCACCAGGCCGCCCGCTGCCGCGACCGCGTTGAGGTTCAGGGAGGTGCCGTTCAGCTTGTAGGTCGGGGTCGCGTTCACCCCGGCCGCGATGGACAGCTGGTTCGCATCACTCACGGCTCCCGCGTACTTCTTCGAGGCGACGCACGTGCTCCAGGCCGTCACGTCCAGCCCGGACTGCTGGGCGAACGCCGTGAGCTGGGCGTCGGTCCAGCCGTCGCCCTCCTTCGGCGGTCGGTTCGCCGGCGCGAAGAGGGTGTCGTGCCACGCCGGGAAGCGGCCCTGCTCGTTGGCGCAGAATCCCCCGTTGGCCGCCCGCACGGACGAGTCGTTGCGCAGCATGCCGTCCAGGAACGACATCGCGTGATAGCGGACCTCCACCTGACCGGACGCGATCAGCGCGTCGACCTGCGGGCCGAACGTCTTCTCGACCTGGGCGCACGCCGGGCACTGGAAGTCCTCGTAGATATCGAGGACCGGGTGCCCCTGATTCGGCGTGCCCAGGATGATCGTCCCGGACGGCGCCGCTCCCGCGTCCGCCGGCTTCCCGATCGGTTCGGACGCCGTCGCCGCGGCCTGCGCCGGGGAGGACTGCCCCGGCACCGCCTGGACGACCGCAGCCTGCGGCGTCCGCATGAGGGCGAAGCCCGCCAACGCCGTGGCGACCAGTCCGACGGCGAGGCCGCCGAACGCCAACGTCCGAAGCTTGGCGACCTCGGCCTGCAGCCTCGCGACCGGATCGGGCTGCGCGGGCGGCGGCGGGAAGCCCAACGGCTGAGTCACGTGCTCTCCTCTACTTCGTCTCGCGGGACTCGCCGGTCGACAGGGCAGCCACGAATGCCTCTTGGGGGACCTCCACGCGGCCGACCATCTTCATGCGCTTCTTGCCCTCCTTCTGCTTCTCGAGCAGCTTGCGCTTGCGGGTGATGTCGCCGCCGTAGCACTTCGCGAGCACGTCCTTGCGGAGCGCGCGTACCGTCTCGCGCGCGATGACGCGGGCCCCGATGGCGGCCTGGATCGGCACCTCGAACTGCTGCCGCGGGATGAGCTCCTTGAGCTTCTTGGCCATGGCTAGGCCGTACGCGTACGAGGCGTCCTTGTGGACGATGCTGGAGAAGGCGTCCACGGTGTCGCCGTGCAGCAGGATGTCGACCTTCACGAGGTCTGCGGTTTGCTCGCCCGCCTCGTCGTAGTCGAGGCTCGCGTAGCCCTTGGTGCGCGACTTCAGGGCGTCGAAGAAGTCGAACACGATCTCGGCGAGCGGCAGGGTGTAGCGGATCTCAACCCGGTCCTCGGAGAGGTAGTCCATGCCGGTCTGGGTGCCACGGCGGCTCTGGCACAGCTCCATCACCGTGCCGATGAAGTCGGTCGGCGTCAGGATCGTCGCCTTCACGATCGGCTCCCACACCTCGGCGATCTTGCCGTCGGGGTACTCGCTCGGGTTGGTGACGGTGTGCTCGGACCCGTCCTCCATGACGACGCGATAGACCACGTTCGGGGCCGTCGAGATCAGGTCGAGGCGGAACTCGCGCTCCAGACGCTCGCGGACGATCTCCATGTGCAGCAGGCCGAGGAACCCGACGCGGAAGCCGAAGCCCAACGCGCCCGAGGTCTCGGGCTCGTAGGTGAGTGCCGCGTCGTTGAGCTGCAGCTTCTCGAGCGCCTCGCGAAGCTCCGGGAAGTCTGCGCCGTCGATCGGGTACAGGCCCGCGTAGACCATAGGACGCGGGTGTCGATAGCCGGACAACGCCTGGGTGGCCGCCTTGTACGCCAGCGTTACGGTGTCGCCGACGCGCGACTGGCGCACGTCCTTCACGCCCGTGATCAGGTAGCCCACCTCGCCGACGCCCAGCGCACGCGACTCGACCGGCTCGGGGCTGATCACGCCGATCTCGAGCACCTCGTGGGTGGCCTTGGTCGACATCATCAGGATCTTCTCGCGGTGCGACAGCGCGCCGTCGATGACGCGGACGTACGTGACCACCCCGCGATAGGTGTCGTAGACCGAGTCGAAGATCAGGGCCCGTGCGGCCGCCCTCGGGTCGCCCTTGGGGGCCGGAACCTGGGCCACGATCGTGTCGAGCAGCTCCCGGACCCCGGCGCCAGTCTTGGCGCTGACCCGGTGCACCTCGTCAGGATCGCAGCCGACCAGGTGCGCGAGCTCGGCCGCGTACTTGTCGGGCTGAGCGCTGGGCAGGTCGATCTTGTTGAGCACCGGGATGACGTGCAGGTCGGCCCCCATGGCCAGATATAGGTTCGCCAGCGTCTGGGCCTCGATGCCCTGCGCCGCATCGACCAGGAGGATCGCCCCTTCGCACGCCTCGAGGCTGCGCGAGACCTCGTAGGTGAAGTCGACATGGCCCGGGGTGTCGATCATGTTCAGGACGAAGCTCTCGTCGCCCACCGTCCAGGGCAGCCGGACCGCCTGGCTCTTGATGGTGATGCCCCGCTCGCGCTCGATGTCCATCCGGTCGAGGTACTGCGCTCGCATCGACCGCTCGTCGACGACCCCGGTCAGCTGCAGCATGCGGTCAGCGAGCGTCGACTTGCCGTGATCGATATGGGCGATGATGCAGAAGTTCCTGATGATCTCAGGAGGCGTGTGCCCGGGCTTCGGGGAACTCAATGCGGGGTCCTGGCGCGCTAGTGGGGACAAAGTCGAGATATCCTCTCACGTCCGCGTCGCCTGCCCTAACCGATTTGGGGCGCATCCGGCGCGCTGCTAAGGTAGGCAATCGCGTCCGTCGTGGGCGCATCCCGTTCATCAAACCGAAGGTTTCTCGAGTGGCAAACATCAAGTCCCAGAAGAAGCGGATTCTCACCAACGAGAAGGCGCGCCTGCGCAACAAGGCCGTCAAGTCCGCCCTGCGCACCCACGTGCGCAAGTTCCGGGAGGCCGTCGCGGCCGAGGACACCGAGAAGGCCGCCGAGCTGGCCCGCGTCGCGTGCAAGGCGCTCGATCGCGCCGTCAGCAAGGGCGTCATCCACAAGAACCAGGCTGCGAACCGCAAGTCGGCCATCGCTCAGACTGCCGCGTCGGTCTGACCTCAGAGTCTTCATCGCCCTGGGACCTCTTGGTCCCGGGGCGATGTTGTGTTGTGGCGCGCGAGCGTTGCGTCAGTGGTGGGACGCCTCGGGCCGGCGTCCACGGTGCCCGGCGACCTCGATCACCATCTGTTCCAGCGAGAACCCCGGGTCGGACGCCGCCCCCTTGATCTCCGCATCGACGCGGGCCACGGTGCCGATCGAGGCGGCCAGGCCGTGCGGCGTCCAGTCGCGGGATTGTCGGTTCAGGTCCTTGATCTTCCACGGTGGGACGCCGACCACGCGCGCCAGATCGGCGTCCCGGACGCGCCCCTCGCGGGCGTCCAGGTAGCGGCCCAGGCTCCGCAGGGCGGCGGCCATGGCGCTGCACACCAGCACCGGGGCTACGCCGTTCTCGAGGGCCCAGCGGAGTTGGCCTAGCGCTTCGTCGCGTCGTCCGGCCATGACGGCGTCCGCGACGCTGAAGGACGTGACGTCGGCCCGGCCGGCAAAGTAGCGCCGGGCGACGGCTTCGGTGATGTGCCCGTCGTCGGAGTCAGCGAGGAGTTGGCGCACCGCTCCGACGATGGCCCGAACGTCCGCACCCAAGGCCTCGACCAAGGTGGCGGCCGTCGCCTGGTCGAGGCGTCCGCCGGCCTGACGGGCCTCGGAGATGGCGAACTGGGGCAGCTCCCAGGCCTTCAGGCTGGGGCAGTCGATGACCTGGGTGGGTGTCTTCTTGAGACGATCGAGCAGCCCCTTGCCCTTCATTCCCCCGGGGTGAACCAGCACGAGCGCCAGGTCCTCGACTCGCGACGTGGCCAGCGAGACGACCGCGTCGAACAGGTCTTGCGGGAGATCATCGAGCCCCTCGATCACGACGATCTGGTCGGAGGCGAACAGCGAACCACCAGTGGCTTCCGCGAGGGCTCCTGCGTCCAGGGTCGAGGCGGCCAACCGGAACAGCGACGCGCCGGGTCGCTCGGCGCCGGCGTCCGTGATCAGGCGCTTGACGGCCCGCTCGGCGAGCAGCGTTTCGGGGCCGGCTACCAGGACCACGTGCCCGAATCGCCTCGTCTCTTCCACGGGCCCCAGCATGCCAGCCACCGCGGACAGTTTCGCGTCCGGGTCAGCGTTGCGTCGTCAGCACCAGCCTCCCCTGGTCGATGCCGACCGCGATCGAGCCATGTTGGTCCGTCCGAATCACGTTGCCCGTCAAGCTGTTAACGAGCTTCAGCGTCTTGGCCGTGGGATGGCCGTAGTCGTTCTTGGCTCCCACGCTGATGAGGGCCACCTGCGGGGTGGTGGCCGCGAGGAAATCCGGGTACTGGCGCGAGCTGCCGTGATGAGGCACCAGCAGGACGTCCACGTCGACCGAACCGGCTAGGCGCATGAGCCGCTCCTGGCCGGTGTCCTCCGTGTCGCCGGCCAAGAGAACCGTGATGCCGTCCACGGCGACGAGGATCAGCAGGGACGCGTCGTTCTCGACTGAGGACTCGCCCTCGGCGGGTTGGAGGTCGCTTCCCACGGGCTCAGCGGCTAGGACCTGGACGCTCGCCCGGCCGACGGTCCAACGATCGCCGGCCTGGGCCGTCACGTGCCGGACGCCTTCGCCGACGAGTTGCTGCACGAGGGCCTCCCCGGACGCCGGCGTCCGGACGCCGGACGTCACGACCTGATGCACACCGCGGCCAACCAGCGTAGGAAGGCCGGACACGTGATCGGCGTGCAGGTGCGTCAGCACCACGAGCGGGACCCTGGCGACGCCGAGCTGAGCCAGGCAGCGGCTGAGCAGGGCCGGGTCGGGGCCGGCGTCTACGACGATCGCCTCCCCTGGTCCGGCCGCGATGACGGTGGCGTCGCCTTGGCCGACGTCACACGACACGATCGACCACGCGGGCGGGGGCCAGCCGGGCGGGCTGGGCGTGCGCAGGAGGGCGACGACCAACGCCAGCGCGCAGGCCGCAGCGATCCAGCGCTGCGCCAATGCCCGCGGAGCGAGGATGCCGGCGGCCAGGCACAGGCCGGTGACCAGCAGGACCGCCCAGCCCGTTGCCGGCCAGGGGGTGGTGGCGCCCGGGAGGGTGGCACCGAGGCGGGCGATCCAGCAGAGCCCCAGGGCGCACCAGCCGGCCGCCCAGGCCAGCACCGACGCCAATGGCAGCCACAGCGTCGACACTCCGGCGGCGAGGAATCCCAGCACCGTCGCGGGACCGACGAGCGGTCCTGCCAGTGCGTTGGCGAGAACCCCAACCACACTCACCTGACCCGAAATCGCCGTGATGATCGGCTGGGTCGCCAGCTGCGCGGCGAGCGGAACGGCCGTGGCCTCGGCGAGCCACCGCGGCGCCCACTTCGCCATGGCCTCCGTCCAGGGGCCAGCCCACCAGAGCAGTCCCGCGGAGGCCGTGACCGAGAGCGCGAAACCGAGCGAGCGGGAGATCCAAGGGTCCCAGAGCGTGAGCGCCAACACGGCGACCGCGAGGTAGCGCAGCCCCTGGCGGGAGCGGGTGCTCGTGCCGAGGGCGGCGAGCCCGACCATGCCCATGGCCGCGGCCCGGACCACGCTGGGCTCGGCGAGGCAGAGCGTGACGAACCCGAGCACCGTTCCGGCCAGGACGCCGGTAAGGAGCCTGCCGCGGACCCCGAGCCGGACCACGGCGGCCCGCACGAACACCATCAGTAAGACCAGGTTCGCGCCCGACACTGCGGTCAAGTGGGTCAAGCCGGTCGTCTTGAACCGGGCCGTCAGGTCCGGACTCATCAGGCTGGTGTCGCCCACCACCAACGCCGGAACGAGTGCGCGGGCGTCGGGATCCAGTCCGTCACTGGCCCGGCGTAGCCCGGAGCGGACGGCCTCGACCGCGGCGTCCACTCCCCCGGGCGGGGCGAGTAGAACCGGCCTGCCGCGTGCCCTGGTGAGGGCGGCAAGACCGTCCTCCGGGCCGGCCTGGCCGAGCCGGACCGCCACCCGAACGGTCGTCCCGGGCGCCAGGCGGCGCCAATGTTGCACGTCATCGCCGGTCGCACTGAGTTCGACTGGGGTGCCGGCCAACCATTCACCGTCGCGTCCGCTGAGGCGGGTGACGACGGCCCGGCTCATCCAGGATTGCGGCCGGGTCCCAGAGGCCAGGAACACCCGCGGCCCACCCTGGAGCACCGCCTCGATCTCGACCACGGCGCCCTCTCGCGCCAGGTAGGCGACCTCGCCGGACGCGAGCCCCACCACCCGGACGACTCCCCCAAGCAGTGCCCCTAGCGCCAGCACGGCGCAGGCCACCAGCAAGCGTCGCCGCACGCGAAGGCCGACCAGCCCGACGACGGCCGCGGCGAGCGCACCACCCAGCCACCAGGTCTGCTCGCCCGACGTCGCGAGCCAGGCGCCGGCCCACGCCGAGCAGCCCAACACCAACGGCCGGGCGTCCGTTCGGCGCATCAGACCGTGACCTTGGGCGCCAACTGGGCGTAGGTCTTGGGTCCGATGCCGTCCACTTCTTGAAGCTCCTGGACGCGCGAGAACTTTCCGTGCTTCTCGCGCCAGGCGAGGATCGCCTGCGCCGTGACCGGACCAACCCCGGGCAGGGTGTCCAACTGGTCGACCGTGGCCGTGTTGAGGTTCACCAGCCCGCCAGGACCGGCGGTGCCGCTGGCAGCCGACGACCCCTGCGGCGAACGCACCTCACCGGCCGGCTGGGCCTTCGTTCCGATGACGATCTGCGAGCCGTCCATGAGGACGGCCGCCAAATTCAGCTGACCCGGCTGCGCTTCAGGGGTCAAGCCGCCGGCCGCCGCGATGGCGTCCTCGACCCTGGAGCCCGGACTCAGCCGGACGACCCCTGGGTGCACCACCGCCCCCACCACGTGAACCTGGATCGGCGGCACCGCCGACGGCGTCCCAGCTGACGGCATAGCCGACGGAGCAGCGCTCGTGACTGCCAGCGGAACTGTCCGCGCCTGCGTCATCGAGTAGGCCGCCCACAGGCAGCCCGCGAGAGCGATGATCGCGACCACCACCAGGTGCTCGCGGGCGAACGCCATCGCCCGCCGCCGGAGCGCCGAGCCGACGGCGTCCGACCGCTGGTCGCCGGGCAGTCCAGGCGGCGAAGGCGATTCGACTGGCCCGACGGCCTCGACGCGATCGACACCAGATGCAACGACCTTTGGCTCGCGTCCCGGTGGGCCGAACAGCGCCTCCAACCGGGCGCGCAGAACGTCGCCCTCGACCGCGCCCCGCGCCGACCTGTCCGTCACGCTCACACATTGGGCGTGGAGGCCTCACTTTTTGCAGACGGGCGAAATCTGTGGACAACTCAGCGCCGCCGAGTCGACCCAGGGCGATCTCTGGCATCGTGGCAGCGTGACGAGAGCGAGGGTGTGGCGTCTGCTGGGCTGGGCGGCGGCGCTCCCCCTCGTGCTGCTCGGTGGCACCCTGCTGGCGCTCAGCGCCGCACCAGAGCTCCAAGAACGGCACCGCCTGGCCACGCTGCTGGCAGCGTTCGTCCCCTTCGGCATCCTCGTGTGGTGCCTCGCTGCCGTCGTGGCCGCGGCGAGCGCCCGCGGACGCCTCGCGCGGTTGCTCTGCAGCCTCTGCTTGGCTGCGGCCCTCCTGCAGGCAGTCCTGGCGCATCCGCCCTGGCCACGTCCCATGTCGACCGGAGGGATCGCCTCGCTCACCCTGCTCGTCCTGAACACCAACTTCGGCAAAGCGGACCCCGACGCGCTGGCGTCCCAACTGGCCGCGGAGCGGCCGGACGTCGTCATGCTGCTTGAGGTCCAGGAACCGCTCCTCGCCGCGCTGGAGAAGGGAGGCGCCCTGGCGGACTTCCGCGAGCGCATCGGCACCGCGCCGCTCGGCTACACCACGATGGGCTACGAGAGCGACCGCGGGACGATGGTGCTGTCGCGGCGGCCGCTCGCCCTCGTCGAGCAGTTGCCGACCCTCAACGACCAGTACGTCGTCAGGATCTCCAGCGCCGGCGGTGACGTCGTGTTCATCACCGCACGCCCCAGGAACCCGCTGCACGAGTTCGAGACCTGGCGGTCAGACCAACGCCTGCTCGCGGACGCCGCGCAACGCTACGCATCCGAGCCGGTGGTGCTGGCGGGCGACTTCGCAGCCACCCTGGATCACGCGCCCCTGCGCAGGGTCCGTGAGCTCGGCTTCAAAGACGCGGCTGAGGCGACGGGG
>Ga0208823_1003371_pt1 | contig 11391 bp, 10 predicted proteins | sample AD_UKC075_MetaG_FD_184440 | JGI IMG/M metagenome (GOLD analysis project Ga0208823, IMG submission 184440) | Active sludge microbial communities of municipal wastewater-treating anaerobic digesters from USA - AD_UKC075_MetaG (SPAdes) (version 2) | ecosystem: Engineered > Bioreactor > Anaerobic >... | reverse complement strand
CGCCACGGTAACGCTTCAAAACTATTTCCGCATGTACGAAAAACTCGCGGGCATGACCGGCACGGCCGCCACGGAGGCTGAGGAGTTTAAAGAGATATACGGCCTTGACGTGGTGGTCATACCTACAAACAAGCCCATGATCCGCGTCGATCATCCGGATGTCATCTACCGCACAACGAGGGAGAAATTTGCGGCTGTGGCGGATGAGGTGCACGAGCGTTACAAGGTCGGCTCTCCAGTGTTGGTCGGCACCACATCCATAGAGAACTCAGAGCGGCTGAGCAAACTCCTCAAGGCGAGGGGTGTGCCCCACCAAGTTCTGAATGCCAAATACCACGAGAAAGAGGCGGCTATCGTCGCCCAGGCCGGCAGGCTTGGGGCCGTCACCGTGGCAACAAATATGGCCGGCAGGGGAACAGACATTCTTCTGGGCGGAAATCCGGATTTTCTGGCCCGCGAAGAGGCCCTTCGAAAGGGGATAGATCCCGTAAGCGATCCCGAAGGCTATGCGGCGCTGCGCGAGCAGATGCGCACTCTATGCGCCGCAGAGCACGATCGGGTCGTTTCCTTGGGCGGGCTTCACGTTATCGGCACGGAACGGCACGAAGCCAGGCGCATAGACAACCAGCTCAGGGGGCGCAGCGGTCGCCAGGGAGATCCCGGATCGTCGCGTTTTTATCTCTCCTTGGAGGACGACCTGCTGCGCGTCTTTGGGTCCGAGAGGATACAGGGGATCATGGAGAAGCTCGGCATGGAAGAAGGGGAAGCCATCGAGCATTCCCTCCTCACGAAGGCCATCGAGTCGGCTCAGAAGCGAGTGGAGCAGTATCACTTCGATATCCGTAAACAACTGTTGCAATACGATGGTGTTTTGAATCAGCAGCGTGAGACCGTATATGGAGAGCGGCGCCGCATCCTCTTCGCTGAGGACTTGATAGAGGAGGCGTGGCAGGTGGTGGAGGATGCCATAAGCGGCATCTTAGAGCGCGCCTTTCCCGAAAACGGTGAGCCCCAGGTCAGGGCGGCTGCTTTGCGGCTCAGGAACATCTTCGGCCCAGGCATTGAAAAGCACTTGGAGGGCGTGGACGCGCGCGCCCTGCTGCCGGAAGCGGAGAAAGCGGTCGTTTCGGAGGCTAGGCGGCGCTTTGATGAGAAGGTCGAAGAGTTGGGCCACGATGTGGCGAATGAACTCTTTCGCTTCATCCTTCTGCATGTTTTGGATAGCCATTGGAAGGAACACCTCCTCGCGATGGACGAGCTCAGGCGAGGCATAGGCTTGCGCGCTTTAGGGCAGAAGGATCCGCTGCTCGAGTATCAATTCGAGTCCTTTAACCTGTTCCAGGAGATGTTCGAGGGCGTGCGAGAAAAGGTAGCGGAGCTGGCGATGAAGGTTTCGGTCGCAAGAGAGGAGCGTAGGCCCATCGGTCGAGCGGTTCCTGCGGCGCAAGGCCATAAAGTTCCGGTGGGGGTCGGTTCGCCCTCCGGTGGAGGCTCCAAAGCGCCAAGTCATAAAGTGAAAGTGGGGCGAAACGACCCATGTCCTTGTGGAAGCGGCAAAAAATACAAGCATTGCTGCGGGAAGAGCGCATGATGACTCTTCGAAGACCCTCCTCGCTCTATATAGCGGCGATATGCCTGTGCTTTTCCCTTTTCTTCTCTCTTCCCTCCTTCGCTGAGGAGTGGAGCCCGCCGGTGGAAATCTTGCGCTTATACCGCGAAGCCCCTCCGCTTGAAGCATACGAAGGGGCTTCTGCTATGGTGTGGTTGCGGGAAAACCGCTATCGCCTCCTTTCGAGCGGGGATATGGAACAGGTTACGCGTTGGCTCATCTTCGCCAACGGCCCACTCAAGGAGAGCTGGAGGACTTGGAAAATCCCCGTGCCGCACAAGGGAGAACTCACCTTGCAGGAAGCGGCGCTTTACGACCCCTTGTCGGGCAGGCTCATATCCCCCCTTGTACCTTCGAGCGAGAAAGACGGCGTTCCCTTCGTAACCGTAAGAGTCCCGCCCTTGGACGGCAACTACGTTTTGGCCATCGCCTATCGGAGGACCTTTCCCAAAAGGTACAATGTGGATGATGTGCTATGGGCCGTACTCGACCTGCCGCAATGGGAGCAACGGGTGGACGTAGAGGTGCCGTCCGGGATGCAGCTCTTTTGGTCTTCTTCGGCAGGAGAGCCTAAGTTGGAAAGAGGAGGCGTAGCGGACCATTATGTCTGGCAGATCTTAAACCAGCCTCCCTGGGTCGGGAAGGGGATTTTGGCGCAAAAGGAGAGGGTTTTAGCCTTTAGCCTGCGCGAAGGGGTGATTAACGCCCTGCAGCCCCTGATGGACTGGGTGAACTCGACGGGCTCGATCACGCCTCAGTTTGTCAAAGACGCCTTGAAAGATACGAACAAGGCCAAAGCCGGACAACGCATCATAGATTGGACGCTCGACCCGAAGAAAAAACTCGGCGGAGTACCCTGGGACTGGGCACGCCCAGCATCCGAGTTGCCAACCGAGGGGCCTTGGTCTGAATGGGAAAGGGTGGCGCTGCTGCATCACTGGCTGAAGAGTGCCGATTGGAAATCCGAGGTGTTGTGGCTTCCGGCATTCCCGTTAGCGGACGAAGTGCCTGGCACTGGGAGGATCTGGCTTCGTCCCGTGCTCCGCCTTTCTGCCCCCGGCGTTTCTCGATACTATCTCGATGGCAGGCACCCCGTAATAAACGGCGTGCCGAGCTCTCTTTCGGGGCGCACTTTATACGCCTTGGAAGGCGCCAATGTCATCAAGGATGTAATACCCCAAGGGAGCTATTCCGACCACCGCTTCACTATCAGGTGGAACGTCTCGGTCGATGAGAATGGAAGCGGAAGCGGTGAGGTTTCGCTCCACTTGCGGGGCGGTTGGATTGAATTAATGCCTGAGGGAGAATCGAGCGATATCAAGGAACTCTTAGACGGTTTCATCTGGCCTTCGGGCCTTCAAATTGACGTAGCGAATGCCGCTGTCGAGGTATTGAAAGATGCTTACCGCATCACTGTGCCCTTTTCAGGGATGGTCGCAATACCGGCTGGAGGGCAAATGCTTTTGAGGCTTCCGTCGGCGGTGCCGAAGGATTTGCTGTCGATAGGAAACTTCGCACCCCCTTATCGCTTCCTCTTCCCCTTTATAGTAGAGCAAGAAGGCCGATTCACTCTCCCTAAAGGATACGACGTGGTCTCCTCGCCGCCGATCAGGGGAGGGGGTAGGGACGTGGCCTTTAAAGAGGAGTTGAAGTGGAACGCGAGGAGGAGGTTTTTGAATTCTTCTTATATGTTAATCTTGAAATCGTCGACTGTGGATATAAACACCTCCGCAGAATTATCTGATGCATTGAAAGAAATGATGCGGTGGAACGAAGTGACGGTGCCCTTCAGGAAGCGCTAAAGGTTTCAGCAGAGGTGATGACATGAAAGACATAGACGAACAGCTGAAAGAATTGTTCATGGAAGCCGTAAAGACGGTGGCTGCGAAGAGGGGAGTGGAACTGCCCGAAGGCCTTGACATCTTTTTGGAAAGACCGAGGCGACCGGAGCTGGGGGATTGGGCCACAACTGTGGCGATGCAGCTCGCTAAAACCTTCGGCGAACGCCCCTTTGATCTTGCAAACGAGATAATCTCAAACCTCCACCAAAACCCGCACGTGGAACACATCGCCGTGGCGGGGCCCGGCTTCATAAACATATCCTTGACGAGGGAGTGGGAGGCCTCGCTCCTTCGCGAAATTCTCTCTTCGCCAGAGGAATACGGCCGCTCCGATCTCGGAGGCGGCCGCAGGGTTCAGGTGGAATTCGTGAGCGCAAACCCCACAGGGCCGCTGCACGTAGGACACGGTAGGGGGGCCGCCGTCGGCGATGTAACAGCCAATATCCTCGCTATGGCAGGCTGGCGGGTTGAGCGGGAGTACTACATAAACGATGCGGGGTTACAGATGGAGCTTTTGGGCCGCTCTGTTCAGTCGCGCTATTTTGAACTGCTCGGAGAGCCCGAGAAAGCGCCCTTCCCTGAGGATGGCTACAAGGGCGATTACACCTACGACCTGGCCAGGGGGATAATAGAAGCCGAGGGGGATCGTTTTCTAAAGGTAAGGCCTGAAGAGAGTCTGCCAGCCTTTATAACCCGTTCTGCCAGGGAGATCCTAAAATGGATAAAGAAGGATTTGGATGACTTCCGCGTCCACTTCGATGTCTGGTATTCTGAAAAGGCACTCTATGAGAAAAACCTCGTGGATGAAACTATATCCTTCCTCAGGAACAGAGGATATACCTATGAAAAGGACGGGGCGCTTTGGTTTCGGTCTACCGCCTTTGGGGACGAGAAAGACCGGGTGCTCATAAGGAGTAATGGGTCTCCCACATACTTCGCCTCCGATGTGGCCTATCATAAGGACAAATTCGACAGGGGCTTTGACATGGTCGTCGACGTGTGGGGGGCAGACCATCACGGCTACATCCCGCGCATGAAAGCCGCAGTCCAGGCCCTCGGCAGGTCGCCTGATGATCTCAAGATTCTTTTGATCCAGCTCGTGAACCTCTTCTCTGGTGAGGGGCAGGTTTCTATGTCAAAGCGTTCCGGCGAATTCGTCACCCTTCGCCAGGTGATCGACGAGGTTGGGGTTGACGCGACGCGCTACTTTTTCCTGATGAGGCGCTGCGATAGTCCCTTGGATTTTGACCTCGAGTTGGCCAAACAGGCCTCGCTCGAAAACCCCGTATATTACGTCCAATATGCTTGTGCGAGGATCAACAGCATATTTCGCGAGGCCGCCTCGAGAGGCGTTTGTCTTCCTCCGGTTGAAGCGTTGGACATCGCCTCGTTGGGCACCGCCGAGGAGAGAAAGCTCATAAAGACGCTTTCGACCTTTCCGGAAGAGGTGGAAGGAGCAGCGGGCGAGCTTGCCCCTCATCGCCTCGTAAATTTTGCATATCAGTTGGCGGGCGATTTTCATGTCTTTTACAACGCCAACCGCGTTTTGGGGGCTGGCGAGTCGCTGGAGCAATCGAGGCTGCTTTTGGTGCGAGCGACCCAGCTGGTGTTAGAAAAGACCCTCGGTCTCTTAGGGATATCGATCCCTGAGAGGATGTGAAGGATGTTACGCCTTCGTTGGATATTGTGCCTGACCATTATCGGCTTAATGGCTGCAATTTTGACGACGAGTTATGTCATGGAGTTGTCTCGATTGCGGCATTTATCCTCGGCGATCGACCAGCGAGTGGCGGAATTGGTGAGGCTTAAGAGGAGGATCCAAGACAAAGAAGAGAAGATACTCTATTACAAAACGGAAGAGGGTATCGCGCGCGAGGCGAGGGAGCAGTTTAATCTCGTGATGCCGGGAGAACGCATATATCGCATAGAAGTTGCTAGTCCCGACCTAACACGTTAGGTTGCTGCTAAATGAAACAACAGGCAGCGCGGGTGCGTTGGCCCTTCTCAAGCAAGAACTTCGTTTAAGTCCTCAGATGGGGCATAGGCTCCACGTTACTCCGATTTTTAGACGAGGAAAACCGACCCGTTGCCTCGAAAGGCATCATGGCATATAATGCCAATGGTATATCCCTGCCTCTCTCGAGAGGAGAGGCCGTCAGTCCGAGGGGAGGAGGTGAAGCGGTGCGGCCTTACGAGATGATGGTCCTCTTCCATCCTGAGCTTGAGGACCACAAGGCAGCCGTCGATGAAGTCGGCGAGCTGATGAAAGGCATAGGTGGCGAGATAGTCAAGGTCGATTTGTGGGGAAAGAGACGCCTTGCCTATCCCATCCAGAAGCAGGAGGAGGGCTTTTACGCGGTTTACGCCTTCAACATGGAGCCGTCTCAGGTAAAGGAGCTGCGACGTCGCGTGCGACTCCAATCTTCTGTGATGCGTCACATGTTGGTGCGCCCTGATGCGTGAGGAGTTGAGTTCTCGTGGTTAGAGGGTTCAATAAAGTGATATTGATGGGTAACCTGGCGCGTGACCCCGAAGTGCGCTACACTGCCAATAAACAAACGGTGACCCGTTTGACGGTGGCCGTGGGCCGGCAGTGGAAGGACAAAAACGGCGAGCTAAAGGAACAGACGGATTTCATTCCGGTAGTCGTATGGGGACCCCAGGCAGAGTCGTGCGAGCGCTACCTGCGCAAGGGGCGTCCTGTCCTCGTGGAAGGCAGGTTTCAGGTTCGAAATTTTGAGACGAACACGGGGGATCGCCGTTGGGTATCCGAAGTGGTGGCCACGAGCGTGGTCTTCTTGGGCTCTTCTGCGCGGGGAGAGGATTTGGAGCCGGCACCCAGGAGGTTTGAGCGGCCTCAGGTCGGCAAAGTTCGCGATGAAGGGGGCCTCTCCGAGGATTTTCCGCTCGACTTCTCGGAGATGCCGACAGAAGAGTCCGGAGACGACGAAGCAGATGTCCCCTTTTAACGCTATTAGGAGGTTGTGATTGGTATGGCAACATATAGAAGGCGCAAACGTCGTCCCAAGGTATGCCACTTTTGTTCCGACGACGCGAAGAGAGTGGACTACAAAGAGATAGATAAACTGCGCAGATACCTCACAGAGCGCGGAAAAATAGTCCCCCGCCGGGTGACGGGGAATTGCGCCAAGCACCAAAGACAGCTTACGAGGGCCATAAAGCGCGCCCGCATAATGGCTTTGTTGCCGTTCGCGTCTGAGTGAGGCGTCGATCCTTTGGACGGATCAGCTGCGGAAGGTATGGCTTTGCAAAAAAGAGGAGAGGCGCCTCTCCTCTTTTTTGCATCTTGGGAGGTATAACATGAGACCGCGAGATTTAGTGGAAGCATCCCTGTTGGTGGCCTTGTCGGTGGTGCTGTTTATGGCCTCGAATTATTTGCCCCTGCTCGGGATGGTTGTATCGCTCTTTTGCCCCGTGCCTCTGGTTATAATGGGGTTGCGCGCTTCCGTTCGCGGTGCAATCTTGGGCGCAGCTGTGGCTTCTCTCCTCGTGACTGCCCTCGTCGGGGTGATGGGGGGAGCGCTCTTCCTCTTCAGCTTCGCTATCTTGGGGGTCAGCCTCGGATATTTTGCGCGCCGCTTCGGCAGGGCCACTGAGATATTGTTCTACGGTGTGCTCGTGTCGCTGGCGAGCAAAATCCTGTTGATAGCCGTCGTCAAGGCGGCAACGGGTGTAAATCCCATGGCCATGGACCCGAGCACTTTGAAAGAAGGAATGGGATGGGCTGCGGGGTTGTTTGAAGGAATGGGACTTTCGGCCGACTCGCTTCAAAAGCAGATAGACCAGATGAGCCAGATCTTACACCTCATGTTTCCTGCCGTGTTGGTTATGGCCTCTGCGCTGGATTGCGTATTGAGCTACGCCGTGAGCGCTTTTGTGCTCAAGAGGATAGGGAAAGGAGAACTGCCGCCGATACCCAATTTTGGCGGATGGCGCTTCCCCAAGAGCCTTTTTTGGGCCTACTTCGCTTCCTTCCTCTTTACGTTATTGGGGGGCGGTAAAGGCTTTCTCTTTTTGGTCGGTTTGAATTTGAGGCTTGTAGTAACTATGCTTTTTTTCTTGGAAGGCGCTGCCGTGTTGTGGTATTTCCTCGCCCGCAAGGGCGTTCCGATAGCGTTGCGCGTAATGGCATGTGTCTTCGTGGTCCTTGTGCCGTTTTTATCAAACACCTTGGTGATCTTGGGCATTGTCGATCTGTGGTTAGATTTGAGGTCTCGTTTCGGGAAGTGATGCCTATTGTAGTATAGCGTTATTTTCCGCTGGTGGTGAGCCATTTCTATTGTGATTCAAAGCCGTAAAGCCGAAAGGTGCGAGGTGAGAGGTGAAATGTATAAATGAAAGTGATATTGAAACAGGATGTGGAAAAATTGGGCAGGCGCGGCGATCTTGTGGAGGTGGCCGATGGCTACGGCCGCAATTTCTTGATTCCACGAGGTCTTGCTGTAGAAGCAACCGAAGCAAAGTTGAGAGAGTGGAAGAGCATCCAGGAGGGGAAGGCGGCGCGAGAAAAGAGATCTGAGGAGGAAGCCAGAGCGAAAAAGAAGAACCTACAGGGCAAGCGGATAACGGTCAAAATGAGCGCCGGAGAGAAGGGCAGGCTCTTCGGCAGCGTCACCACAGCTCAACTGGCTGAGGCCATAGAGGAACAGTTGGGAATTAAAGTCGACAAGAAACTCATCAAGATCGAGGAGAACATCAAGCAAATCGGCGTATTTCCCTTCAAGGTCAGGCTTTATCCTGGCGTTGAGGCTGAGCTATCTGTGAAGGTAGAGGCAGGTTAGCATGGCACTTCCTTTGGATCGAATTCCTCCTCACAACTTAGAGGCCGAGCGCGCTGTTCTCGGGTCATGCCTACTGAGCCAAGATGCGCTGATCGTGGCCGTCGAGGGGCTTTCTCCCGCTGATTTCTATGATATGCGTTATAAGCAGGCCTTTGAGATGGTCAGCGATATGGTCCGAAAGGGGAAGCCCGTAGATCCTCTCACGTTTTTGGAGGAGGCTAACCGTAGGGAGGTAGCGGATCGTTTGGGCGGCCAGGCTTTCGTGGCTGAGCTTATCGATGCCGTCCCTACGACGGCCAACGTGGAATATCACGTGCAGATAGTGCGCGACAAAGCGATCCATCGCCGTCTCATCCAAGCGGGCGGAGAGATAGCGAAGCTCGGCTATGCTGAGGATAAAGAGCTGGATGAGGTTTTGGACGAGGCGGAGCGCACCCTCTTCGAGGTAACCCAGAGGGGAAGCGGCGTATCTTTCCGCCATGTGGGAGCCATATTGAGTTCTACCTTTCAAGAGATAGAGGCGCGCTTTCACCAGGGCGGGCACATCACCGGCGCTCCCTCTGGCTTTATAGATTTGGACAGGCTGACTGGCGGTTTCCAGCCCGGGAGTTTCAACATCATAGCGGCTCGTCCTTCCATGGGTAAAACCGCCCTCGCGCTCGGCCTCGCTATGCATACCGCCTTGGAGGTCGGATCTCCGGTCCTCGTGTTCAGTCTGGAGATGAGCGCCGAACAGCTGGTTCAACGCATGCTCGGCGCAGAGGCTCGTGTCAACATCCACGACTTAAGGACCGGTGCCTTCGCGGATGAAGCTTGGGATGACCTGGCCGAGGCGGCCGGAAGGCTCTCTCAGTCGCCGATATATATCGACGACAGTTCGCTCCTTTCGACGATGGACCTGAGAGCTCGCTGCAGGAGGTTCAAGGCCAAGTTTCCGGATTTAGGGCTCGTGGTGGTGGATTACCTGCAGCTCATGTCTTTGCATCGGCGGATCGAGAGCAAACAACAGGAGGTGGCAGAGATTTCGAGGGCACTCAAGGGCATAGCCAGGGAACTCAACATCCCAATACTTGCCCTGTCGCAGCTATCTCGTGCTGTCGAAGCGCGGCAGGAGAAGCGCCCGCAGCTCTCGGACCTGAGGGATAGCGGTGCCATAGAGCAGGACGCGGACCTCGTCATGCTCCTCTATAGGCCGGGCTACTATTCGTCTGTGCCCGAAGACGAAAGCATGGCCGAGCTGATAGTCGCAAAACACCGCAATGGGCCGACGGGCGTGGTGCGCCTCATCTTCTTGAAGGAATACACCCGCTTCGTCAACGCAGAGCGGCTGCTCACTTGAAGAATTTGTCCGCCTTCGGCGGATCCCCTTGTGGAGGTGATCTTCTGTGGAGGGAGAATATAAAGTCGACGTAAAGCGGATACTCGGCTTTCGCCTCAAAGGGAATCAGGCCGAAACCCCTCAGGGTGGTAGAGAGCTCGCCAATTTGCCGATAGGCGGTATAAGGCCCAATCCGTCTCAGATGAGGCAGAAGATCGACGAGGACGACCTCGCGGAGCTGGCCGAATCCATAAAGTCGCTGGGAGTGATTCAACCCATCGTTGTCAGGCCCTTGGAAGAAGGATATGAGCTGGTGGCTGGAGAGCGGCGCCTCAGGGCGGCGAAGATGGCTGGCCTCGAATTCATCCCTGCGATAGTGGTCAATATGGACGACGTAGCCTCGAGCCTCTCGGCCCTCGTGGAGAACATCCAGCGGAAGGACCTATCGGCCGTAGAAGAGGCGCGTTGTCTGGCCGACCTGCTTCAGACTACGGGCTGGACCCAGGTGGAACTGGCGAAAAGGCTCGGTCGATCACAGGCCGCGTTGGCCAACAAATTGAGGCTTTTACAGCTCGATGAGGATGTTCAAGAGATGGTCGTAGATGGCAAGCTCTCCGAGCGGCAAGCGAGGGCCCTCCTCTCCTTGCCAATCGAGGCGCAGCGCGAAGTGGCAGATATGATCTGCAGGAACGAAGTTAAAATAGAAGACCTGGAGCATACCGGCCGCCGCAGGCGCAAAAAAGAGAGGCTCATCGAGTTAGGTCAAAGGGGAGAGCTGGGCGACATACTTCTTCAGAAGCTGTCCGAGGTGGTGCAAGAAGCCAGGAAGAGCGGCATACCTGTGGCCTGGAGGATCAAGGAGTTCGCTCACAGCCGCCTCGTCATGGAGATCGCGGTCGACCTCAAAAAGGATGAGACGATAGATGACTCCAAGAGCTGATAAAGGCGAATCAACCCTATGTCCCAGCAGGCGCTATGTTTTTCTCTGCTTCTTCGTCTCGTTAGCGCTGCCGAATATAGTCTTTTCTGGTGATTTTTGGTTTCAAACGCTTCATTTAATGAAGTGGGTATTTGCCTTGGTGCCAATTGCTGTCCTTTGCGTTGTGGCAGGGTATCGCCTCTTTAAATACGGACATGAAGAGTTAAACTTCTTTTTGGATCCCTTTGGCGTCCTGTGGCTGGTGCTACTGCTTTTCGTATCTCTTCAACCGTTTTGGGCACCCATAAAGTCCCCTCTCACTTTCATCAGAGAGTGGTTCTTTTTTTCTGCACTTTGGGCAGCATATCTGCTTTTTTACCATTCTTTTTGCAACGAATACCTGATGCCCATCGTTTTGGGAGGTTCGCTCAATGCCGCTTTAAACGTGGTTTTTGCCGAACTTCAATTGTCAGGCTTAAATAGCCCTTTCCCTTTCATTGTTCCCGCTTCTGGGAATTATATAGGAAATACAGGTCAACAGAACATGTTAGCCTTGTGGGTAGCGTGTGGTTTGCTGGGGGGTATTTACGTTTTTTTAAAGATTTTAAATTTAAGAGGTGAGATCTCGAAGCGGCTTTATCGTTCGATTTTTGCCTTAAATCTTGTCCTATTTTTAGTCAACAGTTGGGGCCTGTGGTCTTCTACGAGCCGTTCGGGCCTTCTTGCCTTTGCCTCTGGCTCCTTAGCGCTCCTCTTTCTCACCAAGAGATGCTTTGATCGTAAGGGTTTTATGTGCGTCGTATTATGTTGCCTTATGTTTTTATGCATGTCCGTTCCAGTTTATTATATTAATAAAGAAAGATTGGAACTTTTATCGCATAAGGTGAGCGAGGTTGGCCTTG
>Ga0208823_1003363_pt1 | contig 11405 bp, 10 predicted proteins | sample AD_UKC075_MetaG_FD_184440 | JGI IMG/M metagenome (GOLD analysis project Ga0208823, IMG submission 184440) | Active sludge microbial communities of municipal wastewater-treating anaerobic digesters from USA - AD_UKC075_MetaG (SPAdes) (version 2) | ecosystem: Engineered > Bioreactor > Anaerobic >... | reverse complement strand
AACAATTAAAAAGCCTTGGTCTGGCGGCGTAAAACAGATCATCGAGCAAACTTAAGAAATAGCGAGTAAAGAACACGAAACGGTGTCCGATTATCTGGGAAAGGCTCATTCTCATTAGAAGGTTACATGATTCTACATGATTCTTGGGCTGATCAATATCATGTTGACAAAAAACCACATAGTGATCTTTAAAGTGCAGGGGGTAGACCCATGTTAGGAGAACACCTGAGGAAACGGGGTTTTTGGGTGTTAGATTTTTTAAGGCAAGGAAAAGTTTCAAAACATTATGGTGATATCAAACGACTTATTGAGGGCGAAAGAACCAATACTGAGTTAACAAGGAAGAATTATTTGGATGAGTTACTACTCCATGCAACGAATACCACCGAATTTTATGAAACATACAAAGGTTTTAATGGTTTAAGCGACTTTCCGGTTATTAGCAAGAAATGCATCAAAGAGAATTATGGGAAATTTTTGTCGAAGGGGTTTAAGAAGGATGATTTGATTAAGGTTAAGACTAGTGGTTCTTACGGAACGCCGTTCGTTTTCTATTTGAGTAAGGAAAAGAAGAGTCGACAAACTGCTGAAGTCATTTATTTTAGTGAGTGGGCAAACTTTTATGTTGGAACTCGACATGCGTATCTAAGGGGCTTAAACACTAAGTCTAACCTAAAATTGTGGATGCAAAACGAACACTTCTTGTTTTCGAGAGTGATTGATGATCTTTGGTTGGAGTCTTCCAGAACGTTACTAAAAAAGAAAAAAATAAAGGTACTAATTGGCTTTCCAACAGCTATAGCAGCAATAGCCATGTATTGTCATGAGTGTGGCGATAAGCCTGAGGATTTTTCCATCGTTGGAGTTATCACTTCATCTGAACCTCTATTAGATAATCAAAGATCTATCATTGAATCCACATTTGGTTGCGATTGCTTGAGCAGATATTCTACAGAGGAACTAGGAGTGTTAGCGCACGAGTGTTCATTAGCGAAAAAACACCACATAAACATATCTGGTTATGAAGTGGAAGTTTTAGACTTAGATGAAGATAAACCGGCCAGGGCGGGGGAAACTGGTAGGATCGTTGTAACGGATTTGTTCTCTTATGCGATGCCTTTAATAAGGTATGAAACGGGCGACTTGGGGGTCTTAGGGGAAAGGTGTTCCTGTGGACTGGATGGTCCGATTCTTGAAAGATTGCATGGTAGAACAGTTCAGTCTGTTTACAACACCCAAGGCGTGAGAGTTCTTCCGTTTTTTATTGAGGATGTGATGGAACCATTTACGGACATTATCCAATATCAGTTTATCCAAGACGGTGAAAAGGAATATACTCTAAAAGTCGTATGTCCGCGAGGCGCCTACTTCGATGAAACACAAGCAGTTAGTCATATTAAGTATTGGATGGGTAATGATGCTGTCGTCAATGTAAGAATAGTGGATGAGATAGAAAAGCTGGAGTCTGGAAAGAGGCCATATGTGGTCAACAACTACAATCGTGTTCAACTCTGAGGTGAGCAAGAAAGAGCGTTCGGATATAGTCCTATTGGCTAATCGGTTTTTACGTTGCGATATGGGTTGAACAGAAGTTAGATCGAATGGAAGATTAGCGGTAACGGGTATGGGGGCACGTAAAATGCGATTCGTCTTTTTCAAAAATAATGCCGCTGGAATACTGGAAACAGGGGTGCCGCGGCCTTTGCCATACGGATACAGCTATAGGATATGGCGTCCTACTGTCACTAATATATTCCCCCGAGACGTATTGAAGGTTCATGGGTCACATTTATCGGTCCTAGCGTGGTGGGTCTTACAATACCTCTTGACACGCAGAAGAATATATAGAATCGTACTCATCTATCATAATGGCGAACTGGTTCATTTCACATTGTTGTCTATTTAGGGGTTGCTGATATCTGTCTGTTCAGCAACCCCTACAATAGGACATGATGTTTGTATGGATTCCTTTGTCACCATCTATCCAAGCTGCAACATATCAGGGAACGTGCGAATTGGGGAACTTTGTGAAATAGGTACGGGCACCCAAGTCATACAGGGGATATCCATTGGCGAATCAACCGTGGTTGGGGCAGGTTCGGTGGTTGTTCGGGACCTGCCGGCGTATTGTACAGCGGTTGGGGTTCCCGCTAAGCCTATCAAGTTTCATCGATAGAAGGAGAAACACACGGCACTGAAACCGGCAGGGTAAGTGGGAAGCGAATTCGCGGGTTGTCTCGTAGTATCGTTGAGGTTGGAAGAAGGGTTTATTGGATATCGGGTTAAAGGGCAAACAGCAGAACGGTCTATTGCGATGTCCCGGAATCCATCTACCTCGGCCTAGTATGGGCTCCTTCCAAGAGAGTAGGTTTTACCACGTACCTATGTGGACGGGTGGTCTGAGAGCATGGCAACGGTATCTTAAGGGCGGGCTCTATGAAGATAGAGAGAATCCGAATAGAGAATTTCCGCTGTTTTGAAGATATAGAAATCCCTTTAGATGACTATACGTGCTTTATAGGTATAAATGGTAGCGGGAAGTCGACAGTTCTGCAGGCCTTGAACTTTTTTTCGGCACAACAAGGATGCCGCAACTGATGTTACGAAGCTGTCGCGGGATGATTTTCACCATAAAGACACCTCTAAACCCATAAGGATCACCGTGACATTTGGGAGTTTTCCTGAGGCAGCCATCTACGAACTTTGCCAGACCCTGGTTTTGGTTGAGGGTTCTGAAGATGCTGCGTACATCTATGCCCGTTTGGCTATTGAAGGAAGGCTCGATGGTTTTAGAAAATATGGCTGTCATATCGTTCCAGTTGGTGGCAAGAGCATGCTCATAAAGCCCATAGCCATGGCAAAACATCTTGAGATCCCGACGTTTGTCGTATTCGATGCTGACACTAAAGAGACAAAACAAGACCGCATCCAGCAACACCGTAAGGAGAACGCGAGTATCCAAACGCTACTCGGTGAAACAGACGTGGACAATTGGCCGACAGCAGACCGTTGGGGACACAACTATGTTATGTGGGCGAAGAACATGACAGCGATGATTGAAGAGGAAATGGGGGCCAAGTGGCATCAATACATACAGGCGGCATGTGACAAATACGGCCATCCTGGAGGGTTACAGAAGAATCCGTTGGCCATCGCCTATGCTATGGAGTTGGCGCAAAATGAAGGAACGAAGTCTGTAAGTCTTGTGCGATTGATAACAAAGATCTTGGACTTCGCAGAGGCTTCTTGGGGGTAGGTTTTGGTTCTTTCGTAGTAGAGTTCTAAACTCGACGGACAGTTTTGAAAACGGGAGCTGGTATAGTGGATGGGTCAGAATACTATGTGTAGAGATGCCTCCTCAGGAAGAGCAGGGGCTGTAGTAACGGACAGAAGGAAAACCGTTTGGATTCTAAACCATTATGCGACTCTCGGCCAGGGACGACACTACAAGTTGGCTTATCAGCTAGCAAGAAAGGGTCACTCAGTCACTGTTTTTGCGGCTAGTACAGTGCACGGTACGGAAAGGAACCTAATAACAGGCAGAGCGCCATATATTCTTGAGGAGGATGGCCCGGTTCCTTTTATTTTCATTAGGGCTAGGGATTATTCGGGAAATGGCTGGGATAGAATGGGCAATATGGCCGATTACGCTTGGCGAGTAGTCTCTGTTTCCAAGAAGCTCAGCATGGTGAAGCCGGATGTTGTGATTGCATCGTCGGTTCATCCCTTAACATGGCTTTCAGGCTATATTATAGCCAGACGTTATCATGCGAAGTTTGTCGCTGAGACTAGAGATCTTTGGCCTCAAACGCTGATCGACATGGGGCGACTGCGCGAAAATAGCATCGCGGCGAAGGTACTCTATGGGCTTGAGAGGTTCATCTATACCAAAGCCGATAGACTGGTCTTCACCATGCCTGGGGGCAAAGACTATGTTGCGTCTTTGGGGTTGGATACGTCCAAAGTGGCCTACATCAACAACGGGGTTGAGCTAGAAGAGTTCCATCAGAACAAGGTAACACATGTTTACCCCGATGCTGACTTAGACAGGACTGATGTTTTTAAGGTGGTCTATACGGGATCCATGGGGCAGGCGAACGCGCTTCATTATGTGGTGGAAGCTGCAGAGATCGTGCTGAGCAGGGGCATCTCACAGATTCTCTTTCTTCTGTATGGTGATGGTTATCAGAAACAGGAACTAGAAGAATTAGCAAGACGTAGAGGCCTGACAAATATTCGCTTCAAAGGCCGGGTAGAGAAGAGGTTTGTCCCCAGCATTTTGAGTCGCTCTGATCTAAACATCTTCACGGGACAAGACATTCCCCTGTACAAATACGGCCTGAGTCTGAATAAGATGTTTGAGTATTTTGCCTCAGGCAAACCCACGATCTCCAATGTCGAATGTGGTTACGATTTGTTGGACAAGTACCAGTGCGGGATTACAGTAAAAGGCGGTTGTCCAGAAGCGTTGGCCGATGGCATCATCAAGTTCTATGACATGCCGCCTGAGGACTATGCGCGTTTCTGCCAACACGCTTCTATCGCAGCCCAGGATTTTGACTTTAAAGTGTTGGCTGAGAAACTGGAACAACTACTCCTCGAATGATTGCCCCGCTGTGGCCGAGTCCACAGCCGTCAGGAACCTGGAATGGCTTTTCTATACATGGATGCGCAGGCAATAACAGTCTAGCCCGTTTCACTTGTTTGGAATTCGAGCAAGCGAGTTGGAAGTTGATTGCCTCACGGCTTCCTGGATGGGGTTTGTGAGACGATCCAACTAATTGTGTAGGCGTCGCTTGACTACAGTAGCTGTTCTCAAATGGCGTAAAGCTGTTGCAAACGTGGGGCTTTGTGAATGGGGGGACGCATTGGGGTGTTAAGATGGGGATATATCCATTAGACACATATTAACGTGAAGTGGTGGAATCAGGAAATTGAGCGTTATCGAAACGAGACAGTCTATCATATTTACGAATGGCTGTAGTCTACCGAGCGTTGTCAAGGTTTACGCAAGATCATCTACGAGATCCGAAGCGATGGAACGGTTGTGGGTTACTTGCTCGGTTTTGTTATCAGGAAAGGGCCTTTTAGGAAGAACCAAACGATGGAGTCCTGCGTTTTTTCGACAGGACGTGGATGAGGTCACGGTCAAGGACAACTTGAAAGGAGTGTGCAAATGACGGCACTTGAGCAGCGTTTGAGGAACAAATCAGCTTTGCTAGGAGTCATTGGATTAGGATATGTGGGTTTGCCCCTGGCAGTGGAAAAGGCCAAGGCGGGATATAGGGTCATCGGCTTTGACGTTCAACCTCACAAAGTGGACATGGTAAACCAAGGCATCAACTACATAGGGGATGTGGTTGACGAAGATCTCGCTGAAATCGTTAAGGCTGGGATGCTGACCGCAACTAGTGACTTCAGCAGGATCTCTGAGTTGGACTGTGTGAGCATCTGCGTACCTACCCCCTTAGACCGCTATCAGCAGCCTGATCTCAGCTATGTTAAGAGTACCGCAGAAACCATTGCGAAGCACATGCACAGGGATATGCTAATCGTGCTGGAGTCTACCACGTATCCTGGCACAACGGAAGAGCTGTTAAGACCCATTTTGGAAAACGGCGGCCTCAAGTGCGGCATCGATTTCTTCCTGGCGTTTTCACCTGAAAGGGTAGATCCGGGCAATCGTATCTACAAGACCAAGAACACACCAAAAGTTGTTGGGGGAGTGACCCCAACCTGCACAGAATTAGCAGCTACTCTCTATGAAAGCGTTTTGGAAGCTGAGGTATTTAAAGCGTCTAGCCCAGCAGTGGCTGAAATGGAGAAGATCCTTGAAAACACCTATCGCAACATCAACATCGGCCTCATCAATGAACTGGCCATGCTGTGCGACAAAATGGGTATCAATATCTGGGAAGTGATAGAGGCTGCAAAGACAAAACCTTACGGGTTTCAGGCCTTTTATCCGGGCCCGGGACTCGGTGGACACTGCATTCCCTTGGATCCTTACTATTTGTCTTGGAAAGCGAGGGAATACGGCTTCCACACCTCCATGATTGAGGCGTCGATGATGATCAACGACCGCATGCCTGAGTACTGCGTGGAGCGGGCAGCGCGGATTCTGAACAAAGTGAAGAAGCCCCTCAATGGCTCGCAAGTGTTAGTCCTTGGCGTGGCCTACAAACAGGACATCGATGACTACCGCGAGAGCCCTGCTATCAAGGTCATTGACCATCTTGAGGAACGTGGCGCGGAAGTGGTCTTTTTCGATCCATATATCAAAGAGTACAAGCATGAAGGCAAGGTAAAGCGCGGCGCAGACGCCTTAACCAAGGAACTCATCGAGTCTGCGGACTTGGTTATGGTTACAACCGCCCATACGACTGTTGACTATGACTTTGTGCAGCAGCATGCCAAGTTGGTTTTCGATACCAAGAATGCGATGAACGAGGTTCGGGATCGATCAAATATCGAGGTGTTGTGAGTGGGAAAACTGCGTTACGCGCTTATCGGCTGCGGAAGGATCTCGCCCAATCATCTAGCGGCGGTTCAAGCACACAGCGGTGATATTGAACTTGTGGCCGTTTGCGATCTGGTGCCCGAGAGAATGGACGTGGCTCTGGCCGAAGCTCAAATCAACGGTGGCAAGGTAAAGAAATACACCGACTATCAGGTTATGTTAAGTTCGGAGCAACTGGATTTGGTGGCGATCGCCACGGAAAGCGGTAGTCACGCTGCCATTGGTCTAGATTGTGTTGACGCGGGCTGCCACGTGATTATCGAAAAGCCTATGGCTTTATCTATAGCTGATGCGGATCGGCTGATAGACGCTGCGGAGGTCAAAGGAGTAGTGCTTTGTGCATGTCATCAAAATCGCTTCAACAAGTCGATCCAAAAACTAAGAGAGGCGGTTGAACAAGGCCGTTTTGGAAGACTGTTCCACGGAGCCGCACATGTTAGATGGAATCGCAATAGGGGATACTATGAACAGGCACCTTGGCGGGGTACCTGGGCCCAGGACGGCGGAGCCCTCATGAACCAGTGCCTCCACAATATTGATCTTCTGCGCTGGATGATGGGCGATCACATTGATGAGGTGTTTGCCTATACAGCTCGCCTCAATCACGACTACATCGAAGCGGAAGATTTGGGGCTGGCCCTGATTAAGTTCTCCAACGGCGCCTATGGTTTTATCGAAGGAACAACCAACGTTTATCCCAAGAATCTTGAAGAAACCCTGTACATATTTGGCGAGAAGGGAACGGTCAAGGTTGGGGGAAAATCGGTGAATATCATTGAGGAATGGAATTTCGTAGATCAGAAGGATGATCCCGAGGAAGTAAAGGCGAAATATCATGAGAACCCACCCAATGTGTATGGATTTGGACATACCCCATTGTACAGAGATGTGGTTTCGGCCATCCGCGAAGGGCGGAGGCCACTGGTAGATGGCGAAGCTGGAAAAAGGGCCGTGGAGTTGATTCTAGCCATCTACAAGTCAGCACTGGAAGGTAGGCCTGTGCGCCTGCCTCTAGAGGATTTCTCGACCAGGGACATGAAAGGGTTTTTTGGGTGATTCCTATGGATTATTTCGCTCATGAAAGCTCCTACATAGATGATGGTGTGAAAATCGGTCGAGGAACGAAGATCTGGCATTTCTGCCATATTCAATCTGGGGCCCAGATCGGTGAATTCTGCACGCTGGGGCAAAACGTTAATGTAGGCACCAACGTCAAGATCGGAAACTATGTCAAGATCCAGAACAACGTTTCCGTCTACGAGGGTGTGGAACTTGAGGACTATGTGTTCTGTGGGCCATCCATGGTATTTACAAACGTCTTGACGCCCAGGGCGAAATACCCGGTTGCGGATAAGGAGCTTTACGCCAAGACACTTGTGAAAGAAGGAGCTACCATTGGAGCCAATGCCACCATCGTGTGCGGAAACACCATCGGGCGCTATGCCCTGATCGGTGCAGGGGCAGTCGTTACAAAGGATGTCCCCGATTACGCTGTGATGGTGGGCGTACCTGCTCGCCAGGTTGGCTGGGCTTGTGAGTGCGGCCAAATTCTAGACGATGGCCTCGAGTGCGAGAAGTGCGGCCGCAAGTATGCGGCTACAGGTACGGCTACAGGTACGGCAATTGCTTTGTTGGAGGAGGAGTAAGGTGGAGTTTAGAGACCTTAAGGCCCAATATCTAGCGCTACAGGAGAAGATTGACGCCAAGATCAAAGAAGTGTTGTGTGAGGGAAGGTTTATCCTAGGCCGTCAGGTTTTTGAGTTGGAAGAGAAGCTTGCCGAATATGTTGGTGTGAAGCACTGTATTACCTGCGCCAATGGGACTGACGCTTTGTTACTTGTTCTCATGGCTTGGGGGATTGGGCCTGGTGATGCAGCTTTCACCTCGGACTTCACCTTTATTGCTTCAGCAAGTGTGGCATCTCTGAGAGGGGCCACTCCAGTTTTGGTAGACATAGATCCCAAGACATACAACATATCTCCCGACGCTCTAGAGGAAGCGATTGAGAGGACGTTTCGTGAAGGCAAGCTTACTCCCCGCGTGATCATTCCCGTGGATCTGTTTGGTCTGCCGGCTGATTACCCTAGAATTGAGAAGATTGCCCAGAAATACAACTTGCTGGTTCTAGAGGATGGCGCTCAGGGTTTCGGTGGAAGTATCAACGGCAGAAAGGCTTGCTCATTTGGTAATGCGGCTACTACTTCCTTTTTCCCGGCAAAGCCCCTGGGCTGTTACGGTGATGGTGGCGCCATTTTTACCGATGACGATGAGTTAGCTGCTACTCTGCGTTCGATCCGGGCCCATGGCCGTTCGCCTGAGGACAAGTATGATAACCAGACGTTGGGGTTAAACTCGAGGCTTGACACCCTCCAGGCAGCAATCCTGCTGACTAAGCTAGAAGCTTTCATTGAGTATGAGCTCGATGCCGTAAACAGGGTGGCAGACGTCTACACCGAGAATCTGAGTGATATAGTTCAAACGCCGGTGGTGCCAGAGGGATACTACTCGAGTTGGGCTCAGTATACGATCAGGCTGGATGACAAGGAAGAACGGGATACTCTGCAGCGAAAGCTCGCAGAACAGGGAATTCCATCGATGGTGTATTACCCTCGACCTCTGCATTCTCAGACTGTCTTTTCTTTCTTGGGACTGGACTCGGGGGCGTATCCTAATTCTGCTAGAGCAGCGGAGACGGTATTGTCATTGCCTATACATCCGTATCTATCTAAGGCGGACATAGAACGCGTCGCAGGCGAAGTGAAGGATTTCATTGCAGCGTTTGGTTAGGAGCGCTGATGCCGATCAATGCATCGGTTTTCACGACTGCTTGTGACCATAAGAGATTGCTCTAACTTTGAACGGAGAGTGATGTATGTTTGACTTTGCCAAGAGTCTTGCAGGTCTGCTCCTATTACGTAGGGAACCACTTGTACAAAGATTTGTTCGCTACTCTGGATACGTTCGGAATTCGACAATCAGTTTATGTTTTCACGTCCAAACACTATCGCCCGAAAGGGTCTGTTCCAGCAAATGTTTACTTTGCGCCCTGCTATTATGAGTTTGAACGGCTAATCTTTTTTTTGAAACATTGGCGCGTCCGACGGGATGTCAGGAGTCGCATATCGTTACAAGAGCATGATGTAGTACATGCCCATTCTCTTTTTTCCAACGGGTTCATTGCATACAGGTTGAAGCAGGAGTTTGGCATACCGTATATAGTAGCGGTTAGAAATACTGATGTTAATGTGTTCTTCAAACATCTGATACACTTAAGGCCGGTGGGGCTTCGGATTATGGCCGAGGCTAGTGCCATTGTGTTTATCTCGAAACCGTATAAAGACTTTACTATTGGCCGCTACGTGCCTAAACCGCTTAGGGATGCTTTTGAGCAGAAATCTGTCGTGCTGCCGAATGGGATTGACCGCTTTTGGCACGAGAACAAATCCCAACCTAGGACGCTTGGCGACCAAAGAAGTGTTAGAATCATCCACGTGGGTTCGATAAATCGCAACAAGAATCCAGATGCTACGATCGCTGCATGCCAGATTCTGCGACGCGAGGGGTTCGATGTTAGATATACCCTGGTTGGGGAGATAACGGAAGCCAAGTATATGCGATTGTTAAAGCGATACCCATTTGTGGAGTGTATTTCTCATTGCGGTAAGGAGGATCTCATACGTTATTACAGGGAAGCTGATGTCCTGGTGATGCCATCCAAAAGAGAGACGTTTGGACTGGTATATGCCGAGGCTATGTCACAAGGTCTGCCCGTCATTTATACGCGTGGTCAAGGTTTTGATGGTCAGTTTTCCGAGGGTGAAGTCGGATATTCCGTAGATCCCAATTCGCCTGATGAGATCGCTTCAAAGATCAAGGCAGTCTTAGGAGATTACGAACGACTATCGAAGAGAGCTCTAGAAGCAGCCGACAGGTATACTTGGGGCATGATCTGTAAAGAGTACCTTAGATTGTACTCTTCGGCGGTGAAGCTCCACTGATGGGTATATGTTACAATTTCGGACATGATATTCCGCTGGTACTATGACCGCCGCGTATTTCGGTCAATTTGATACGAATTCGCTTCAAATCGGGGGTCCGGACGGAATCCTGGACTTCACCACCAGGAGGTCGTCTATTTGTTCCTACGAAGAGCGGATGCAATCCATAGAACTGTAGATCAAGTAAGATCGGAGCATTGCAGATACGGTCAGAGAACTGGGGTATCCCAGACGGGGTGCACTTGTTCGCTGGTACAAAGTACCAAGAGAATGACGATCTGCGCTACGGCTATGAGAGGGAATGTGAGAGGAAAAAGCACAAGTGCAATCTTGAGGAGAAAAAAGTCGCAGTGGATTACTATCTTGAGCATGGCCGAAGCCTTAGGAGAACAATTAGAGCGATCGGATATCCATCTGTAGCAGCGCTTACTAAGTGGGTTGATGAGCTGGTCCGTGGAGAAAGAAAGATTCGAATTACCAGTAGTACTATGGTGCAATTCTCTGAGGAACGGAAGAGAGAGGTCGTAATCGCATTATGTACAAGGATTGGCCCTGCATAAACAGTCGCCAAGAAGTTCGGTATCAGCAGCCGCTCCTGTACAAATTGAAAATGCAGCTTCTTGACCAAGAGAGCGATGTAAATATGGGCCAAACGCCATGCACAGAGCTCCCCAGCGACAGGGACGGGCTTGTTGCTGAACTAGAGTCACTGAAGATACAGAAATATGCTTTGCAGATAGAGACAGACATTTTCACCAGGGCGGCCGAAGAACCAAAAAAGGCCTGCGCATCGGTCACGAAGAACTGAATAACAGGGAGAAGACCATCGTGATCGATGCCCTTCGGGACAAATACCCACTGAACGCTTTGCTCTGGGCCACTGGCAT
>Ga0208823_1003358_pt1 | contig 11411 bp, 4 predicted proteins | sample AD_UKC075_MetaG_FD_184440 | JGI IMG/M metagenome (GOLD analysis project Ga0208823, IMG submission 184440) | Active sludge microbial communities of municipal wastewater-treating anaerobic digesters from USA - AD_UKC075_MetaG (SPAdes) (version 2) | ecosystem: Engineered > Bioreactor > Anaerobic >... | reverse complement strand
ATCCATGTGGTACCTTTCCTTTTCAGCTTCCCTTACATAATCTTCTTCGCTCATATTCCAGTATTTGCTGACAGAAGAATAGGTTATCCCCAGTGCTTTTGCGGTTTTTGTCTGAGCAAGTCCAAGTGCTTTGTACTCCTGGATTTTTCGGTATTGTTCAATGTCGATCATTTTGATTTCCTCCTTTGGTTTTGGTATAAAATCTATGCCTGTAGCAGTGCAATCATAGGCATCAACTCCTTTTCCGGATTGATAAATCAAATTTACCATATATAAAAAACACCCGTTGGGGTGTTCTTGAAATAACCTTGCAAAAGGTAATTTCATTTTACATTTCGCAATCATGTTATCCATCGTGCAAAAGGTTCTCTAAGCCGTTCATACGACTGACTTGTAACCAAATATTTCAAACCGGTGAACTCAAAAATTTCTTTCCAGTACCGACCATAAATTCCATCCTTAATTTGAGCCGATATCTTCATTTTCTTTACATTTTAAGTAGCGGATAATCTATTCCCTATACTTCTTTCGACCTTTGCTTTGACAGCATTTCACTATTTCTTTATCTGTAAAACGATATTGATTGTTTAATAGTTCCCTAACCTGCTTTCAGGTTGGGGGAATAGAATCGCCGTTGAAGACCCCTGTATCAGGGGAATACTCCAGTCTTTTCCAAACTCACAATGCGAAGTGGAACCGATACCCGTGGATGAAAAGGGATCAGGGCGGAATGCTTTGAAGGGATTTCGGTCAGGGCAGTTTACACCACACCTTCCCAACAGTTTCCGTTAAGCACAATCCTGCCTGCCGGCCGCCATGCGGAATTGGACCGTTACGTAAAGGAATACGATATCTATCTAATCGAGGACGATTATGACAGCGAATTCCCCTACTACGGAGAATCGGTCACTCCGCCTTACGTCATGGATCCGAAAAGGGTTGTTTATGCTGTACTTTCAGTAAAGTCTTGTTCCCTGCCATCCGCACAGGCTATGTTATCCTAATGGTTAAGTAATACAGCTACTCTTCCTCAAAAGAAAAATTTGTAAATTTAAGCGTCCGGCAATTTTCAGTTACTGTCCTGACAACATTATCGGGTACCCCGTTAGCAATTTCAGCCTGTATTTCCATTGTAACTTCAACACTGGCACCTGGAAGAAGGTTTAGATGCTGCACAATCTCCTCAGCAATCCGTCCGGCATCTCTTCCAATCCTCGAAGTATCAAGTTTAACAGTAGCATAAAATCTCTTCGGCTTTTTATTCTGAGGTACTTGAGGATTAATAACGTCACTGGGCACTATTGTTGTAATACTGTCATCTGCTGTCGGATCCTGAACAACCATGTTAGGAATTTGTGTACTTTCTTCAGGATAGGCAATACCTGCAGAAGTTTTATCTCTTTCCTTTTCAATCCTCTCTTTTTCAATCTGAGCTTTCGCAACCTCAGGTCTTACAAGATATCCATTAATATCTATATAGAATCCAGATGATTTGTTAAACTTAAGAGACAGATAACGCCCCTCGTCAGTAATACCTTCAGCATATGCAAAGTATTCATCTGAACATAGTCCATTTTTAATAGTATCCAAAAGCACATCGACATTCTTAAGCCTTGGCAAATAGCAGTAACTACTCAGATACTCCCAAAGTCTCTTTATTTGTATATGCTGCTGTTCCTTCCAAAGCCAGCGATCAAGTTCCATTCTTAGGAGAGCAGGAGACCATCTTGTGATAAGCTGTTCCATCTGGATCATTTTTTTAGATGCTTTGATAATAAGGGTTTCAGACCCACCACTTATCCTTGTCTTTTCCCACTCTATCGGGTTTGATCCATCTTGTATTGGCACAAGCAACCAGCAATATGCTTCTTTCATCCTTAACTCAACAGTTTCATCGCTTCTTCTCATACTATTATTGGCTTCCCTCTGTTGAGCAATATCAAGATTAAGGCTTTCTGCATCATCAATAATAGACTTCCACGCCAAATACTTTCTTACTTCAGATGTAAGGCTATGGATAATTTCACTGTCAGGTGCTACAAAAGCAAGCATATTTCTGTACATTCTCGGCGAAGTGCCGCGGTTATTAAGTATTTGGCTTGCTTCTTGAATTGCCCTGCTATTATCACTTCCCTGCTTATGGGTAAAATTTGGCGCCAAAACTACAAGCCTTACAGTCTGCTCATCAGGTATATCAAGTGATGACGAAGGGCAACTGTGAACACCTGCAAATTCGCCGCGTTCCCTTATAGCCTTGAGTCTGCGCTCTATCTCATATTCAACCTCCGATTCAGGAATCTGCACAGCCCTGTCTTCAACAGTTTTACGAAGTGTAGGTCTTGTATCATACCAGAAACGGTTATTTGACATATCACTGTACAGGTACGCAAGCTGGTTCTGAAGATGAGACAAAGCATCGTTAAATACGGAAACCTGTTCACCCGGCTGCACCACACCCAGCCTAATCCTGGTAACTTCAATACCTCTGTTACGCTGTTCCTTTACTGATGGTGCGCTACCAAGCATGATCGTTCTTGCCACTCTTCTGGCAGCCAAGCACCTCGAAAAGCGGGGATTTTTCTCCTCAATCACATATGGTATTGAATTTCTTCCGTCGATCTCTTTATCAATAACCGCATTCCATCCTTCAGGTAGGTGACGTGTCAGTTCTTCTCTTACATTCGGATTATCCAATGCAATGGAAGAAGGCATGATTAACAAACCGCCGTCATTTTTCATCCAGAGATCATGAATAACTGCAGCCATAAGCCTTAATACGCCACGGGTTCTCTGGAAACGTTCCAGAGTTGCCCAGTCACCATATAAACGGTCAAACACTTCCGGGTGAATTGGGTAACACGACTTCAACCTTTCGTAGTATTCTAGTTCTTTACATTCCAATGGAAAGTCTGCCGCGCTTTGATTATACATTTCGCTAAAGGCCCGGCATACCTGTTCAAGAGAAGCGGGATCCTGCGGAGAGAGAAAAAGCCTTCTTCTCACGATCTCAAATCCTTCATTCGCACCTACCGGTTTCCATATTGCCTCCATTCTGCCAAAGGTGTGCTCTATTGTCTCGAGGGCAATTCTTCCGGCCTCTCCCCCTATTTCGATGTCAGACTCGGGAATAGAAGCAACCACGAGACTATTTTTGCTGGCACGGGCAGCTTCGGTTAATTCTTGTATAAATGAAATTAAATTGTCAAAACTGCCTGCGGGAAGTCCAGAAACTCCATATAACTTTTTGGCATAAGCTACAAGCTCGTCAATCAGTATCAAACAAGGACCGCAAGCATCAAAAAGTTTGGTTAATGCTTCTGAACCAGGCGAAACGCCTTTTTTGTCAGCTTCTTTTATATAATCATATAAACTTAAATTGCCTGCCTGCTTAGCAAGTTGTGCCGCCATTTCACCCCACAATGTATTAATAGTAATGCCAGGATATTCGGGCGGTCTTTTGCTTTTGGAAGGATCAAGTGCCGTACCAACAAGAACAGCAACATTTGTTTTTACAACCGATGAGAGTCCAGCTCTTTCAAGTACCGGCTTAACATTCGGTATCTTGTCTATAGAAGCCTGTCCCCTCAGCAAGTGATACAGCGCCAACATACTATGGGTCTTTCCGCCGCCAAAGGCAGTTTTGAGCTGGATAACGGGTTCTCCGTCTTTTCCTGCCACACGCCTTAAAGCCTGGACAAGAAGGCCTGTCATTCCTTCAGTTATATATGTCCGGGCAAAGAATTCCACCGGGTCTTTATATTCTATAGATCCTTCACCACGGGCCACCTGGGCAAGGTCAGCAGCAAACTCCGCATTTTTGTATCTTCCCTGGGCGACATCAGGATGCGGTTCAATCACATATCTCCAAGAAGGAAGCCCTGAAAGCGGTGGATTGGAAAGAACACCGCTCTTATCTATCTTGGCAGTTGTTGTTTGAATAGAAGCAACACCATTATTAGAATATATAGAAGCTTCAGGGGTCCCATAACGGATTTTCCTGATCAAAGTTCTTATATCCTCAGTACTCTCAGCATCAATCTGCTCACACAAACGAGCCATGGTATCCAGTGCGCGCCAAGTATAATCAGTATCAAAATCCTGACCACCGATATGAGCACATTTATGCCGGACACCAATCAGTTCTTTCGTCCAGTTCCTGTGGTCAATGCTTAATTTACGTTTAAAAATATTTACCCAGTGCACATCAATTAACGTAAGGCAACGCATAATATCAAGAGAATCAACAAGTTCAGCCCAATCACCTTTTTCCGGGAGTCCTTTTCGCTGTTCATCTCTTAATATGTTAAGAACTCCTTCCCTCCACCATTCGCTTTTATATTCGATCTGGAGTTCACGTGCCACGTAGGGAGCCAAGGCTTTTAAAAGATACCTGAATCCTTGGTTAACAATATTTATATTTTCACTCATCTCTCATTACCTCCTTAATCCCCTTAAACTAGAAAAGTGATTGCTGCTCATATGACCTTGCAGCAAGCTCCGACGATTTTTTCTGTATATCTGGCCACGATACAACCAAAGCATTGTATGCATAGGCTTCTTCAGTCCATCCCTTTCGCTCTGCTATAGTATAAAGCCTGTACGCCAGTGCCTTGGCATTTTCCACAACATCGCCGCGCATTTCATGAACAAGTTCCGCTGTCTTAATTTCTCCTTCGTTTTCCAGGGTTTTAACCAACTGCTGCGTACACATCCAAATCATATCTCTGCTCGAAGACGACACAGGAGACCATTTTTCATCCAGTTCTTCACGTTTAAGAAGCCTCACTTTTCCTCTTGCCGAGTAAACTACGCCTTTTTCCTCCAATCTTCCTACTGAAGTATTTTTAGCACGTGCTAACACATCGGCCTCGCCGAAAGGAGCTTCATTCATCCCGAACTGCTCATACCATGCAACACAAAAACGGCTGTCAGTATCCATCTCGCCTTCCTGTGCTGTAAGGTAAGCATCCAACTCCTGGTTGATAATCTGCAAGGCTGTACGGACTGTCATAGGGGTACCGTCTGCTTCAAGCACTTTTGAGTAACGTGAAAACACAGACATTCCTGGTCCAATAGCCGCCTGCGCAAGATCAACAGGCGCTATGTTGCCTTGCTGCAGTTTTTTAAGTGCTGAAGGTAATTCTTTACGTAAGATGTTTAAATACTCTCTTCTTGTTATCATATTTAAACTATCTTTTTTTACTCGGCATACAATAACGATCGACGAAGCAAGGGCATTTGTACCAATCCCTACAGAACGTCCCTCTTTTTCTGTTCTAATAGGCCAAGTACCAACAATTTCAAAACCAGATTTTATAAGTCCTTCAAGCATTGTTTCCCAGCCAGTTGATGACACATTTATATCATCTTCTTCATCATTACTTTCAATTTCACTTTGCTTAAAAGCATAATAAATTGTAACTGGAAGTTCTTTTTTGGCAATTTCTTTTATATTGTTAAAAGCTTTGTACAAACCTCGTTCAAAAAACTCCTTAGCCTTTTCTCTATCTCCTTCAAAACGATATGGAGTTGCAACTAGCTCTTGTGCTTTCGGCACCAGTACCGTACTTAATACATCGGGATAAATATTCCCTAAAGAGCGGCGCAACCATATATAGAAATAATCGGATAAATCTGCATATCCAATATTATCATAATAAGGAGGATCAGTTGAAATTAAATATTTATCCTGGTCTTCTATAGATAATGCTGCAGCATCCATTTGTGTAACATGTCCTTCATTTGAAGCTGGAATAGCTGAAAAACCTTTTAGCATCCTTTCAAACAGACTATTATAACTGCCAGAAGAACTACAAAATGGGTTACTCTCTGCAAAATCCCAAACCATAGGAATTGCTTGCCTTGCAAATACGCCCCTCATTGATGAATTAGTAGAATTCCAACTACTTATTGTTGATTGATGATTTGTCAATTGGTCAATTAAAAACGCAAGGTAAGTAGCAATTGCTTCAGAGTATGCTTTTGCGCCTTTCCCACCTTCATTTATTCCTAATTCGTCATCCGGTAAGCCTGCAGAAATAGCGTCTTTATACGCTTTCAACTTTACTTCGGAAATCATGCCACTGAAAGTTGTTAATGCCATAAGTTGTCTGTTTGTAAATAAATCTATATGTTTCCTAATACCATACAAAGGAACATTTACAGCCACTTTGCCGCATAAATATGTTTCCGGTAAATCATTCGGCTGATCTATGCATGCTGCTTTTTCATGCTCCTGATTTGGCGGTAAGTAATATCTCCCCCTCTCGCCTTCTGCAACAATACCCATCATCCGTTTGCCAAGTCTGCCAGCCCTACCTTCAGAACGTATATAATCAAAAGAAACAGGTGTTCCACAGCATATACATTTTGCCCCGCTCCGATTTACAGTTCCATCCTTGGCAGTGCCACTTCCTGTTTTTACAATAAATTCAACTTCATTTTTATTAACAATCGGTTCTATCCAAGCTTTTGTCCCTCTCTTTGAGGATAACCAAAAGCTTCTTGCAAGAGGCATTTCCGCCCCGCAAGCCGGGTTGGGGCACTTCACTGTCCTACACCAAATCCAGGCTATAACAGTTGCTTCTCTACTACCATATTCTTTTGGTAATTTAACCTTGGGATAAAGATGTCCGATACGCTTAAAAGCCTCATCCCTCATCCACTTGCCGTAATATCGCACATCCTCAGCAAGGCCGGAAGCACCTTTCCACCCGTTTTTAAAATCCAACTTGCTTCTCGCCACAGAATTCACAGGAGGCATATTTGCAAATTTCGGTGGTATTTCTATCAACGCTTTGGTGATTAATACAGCAACCGGATTAAGGTCGCTGGCATAAGAATCCAAACCCAACCGCTGTGCTTCCAGCGGAATTGAACCGCCACCGCAAAACGGATCATAAAATGGAGGTAAGTTACCGCCTGTAGATTTTAATATTTCTTCCCTTGCTTTGTTCAAGACTTCTTCATTGTTTGTGTTTTCCCATTTCACCAGTTCTTCGATAATACCAAACAGTCTTTGTCGTTCCTTCTCCTGTTCCTCTTCAGTAGGAAACTTGTCAGGATGTGCGGATGGATCATCGACAAGAGAAGCAAAAAGTATAGCTCTTGCTGCTATAAGTGGTCTTCTTGCCCACCAGAGATGTAAAGAAAAGGGATGCCCATGCCTGATTGATTTCTCTCTTGCTGACTCCCGATTGATTGCTTCAAGTGGCAGTGCCACCTCAATTAATTTTTTCTTATACTCCATCTAAAATCATCTCCCTAGTCTCGACTTCAGAACTCACAGCCATTAATTCTTCAATATTATAATTAACGCTTGTAGCTGCAAAATCCGGCTGATATCTAAATGGTTTTTTCATATAGCACACTTTTGCTTTATTGTTATCAATCTCAACAATCGCTAAAATAAAATCTTCCGGCTTATTGAGGGCTGTCAGAATCTCATTTTTCGTTACCGTTACAGTAGTAGCACCTTTAGTTCTGCCCTTCACCTCTATAAATCGGAGTTTCCCAATACCTGTTTTTGATTCAATATCATAACCGAATTTATCCGCGCTTACGTCAACAGGCTCATAACCCTTTTCTCTTTCTACCATTATCACTGCTTTCATTGCAGCTTTTTCAACCTCTTTGGTATCTTGACCAAATAATCCTGGAGAACAAGTAGCTTCCATAGTTTTTAACATATAAGCCGGTATGACTAAAGCCCCTCCTATAATCACCGGTGGCAGAGGTGAAAGCTGTTTTTCCTGTTCCAGCTCCTCCATGCGTTTTTGCAATCTCCCGGCCAATTCTTCCGCACGTCTTGCAGCCTGCTCGGAGTTAAGCCTCGCATTTGGCTTGCCCGCACGTTCCTGGTCTTTTAGTTCTTGGCTTCGCCTGTCCCAATAGTTAATTTCTTTCGTTAGCCTGTCCTTTACAGCTGCCATAGTCTTTTCAACTAGTTCAACCTTTCTCTTCTTAACTTCTTCAAAATGCCTGGGGACAAGTTCAGTTATTGCATATTCGATAGCCATATTCTCAATGTTGTTTTTCAACCAACTAGCCTGTTCAAGTATGTCGCCGGCTTTTTCTTTTTCTTCCTCTTTAAGACTTCTATAGTCGAGATATGGAGCATAGCCGGCATTTCTTTTATTGCCATTGCAGTCTATCTCTACAAAATGAACCTGCTTTGACACTATCCTTCTCTTACCGTTTACATCTGTACAGGCATCCTGTATGGAGTTTTCAATATAAAACAACACTCTCAACTCATTACTGCTACCTGTCTCATCTACAAGTATAGACCCCCGCTTCAACACATCCGCATTTCTTTCTCTTATTAAATCTATTACTGACTCAAGCAATGGATGGCCGGGACAAATAAAAGACGCAAGAGGTTTACCCTCTACATTGATAAGCTCTTTTTCAAAACATACTCTCTCATACCTAGATAACACCGGCTCTCCTAGTCCTATAACTCTATCACGGTTTCGAATCACAGCAGGCACATGAGTAATTTCATATCTTCTGGGTTCTCTTTCCCTGATAGTGCCACCCAGATACCTAAATGCACTAATAAAGAACGATTCGATAAAATGTGGCTGCAGTCTTCTTGCTTCAATCCTCTCCATTTCTTCCCGGATTTCCATGACTTTTCTTGCGTCCATACTGTTTTTCGCAAGAGCTCTTTCTTCAAAAAGCTTTTTCAATTGCTCCCTGTCAAGAGAATTGTCCAACACTTTATGAAGACGTGCTTTTACTTCCGGTCTGTCCCCATAGCGGATAGCTTCAATAAGAAGCTCTCTTAGCGGCTTGTTATCAAATGTTATCTTGCCAAGAATATCAAAGACCCGTCCGCCTAGGGCTCTTCGTTCCTCTTCCAACTTTTTTAGAAGGCGCTGGAATACTTCTCCTTCACGGGTCTCATCCGCAACCAAATTCCAACAATGGCAGACTTCTGTCTGCCCAATTCTATGAATTCGCCCAAATCTTTGTTCCAGTCTGTTAGGATTCCAAGGAAGATCATAATTAATCATCAGATGTGCACGCTGAAGATTTATACCCTCTCCGGCGGCATCGGTAGCCACCATGATGCGTACTTCTTTGTCCTGCGTAAATTTTTCCTGAGCTTTCCTCCGTTCTTCCCTCAACATCCCGCCCTGTATGGTCACTACCGCTTCCTGTTTGCCTAACAGTGCCCGGATTTTATCCGCAAGATAGTTAAGTGTATCCTTATGCTCGGTGAATATGATAAGCTTTTCCCGGTTTTTTTCTGAGTCAAACATTCTCTGGTCATCCTGTAAGAGTTTAGACAGTTCATCCCATTTCCTGTCCCTGCCACTATTTCTTACTTTATAAGCCATCGCCTCAAGTGCCCTTAATTTCTCAATTTCTACCTCAAGTTCCGCAATGGTACGCGCAGCTGTAGCCTGATCGACAACTACTTCTTCTATATCTTCAACTTCATTGCCAGGTGCGTCTTCAAGTTCCTCAATATCTTCACTTGACAGCACAGGACAATCAAAAATCCGATTTGCGGCATCCATTCCCCTTTTTTTAAGTTTTTCCTCGTTAAGTCTTTTTTCCAATCTCTCACGCCTTCTTCTAAGAGATTGGTAAATAGCTTCAGGAGAAGATGCCAGTCTCCTTTGAAGGATGGTTAATGCGAATCCGACAGTACCTTTTCTGCCGTCGTTTTCGAGATTATCCGCCCTATTAAACTCTTCACGCACATATTCCGTAACTTCTTTATAAAGCAATGCTTCCTCATCTGAGAGCTTGTAATTAACTGTATATGCAATCCTTTCTGGGAACAGAGGTGTACTATCAAATTTTAACAGTTCTTCCTTAACCATCCTACGCATAATGTCCGACACATCTGTTGAATGATAGCCCTCCCGGAACTTTCCTTCAAACCTGTCACCATCTATAAGGGCCATAAAAAGCTGGAATTCTTCTTCTTTACCGTTATGCGGCGTCGCTGTAAGCAAGAGGAAATGTCTTGTGATGCTTGACAAAAGCTGTCCAAGCCTATACCTCTTGGTGTACTTCACTTCTCCGCCAAAAAACGAAGCAGACATTTTATGGGCCTCATCGCATACAATCAAATCCCAATCAGTCATTCTAAGCTTCGCCTGGATATCCTCATTTCGTGCAAGTTTATCAAGCCTTGCTATACATAAGGGTATTTCCATAAAAACATTTCCCGTTCTTGCAGATTCAATCCTGTCATTTGTTATAATTTCAAAAGGCAGCCCGAAACGCCTGTCCAACTCATCCTGCCATTGTTCGGAAAGGTTGCCGGGAGTCACAATTAAACACCGTTTAAGGTCGCCTCTTATAAGCAGTTCTTTTATTAATAAACCTGTCATGATTGTTTTACCGGCGCCAGGATCATCAGCTAACAGGTAACGCAGGGGCTGCCTCGTCAGCATTTCACCATATACAGCTGTAATCTGGTGCGGCAAGGGCTCTACCATTGAAGTATGTACAGCCAAATATGGATCAAATAAATGAGCCAACTTAATCCTATATGCTTCAGAAGCAAGTCTAAGCATCTCCCCATCAGCCGTAAAGCTCCAAGGCAGACCGACTTGAACAATCTCAAGCATGGGTTCTTTATCTCTATATATCAATTCGCTGTTCACATTGCCTGAATCATCTTTATATATCAGTTCAATTGCAACGTTTCCTATCCATTTTGCATCAATAACAGTAACATTACCATTGGGCAAAATACCTTTTACGACTGTACCAGCCTTTAAATCCTCAAGCCGCGCCATGTTTTCACCCCTTTGTTACTTTGTAAGAATCATTTTCTTCTATCCGTTTTTGACCTTGCATCATTGGGTTTCTTGGCATCCTTTGGAATTGCCCACATATTTCCAAGACGCATTGCTCCTTGAATCCGTCCCTGCGCACATAAAACCTGCACTCGGCGGACGGTAATATTCCATTTTTGGGCAGCTTCTTTTGCGGTCATATACTCCATTATTTCACACCTCTAAAGTGTTTAATTACCCAAAAATATTATATTCGTAAATGCGAATAATTTCAAGGAGAGTTACTATTCTCCATCATAATCTTTACATCCATCCTGTCTCCTCAACCTCTATGAAAAAAGGCCGTTATCTAATCTGTCAACTCAACCCTACCAATTTTTGAGTTCAAATTTTACCCCAAAATACCTTGTCGATATGTTTCCATGTACGTATTTAGCCCTTTAGGTCGAGTAGACAACTTGGATGTAATTCCGAAAACCCAGTAAAATCAAGGCTTACAGCCGCGACATCAATGTCACGCACTCCACATGATCTGTATGTGGAAACATATCAACCAAATGAAAATCTGATAATGTATATACTTCTGATAACTCTTTTATATTTGGGATTAAAGTTTTGGGATTACATGAAATATAAATAACCTTT
>Ga0208823_1003355_pt1 | contig 11414 bp, 9 predicted proteins | sample AD_UKC075_MetaG_FD_184440 | JGI IMG/M metagenome (GOLD analysis project Ga0208823, IMG submission 184440) | Active sludge microbial communities of municipal wastewater-treating anaerobic digesters from USA - AD_UKC075_MetaG (SPAdes) (version 2) | ecosystem: Engineered > Bioreactor > Anaerobic >... | reverse complement strand
TCGAGGGGTGCCCTCGTCGCTACGCACTCTCCCGGGCTGACTACCCGGATCTTTGGGACCAGCATGGGTATCCACGGCTGCCGATTCCAGCAGCGATCCGGGGCGATGTTGTCCATGGAGCGCTGGAGATCATCGTCAAGGCGCTGGTCAAGGCGGGATGCAGCTCAACGCGCTCGGCCGAGTCCGTGGCCGCCCTAAGGGAACTCGGCGGCTACACCAAGGTCGCGGAGGACGTGCTCGCCAAGCAACTGGCGCGGTTCGACGGCAACCCTCGCATTAGTAGCGATCGACGCGATCAACTCACTCGCCAACTCACGGATTGGGTGCCGCAAGCACGTGAGCAGATCCAGACCTATCTGAACCGGATGGAACTCCACCCCGCGGCTGCAACTTGGCCGGGTACGCCCCCGAGCGACCCGGCTGTGCGCTATCCGGCAAGGACTGGTGACCATCCGGAGAAGGAACTGGTGGCGGAGTCACTTCGCCTGAAGGGACGCATCGACCTGCTCAGCGTCGAGGCGGACGGCGCCAGGATCACCGACTTCAAGACGGGCGCCGAGGACCCCGCGCATCAGGATCAGCTTCATCTGTACGCCCTGCTCTGGAGTGAGGACAACCTAGTCAACCCGGACGGGCTTGCGGTGACCGACCTCGTCGCGGCCTATCCGAGCCATGACGTCGCATTCGCAGCGCCGACCGCTGGGCAACTGACCGGATTCCGTGCGCTAGTGGCGACCAGGATCGACTCGGCTGATATCGCCGCTAGCGCCGAGTTGCCGGCGGCCCTCATTGGCGACCACTGTGGCCTGTGCAGCGTCCGGGGGCTGTGCGACACCTACTTGGCTAGCGGCACTACTGCGACCGCCAAGGTCTCGGAAGGGGCCTGGTACGACCTCGCGGGGACCGTCGTGCGTGAGCACGGCGTCAAGAGCTTCGTGCTCCAAGAGGCGAGGACCAATGCCGAAGTCTTAGTACGGACTCCAACACCGTCGTACGCAGTCCCGATCGGCCGGGATATCCGGATCCTCGGTGCTCGCCGGGTGGTGGATCCAGACGAAGAAGAAGCACTCATTGCGGCGGTTGCCAGCGTCTCCGAGATCCTCGTGGTGGACAAGTAGGGCCCTATGCCTCGCGGGCATTGCTTCGAGGTATGCCAAGCGGCATCGCCTCTTGACCGCTGGGTCTCGGCACTCGAGCACCGTGCCGAATGGGACGCACCAAGCGGTTGGCTCGCATCAACTCTTGCACGTGTTCCTGCGCTGCACGCCGACGGGCCCAGCGTTCGACCCACCATGCTGCTACCGCCTCGCCGTTGTCTGCGGGCTCAGGGTCGAGCAAGTAGGTCGGCTCCTCGTCCACGCCCAGCGAGTAGTCACGGACGTTCTCGACCAGCGGCACGCCATACAGGATCCGCTCTCGGCCGTGCTTCAGCATTTCGTTCGTCGGCCAGCCAAGCGCCGCGAGGCCAAGCCTCACCTTGCGCAGTCGCGGGCTTACGCCTTCGCCAAACAGGCTGTTGACGCGCACGAGACCACCACTGTGCTCGCACAGCCGCACAAGAGCGTCGACCGTGGCGTCCGAGAAATGCGACGTCCCGAACGAGCGCGAACGCCCAAGCTCGTAGAACCCCATTCGTGAGTCCTCGGCACCACCCATCGTCGAGGCGGGCCAGAACAATCGGTTGTACTGGCTGGAGCCTGTCCCGTAAAGCGACGTTGTGCCTACGAACGACAATCGGGCTTCGCGGGTGATCGGCCGCCCAGCCATAGCCGAGGCGATCTCGCTGGGGCGCGCGTACTTCTTCCGGTAGGCAGCCAGCACCGTAGGAGAGACGGCCATGGCGCCGACGAGCTTGCCCGCCGCCAGCGCGTTATACGGTGCGACGGCACCGCAGACCGTTAGGTCTGCGACAACCGTACCCACCCGCTCACCACGAGCCCGCCTCGCCAGTCGCCCGATCTGCGTCCTGGCCTTCGGGTCACCCAGCGCCCTCCTGAGTCCAGCCACGGTAGCCGTCGTGCCGAGGTAGCCGCCAACTAGTGCCTGGATCTCGAGCGTCTCGGCGAGCAGCGCCGATCGCTTCGACCGGAACAGATGCGTCTCAGCTCGCTCCACCCATGCATCGGTCTCGATGTTCCGGACTTCACGAATCACGCCCGCGCGGTGGTGCTTCGCGCGGTGCCGCTCTGCATCCGCCTTCAGGCGAGCGACGACGTCAGGCGAGGGCTTCTTGAGGTCGCCTGGCTGCAGCAATCCGTCGCGCAGGAGGTCGTCAACATAGAGCTCATCCCGCTGTGTCTCGATACGACGAGCCAGCCACCGCGCCACCGCGGCCGTCGGCTCCGCCGCAATCGCACTAACGAACTGCTTCGTGTCCCACCCCATCCAGTTGTCGCGCTCGGCAATTTGGACCACCGGGCTAGAGAGTGCGGCAAGCCCGATGACGGCGTGGTACTCGGTGGCCGCATCCCGGATCAGGATCGGCATTGAGCGGCCGGGCACTGTCGAGTAGGCGTTCGACCAAGTGTGGCGGAAGTACCGCCAGATGTCGTGCAGCTTGAAACCGGTCAGTTCACAGACGCTGGCACTGTCTACGACTTGCACATACGGCTGGATGGTGTCGGTCGCCTCAGGGTGCTCGGCGAGCGTGTCTGCTAACTCGCGGCCGTCGCGCATCAGGTTGAAGACCGACACGAGCTTGCCGTTGTGCTGATGGCTCCGCTCCATCCTGCTCACGAAGCGCTGCACGCTCGGTTGACGAAGCTGGGCGTCGCGACGCAAGTGCTCCTGGCGGCGAATGCGGGTCTTCTCTGCGTTCCGATCCGCATGCGCATCGGGCGGGCTGAGCAGCGGACCGTACTTATCGACCTGCACTATCCAACCCTGGTCGACGAGGTCGATGACCGTGTGGGCAGCAGCGGCCAGCGTCGGCTTGTTGTAGAGGTCCGTCAGTCCCGCAGCTGTGAACCAGAACGTGCGGTCAAGCGGCGTATCGGGATCGAACTGCGCGCGAGCCAGCAGCGCGCACAGGCTTGTAAAGCCGCGGCGCTCCGCTGGGGTGGCGCCAGCGGGCAGAGTGAGAGGAACGTACTTCGCGTCGTCAGTCATGCCTTCTGGAGCATCCGTCCATACGTACTGCTCCATGCGCGGACGAGTTCGTCGAGAGGCTGTCCGGCCCGCTCCAGTTGCACCGCACTACGGGCGAACGACAGCAAGAAAAGCTCGAGCGAAGTGCGGAGTTCAGCTGCCGCCTCGCCCTCAATGGCCTGCAGCGGCTGGTACAGCGCCGCAAACGCGGGATGGTCTGCGTTCAAGGTCAGGTCGAGAGTGCGGCCGGCCAGGGCCGAGTGGAACATCGCCTCCATGGACAGCGCCTCCGACCCAAGCCGATACTGGATCGCACCGGTGGGCCCAGGCGACGGGATCACAGGAAGGTCCGGGTCGGCAGCCGCCGCGATCCGGCAGGAGGCCTCGGCGGCTGCCTGGAACTTTACGTCCTCGAAGGCCTGGCGCACGCGAGCATTGAGCAGCCGGGCGATGGATTCCAGCTCCGGCTCGATCGCCTCGTGAAGCATCGCAGAGGGGCGGATCCCTTGCTTGTTGATCGTGATACCGAAGTGCTCATCAAGTCTCGGGTCGAACTCGATCTCGCACCGCCACCAGTCGTCGTAATTCTCCTTGCGCTTGCCGCCCATGAGGTACCAACCACTGGCGATCTCTCTTCCTGCGCGGAGGATCGAGACGCCCCCATTGCCGACGATGCCAACCCGACGCTTGGTGGCGTTGTCGAGGTGGTGCCAGCGGTCGACCGGAAGCATGGCGAAGCGAACCGTCACGACGGCAGTGCCGCCGCCGACTGTCTCCAACTCGTAGTGGAGTTCCTCGAAGGCAAGGCAAGCCGATGCTCCCTCGACCTCCGTGGTCAGCATGGTGGGATCGACCGCTTCGACCGGCGTTCCATTAATCGTCAGGCGGAGCCCCGACGCAATGAAGCGGCGGTACATCCGCCCTAGCTCACGGTGCAGTGAACGCTCCAGCCATGCCAGACGCCGATACTCGATCCGGTCGCATTGCATCCAGCGCACGCGACATCCCGATGCGGAAATACCACGTGGTCCGCGACGCGCGACAAGCGTCGGACTGCTCCCCGCCACGATGGCGTCCACGTCGAGAGAGACTGTTCGCTCACAGCCGCCACCCCGCCACGCGCTGACTTCAACGCGTCGTGCTTGGCTAAGACTCGCCGCAGGGAGCCCCATGCCGAACCTTCCAAACGATTGGCGAGCGTCGAAACGGGATGAGCCGCCAAACCGGAGGCAAAGTTCCACCTCGGCCTTCGACATCCCGACGCCGTCGTCCTCGACCACGATCTCGTGCAGGCCATCCACTCTGTCTTGACTGATCGAGATGGCCACCTCGTTGGCCGACGCCTGCAGTGAGTTGTCGACCAGTTCCGCCAGGGCCGTCGAGATGCTGAGGTAGCCGGACTCCCGGACGGCCCGAATGAAGTTTGAGGACACCAAGAGATCGTCGACTCGGGGCGCGTGTCGACTCATGGTCCTCCTCAAGGCCCGACTCTGTTGGTTCAGAGTAGCTCCTCGAACCCCCGGACGCCACCCTTCCAGGTCAAGCTGTGGTCTAGCCCCCCGAGCGAGCGGACACCGTCACGGTGATCCGCTTGGTCTTGGCGGGTTCCGTGAGATCCAAGCCTTGCCCGCTCCTCAAGACGAGCCGGACCGTCGGACGCGCAGAACCCACCGTCAAGACGTACGGCTCGGCTGCGACGAGCCACAACAACCTTCCGGTCCTTTGGAGGTCTACCGCGATTTCATGTCGGGTCGTGACCACGGTGAACTGGCGATCCCCGACTGCCGATGACTCAATCATCTCGCCCTCCAGCGCATGGAGCATTGGCGACGACGACTTCAAGGAGTTGATACCGAGCACCTGCAGGGTGGCGATCTCTTGGCCTTCGAGGTGCGTCAGGATCGCCTGGATCTCATCTGGGGACTGGACCGTGCCCACTAGCCCATCCTTGCGCACCCACCGCTAGGCACTGCGCTCCAAGCGCCGGCTCCTTCCTGCCCGGCGCCAAGTCTGAACGCTGAACATCGGCGAGCGACACCGCGACCACAGCACTGTCTACCCAAGTTCGATGCGCCCCGCCGTTCGCCCCGGACATTCGGTCGTTGCCGCGTCTTCTGCGGCACTCAAGAGGAACTTAGAGTTCATCGGGCAAGAGTTCAATCTTGGCTGCATCTCGACACATATGTCGAGATGCAGCGAAGACTGCACGACGCGAAGCACGCGACATTGCACAATCGGTGGCGCCGCAGAGCGTCGCGCAAACTACGGGGCTGGCGGGCCAGCCGTTCCGCTGGTCGCGTCAGGGCTGGCCTTCGAAGTCCAACTCAGTCAGGCGTCGGCACACGACGCTCGGTCCACACCTCGGGCGGAGGGCCGAATACCTTGTTGGCAGTCCTAACCGAGAGTCGTCCGAAGACGTGGTTCCCTCCTCCGCCCAGAGCGGCTCCAACACCGAGGGGGACCTGCTTCGAGAGCACGAGAACCCCTTGCTTCGCTCCGTACTTGGTGATGAATCGGGGGCCGAGGACCTTGTTCGCCGCGTTCACTGCCGACATTGGAATACCGTCCACGATGCGTTTGGCCCAGTACCCACCAGTCCGTGGGATGGCTTTCCCAAGCGCGGTGTTGGCACTGTCCCCCACAAGAACCATGTAGGCCAAGAGTTTCCGCCGTTCGATGTCCTCGGGATGAAGGCCGTGAACCTCCGCTCGCGATAGGACATAGAGGACGGTGGCCTCCGTGAAGACCATGACGTCGGCGAGGGCGGTGGGTATACCCCCACCTGGGACCATGCCAGCAGCGCCGGCGGTTCCGCCCGACACCGTGACGGCCGACAGGTAGGCGACGTCCAACTTCTTGATCAACGCGGATGGTGTCGCCTCCGGGTGGACACGTCGGAGGCGTTCCACGTTCTTGCGCGCCAAAGGCGCTTGTGCCACGAGCGCCTTCTCCAGGGCGACTCCCACTAGACGCTTGGCGTCCATTGCGCTCCTTCAGGGTGAGTAGCGGGCTGGTCGTCGGAGATCGACTTCGACTCGAGACCCACGAATATATTCAGCTCCTGAGCGATAGCTTGTCGGCGTCGACGCAGAAACTCTTCGAAGTCGGACGCGCCGTCTCCCCATTGCTCGAACTGCACGAGCTGGGCTTCGAGTCTCGCCGCGGGGTAGTTGACCCGATAGCTTGCTGGGGTCTTGTCGCTGATCTGCTTGTTCGTCGTGGAGCCGATGAATGCGAAGTTGGCGATGTCGTTGATGTCGCCGTCCTGCAGGTTCTTCCTCTCCCTCTTGAGGAAGGCTCTGGGGAAGATGTGGTGGAACTCGATCTTGTCGGCGCTGTTGGCGTGCTTCGGGCTGATCCGCAGGGCTGTTTCCCAGTCGTCCGCTCCGTTCTCTTTGAAGAGCAGGAACATCGCCTTGAAGATCCCGCTTTGCGTGTTGCGTCCGATTAGATCGGTGTGCGAGAACCCGAGACGTCCGAACTGCTGCTCAAGACGTTGTAGGAGGTCGGCTGCCCCACCGCCATTTCGGAGGACGGCGAGGTCTTGATCGAGCACAGACTCTGATGACCCTCGCGAGTAGCGTCCTTTAGCGCTGGCGATGAGGAACCAGGTGCGGAAGGCGGCAGCTTCGTCGGGGTCGATCTTCAGATCTCTCTGGTGGGCCCAGTAGGCCGTGGTGATGAGTAGCAGGGGGGATGAGATAAGGGTCCTGCTGTTGATCCGCAGGTTCTTGAGCGCGTAGTCAACTGCGAAGTCGAACACTCGCTGCGTCCGCTTCCACCCTGCTTCGAGTTGCTCCCGGGAGATGCTCCCGACGGTGAGGAACTTCGATTGGCCCGTGATGACCGCGATGAGTGCCCGGAGGTGCACGCCGAGGTCGAGATCGAAACCCAAACTGCGAACTCGGTCTTGGTAGTCCATGAAGAGGCGCAGGGAGCCGTTCCAGCGGGCGGTGATCTGCGCGAGTGCGAGGTCGGAGCCGCGAAGCTTGGCTCCGAGTGAGTTGACTCGCACGAAGATCTCGGTGACTTCTTCATATGACTTCTCGCGCTCGAGGATCTCGGCTCGGTAAACGTAGTCTTTGACGCCGCGTAGTTGCTTGAGACGTTCCGAGTAGCGGTTGTACCGCGGGTCGTCGAACCCGGTGACTCCGGAGTCTTTGAAGATGTCCGCGTCGGACTTGGTGAAGACGTCGGTGACTTTGACCCAGTTCGGGAGCGAGGCGACGGCCTTATTCGCGACGTGAAAGGCGCGCTTGTTCACGCGCTCCATCGGGTCGAGGTCGGCTTCCCCCTCGTCGAGGTCGTCGTCGTTCTCGACGTCCTCATTGACTTCGGTGATGAACGTGAGTTCATCGGGGTGGTCGAGGTTGAAGAGGATCTCGACTGGGGTCTTGCGGCCCTTTACGTGCACGGGCTCTCCACGGAGGACCGAAGATAGCGACGTCAGCCGCTGTTGGCCGTCGAGCAATAGCAGGGAGGCACGATCGTCCCGGTTGGCTGCGACCGCAAAGGCTCGGGTTTCGACGTCACGCTCATGAGGTGCCTTCCACGCCAAGATGATGCCCGACGGGTAGCCGCGGTAGAGGGAGTCCAGCAGGTCGCGCACCTTGACCTGCGTCCACACGTACTGCCTCTGCATCTCTGGCAGTTGGAGTTCCCCGGACTCGATCATGTCCACCAGGGTGCTGACCTTGTACTCCGCCTTGCTCACTGTTCCGTCCCATCGCCGTTCGCGGCACGAAGGTTGCTGCGGCCATTCGGCGAGCCGTCATCGGGGTGCCAATGCGTCTCGCACAGGTCGAGCATGCGCGCGAGATAACTGTATGCAGCCAGCCTCTCCAACCCCTCTTGCTCGGATAACTCACCGCCAGCGTGGGTGGAGACGTTCCGGATGGCCAGCGTGAGCCCGACGCCGAGGCCGGTAAGGGCCTTCGCCATTGAGCGCGTTCCACCGCGGATGCTCTTCACGGTCTTATCAGCGTCGTCCCCAGGCCAGACCAACTTCGGGCGACCTGGCTCTGGCGGGCCGCTGGACAGGGTCTGCTCCCAGAAGTTTGTGCCCTCGACGTCCCGGCGCCCTAACCCGGATTGTTCACCGAGCTGGGCCTGATCGGCGTGTGAGAACACGGAAGTGCCTGTCCTGCAAGGAAACTTGGACTTGTCGAAGGTTCAAAGGTCCCGAGCGGAAGGCACTCCGTAGGTGAAGAGTAACGCGTGGTCGAGGGGTCTGTCGGTGTCCGCGGGTGGTGTCGGTGTGGTCGCCCACGCCGGGAGTGTCGCGGTGCGGCTGTTGGCCGACCGGACCGGGCTGACGGGGGAGCTGTCGACGGCGCTGGCGCGTCGCTCGTTCACCCCGGGTCATGACCGTGGCCGGGTGCTGACCGATGTGGCGGTGATGCTCGCCGACGGCGGCGAGGCGATCGCCGACATCGACGTGCTGCGCCACCAAGCCGGCGTGCTGGGTCCGGTGGCGTCGCCGCCGACGGTATGGCGGGCCCTGGCCGAGGTCACACCGGCCCGGCGCAAGAGGATCGCGGCCGCGCGGGCTCGGGTGCGCCGGCGCGTGTGGGCGAGCCTGCCCGGCGGCGTCCCGGCCAGCAGGGTCGCCGGAACCGACCTGGGTTCCACGATCGTGCTTGACGTGGACGCGACGATCGTGGTCGCGCACAGCGAGAAGGAGCAGGCTTCGCCCACGTTCAAGAAGACCTTCGGGGTCCACCCGATCGGGGTGTGGTGCGACAACACCAGTGAGTTCCTGGCCGGGATGCTGCGCACCGGCCGCGCCGGCTCCAACACCGCGACCGACCACATCACCGTGTTGGGCGAGGCGATCGGCCAGGTTCCGGCCGCCCACCGGCGCCCGCTGCTGGTCCGCTCCGATGGCGCCGGGGCCTCCCACGCGCTGCTCGACTGGCTCACGGCCCAAGGCACGGTTCGTGGCCGTAGCGTCGAATACAGCATCGGGTTCGCGCTCACCGAGCCGCTGCGCGAGGCGATCCGGCTCGTCCCGGCACGGGTGTGGACGCCCGCGTTGGAGGCCGACGGCGACATCCGGGACGGCGCCGCGGTCGCCGAACTCACCGGCCTGATCGATCCTCACCTGATGGCGGGATGGCCGGCCGGGATGCGGGTCATCGTTCGCCGGGAACGACCCCACCCCGGCGCGCAACTGTCGATCTTCGAGGACATCGCCGGGTGGCGCTACCAAGCCTTCGTCACCAACACGACCGCCGGGCAGCTGCCGTTCCTGGAGGCCCGGCACCGCGCCCACGCCCGCGTCGAGGACCGGATCCGGCACGCCAAGGACTCCGGCCTGGGCCGGTTCCCCTCGCGCGAGTTCACCATCAACCAGACCTGGCTGACCCTGGTCATGGTCGCCGCCGACCTCATCGCCTGGACCCGGCTCCTCACTCTCACCGGCGACGCCGCCGCCCTCGCAACATGCGAACCCAAGGCACTGCGCTACCGGCTCCTGCACGTCCCGGCCCGCCTCACCCGAAGCGGCCGACGGCGACGACTACGCGTCCCCGACACGTGGCCCTGGGCCGCCGCAGTCGTCGCCGTGTTCGCGAACATCGCGGCCATCCCTCAACCGGCCTGACCCTCAACCGTCCGCCCACGATCCGGAGACCCTCGGAGACCCGCAGCCCGGCAGCGCGAGCCGGTCACTCCCATGCCCGACAGCGGACCCGGCGCCGTCAACCACCCTCACGCTCGGGCCGGGCTGCCGCCGACGGACTCATGAAAGACCGGGGCTAACCGTTCTCGCCAATGGTTCGTCAGGGCCTCGGCGGCTTCGCGAACGGCAACCCGCCTCTTGTGGGTAGTCCAGTAATCAGCAGCAGCGGCCCAGATGACCGGGTGGAGCTGCGATGGCACGAATCCGGGAATCCCCGACTCATCTGCCGCTTCCGCGTCGAGAAGCATCGCTGCCAAGCGGCCACGAACGTTCGCGGCGGTGGTGCGAACCAGCTGGGGTTCGAGCAACGACTTGGGCTGGGACATCAGCGCGCGCGTCATTGCGCCCACTGAGGGCTACGCCGGCGTGCGGCCTGTTTCACGGGGATGCCGATGGTCGGATGTCTCCGGAGGCTGCCAGGTTCACGAGGGACCGCACCGTGGCACGCGGAGCGAACGTTCCTGCTCCGAGGTGAGGTCGCCACCCTCAGAGGGTGGTAAGCGGTGCGGGCCACGACCATCGAGTGCGGTGTCGGCTGGGGTGTGCTACTCGAAGATGTGGGCGAGGCCGAGCTTCAGTGCGGAGACGTCGGTGTCGATCGCGACGAGGTCGGCCTCTGGCGCGACGTTGAGGAGTTCGGGTGTGCCTGCCATGAACCCGGCGATCTTGCCGGCGCTGCGAGCCGACGGTGGGCGCCCCGTAGAACGCCGAGTCCGCCCGCAGCAGCGGCTTCACGTCGGCGGGGTGCAGTGTGCGCACGGTCTTGAGCGCGTCGGCGACCAGCCGTTTTGCTCCGCGCGGGGACCCGCACGAGCCCTTGCGCAGCCGCTGCGCCACGATCACCGGTGCCGAGTTCGTCGTGGTGACGGTGGCCAGCAGTGCGTTCAGGCCGCGGACCCCGGAGTAGCCGAACCCGGCGCCCTGCTTGGCGTGGCCTTGGACCTCGATGATGGTGTCGTCGACATCGACCAACACCCGAGCGGTGCCGTCGCCGAGGACCGGCGCGGCTTGGCCGCTTTGCGCTGCCAGGTTGGTGAGGAACCTCGAGGCGACCGCGTCGAGCTGGCGGACGTGCCCGAACGTGAACGCGCGCAGGAACGACCCCAACGTCGACGGCGCGTACGCCCGGGCGAAGACCCGACCCATCCCGCCGTGCCGCAGCAGCGCCATGTCGTCGATGGAGTCGGCGCCGGCGACCATGCCCGCCACGAGCGAGGCGACCTTCAACCCGGCGTTGGCGCCCTTGTCGCCCGGGACGCTCAGAGGCTCATCCGCAAGGCGCCGCAGCCCCGCCCGATCAGCCAGGGCCAGGGCCGGAACCAACCCGGCGGCCGACACGAGATTCGGGTCGTCGAAGACCGCTGAGGTCGCTGTGAGGGTGTGAGAGAGTTTCACCTACGAGATGCCCCTTGCGTGTGTGACGAACTGAAGCGTGAAGAACTCCAATTCTGTTGCCACACAGGGGCATTCTCATGCTCCGACGCGCCTCCTCAGCCCACTGCCACCCTGCCCATCGGTGGATCGAGGCTAAGAGTCGGGAGACCTTCCCATCGCATGGAGCAGGCTGGTCATGTTGTGGGCACAAGACCCGTCACCCCTGATAGCTGACAGTTCCTTCCGCAGGGTGGGTGATGAGTTCAAGGAA
>Ga0208823_1003339_pt1 | contig 11445 bp, 10 predicted proteins | sample AD_UKC075_MetaG_FD_184440 | JGI IMG/M metagenome (GOLD analysis project Ga0208823, IMG submission 184440) | Active sludge microbial communities of municipal wastewater-treating anaerobic digesters from USA - AD_UKC075_MetaG (SPAdes) (version 2) | ecosystem: Engineered > Bioreactor > Anaerobic >... | reverse complement strand
GAAGAGATCGTTTGGAGTCGGAAGAGAATCAGACGCATAATGGCTGAACAAGGCCTTGTGGCTAAGGCTCGCTGCAAAACCCGTGCTACTACTGACTCAAACCATAACCATCCGGTAGCGCCTAATCTACTGGGCGGACGATTTGATGCTGACTACCCTAATCAGGTCTGGGTTACAGATATTACTTATCTTAAAACTCGTGAAGGCTGGCTGTATTTGGCGGTTGTCATTGACTTATACAGCAGAATGGTAGTGGGTTGGAGCATCAATAACAGAATGGCAAAAGACCTTGTCATTAATGCGCTTGAAAAAGCTATCAAAAGACGTAATCCTGATCCAGGGCTCATTTGCCATTCGGATCGCGGGAGTCAATACTGTAGCCATGCTTATCAGGATCTGCTCAAGAAACAGGCGGTTGGTGCGCAAGTGGATAGAACCGATTATTGCTGTCTTTCTGCTGATGTCGTTTGTCCGGGTCATGGCTGAAGCAACTACAGCTAAGCCAAACACTGAAAAGCTAACACTCCTTTTAAATGCGAATCTCTGGTATATGAACCGGTGGAACGGATATAGCGTGTGTTGGGAAGTCATGAAAGACCTCGCAAGTGAGATGGGTATACGGGTGGTTGAAAAAGAGGATGAGTTCGAGGAAGACGCTCAAATGGTCATGCATCTTGATACAACCTCAGGGTAGCTCGCGGAAAAGAATCTTACTCTATCTTTACGAAGCAAGATGATAGGCATGGGCTTCGAGGATAAGTTCAACATGAATCTAAAGTATAGCGTGCCTAATGCTGATGCTGCCCCTTCCAATTCAGTGACTGTAGCTCAGGGAATCGAAGCCGAGTACACATATGAGCAAGATATAGCCGGCTTCATAGACGGCGTAATCGGCAAGAACTCCCAGGGCGTTTCACTGGATGTTGCCATCAAGGAAGTCCCGGAGAAAGAGTTTGCAGACAATACTCTCAGAGCGTATGCCAAGTACTACCCGTCCCTGGCTGAGCTCGGAATTCCCCTGGATTCACAGATGGAGATGATTGGAGGCGCTAGGATTCTGGAGTACGTAGTGACCCCCGGTGAACTCTATTTCGGCCAGGGTGCAAAGAGTAAAGTCCAGTTCACATTCTGGTATAACCTTGAGAACCTGAAGACCGTCATTATGGAGATGTCTTACCGGTCTCCACTGGGGCCCGATGCGCCTGCTGATGCTGCTTCCAAGGCTCTCAAGTTTTTCAATGCTCTGCAAGAAGAGTATAACAAGCGTCAATTTCTCGTTCCCGGCGACATGAAGATGCAGCGTTTCATGGAGTCTATTGACTAACGGCGTTTTATCAAGACGTTCCTTTGGTTAGCTCTCGGCACCCAGCTGCTTCAGCCTGCGCCAGAGAGTTGACTTGCTTATGCCGAGGCGGCGGGCTGCCTCGGCTTTATTGCCGCCGGTTTCTTCGAGGGTCCTGAGTATGATTTCGGCTTCGACTTGCTTCAGGCTGGTATTCCTGCGTGCACTGTCAGGACTTCCGGCCTGAGTTGTCTCTACTACCTCATCGGTGGCTGTGAAGTTGTATCTTCCTTGCGGACTATGTTCCCCTGAGGCAGCGTATCGCGCAAGAATTCTCGTTACTTCCGATTCTGTCACTGACTTACGTTCTTCACCGACTGCCACCAGCTGTTCAATGGTGTTTTCAAGTTGACGGACGTTTCCCGGCCAGGAGTAGCTCTGCAGCGCAGTGAGTGCTCCGGATGAGAATCTCCTGGGCGGTCGCTGCAAGCGAGATGCCACCAAGCGCATCAAGTGTTCTGCAAGCAAGGGTATATCTTCCGGCCGTTCTCGCAGCGGCGGTATCCGGAGGTTGAGTACACTAAGTCGATAGAACAAGTCATCCCGGAATTCTCCCTTTTGAACCAGTCCGAAGAGATCCTTATTAGTAGCGGCAATCACTCTGACATCGATCGGAATTACCCTTACGCCGCCTACGCGCATAGTCTCTCTTTCTTGCAGCACCCGGAGGAGCCTTGCTTGCAGAGACCCTGACATCTCGCCGATCTCATCCAGGAAGATCGTACCTCTGTGTGCCACTTCAAATAATCCGGGCTTGCCTGACCGGCCTGCACCAGTAAACGCTCCCGGTGCATAGCCGAAGAGTTCGCTTTCAAGGAGGGTTTCCGGTATTGCAGCGCAGTTTACCGCCACGAACGGCCCATTTCCGCGCGCGCTTGCAGAATGAATTCCATGGGCGAAGAGCTCTTTACCTGTGCCTGTCTCACCTTCGATAAGCACAGTTGAATCTACCCTCGCGAAGCGCTCAGCAAGTTTCGTAGCTTCCCTGATTGCTTTACTTGTCCCCACAATATCGCTAAGCCTGTGCTTTGACATGTGCCCAGTGTCCCGTACCTCTTGCCGCACGATGCGTTCAAGTTCGCGTATTTGGGTGACGTCATCTAAGCTGAACACGGCGCCCACTACCTGGTTGTCCACTATGATAGGCTCACTCCTTGCCAGCACTGTGAGGGAGCCGACTTTTTCTACCCATTCTCCTCTGGATTCACCTGTGATATTGAACCCGCCGACGTGTTCTGATTTAAGAATCGTGGAGATGTGTTGTCCGATAGCTTCTTCTGAACCGATTCCCACCATGCTTTCTGCGGTCTGGTTAAAGTGGGTTATGGTGCCGCCGGAATCTACTGCGATAACGGCGTTGGTGACAGAAGAGAGTATGGTTTTGAGACGCTCGGCACGTTCATTCTCGCGCCATCTCGCCTTAAGGACTAGCTTAGCCTCAGAAAAGGCATCGTGAACAGCTTCTTTGCCTGAGCTAAGCGGGACAAACGGAAGCCCCATCTCAGCTGATCGTCGCTGGACCAGGTTCCACCCGACGATGACTCCGACCCCTATCTCTCTTAATGACCTGATAGCTACGCCAATCTCTTCCCATGATTCTGCAAAACGAGGAGACACTTCCATCCCGAGTAGATCGCCAAGACCGTCCACCCAGCGTATCATGTCATCAGACCCTACGACTCCCGCATGGTTGGCATGGCGCCTTGCCGCAAGCAGTGCTCGCACTGCATCGTAACCCGTTACCTTCACTTGTATGACAGGGATGGATATGCCTGAGCCGGACATAATGCGGGACGTCGTTCCACGGCTGATTATCGCGCCATAACCTTGCTTTTCGGCCTTATGAGCTATGTCCAGAGCGCTCATGGGGTTTCCCATTATGACTTCTACCTTAATCGTATCCTCAGTGTTGGACGCGACTTCTCTCGCGATGTTGGCGAGCTGGTCATTGGTGGCCACAAACAGGATCTTACTTGACGGCAACATGTCCACTCCCTTCTGTGGTTAAGCCAATGCGGCACGCCCTGCCGGGCTAAAACAGACAACCTTTTTCTATATAGTATCATATTGAACCTATGAATGCTTCATTATGATACCATCTTGAACGTTTTTTCGTCCAGCATTTCGTTAGATTAGCTTTAATACGAGGTTACGTCCTTGGCACGGTTTGTGCATATGTACTTAGACAGGAAGTATGAAAGCGGTATATACCAATGGTTCAACAGCTGTTAACCGAAGAAGTCAAATAATCCATTGTATGGACGGAGGGATGAGCCTTGGGCGGCGAGATTATCCCGAGATGGGAATGGCGTACCTTCGCAAAGGATTTGGAAAAAGAGGGCGCCGAATTGTTGAGTCATGGCGAGCCGAGGGTGAAAGACAGTAAAGAAGTATACATCTTATCTCGAAAAAGCAATGAAAATGTCAAGATACGTGACGGATTAATGGATGTTAAGTCACTGCAAGCTGTAAATGAAGACGGGCTTGAGCAGTGGCGCCCCATAATGAAAGAGAAGTTCCCCCTTTCCGCAGAAGATCTCAAAAGACTACTGGACATCTTGCAGGTTTCTGCACCGGCACATCTAAAACCATCATATGAATATGACGAATTCCTGGAAGAGATAGTAAAACCTCATCCGGATCTTATGGCAGTGGACGTCAGCAAACACAGGCAAGGCCTGATTATCAACGAATGTATCACCGAGTTTGCACTGACTGAGTTCAATTCTGTTCCCTTCCAGACTATCTGCGTAGAACATGAAGATCCGGCCCTCGTGATGGAGACCGTGCGCAAGCTTGGACTTGAATCTTTCGACAACATCAACTACATAGTAGCGATGAAACGCGCTGTGGGGATGGGTTAAATGGACAGGAAAGCTGTAATTGATATCGGCACGAACTCTATCAAACTGTATGTCGCTGAACTCGGGCCTGACGGGAGCCTTGCGACTGTCATTGATAAAAACAACATCGCCCGCCTCGGTGAAGGCATGGATGAGGAACGCACCCTGCAGCAGGAGGCAATCCGGCGTAACGCAGAGGCAGTAGCCGAATTTGCCGACCTTGCAAAGTCAAATGGGGCAGGGGAGATCGTTGCTGTCGGCACGATGGCCTTAAGGACAGCAAAGAACGCAAAAGACTTTATCGATGCGGTCCGGGATCTTTCAGGCATTGAAGTGCGGGTTATTCCAGGCGAAGAAGAGGCGGAATTTGCATATCTTGCGGTTTTATCAGGTATTGGCGCCTCAGTTGAACGACTTGCGGTCTGCGATGTCGGCGGTGGAAGCACTGAGTTTATCTTCGGAGGCCAGGCAGGCATCGACCGCAGGTTCAGTATTAACCTCGGAGCGGTTAAGGTGTCCGCAGATTACCTATCATCGGATCCGCCAAGCTCCAAAGAGGTAGAGGATGCGATCTCATATGTGCTTGACGTGCTAAAGGAAAACGGTGTCAACGACAATATGCCCGTGGATAAGCTTGTGGGCATCGGTGGGACGATAACGTCCATGGGTGCAGTTAAGTTCAAGATGGAGAAGTACGATCCCGATGTAATACAGGGTTCTATCCTCACGAGAGACGACGTGGACAGACTTATTGCACTGTTCCGTTCAGTGCCGCTTGATGAGAGGCGGAATATCGTAGGACTTCAACCTAAGCGAGCAGAAGTGATCATCGGCGGCGCCTGTATAGTAAGAGGCATAATGGAGTCTTTGGGCACAGATGAACTTACTATGAGCGATCGGGGCCTGAGGCACGGCCTCATGTTCCGGTTGTTTCAACGGTAATACCCGGCTCTCAAAGCATGTGAGCCGGAAAAAACAACTCGGGAGGTTAGTCAGATGAAGCGTATGCGTGTGTTGTTCTTGGTGCTGGCTGCTGTGATGGTTTTGTCGTTTGGTGCGACCGTGGCTGCTGAAAGCTCATTCCCCACAAAACCTGTTAGGATCATTAACTATGTTGCACCCGGCGGATTGATGGACGTCACAACGAGGAAGTTCGTTGATGTGGCGGCAAAATACACTGATGCAGTGTTTGTAGTTGAGAACCGTTCAGGAGCAGGCGGACTGATCGGTGCTGAATACGTGTTGAGCCAGCCTGCTGACGGGTATACGATCTTTGCACCTACCACATCAGTGGTTGTCCAAGTAGTAGCTACCGAAAGCGATATCGACAAGTACATCTGGGGCTTCGAGTGGGTATCAATGCTCATGATGGACCCGGAATGTATTATCTCCAATTCTCAGCTGCCCATCCATAAGTGGGAAGATATTGTCGAGGATGCAAAAGCCAAAGGCGGAAGCCAGATCTGGGTAGGCCCCTCCACCGGCGGGAACGACCACCTGATGGCTATGAAGGTATGGGATAAAGCAGGCATCACTGCGACATGGATCCCGTATGAGAGCGGTCCTGCCGCTATGGCGGCGCTTATGGGCGGACAAGGTGTTGCGTACGTAGGAAACCCTGCAGACACCTCAGGCAGGCCTGACCTTATCGTCTGTGCAGTATCATCAGACGAGAGGCTCCCACAGTACCCTGATGCTCCCACATTCAAGGAACTTGGCATAGAGGGCCTGGATAACGAGGTAATGTGGAGAGGCTTTTCCATGAAGAAGGGTTCACCGCCTGAGGCCGTCGCCTGGCTGCAGGATTTGGTGGAGAAGGTTTCCCAGGATCCTGAGTGGAAGGAATTCTTTGAGGAGCAAGCCATTAAAGTCGTGGCATATAGAACAGACGAGTTCACCGAGATCGTAAAGAACAACGTGGAGGACGCTATTAAGTACTTCAAGGAGTATGGGATAATCAAGTAGTCTTGACGGATCGGAGGAATGGCTGTGGGGTCTTTTTCCTCATGGGTAGCAGGTCCGGGGCAGGTCATCCTGCCCCTGGCCGCAGCAGGTATTGTGGTAGTTGCGTGGTTGCTTGTCCGAAGAAGCCTTAACTGGCAATTCACAGGAAGGATCACCCTGGACGTTGCTCTTCTGGCTCTGGGCCTTCTGGCATTTGTTCTGACTGCGGGCTTTCCCACTATGAGCTTTAAAGGCGTAGATGCCAGAATGGTGCCAAGGGTGTGGTCGATCCTGTTGATGGTGTTGGCAGCGGCAAGGCTTGCGATTGGGCTTTTGGGAAAAGATGTCCCGGATCCCAAAAAGGGCCGTCTGGACAAGGTCCTTTTGCTCCTAGCCTTGCTTGTTCTGAAAATTATCGGTATTACGTGGGTAGGGTACTTCATTTCAGCTGGGCTGTTCGTGCTCGCCTGTGCGATCCTGCTGGGCTACAAGAATCCCGTAGGTTTGATTGCATGTGCAGGCGGCTGGGTGGCCTTCTCATACCTCGTATTCTATAAGCTGCTGTCTGTCCCGTTACCCACAGGCGTACTGTTTTCGACGATATTCTGATGATGGCGCGGGAGGACGAGTTATCGTGAAAGACTTAATCGGATTGTTGACAGCAGCAGGGTCTCTTATGAATCCACAGTCGCTTTTGACGATAGCATTGGGTGTTGTTGTGGGAATACTGGCCGGCGCAATGCCAGGAGTATCTCCGTCTATGGGCGTTGCACTGATGGTTCCGTTTACCTATGCAATGGATCCGTCGATGGCCTTGGTCTTCCTTGCTGCTATATATTTGGCAGCCAACTACGGTGGTTCAATAACAGCTGTTACCATAAACACACCGGGAACGCCGTCTGCGGTGGTGACTGCGTTTGACGGATACCCCTTATCCAAGAAAGGCAGGGCAGGGGAAGCACTCGGAGTGTCCCTTGTCTCGTCTGTTGTAGGCGGGGCTGTGGGTATTATCGTGCTGATACTGTTCTCCGGCCCTCTGGCCAGGATGGCGCTGAAGTTTTGGCCGGCTGAGTATTTCTCTCTGGCAGTTCTAGGGCTGTCGACCATTGCAAGCATGGGCGGAGAGAACGCACTGAAGTGTGCGATCTCAGCAGTCCTTGGGCTGCTCATCTCTACGGTCGGCATGGACTCTATCCTTGGTGTCAGCAGGTTCACTTTTGGAAATGTAAACCTTTTCGACGGGTTCGAGTTTATACCGTTTCTCATAGGTTTGCTTGCCCTAAGCGAGGTATTCGTCGGGGTTGAGAGGCATGATTTCGAGGCTGAATACGCAGCCGGCGCTGCGAAGGCGAAGTGGCCGTCTTTTGCTTACTACTGGAAGCTCAGGATGTCGATGCTGAGAGCTTCCATAATTGGCACCATTGTTGGGATATTCCCGGGTGCGGGCGCTACGATTGCAACTTTCATCAGCTATGACGTGGAGAAGAGGTTGAGCAAAACCCCTGAGGCATTCGGCGAAGGTGTGCCTGAAGGGGTTGCGGCTGCTGAGGCTGCAAACAGTTCGTCTGTAGGCGGGGCTATGGTACCCATGCTCACTCTGGGAATACCCGGTAGCGCTACTGCTGCGGTGCTCCTGGGTGCACTGATGATACATAACTTGCAGCCAGGACCGGAACTCTTCGTGAAACACCCTGAGATCGTCTATAGATTGTTTGCCGCTCTTCTCATTGCTAATATTGTGTTGCTCATCCTGGGGCTTGCAGGCAGCAGGCTTTGGATCAATGTCACGCGAGTCAGAAAGGAACTATTGTATCCGCTGATATTCTCCTTCGCTATGATAGGTAGTTACGCGGTCAATGCCAGGATGTGGGATGTATTCGTATGCCTGGGATTTGGCATTGTCGGTGCTATCTTGAAGAGATATGGATATCCTTTGCCTCCCTTGGTGTTGGGCGTGGTACTAGGCGAGATGGCTGAGGTCAACCTAAGAAGAGCAGTAATGATGGCAGGACCCACCGCTATATTCCAGCGACCTGGGAGCGTAGCTCTACTAGTGGTTGCAGCATTATCATTCCTCATTCCCATTATGCAGGCGAGGAAAACAAAGCAAAACGCAAAGCAAAATGCAAGTCAGAAGGCATAAGTGCTGACTCCGCTGGCTTGTCAGAACATAACGTGAAAGGGGTTTATGGAATGTCCGGATATAAGCGGTTGGCAGGTAAGCTGATTGGATTGGTTGCTGTCATCCTCGTAGTGATGTCAGCTCTTCCTGTTGCGGCTGAGTCGGCTATGGTAGAGCTTGACAGCCGCGAGTTAAAACTCCTGTTAAATGCAGATCTCTGGTCTTTGAACCGGTGGGATGGATACGATGTATGTTGGGATACTGTGAAGGAACTAGCGAAAGAGGTGGATGTCGGCGTAATTGAAGCGGAGGATCCGTTTGATGAAGGTGCCAGAAAGGTCATGTACCTTGATACAGACTCCGAAGAGCTAGGCAAAAACAACCTTACTCTCCGTCTTCGGATCAAGATGAAAGACGGCAAATTCCAGGACAAGGTCGACTTGAACCTTAAGTATCGCGTGCCCGGTGCAGATGCTGTCCCGTCCGACGCAGTAACTGTGGCTCCGGGTATTGAGTGCGAATACAGTTATGAAGAGGATGTAGTCGGATTTGTCGACGGCGTAGTCGGCAAGAATGAGTCCAGCGCATCGCTTGGTGTTACGATCAAGGGAGTTCCGGAGATAGAGCTTGCAGGCAACACCCTTGGAACGTATGCGAAGTACTATCCGTCCTTGGCTGAGCTGGGAATCTCCCTCGATTCAGAGATGCAGATGATCGCAGGCATTGAAGTAATGGAGTATAAGGTGACCCCCGGCGAGCTCGATTTTGGCCAGGGCATGATAAGTGAAGTGGATATTTCGGTCTGGTACGATTTAGACAGCGATCAAATCATCACTATGGAGCTTTCTTACGGATCTGACCTGGGACCTGATGCACCGGCTGAGGCTGTTGACAAGGCAGTCGAGTTTTTCAATGCCTTGCAGAAGGAAATGAACGAGCGTAAGTTCCTTGTTCCCGGCGGAACTAAGACGCAGCTCCTAAGAGACTATGCCGAATAAAGGGGTTCTGTAGATCAGTATTTGTCCCTCACAATAGAATCGATGTGGCCCGCGCATCCTTCTCCTCAGGCTCGGTAGAGTCGATGGAGAAGGATTGCGCTGTACAGGGCTATTTTGCGTGTGAGGAAGTAGAGGTTTAGTAGGGATAGGTAGAGCGGTGTAACTTGACTCAGATTTTTTGGAAATACCGATTGACATAAGTTTGTCAGTATGGTAACTTAAATTTGTAATATAGGTGATATATCATCTAAATACCCATACGATATCAGTAGTATTTCAAATCGTACAGACATACTTCATCCGGCTAACATACCCTCTCTGTTTATCGCAAAACACATGGCACAGATTGAAATCGAGTTCCCGGCGTTTCTATACTGCGATTGACTCGCCTGAAGCAGTATGATAGGGTAAAATCGCAACATCAGCGATGTATCAGTTAAATACCGGCGCTGAGTTAATACTGTTTCAGGTAAGGGGAGAAACGCGATTATGGAAGCACTTACACTTAGTGACAAAGCCTACAAAACGCTCAAAGAGATGATTCCCACTCTCGATGCAGGTCAACACTTAAGTATCCGAGACTTCGCGCACCGAATGGGAATGAGCTACACACCTGTGCGTGAAGCATTCCATAGACTAAGAAACGAAGGATTGCTGGAGTATTCTCCAAATATCGGATTCTTCATCCCTAGAATGGGCCTTATTGATATCATGCAGATCTTCCAGGTCCGAGAATGCATAGAAGTCTTTGTTCTCGACCGTGCTTTTGATATGTTGACTGACGAAAACGTATCAAATCTCAAGAAATACGTTGAGCTACAGGAAGAGTATCTGTCAAAAGGCCGGATGAGAGAATACATGCGATGTGATGAGGACTTTCACCTGGAGTTCTTTAAGGTCTATAATAATCCCCATTTCACAAACTTGATAAAGACTGTTCGCCAACAGTACCTTGTGTGCTCGCAGAGTATTCACAGGGGCGGTAGGACTGCCATTGCCGAGCACAAGGAGATTATCGACCGTATCATGGCTCGCGATAAACAGAATGCTGTAAGGCTTCTTGAGGAGCATATTGTTGAAGCCAAGCAACGAATGAAAGAAGGCTACATCGCTTTTATCGACTGAAGGCCAGGAGAATGTGTCAAAATGGCGAGGTTCATCGGGCATAGTTCTCTGGAGAACATGACATGCGAGCTTCACCTGGATAAGCCAACAAAGCTTCGATACCTGCTCAATGAATTAGGCATCGAGCATCAACTTATGGACTCCGTACTCTTTGTAAGAGACGACAAAGTGCTTGCTTTAGATGACCTAATAGAAGATAAAGACACGGTATACCTATTTATCATGATGAGCGGGGGTTAGGGGAAAGTGTCGTCAATGATTCATGTTCGTACTGGAATCAAGAGACCCAGCCCGGATATAATAGCGGGCTATCGCGAATTGTCTTCCGCTACTGTACATGAAGCCAGCGGCAGAAAAGGTGCAGTGGATCCTGCGATTAAACCAATATCAAGAAGGGTCAAAATCTGTGGGCCTGCGTTCACTGTTCAGTGTGCACCCGGCGACAATCTCATGCTCCACAAGGCGCTTGAGAAGGCTCAGCCGGGTGATGTCATTGTTGCGTCTGTAGGCGGGCAGCCCGAGTACGGATACTGGGGTTCACTTATGGCCGTGTCCGCCATGGCAAGGGGTTTGGGTGGCTTAGCCATAGATGGGTGTGTAAGAGATTCCGAAGAGATTATAAGTATGGGCTTTCCCGTCTTCTCGAGAGGGTTTGCAATCAGAGGAACAGCCAAGGCAACCCTCGGCACGATAAACTATCCGACTGTTTTTGGCGGAGTGATGGTGAATCCCGGGGACATTGTGATTGGAGATGACGACGGTATCGTAGTTGTCGCCCTGAACGAGGCTGAAGAGGTCCTGGAGAAGTCTATCCGGCGTAAACAAATGGAGGAAGAGAAGGCGAAAGTCCTGGCAAGCGGAGTTTCCAGTGTGGAATACAACAAACTTGACGGTGTCTTCAGGGCATTAGGCCTAGTGGAGGAATGAATATGAAGATAACAGCTAACGAGCTTTCCCAGATCAAGTCCAGATTAGTGTGTAAATTCCTCAGTTATCAATAAGCTTATCTGATATACGCAATATTGCTTTGATCATTAATTTGTTTTTGCTCTTCTTGCCACTGAAGGTATT
>Ga0208823_1003334_pt1 | contig 11466 bp, 9 predicted proteins | sample AD_UKC075_MetaG_FD_184440 | JGI IMG/M metagenome (GOLD analysis project Ga0208823, IMG submission 184440) | Active sludge microbial communities of municipal wastewater-treating anaerobic digesters from USA - AD_UKC075_MetaG (SPAdes) (version 2) | ecosystem: Engineered > Bioreactor > Anaerobic >... | reverse complement strand
GAAGGCGAGGCTACTCAGGCGAATTCCTGAAGATATCCATGAGACGATGGAGGAACTCGGCAAGTCCTCTGGTCAACATGGCGCTTCCTCAGGCTTGGTTCAGTGAGATAGGACTGATTGACCTCACCAATTTTCTATGAAGCGAAGTGACTAAGGTTTGCCAGGAGCCGTGTACGGGGCCCGTACGCACGGTTCTGTGAGAGGAATGACGCCAGGCTGATCGCCTGGCGCCACCCTACTCGATTGAGTTACCTTCAGGTTAGTTATGACCTTGCTGCTCCTTTGGTGAAGGCGGTCCGAAAAGGAGTGGCAAAACTTCAGACAATTGGCTTCATCGGGGCTATGCGCTGACTCAACTTTCGTGTTCTGACAACAGAGGCCCATAGCGAGCCTGTCTTGAGAAGCCCGAGATCCACTTTGTCCTTGCGAATCAGGCCTTTTTTTGTTCGACTGAGGCCATCAAGTCGCACGAGTTACGGTCTCGATCGAGGAAATATTGGTGCGCTGCCACACCGAAGAACTCTTCGAGTCGGCCGGCGAGTTCGGCCATAGCCCGTTCAACAGCATCACGATTGCGGTCTGTGAACCCATCTATGGGAAAGAAGATGTTCCTTGACTCCTCTGTCACTTTTCCGCGGTCGTTCTGCCGCCATATCCATCGCCTTGTCCTTATTTCCCGTCCATCGGCATACACCAACTCTCCTGCCGGGACTTCTTCGGGCTCAGCTTCACCGAGCGGGGTGAAGAGTTCGCCTTGGCGCGAGAATCGCACCGCGAGATCGCCGGAGATGGAGTCGAGGTCGTGCGCCCCCATTGGCAACGCGAGCTCGAGCGACACGGCGTTTACAAGGTTCACAACGGAGTTTATGTTGGGAAGATCGCTCCCTTTGACTACCCGGGATGTGAGGGCCTCAACCGAGCAGGGGAACTTGTTCGGGTTATATCCCAACGCCCGAAATGCCTCTCGGTAGGGTACGATGTCAGGATGCTCCTTCACATTTGTCCCCGCAAACTTGGCCCTAGTTCGGCGCATAGCTTTACTGAGAAGAGCACTGATTTTCTGAGCATTGTCTGATTGGAGTTGGGTATTGTCGATGCCGTGCGCCACAACAACGCCAATGCACATAGTGGGCAATACCTCGAATACTTCAGGATCGATCAGAAATCTCATGTGCCGATTCCTCCTGTGTCTGCCAGATAGGCGGTCGTAAGCATTTCAGCGGCTATGCGTTGCAATTGCCCATGCGGGGCGTTCTACTTAATGATACAGCAAATACGAGTCAAACCGCCACATACGTTTGAAGGCTCCTTCGGATTGCCCAGGCCCAATGGAATCTGGGCCTTTTCTTTGCTCAGGATCGGAGGTTAGATCTATCTGCCCAGGCCGTCATCGCGCTCAATCGAGACCAATGTCAAGAGCCAAAGGTGCATGCGTATCCTTCCCATCTTGGGTCGTGCAGAGCTGCTGAGATGGCGTCGGCAGATGATGTTGCACGCACCAGAGGGTTCTCTATATCTCCTTCCTCAGCGCCAACAAGGACTACGGCGAACAACTGAGTCTTCTTATCTGCCTTCGTCATGTTACTACCCCCCCCCGTTCAAGTGGCATGCTCTGACATACAAACACGAAGGACGAAGGATTGCACCTTCCCGAAGAATTCGAACCGCAGCTACACTTATCAACGGCGCGAGATTAGGACGACGAACGGTCGAAAACGCAAATGCTGCAGGAGAGCCATATGATGGGATGACTGATTTCCCATGGGAGTGATTTGTATGGTGATCCATGTTGTGGCACCCGGAGAGACTCTCTGGGTGATTTCGCGCAGATATGGTGTGTCTATAGCTGCAATCGTCTCGGCAAATGCCATCGCCGATCCGAATGTACTAGTGGTGGGCGAGGCGCTTGCTATACCGCTGCCGCGCCCTGAGCCTGCGCCTCTTACGTATGTAGTGAGGCGTGGCGATACATTGGCTGCGATTGCCGGGCTCTTCTCAACTACTGTCCAGTCCATAGCTTTGGCCAATCAAATAACGGATGTCAACCTGGTCTATGTTGGACAGGAGCTTGTGGTGCCTGGATGGACATATCAAACATACACTGTGAGGTCCGGCGACACTCTATCACGCGTGGCTGCGGCCTTTTCCACCAGCGTTCAGTTGATTGTGGCAGTCAACCACATAGCTGACCCTAATGTCATCAATGTCGGCCAGGTTCTGATCATACCCGCCAGAGGGTTGCCTGCTCCGCCCAAGCCCCTCGTGGAGACCAACGGCTACATCTTCCTCCTTTCCGAAAGCACTTTGCGCCGCATCCTGACGCCCATCGCCCATGACCTCACGTACATTAGCGTTTTCAGCTTCTCCGTAGATGGGCGGGGTGGTCTTGATTATGCGCCCGGTAGGGCTAGGGCAGCGGTGGACGTGGCCCGTTCGATGGGCATTGTGCCCCTGATAGTCATCTCTAACTTCGACGGGACCAACTTCAACCCCGACCTTGCCAGAGACGCCATGTTGGAGCCTACAGGCGTGGCAACTATAGGGGCCATCGTGGATGTCGCTGTATCCGAAGGTTTTGGAGGCGTCAATATCGACCTTGAGAACATGTATCCTGAAGACAGGGAACTATACACAGCATTCATGGCTGCTCTCTCAGACGCTGCCCACTCCCGCAAACTCACGCTTTCCAATGCTATGGCGCCGAAATGGGCTGATTGGCCTACGCTGCCCTGGGTGGGCACATTTGACTACGCGGCGCTGGCGCCTTCACTCGATTTCACCATGCTCATGACTTATGAGTGGGGTTGGTCGGGGGGACCCCCTATGGCCATTGCTCCTGTTAATCTGGTGCGGCGCGTGTTGGACTACGCGATTGGCAAGATCCCCGCAAACAAAATACTGATGGGGATACCTTTATACGGCTATGATTGGACGCTGCCGGCGGCCGCCGGAAGGCTGGCAGATACGGTTACGCCAGCCGAGGCCACCGCAATCGCCGCGCGCCATGGCATAAACATCAACTTCGATGACATCGGCAAGGCTCCATGGTTCCGCTACATTGATCAATCAGGCGCGGAGCATGAAGTATGGTTCGAAGACGTTCGTTCGTCTGTTGCCGCGCATTCACTTGTAGGAGAATACGGTCTGCGGGGCACAAGCTATTGGAACCTGTTGTTTGACTTTCCTCAGAACTGGTTGGCACTCGAGGACCGCTACATTGTGAGGAAGTTGTGAGAGAGTTGTGGGCGGCCTATGCCGCCCATCGTACAGAGGAAATGTCTGATCCCGGAGCTTTGCATCACCGGTATCGCCGTAAGAGCTAGTCGACTACCAGGTCGCGGCCCGCGGCAAAGCCCATCGCGATCTCGTTGCCATCCGAGATCCCCAGTTTTCGCAGGATGTATAAGGCAACACTGCAGCTGGTTGACGAGTAACTCAAGCCGACTCATTGTCATGGGAGATGACGGACCGCTGCGCTGCTAATATCTCATCGATGGGCTTGCCGTTGATGGTTGCGAATTTCATTGTTGATTGTGTTCCGGTATTCCTCTCGGGCATCGAATGCATATATCCCTCATTGAACTAGTAGAGCCCCTTACGGGATATGTGAAGCGGAACCCCGAGCTTGACCATCTGTTCTATATAGGTGTTCTGCTGTCTTGTTACTTTAGCCCGGCCGGGCGACTCGCGGTCGTGGACAATTGGGAAATCAACAAGGAGTGGAATGCCGCGGCCTGCTGGTGTATGATGTATAAAACTTGCCAGGAGGTTCTTACGGTTATGACACAAATAAACTCAGTAGCAGCCAGAGTCTTCGGAGTTGTCCTCGCTATCGTGATAATTCCGGTCATAGCTGTATCGGGAGCTTCTACGACTTCAGAAGTCGCTCCCGGGACGTCTGCCGTGGCTCCATCCCGAGCCGAGGTGGAGGCCTTTTATTCCTATGATGCAGGCATCCCCCTTGATGTCAAAGAGATCCCGTTGGGATCTAGTCCCTGGTATCGGGAGTATGAGATCAGCTATGCTAACCTTGGAGACACCGTGTATTCCAGGTTCATGCTTCCATGGGAGGCGGGGGCGTCTTTCGAAACGATGAACCCGATGCCCTGCCTAGTCGGCCTCCATGGCATGTTCTCTGACTCAGCGTACCAGTTTTGGACCATTGCGGACTTCTGTGCCAAGCGAAAAGTTGCAGTAATGACCCCCAGCCTTCCATACCACCACAAGCGCACGAAGGGGATGCCTCTCATACCAGGACAGCAGCTGATCGTTGGTTCGCCTGATGCGATCAGAAACAATCTGCGTCGAGCGGTCATAGATGTCCGTCGCGCTGTAGATTGGCTTGCCACGCGTGACGATATCGACCAGGGCGCTATATCGATTGCAGGCGTCAGTCTGGGCGGAATTGTTGCCTCGTTGGCCTTCAAGGTTGAGCCAAGGTTCGCAAATGCCGTGCTGGTAGTGGCTGGCTCAGGGGTTAGAGGCATACTTGAGAACGGGGATACGAGTGTCCTCGATGTCTTCCGCGCAGCCACCTGGGCAAACATGGTAAACCCCGATGATTTCGTCGATGCGCTTCAGATCGTCGATCCCATCAATGTGCCGGATTTCCAGCCCCGCCCGGCGCTTCTAATGAACGGAATTTCCGATGCGATCATGGTCCCCGATAACGTGACGGCGCTTCGCCGTTCCATGGCTCGAGCTGAGCAGATATGGACCACGGGCGGGCACTATTTTCCGATGTACCCAGCGGAATACTTGCTCATGGACTATTTGTCTAGGCAGTATGCGGAATCTCCGTCATTTGCTCAAGGCATTCGTGTGGATGTAGGCTCTGGATTCTGTTTCACCGAAAGGGTGTGCGCACCGGAAGTGGGGGCCGACAACTTGTGGGTAGACATCGCAGTTGAGCTTGGCAGTCCCGAGTACGTGGCTGCTCACCGGGTTTCGGTACCGATGGTTAACAGGTCGGTTCCGGTCATAATCCTGAGCAGGGAGACTTATTTGGCTCTCGAGCCTTTCTTGATGGGACGGCATCTTCCTGCGTTCATCTATATCATCAACGGTGATTCTCCACTCCAGCTGTGCGCCGCCGTGGCATATGTACAGGCGTTGGGGCTTGGCGCCGACCCGCAGCTCTATTACGTCTCCCCTCTGGAGGATTCAGAAAACAACCCGGGCCAGGAAGGATATGCCGTCTGTGCTGCATCTCCCATGGATGTGGGGAGGGTCCGCAATATGTTAGAGTCGATCGCACGAGCTCCTGGTTCTAGGACCTCGGGGGGCTTTGAGAAGGCGAATGCCCGAATCCCCCTGACGCTCTTTGGCGAAGCAAAGCGTTTTCAAGGCCCGACTGCTCGTGAGGACATCGGGTTGTGGTTTGCCAAGACGCTCTCGGTGAGCAAACTCAAGGGCATCCCTTGGTTCCCGAATTATCCCCATGATGACCCATGTTGGTCGGCGGGGCCCGACAGATGACTAAAAACCGGGCGGGAAGGCAGACAGTGTGCCAGCTCTCTCGCCACTGCAGGTCTTGCTGTGCTCATGGCCAATAGCGCGGTTGATCGCGGAGGTCTTCATTAACTGTCTGCCGCAGCTGATGAAGACCTGACTAGATACTCATGGGGCTGTCTGCGGGGAGTATGCAATTGTGCGAATCAGCGAAGCGCGGAAGAGACCGCCACTGCGCGCTTAGCCATTTCCGCATGGAACGGAACTCGTCTCTCAAGATAGTTTGCACAGCTAATGCCACAGGCCCTGCGGGAGTCTTTGGGTTGTTCGAACGTCCGTGTTCCGATTCCCGCGGAAGATTCCCGGCAGAGGTGATTCTGGTTCGTTATAGGCGAGGGCTTTGGGTTCATGCACTAGTCGATGTGGGAAGAGCTGAAGCAGGCAATTGTATGAAGCCCTTGGAAGGACTCGTGGGTTATCGGTTATTCTCGATCCGTGGGGACTCGCATCACTCAAAGTTCTATCCTACACACATTCCACCCCAAGGTATCAGCGCGAACTTCACATACTCAGTCTCTATTACGCTGTTTTCGCCGAATAGCGTGATGACTATCTCTAAGAATCGAAAGGAGCTAGAAACAAGAGCCCATCGCATATTCCCGCGATCTTCACACTGCAAGCCTTCTTGCAGCATTGGCCGCACTTGAATTCTACGGGCCAAGGCCATCCGCCATTGAGCCGTCAAAGTCCCGATCGAATGGCGCCGCAGCGATTCCTTGGGTGTCTTGTTTGCATGATACTCGACTATCACCACGGTATACACTGACGGAAGGGCAGGTTACCCCGGAAGTCATGGCTGATGCGGGGCTCTTCCTGTATGGTGCAGGTTCATGTTTCGAGTGCGCCCGACCTGTCCCTTGGTTCTTCTTGTCGCTCCCTGCTGGCCATGTATCTCGTCACGTAATTTGGTTTGCATGATATGTCTGACGAAGAGAAGCCCATGCACGCCATGATTGCCTGGCAAGGGCTGGCGCTCTGCCCTCAAGGCTGTTCGATACAGCCCTGCGACTGCTGGCTACACTATTCCGGAAAACCCATATCCTCCCTTCATGTCGAGCCCGGCGATTCTCGTGTGTTCGTTTCGATGAGAGGGCCTTCGAACCTCCTGCCTAGGCGATGCTTTTCCTTGCTGTGTGCTTCGCTCAGAGGTACTAGCTGGTTTTCCGGCCCCTATTACCCACAAGGTTGAGAGGCGAGGTGCGATTGGTACCAGTCGACACCCTCCTTCGTTTATATACATTTTCAAGAATCATCCCGTGTGATAGATCGCTGATGTTATATAAGAGCCAAGCAAGACCGCGCATTTCCGATAGTGGGCGACCGACAAGAAACGAATGACCTTGCATATCTCGGTACCTCGAGTGAAGATGGAGAAATATCGCGTAAAAGACAGGCTGTGCGAATCGCCAGATACAAACCATGTTTCGGAATGCACGTATCGGAATGCCTCGTTTGCGAATCCATAGGATTCGACAAGCTGTCAATGGGATTTGCTATAGACTGCGATTGTCTCATCATGAAATGGCACAATTCAGCGTTTTCTAAAGAGAAGCTATGTTTCAGTGTAAGAAGGAGGTTAAGTATCTTGACTAGCAGATTAGCAGTAGGTTTGGGGATTTTTCTCACAATTATGATAGTATCAGCGGCTGTCTGCGGCGCGGTTCCACAGTCTGTGACTCACAATATCACAATATGTGTTCCAGCCGTGGACGTTGTTCGGCTGAGTTGCCCCGGCGTTCACGCTACTTTGCAGGCACGCAATGATAATACAGGATTTGTTCAGCATGTGCTGGAGGCGGGCGACCTCAGGTGGATAACAAACGATTCTCCAAGGGAGGTAACGGTGAATGCGCAATGCATTCCAAATGGTCTCACACTTGAGGTGCTCAAATCGCTCAGCCCTGCCAATAAGTGGCTGGAGCTTGGTGCGTCCCATGTGCTTCTGATAGATGATGCATCATGCCATCCAGGCACGAGCCTGCCCAGGGAATTCTCAATCTTCTATAGGATCCTGGCTACGTTGGAGGTCCGTCCTGATACCTACGAGATTGTTGTCATTTATACGTTGACAGTTTAGGCACACTTGACAATCCCACGGCAACGAGGGCGTGAGCCAGCCCGGTTACATACTGGCTAGAGGCTTAGGAGATTGAAGTGAGCGGGGTGGCCAACTGCGAACTTCAAATTGAGAATAGTCAAGAATGGGAGGTCTTTTGTCAAATGTCCAGACGGAAAGTAATGTGGTCGGTCCTTCTCTTGGTGCTTCTGGGGTTCTCGGCGATTTCGTTCGCGGCGGATAGCGCCTCGCACACCGTTACGATCGTGGTTCCGGAAATCGACAAGATCTGGGCGGACGCTGGCGGGACGCTACAGCTTGACTGGCTGCCAATTGAAGAGGTCGACGACAACATGGTTGCGTACCCCCATACGCTCCTTCAGGTTTGTCTGATGTACGTCACCAATGCCTCTAATAGGAAGATAACGGCTCAGGCAAGTATACCGTTTGCTGGCTTGAGCCTGAGCGTGAAGGGACCAGGAATGGGTTATTGCGAGGAGCTCGGCGCTGGTTCCGTAACTGTAGTAGATTCCTGCATACCTGGGTCAGTGCAGACAGTGACGCTCACCTATGATGGCAAGGCGGACATTACTGTCCCGGCAGGCGATCACGACGTCACCGTGACCTATACAATTACTGACTAACAGGCTAGATCACTTGGCTTTAAGATGTATGGGAGAGGCTGGGGGGTTCTTCCTCGGCCTTTCCCATCGGCAGCCCTGTGCGGGTACTGGCTGAAGAGGGAGGATGTCTCTGTGCACGGTTGAAGCGAAGGGAGCGATGTTGTCATGATATATCCAAATCGCAGATGTGTTGCAGGTGCCACTACTTTGGCTCTGGCTGTTCTGCTTTGTGTGATGATGCCACCTAGCGCCCATGCCTCGGTAAACGTGCTGAGTGGCCTCACTCAAATGCATGAGGTTGCTCTAGGCGGGGAGTATAGCGGGGTCATAGTACTGGAAAATCTGGGCGATGTGGTCGAGAGGGTGGAGCTTTATCAAACAGATTACCGGTTTACTGCAGAAGGCTACACATATTATGAAGAGCCTGGCACTGTTCGACGCTCCAATGCAGCTTGGATTCGCCTGGGACAGTCTGTTGTAGAGATTCCGCCCAAATGCAGAATTAGCATCCCCTACAGAATCCTGATACCCAACGACACCGGACTCGTCGGCACTTACTGGAGTATGGTGATGGCAGAGATGCTGGGCAGTGTAGACGAGGTCGACATTGACGAGCCTTACAAGAAGGACGAGAATGCGATTGTCCTAGGAGTGAAACAGAAGTTTAGATACGGCATCCAGATAGTAACCAATATCGGCGTTACGGGCAAGAAAAAAGTAGTCTTCAGCAACCCGGCACTCAGACGCATCGAATCTTCCGGCGCCCTTACATTGAGCGTAGACCTGGCCAACGCTGGCGAACGGTTGGTCAACCCGTCTGTATGGGTTGAGGTATACGACAAGACCGGAACGAAGATAGGACGGCTTGAGGGCAAGAATGCCAAGATATACCCTGACACGTCCGTTCGGGCAACGGTCGAGCTCGGCGCGCTCGAGCCCGGAAGCTACAGGGTGATTATAGTGGCCGACAACCATGACGAGTACGTGGCGGCTGTTCGGTACAGCCTGGAGGTGTCGGTACCTTGACTGGTGTGAGGAGAGCCAGCCTACTTCTGATGATTGCTGTTGCACTCTCCGCCGTCTGCGCTTTTGGGGCATTCGCTGAAGAGTCGGACGCGTTGTCGATTCATCCTGTCAACAGATTGATTCAGGCAGATCCGGGCAGTGTTGTTACCATTGTGGTGGCGATTGAAAACCACAGTGCGGAGGCGGTAGATGTTGACCTCAGTTCGGAACTGCCTCAATCGTGGTTTGCGTTCTTCGGAGATGAAACGGTCAGGCTGGCGCCGGGCGAAACCGAAATTCTGCCCATATCGGCAATGATTCCCAAGAATGTGTTGGCCGGAAGCTACGAAATCCTCGTCCATGCGAGGTACACATGTCCGCGCATGAACGATCGTCAATCCTCAGAAATCCGGTTCACTGTGTTGGTAAACGAAGTCAGGAGTATCAGAGTTACCCTTGTCAATGCGCCAGACTACGTTGTGGACACTGCTTACACAGCATCATTTCTCCTGAGCAACCAAGGCAATGTCGTGGAGGACTTGAAGCTCTCGACCTGCGATATTCAGGGGGCGTACATCAAACTCGACCCTGCCTGGGTCAGCTTGGAGCCGGGCGGGAGCACTCCGATAGATGTGCATGTAATCTTGACTGCCGCTCCTGGAAGGGTCCTCGATCATACAGTACTTGTCAAAGCGGGAAACCGGGATTTGCTGTCGAACTGGGCGTCGGCCAGCGCTCGGGTGAAGGTGCTTCCGCAGAAGCTGAGCGATTCCGATGCCTACCACCATTTCCCCCTCAAGATCCAGCTGAGCGCAGGTGTGCTTGGGACATCTAATCGGGCGCAGCTCAAAGTGGCCGGGGCAGGCCCGCTTGCTCACGGGGGCAATGACAGACTACGCTTTGATCTATCAGATACGGGAGGGGTTGTCGAATACAGTGCTCCTGGAATGCGTCTGATATTAGGTGACGGCAGGTTCGGCCTGTCCCCGCTGACCGAATGGCAGGCCAAGGCGCGAGGCATAGGCGTGCAAATCAGTCAGGAAAGGGCGGGACTCGAGCTCTATACTCACGATGGCGCTGGCTCTCCTAAGGTGGGGCTTAGGGCTGCCGCGACTTCTAGCAACGGGTCTTCGCTTTCCCTTCAGCTTTTGACACAAGTAGAGCCCGCGACGAACATTCTCACAGTAAAAGGTGTGCACAGGATACCTGGCGTCGAAATCGATTGTGAGTATGGAATGCTGGCTAATGGGTCGAGTTCTGGCGCACAAGCGCTGCGTGCAAGCGGCAGGTCAAAACTTGGCCCGGTTGAGGCAGTTGTGACCGTTCAGAATGCGGATCGTGGCTACACCGCAATAGACAATCCCGGGATTGACATGTCGTTGAAACTCAAAAGTCTCTCAAAGCTGCCCGTATCAGGCACCCTTCTGCTGCAAAAGCATGATGATGGGGAATTGCATAGCCGCAAATTGGAAGCTAATGCCGTATGGAAGTTGGATTCGACTGAACTAGGATTGAAATACTCCGATACGGCGAAATGGGACGACGGTTCGGATGATCTCGGCAGGTCTAGACAGGCCTCAGTCTCTCTCAACGTCTTCGATAGCAGCAATGCCTCTCTCAAGGAGGAGATTTCTGTGCAGAACTGCTCCGGCATGTTGGGAAACCCCGGAAGTTGGACCGTGGCATATGCTCTCAAGAAGCAGTTGATTGAAAGCAGGTGGAAGTGGACCTCCTGCCTGAGTGCGAGTATGCCGTTGAGCCAAGGCGCTTCGGTAAGTGTTGGCTTGGGTGCAGACGCTTCATATCAAGTTGTGCCCGGGCTGGAGATGAGGGGCGGTTTTCGCGCAGGCACTATAAGGCAGAGCGGCTTGACTGTATCTGCAGGAGCGACGTACAAGCCATCTGATTGGGCGGCCCTATCGATCGATGCATCCTGCAAGATAGTGGACGGCGGGGTGCGTGACTTGGGAGTGAAGGTTGGCCAGACAGCCTTCTTCGATATTCCCCTGGCCCGCCGCTCAGACGTGGGGGAGATATCGGGAAAGGTTGTGGGCGTGGACGGTAAGGGTATGCCGGGTATTATAGTGAACGCGGGAGGGTTTTCAACCGTAACGGATTCATCGGGTAATTTCAGATTCCCTGCGGTGGTCGAAGGCGAGCAGTATGTATCGGTTAGCGTGCGTGAACTGGGCCCCGAGTATCTAGTGATGCCCTCGTCCGCCGTCAGTGTGAAGGTGGAACGGAACACCGAATCCACAGTGCAATTAACTG
>Ga0208823_1003330_pt1 | contig 11474 bp, 3 predicted proteins | sample AD_UKC075_MetaG_FD_184440 | JGI IMG/M metagenome (GOLD analysis project Ga0208823, IMG submission 184440) | Active sludge microbial communities of municipal wastewater-treating anaerobic digesters from USA - AD_UKC075_MetaG (SPAdes) (version 2) | ecosystem: Engineered > Bioreactor > Anaerobic >... | reverse complement strand
GAGATCGGTGTACAGGGTGCCGTTATGAGCCTGCCATTCCCCCATCACCACCGGGTTCAGCGGCGGCAGGCCGGTGTCGAGATAGGACAGCATCGGCACCCCCGGTTCGGGTTGGCGGATGTCCGGAACCGACGATGCCAGTTCGAAAACCCGCTCGATCGGCACGTTGGCCAGGTGCAGGCCCGCGTCGAACACCGACTGTGCGGCCCGGGCGACCTCGGTGAAGGACTTCCCCTCGACGTCGATGGAGATCGGCACGATCCCGGTGAACCACCCGGTGGTGTTGAACTCGGCCGCGGTGCTGCGCGTGGTCGTCGGGGTGATGACGTGGTAGGTGCTGATGCCGGCGAGTTCGCGTTCGGCGAGCGCCGCGCAGGCGAACACCCCGCCGATGAAGCGGACGCCCGCCTGGGCACACACCGCTTCGAACCGGTCGCTGTCATGGGCGTCCATCAACCGCACGGTGATCAGATCACCGGTGCACGGGACGTCGGGATCGCCGAGTGGCAGTGGGAATTTCGGCAGCGTCCCGCCGTTGCGCCGGAGGAAGTCGACCCACTCGGCGACATCCGGCGACTCCAGCGACAGTACGGCCGCGGCACGCCGCTGCCGTACGCAGTAGTCGAGGTACCGGCCGGCCTCGGGCAACTTGATCGGTGCGCCCCCCTCGACCAGTGCGAGGTAGTTCGTGTGCAACTCGACGAACAGCGGCACCACGAACATCGCGTCGGCATGCACGTGGTCGATGCAGGCATAGAAGGTGAAGTGGTCGGCATGCTGGATCACGCCGAACCGGAAACAGTCCCAGTGCAGCGGACTGGGGGTCTCCAGGATGTGCTCGCGCCACTGCGACGCAGTCACCTCACCGCGCTTGGTCGCGACGAACGCGATGTCCGACGGGTTGGCGACGGTATGCCGGACCACGGTGTCGCCGCCCTGATCGTCGACGGCGAAGTCGAACCAGCTGTGGTAGGTGTCGTGCCGGCGGAGGTAGGCATTGATGACGAACGTCATCGCCCGGATATCGCAGCGGCCCGGAATATGCCACGACGGAATCAGCAGCCGGGCCATCTCCAGTTCATTGGCCGAATGCGCCCGGTAGGTGCGGATGTGCTGCTCCTGCTGGTAGCTGGGCGGCACGTCCGACACCGGCGCCTGCATGACTTTGGCCAGACAGGCCGGCGACGGACCCCAGGACGTCAGTGTTCCCGGCGCATCCACCCAGTCATGGATCGCCGTCAGCGCAACCACTGCAGTTCTGCTCCCTATTCGACCCGTCAGCGCGCTGACGTGATGACACCGGCCAACGTCTCGCACAGGCTGTCGGCCAGCGCACGGACGGTGGTGATGTCCATCGACCGGACCCGGATTCCGGTCTCGGTCTCGATCCGGGTGCGCAGTTCGAGGTTGCCCAGCGAGTCCAAACCATACTCGGTGATCGGACGGTCGGGATCGACGGAGCGCCGCAGGATCAGGCTGAGTTGGTCGGCGACCAGGCGTCGCACCCGGGTGGGCCACTCGTCCCGCGGCACCGAGTGCAGTTCCGCACGGAAGCTGCTGGTGTCGGCCGGCCGCTGGGCGCTGGAGGCGAACGCCTCGGCGAACGGGCTGCGCGCGGCGAGGTCGGTCAGCCACGGGGTACCGATGACCGGCGCATACCCGCTGTAGGCCCGGTCATGCCGCAGCAGCGACTCGAAGGCGTACGCCCCCTCCTCCGGTCGGATCATCGTGGTGGTGCCGGAGTCGGCGAGATGCCGGCCGGCACCGATCTGATCCCAGGCCGCCCACGCGACGGCATTGGCCGGCAGACCCTGTGCCCGACGCCACCGGGTGAACCCATCCAGCCAGCTGTTGGCCGCCGCGTAGGCACCCTGCCCGGGCGAGCCGAGCAACGCCGCCGCCGAGGAGAACGAGCAGAACCAGTCCAGCGGCTGCGTGACGGTGGCCTGATGCAGATGCCAGGCTCCGCGCACCTTCGGTGCCCAGTCCCGGTCGATCAGGGCGTCGGTGATGTTGGTCAGAATCGCATCCTCGACCACCGCGGCCGCGTGCAGCACGCCGCGGACCCGCAGTCCGGTACCGGTTGCGCTATCGACCAGGCGCTCGGCGGTCTCCGCGCACGCGATGTCGCCGGTGACCACCTCAACCTCGGTCCCGTGCGCCCGCATGGCCGCGATCGCCTTGCGGGCGTCGGCGCTGGGCGCCGACCGCGAGTTCAACACGATCCTGCCGGCCCCGCCCTCAGCCATCTGGTTGGCCAGGAACAATCCCAGACCGCCCAGACCACCGGTGACGATGTAGGCGCCATCGGGGCGGAACACCTGCGCCTGCTGCGGGGGCACCACGACGGTGCTGCGACCGGTCCGCGGAATCGAGAGGATCAGCTTGCCGGTGTGCTCGGCGGCGCTCATCACCCGGATCGCGGTGGCGGCCTCGGACAGCGGGTAGTGCGTGGTCTCCGGCTGGGGCAGCACCCCGTCCGCCGTCAACTGGTACACGGTGGACAGCAGTTCGCGAATCTTCGACGGATGCGTCGAGCACATCAAGGCGAGGTCGACACCGTAGAAGGACAGGTTGCGCCGGAACGGGAACAGGCCCATCCGGGTGTCTCCGTAGATGTCCTTCTTGCCGATCTCGATGAACCGGCCGCCGAAGGCCAGCAACTCCACACCGGCCCGCTGCGCGGCTCCGGTGAGGGAGTTCAGCACGATGTCGACACCGTAGCCGTCGGTCTCCTCCATGATCTGTTCGGCGAAGTCCACGCTGCGGGAGTCGTACACCCGGTCAATGCCCATGCGCCGCAACATCTCCCGCCGGTCACGGGTGCCGGCGGTGGCGTAGATCTCCGCCCGGGCGAGCCGGGCGATCGCGATGGCGGCCTGACCGACACCGCCGGTTGCGGAGTGGATCAGCACCTTGTCACCGGGCTTGATCCGGGCGAGGTCCTGCAGTCCGTACCAGGCCGTCGCCGCGGCGGTGGACACCGCCGCGGCCTCGTCGTCACGCAGACCCCTCGGCAACGTGACGGCGACATCGGCGTCGCAGGTCAGGAAGGTGCCCCAGCACCCGTTGGGTGACATCCCACCGACGTGGTCACCCACTTTGTGCGAACGCACGTTCGGCCCGACGGCGGTGACCACGCCGGCGAAGTCGATTCCCAACTGCGGCTTGCCGTCGAAGCTCGGATAGCGGCCCATCGCCACCAGGACGTCCGCGAAATTCAGGCTGGATGCGGTGACCGCAACCTCGATCTCGCCGGGTCCGGGGGCGACCCGCTCGAAAGCGGTCATCTCGAGGGTCTGAAGATCTCCCGGCGTGCGGATCTCCAGCCGCATTCCATCGCACACGTGGTCGGCGACCGTGGTGTGCCGTTCTTCGGGCCGCAGCGGGCTCGGGTGCAGGTGCGCGGTGTACCACCGGCCGTCGCGGAAGGCGGTTTCGTCCTCCTCCGAACCCAGCAGCAACTGGTGGGCCACGAGCGAACCCTCGGTGCTCTCGTCCACGTCGACCTGGGTCGGGCGCAGCGCAGGGTTTTCGGCCCCGATCACCCGCAGCAGACCGCGAAGTCCGGCCTGTTCCAGATTGGGCAGCTCACCGGGCAGCACGGTCTGGGCTCCCCGGGTGATGACGTACAGCCGCGGCGGATCGATGTCCGCCTCCGGCAGTTCCCGAATGATGCGTACCAGATGACGGACATGGTCCGCGCCGCGGTCGGCCAGTTCATCCGCCTCGCAGTCGTTGTGCGGCGGGGCCACCACCACCATGTTCTCGAAGCCGCCCTGCGCCAGATAGCTCATCAGCCGCTCGGCGTTGGCGTCGTGATCGGCGTGCTGCGGCCACGACATGGTCGTCACATCGGCGTCGTTGAGCTTGAGCGCGTCGGTGAGCTCCGAGGCCATCAGGTCGGTGAAGTCGGCGGTGTTCACCAGCAGCCAGCTGCCCGCGTTGAGGTGCGGGGCCAGCGCCGGCAACTGCTGCTTGCGCCACTCGACACCCAGCAGACGCTCGTTCAGGACGCGGTCGGCCTCGGCCGAACCGGCTGCCATCGCGGTTCCCATCGACAGGCCGTCCACGGCCAGCAGGACCGCACCGTCGTCGTCGAGCATCCGAAGATCGGCCACCACGCCGGATCCGTCCAGCGACACCACCCGGGTCAGGCAGAACCGCGCCTTGCCGGCCGGCGCGTAGCTACGCAGCCTGCGCACACCCAGGGGCAGCAGCAGACCGCCGGTGCCGCTGTTCTGCACGCCGGGGTGGGCGGCGACGGACTGGAAGCATGCGTCCAGCAGCGCCGGATGCACGCCGTAGTCGCCCTGCTGATTGCGGATCGCCGACGGCAAACCGATCTCGGCCAGCACCGTCTCCCCGAAGCCGGCTCCGGTGTCCTCCCCGGCATTGACCGCGGCCAGGGCGGTGAACGCCGGGCCGAACTGGACGCCACGGGTGTCGAACCAGGCCCGGACCTCACCGCCGTCGGCGCGTCTGGGGTGCGAGTCCAGCAGTTCGGCGATGTCGAAGGCTTCCGGTGCGGTGTCGGCGCCGTGCAGAGCGGCCAGCACGGCGCTGGCGCGGCGCTCACGTTCGCCGTCCTGATCGGTCTGCACGACGAACTCCAGGGTGCCGTCGGTGCGGGCGGCGGCCTCGGCGCTGACCGGGGTCTGCTCCTCGAGCAGCAGCATCCGCTCGAAGCGGATATCCCGGACCTCGACGGCCTCGCCCAGCGCGGTCCGGGCGGCGGCCAGTGCCATCTCGCAGAAACCGGCACCGGGCATCGCCGGAACGTTGTTGACCTGGTGATCCACCAGCCACGGCAGCGCCGCGGTGCCCACCTCGGCCTGCCACACATGCCGTTGGGGCTCCTCGAGCAGCCGCACGTGCGAACCGAGCAACGGGTGCGCGGCGACGACGTGGGAGCCGCGCGCCCCGGCCTTCGTGCGGTCGAGCATCAACGGGCGGTGGGTCCAGGTCGGCAGCGGGGCATCGACCAGACCACCGTGGGGCAGCACTGCCGCGAAGTCGATCGCGGCTCCCGCCGCGAACAGGTCGACCACCAGATCGAGCAGACCGTGTGGCAACTCCTGACCGCGGCGCATCCCGGCCAGCGCCGCCACCGGGATGTCGAGCGCCGAGGCGTTCTGCTCGATGGCGCGAACCAACAGCGGGTGCGGCGACATCTCGGCGAACACCCGGAAGCCGTCCTCCAGTGCGGCCTGGACGGCCGCGGAGAACCGAACCGTGTGGCGCAGGTTGTCGGTCCAGTAGTCGGAATCGCAGTAGGGCTGCTCCCGCGGGTCGAACAGGGTCGCCGAGTAGTACGGGACCTCGGGTGCCAGCGGTGTGATGTCGGCGAGCAGTTCGGCAAGCTCCTCGAGGACCGGCTCGACATGGGGCGAATGCGAGGCGACGTCGACGGCCACCTCGCGGGCCATCACCTCACGCTGCTCCCACATGTCGACCAGCGCGCGCACGGTGGCGGGCGCACCGCCGATGACGGTGGAGTTGGGTGAGGCCACCACGGCCACCACCGCGTCGTCGATGCCCTGCCGATCCAGTTCCTCACGCACCTGCTGCGCGGGCAGTTCGACGGCGGCCATGGCTCCCCCGCCGGCCAGCCCGAGGCACAGCAGCGACCGGTGGCAGATGACCTTGACGCCGTCCTCCAGCGACAGTGCGCCGGCAACGACGGCGGCCGCCGCCTCGCCCATCGAGTGGCCGATGACCGCGCCCGGACGCACCCCGTGCGCCGCCATCGCGGCCGCCATCCCCACCTGCACGGCGAAGATGGTCGGCTGAATCCGGTCGATGCCGGTCACCGTCTCGGGGGCCAGCATCGCCTCGGTGACGGAGAAGCCCGACAGCGCGGCGATCAGCGGTTCGATCTCGGCGACCTTGGCCGCGAAGGCCGGCTCGGTGGCCAGCAATCCGGCTCCCATCGCCGCCCACTGCGAGCCCTGGCCGGAGAACACCCAGACCGGACCGCGATCGTCATGCGCAACCGCGGGAAGGTGCGGCGCATCGCCCGCGGAGATGGCGTCGAGAGCCGCGACCAGCCCCTCCCGGGTGCCGGCGATCGCCGCGGTGCGAACCGGCCGGAATCCGCGTCGCCGGGACAGCGTGTAGGCCAGGTCGGGCAGCGCGAGGTGCTCCCCCGACCGCTGCACCCACTGGGACAGCCGCTGGGCGGTCCGGCGGAGTTCGTCGGCCGAGGTCGAGGAGACCGGGAACACCAGCAGGCCGCCCTCGTCGCGTTGCTCGCCACCGGGTTGCCCAGCCCCGGCCGGGCCGGCCTGATCTGCTGCGGCCGGGCCGGCTTGCTCGAGGATCGCATGGACGTTGGTGCCGGACATTCCGTAGGAGGACACCGCCGCGCGGCGCGGGCCGTCCACCGGCCACTCGATCGGCACGGTCGGGACGAACAGGCCGGTTTCGATGGCGGCGTTGCGCTCCGAGAGTTGCTCGAAGTGCAGGTTCTGCGGAATCACACCGTGCTGGACGGCGAGGACGGCCTTCATCAGCCCGAGCACACCGGCCGCCGACTCGGCGTGGCCGAAGTTGCTCTTCACCGAGGTCAGCGCACAGGGCCCGGCGGTGCCGTAGACCGCGGACACGCTGCTGTACTCGATTCCGTCACCGACCGGGGTCCCGGTGCCGTGTGCCTCGATCATGCCGACGGTGGCGGGGTCGATGCCGGCACCGGCCAGGGCCGAACGGAACACCGCAACCTGGGCGTCCTTCGACGGGGTCAGGATGTTCCGGGTCCGCCCGTCCTGGTTGGACGCCGTCCCGCGGATCACCGCCAGGACCCGGTCACCGTCGCGTTCGGCATCCTCGAGGCGCTTGAGCACCACGATGCCGCAGCCCTCGGCGCGGACGAATCCGTCGGCCGCGATGTCGAAGGAGTGGCACCGACCGGTCGGCGACAGCATGCCCTGCCCCGAGGCCGAGGAGTAATTGTTGGGGTCGAGCATCAGCATCACGCCGCCGGCCAGAGCCATGTCGCTCTCACCCTGGTGAAGGCTGCGGCACGCCTGATGCACCGCGACCAGGCTGGAGGAGCAGGCGGTGTCCATGGTCATCGACGGCCCCTGGAGACCCATCGAGTGCGAGATCCGGCCGGAGGCCATGCTGAACGGAGTCCCGGTGAAGGCGTAGGCCTGGTCGTAGAGACCCGCGTCGTTGGTGACCATCACGTAGTCGTCGTGCGACATGCCGATGAACACGCCGGTGGCCGTGCCGGACATCGCGGCGGGCCGCATGCCCGCGTGTTCGACCGCCTCCCAGCTGGTCTCCATCAGCATCCGGTGTTGCGGGTCCATCGCCGTGGCCTCGCGCTCGCTGATCCCGAAGAACTCGGGGTCGAACCCGGTCACATCGTCGATGAACGCGCCCCACTTCGAGATCGACCGGCCGGGGATGCCCTTCTCCGGGTCGTAGTACTCCTCGGCGTCCCAGCGGTCCCGGGGGATCTCGGTCACCATGTCCCGGCCCTCGAGCAACGCCTCCCACAGTGCGTGGGGTGAGTCGATACCGCCGGGCAACCGGCAGGCCATTCCGACCACGGCAATAGGAGTCAGGGGTCCGCGCACGGTATTCACACCTCGTTCTTCGTCCACTGTGGGGCACTGCGTTTCTCGCCACCGGACATGCCGCGAGTCTGCGGATGCATAGGCGCGCCGTTGCGTCACATCGACACGTCACCATCGACCCGAAGTTGCCAGTTCTCGGCTCATCGTAGCCGCCGAGTACCGGAAATGCGAGATTTCTTTCTCCATGTCGGAGAGCCTGAAAATGATTTGTCAGAACTGCATCCCGAACCTCCCGCAGGGCAGCCCGCTGAGCATTAGCTGAGAGCCGCAACAGCCGCGCCGGACTCGGCGGCCAGATCGACCTCACCGATCGACTCCGCCAGCCCATCCTGGCATCAATAAGCCGCTCTAGCAGGCATTTCCTCAGAGCAGCGGGCTGTGCCGGCCGGCCCGTGCCAGCCCTGGCCGCACCCTTCGGCGCCCCACAGAGATGTTGCGACGGGCCGCCGGAGAATGAAATCAGCAGTTTTCGCGGAAAATATTCCACAGCAAATTGCTGTACGGCAGCCTCTCGACCCCTAGATATTCGGCACGGCAAATTTCACTCCACCTCGGGTTCGATAGCAGTGCCGAAGGCTCTATCCAGGAGGCCAAGGACGTGACCCCAGGCTCGATACTGAGAGAACCCGCAACCAGCCCGTGGGCCTATATTCGACTTTGACCTGTGTAAACATTGGTTTCCTCAGCTTTCAGGCAAGCTACCTGAGAGCGGCCTGAGAGGCGTTCTCCGAGGCTGACACGATTCTCGCCGAGATGGCGGACATACCTCCGGAAGAGGACTTCCGGCTGTCACCGCAGATTTCCACAGCGATATTTGGCAAAAGCTCCCCGGCATCAAATTCAGTTATTCGCGGAATATCCATTGATTTCGCTCCCGAGCGCCTGGAAAAGGCAATTGCCGACCCCGTCGGATGAGTCCAAAATGGCATATCACGCGCGTATCACCGGCCATCCTGTGGGTTAGCTGAGGCACCGCTGTCGGTGCGTTCCACACGGCGCCGGTCGGTCGGGAGTGCAGGGGGATGCACGTCGCGAGGTGACGCCTACGCAGGGAAGCTCCGGCGCCGGCGTCCGGGATCTAGCCGGTCGCGGCGTTCGCCGAGAGACCGCGGTAGCCGGTGCCGAACTCGGTGATGGGTCCGAAGCCACGCCTCCGGGCTTCGGCCGCGCACGCCCGCACCACGGCGGCGATTCCGACGAACCCTGTCTGATCGGAGGCCACCAACGGTGTCAGGAGTCGGTTGTGAACCATCGAGAAGGCCAGTCCGGAATCGGGGATGGCCCACCCGAAGGATCCACCGAGTCCGACGTGGCCGAATCCGGGAAGCAGACCCGGGACGGGCAGTCCGTGGTAGCCGAGGTGGAATGCGAGGGGCACGACCAGGTTGCGGTCGGGCCGCAGATCGCGGCGGCCTTCCAGCAGAGCGACCCGCTCCGCCGATAGATATTGCCGGCCGTCGATCTCACCGCGGTTGGCGATCGCGCCGTACATCCTGGCCAGTGCCCGCGCGGTGATCACCCCGTTCGCCGACGGCAGTTCGGTGTCCAGAAGCGGGATGTCGCGCTGGACGACGGTCCTCATCCCGGGGAAGTACATCGAACCGAAGGCAGCGGAAACCTCCAGGGCAGCGACCGCGGGAGCCACGGCGTTGAACACCGGGTTCGGAATGTTCAGTTGCGGTCCGATGATCCGGGCCACGTTGGTGGCCGCCCCGATCGGTGGACGGCCGAGATGCACCCCGTCGGTGCCCAGCGGTTCGGCGACTTCGGAGCGGAACAGTTCTCGCATGCCCCTGCCGGTCACCGCCCTGGCCAGGCCGGACAGCAGCCACCCGTAAGTCAGGGCGTGATAGGCGGATTTTCCGAAATGCCGGCCCACCGGAGCCTCGGCGATCCGTTGCTCCATGTGTCGGTGGTCGAGAAGTTCGCGTCGACGGATTCCGCGGAGGTGTGACAACCCCGCCCGGTGACGCATGACGTCACGGACGGTGATCGACTCCTTCCCGTTGGCCCCGAACTCCGGCCAGTACTGCGCAACGGGGACGTCGTAGTCGATCAGTCCGCGGTCGGCCAGCCGGTGGATGACGGTGGAGGCGACGCCCTTGGTCGCGGAGAACACCATCGGCGCGGTGTCGGCTCCCCAATGCCGGCGGCCGCGGCGGTCGGACCATCCGGTCCAGACGTCGACCACCGGCACGCCGTCGAGGTAGACCGACAACGCACCGCCCCCGAGCCGGGGATGCGGGAACGATGCGGCGAAGGCCCGTACCGCCCACGCGAAACTCGGGTCTGCCGCACCCTGCACGCCGTGCGGCAACCCGCCCGCGGCACTCCCGGCTGACGGCATCGTCACACTCGCGAATGTATAAGCCCGAAACGCCTACCAGGCGAATCGTTGTCGATCTGTTAGCTTCGCCGGTCTGCGGCGTCGAGAATTCGTTGGGCGGCCAGCGCCGGGGTGATCTCCCCGTCTCGGACCTGTCGTTCCACATCGGTGCGCAGCTGCTGAACCGCCGGATGGTTGAGCACACGGTCGAGGATCGAGTCGCGGACCATCGACCAGGTCCAGTCGACGAGTTGCGCGCGGCGGCGAGCGTCGAACTCCCCCGCCGCGGTCAGCACGTCGCGGTGCTTGAGCACGGTGTCCCACAGCTCCGTGAGGCCGGTGCCCTCCAGCGCGCTCATGGTGAGAACCGGAGGGCGCCAGAGAGTTTCACGCGGATAGATGAGACGAAGCGCGGAGGTCAACTCGCGAGCCGCCGCCCGGGCCTCCACCGCGTGGTCACCGTCGGCCTTGTTGACGACCACGATGTCGGCGAGTTCCAGCACCCCTTTCTTGATGCCCTGCAACTGGTCGCCGGTGCGCGCCAGGGTGAGGAACACGAAGGTGTCGACCATATTGGCCACCGTCACTTCGGACTGTCCGACTCCGACGGTCTCCACCAGGATCACGTCGAACCCGGCGGCCTCGAGAAGCACGATCGCCTCACGGGTCGCCTTGGCCACGCCGCCGAGCGTTCCCGAGGTGGGCGAGGGCCGGATGTAGGCCGCCGGGTGGACAGCCAGTCGGGCCATCCTGGTCTTGTCGCCGAGGATGGATCCGCCGGTTCGGGTGGACGACGGGTCGACGGCGAGCACCGCCACCCGATGTCCCAGCCCGATCAGGTACATGCCCAGGGCTTCGATGGTGGTGGATTTGCCGACCCCGGGAACCCCGGTGATGCCGACGCGGACGGACGGCTCCGGGCTCGGCTGGGGGCACCGCCCGCTTGCGGGGGACAGTTCCATCAGCAACCGCTGCGCCTGCTCGCGGTGATCGGCGCGGGTCGATTCCAGCAGGGTGATCGCCCGTGCCAGGTCGGCACGGCTCCCCGCGCGGATCGCCGCGGCCAGGGCCGTGACGTCGATGCCGGCCGTGTTCACCACCTCACCCGGTCAGCTGGTAGCCGAGGCGGTCGGCCAGCTTGTGCAACAGGCTGGTGGCGGCCTCCGCGATCACCGTTCCGGGCGGATAGATCGCCGTGGCACCGGCGGCGTACAGCTCGTCGAAGTCCGCCGGCGGAATGACCCCGCCCACGACGATCATGATGTCGGGACGGCCGACGTCGGCGAGGGCGTCGCGCAGCGCGGGCACCAGGGTGAGGTGCCCAGCGGCCAGCGAGGACACCCCGACCACGTGGACATCGTTGTCGGCGGCCTGCCTGGCCACCTCCTCCGGGGTGGAGAAGAGCGAGCCGACGTCGACGTCGAAACCGATGTCGGCGAATGCGGTGGCGATCACCTTCTGGCCGCGGTCGTGACCGTCCTGACCCATCTTCGCGACCAGGATGCGCGGGCGCCGCCCGTCGGCGGCGGCGAACTGCTCCACCAGTCGGCTGGCCTCGCTGA
>Ga0208823_1003328_pt1 | contig 11477 bp, 9 predicted proteins | sample AD_UKC075_MetaG_FD_184440 | JGI IMG/M metagenome (GOLD analysis project Ga0208823, IMG submission 184440) | Active sludge microbial communities of municipal wastewater-treating anaerobic digesters from USA - AD_UKC075_MetaG (SPAdes) (version 2) | ecosystem: Engineered > Bioreactor > Anaerobic >... | reverse complement strand
GTTTCGCCGAGTGCTCTACTCAATGCTAAAAAGAGACCAGAAAGCATACCACCTGAGGCGTACTTAAATGAAACGTCTCTCCAAACCTCCCAAGCATTTGCACCCAACGCTATTGCTGCCTCTTTCTGGGCATTGGGAACCAGGCGTAGTGCTTCTTCGGTTGTGGTAATGATTACAGGCAGATTCATCACAGAAAGTGTAAGCGCTGAAGATAAAAGAGAAAGTCTTAAGTTCATAAGACGGACGAAGAAAGCTAGGCCGAACAAACCAAATACAATGGCAGGTACGCCGCTTAATGTCCTTATTGAACTTCTAAGCAAGCGAGTCAAAGTGTTATCAGGTGCAAATTCGGCGAAATAGACACCAGCAAGCACACCTAAGGGAGTTGATATAACTAAAACCCAAAGGGCCAAGTAAAGAGAACCGAAGAGTGGTGCAAATACACCGCCAGCTGTCATACCATTAGTGGGGTTGGTAAACAGAAACTCTAAAGACAGCTTTCCTTCTGAGAGTATGTAAAGGTGAACAGCGACCCAAATAACAAAAATGACTGCAGAAAAATATGCAACTCCGCTAACTACAACCCAGGCTGAATCTGATGTCTTCCTCATTGGATCTTCACCCTAACTTTAGACGTTATGAGGCCAGAAAGATAGTTTACCAGAAGTGCAATCAAGAGAAGTATCAAACCAATTAAAAACAAAACATTGTAGTGTGTTGAGCCAGCTACGGTTTCAGGCATTTCTATGGCTAGGACACCTGTCATTGTCTCGCCAGGCTGTAGGGGGCTTTTAGGTATCATTGCGACGTTCCCAACAGCCATAATCACTGCCATTGTTTCACCAATGGCTCTGCCAAAACTAAGTAAGACGCTGGAAATAAAAGCGGGTTTAACAAATTGAAACAAAACTCCTATGGCAGCCTGCCATTTAGAAGCTCCAAGCGCCAACGCTCCTTCTTTGTAAATCTCAGGGATGTTTTGGAAAGCATCGCTTAATACGCTTACCATGGTAGGTAAGACCATAATGGCCAATGTTATTCCACCGTTGAGCATGGTTAAACCGCTACTAAGGTGGAATACCTTAGCGATTAGTGGGGCAATAGCAGTCAGTGCGAGAAATCCCATAATTACAGACGGGATTCCAGCCAATAGGCTAAAGAAGACATCTGTAGCAGAGCGTAGTGCTTTTGACATGAACTGACTGGAAAAAACAGCTGCCAAGAATGAGAGTGGCACAGATATTACCAAGGCAATTACGGTGGTCCAAAGGGACCCGGCTATGAAGGGAAGAATGCCCCAGCTGCTTCCTGAATAGCCTCTGGGATTCCATGTAGTACTAAAAAAAGCGCTTAAAGGAACTTGGCTTAACGCCTTAAGTGCTGGCATGCACATAAAGAAGATTATGAGAGCCACAGTAAAACTTGCCAGCACCGCAGCTGCGGTGCTGGCAAATCTGAATACTTTTTCAGCACGACTATTTGTTGAGTAATGCCTCACTGATAGCTCTCTCCTCAGGTCCAATGGGGTAGAATCCGTTTTCTTCCACAATGGCTTGACCTTCCTCGCTAATTTCAAAGGCTAGGAAATCTTTCACAGCCTGTGTTAGGGGCATTTTAACATACTGGTACAATGGTCTGGCCAACGGATATAGTTTTTGGTCAATAGCTTGAAGATCAGTGGAGCTGTAGTAGTTGTTGCCATCAGTGGAAACCAAAACTTGTTTTACTTGGTTCTGAGCTTGTTTGAAGTATCCCACACCTACGTATCCTATGGCCGTTTCATCCTGAGCTACGGCATTTATAATATCGCTGTTACCGTTCATAGATCTCATGCTAGAGGCATAATCTCCTTTGACAGCTACATCCCTGAAAAATGTGAATGTACCACTGTTGCTCTGGCGTCCATACAATGTTATCGGCATGTCTTTTCCACCGACTTCTTTCCAGTTCGTTATTTCTCCACGATATATTTTCCCAATTTGATCCAAAGTGAGTTTCTCAACAGGGTTATTCGGGTGGACAATAACAGTTATGCCATCTCTTGCGTCAATGAATGTTCCTATTTCAATGTTATTTGCTTTTGCCTGATCTAGTTCTTCCTGAGAAATCTCTCTAGAGGAATTTGCAATGTCTATTTCACCGTTGATTAAAGCAGCTATACCTGAGCCGCTTCCACCTCCGGAAACAGAAATGGTTATGTCTGGATGTTGATTACGAAATTCTTCTGCGAGCGCTTGCACCATGTTTACCTCTGTGTCTGAGCCCTTTATCACGATGCTTTTACTTTCTGTATTCCCAGCATTCTCAGGTTGTGTAGTACATCCTGCTAAAAGCAGCGCTGCTACAAGTATAAACCCTACAACGCTAACGTACCTTCTTCTCATGTATTTCCCTCCTTTATTTGTGTAACTAACTACATTCTAGGAACTATTGGTAAAGAAATGGTAAAGATGGCGCCGTGGGGTACGTTCGGCTTGTAATCAAGGGTTAAGTTGTTTAATTCGCATGCTTTCTTAGCTATAAACAAACCCAGCCCAACACTCTTAGTGGTGTTAAAAGGTGTGAAAAGCCTATCCAGTACCTGTGGTGGTAATCCGGGCCCATGGTCTTCTACGCTTATTTGGTGCTCATCGATGAAGACCACGGGATCTTCTCCGTAGGCAACTGCGTTGTCAAGGAGATTTTTAATAGCCATGAGAAGCAGTTTCTTGTTTACTCTCCACGTTCCTTCACGCTGCATAATTACTGGGACATCAAATATTCCCTTTATGTACTTTGCTACTTCATCAAGGTGAACATCTTCTGGCTCTAACTGACTCAGACTTGCGAAATCTGTAAGCTGCTGAGAAAGCCTATCCAACCTATCAATACTTTCTTCAACCTTTGACATGTATGGCTCATTAAGATAGTCCAGCGATAATGAAAGATTGTTCAGCGCATTTCTGATTTCATGCACCACATGGTATATGAGTATGTTTACTTGCTCCGTTTGCTCAACTTTAGACGTTGTTTCACGTACCACGATTAGGGTGTTTTCTTCTGTGAAGCGATCTACTTGAAAGTTGCGTTCTCTGGTGGGGCTCATGATAGCAAATGAATCACGCGTTAGAAGAGCTTCTCTAATGTCAGTGCGCCTAACGTTCACAGAAATTGGAGCATCAGGCACAAAAGAAAAAAACGGAAGTTCTGATATTTGCTTAGTGGCCAATACCACATTGTCGCTGTCAATAACAAAAGCTGCCATACCTAAGCGTTCGAGTATTTGTATGTCACGGCTGGTAAACATATCCTAATGCCCTTATGGCCCTGATTTTCTCTTTTAGCCAGGGTGCTTTCTTCTTAAGGTTGTGTATGTGCACGTCAACAGCCTTGGGGGTTTCAGCCTTCTCACTTATGCCTTCGAGCAGTTCCTCGCGACTAAAAACTTGGCCGGGGTTTTCAAGAAGGAGCTGCAGCAAACGCGCTTCGGTTGCTGTTAGCTCAACACGTTGTCCCTCTGTAGTGATAAGAAAGTGGTTTTCCACCTTAGCCTCTGGAGCATCTTTGGCTTCTTCCATTAATAGTCGGTTTATACGTGCGATTAGCTCTTTCATTCTAATGGGCTTAAATACGTAATCAGCAGCTCCAAGCTCCAACGCTTTTACCACATCTTCTTCTGCGCTGCGAGCAGAAACTACAATGACAGGTGTTCTGTCTTTTCGGTGTCTCAAAACTTCTAGAACTCTGAATCCGTCTAGATTCGGAAGCATGAGATCAAGAAGAATCAAATGTCCCGATGGTTTCAAATCCAAAAAAGAGGCCCCATCTTCATAGTGTTCGACTTGGAAGCCGAATTCTTCTAAACGGTTGGCAAGCAGTTCAGCAAAAGAAACATCGTCTTCTACAAGGATAATTTTAAGCTTCCCGCCCATAACTCTATTATAATAAACGTTGGTATGGCAAATCAGTTTGTACACTTGCATGTTCACAGTGCTTATTCTCTTCTGGATGGTGTTACTCTGCCCAAAAAGTTAGTGCAGAGGGCTAAAGATCTTGGCATGCCAGCGATAGCCATAACTGACCATGGAGTTACTTATGGGTTGGTAGAGTTCGTCAGTGAAGCTCAAAGGTTGGGAATAAAGCCGATCGTTGGGGTTGAAGGTTATCAAGCGCAACGGGATAGAAAGAAACGAGAAGGCAATAAGGATAAAGAACCATTTCACCTCGTTTTACTTGTTAAAAACGCCCTTGGCTTTAGAAACTTGAACATATTGCTTACGAAAGCCTATTTAGAAGGCTTTTACTACAGACCCAGATTTGATTGGGAGCTTTTAGAGCAATACCATGAAGGTCTCATTGCTTCCTCTGCTTGTTTAGCTGGAGCAATACCCCGTGCTCTACTTGAGGGTGACGAGAAAAAAGCTCTGGAGCTAGCGGGACGCTACCAAGACATTTTCGGCAAAGGCAACTTTTATTTGGAAATAATGGACCACAATTTGGCAGATCAGCAGCGAGTTAACAAAGCCATTGTGGAGCTTTCAAAGCGAACCGGTATTCCGCTCCTGGTTACAAATGATGTGCACTATGGTAGACCTGAAGAGTACTCCATACAAGATGTGCTCATGGCAATTGCTACTGGGGCCACTTTAAACGATCCTAACAGATTCAAGTATGAGACTGACCAAATGTACTTAAAGTCGGCCGACGAGATGTGGGAACGTTTTTCTGAAATTCCTGAAGCACTGCTTAATTCGCTTGCCATTGCTGAGATGGTGGATTTCATGTTGCCACTAGGCGAGCAACATTTACCAAAATTCTCCGTGCCTGAGGGTTATACGGAGAATTCCTATTTAAGAAAGCTTACTCAAGATGGACTGCTCAAGAGGTACGGCGATAACCCCGGTAAAGAAGTTTTGGATCGGATGGAATATGAGCTTTCAGTTATTGAAAAAATGGGATTTGCTGGCTATTTCCTCATCGTGCAGGATTACATAAACTGGGCAAAATCCCAAGGTATTCCAGTGGGGCCTGGACGAGGCAGTGCTGCAGGTTCCTTAGTAGCTTACCTGACCGGTATAACTGATGTGGATCCCCTGCAGTATGGTCTTCTTTTTGAAAGATTCTTGAACCCAGAGCGCATCTCCATGCCTGATATTGACGTAGACTTCTGCGCTCGCAGGCGCGATGAAGTCCTTAGGTATGTTAGGAATAAATACGGTGAGGAGAACGTGGCACAGATAGCGACGTTTGGTACCTTGGCTGCCCGTGCCGCCATAAGAGATGTGGGTAGAGTTCTTGGTGTTCCTCTAGCATTGGTGGACCGGCTTTCAAAAAGTATTCCTCAAAACATGGAATTGGCGCAGGCAGAGAAACTAGACGATGTTAAAAATCTCATAAGTCAAAACCCAGACCTAGCAAGAGTTTTAGAGATTGCAAAACAGGTAGAAGGTCTTCCAAGACATGCTTCCACTCATGCTGCTGGTGTGGTGATCGCTGACAAGCCCCTTTACGAATATGTGGCTTTGCAGGCTTCCTCAGATGAAGCTGGCATCAATGTGACCACTCAACTAGCAAAAGACGATGTGGAGAAACTGGGCTTGCTCAAGATGGATTTCCTTGGTCTTAGGAACATGACTGTGATTAGCGACGCACTTAGGTGGATAAAGGAGCGCTATGGCATAGATGTAGACCTTAATAAACTTCCCAAAGATGATTCGAAAGTTTATGAGATGCTTTCAGCTGGAGAAACAGTGGGAGTGTTTCAGCTGGAAAGTTCTGGATTCCGTTCCTTCCTAAAAGATCTTAAACCCACGAGATTTGAAGAGATCATAGCTGCTGAGGCTTTATACAGGCCAGGTACATTGGGCAGCGGTGGGGTTAAGTCTTATGTGGATAGGAAACACGGCAGGGAACCCGTGGACTACTTTCATGACGACCTGAAGCCCATTTTGGAGGAGACATACGGTATTATCGTCTATCAGGAACAAATAATGCAAATTGCTTCAGTCATAGCAGGTTATTCTTTAGGCGAAGCTGACGTCCTGCGTAGAGCTATTAGTAAGAAAAAAGAAGAAGAAATACTTAAGTTACGAGAAGATTTCGTAAGCCGCGGTGTGCAACGAGGATATGCCAGAGAAACTGTTGAAAAGATTTACGAGACCATAGTACATTTTGCTGAATACGGATTCAATAAATCCCATTCAGCAGCCTATGCCCATGTGACTTACTACACAGCTTGGTTAAAGGCTTACTATCCTACAGAGTACTTTGCAGCCCTTCTGGCAAGTTTTGTGGACAACACCGAAAAACTCAAAGTCTACATATCTGAAGCACGGAGGTTAGGCATAAAAATACTACCTCCTGATGTGAACAAATCGGAACATTACTTCATTCCTGAAGGTGAAAACGAAATACGTTTTGGTTTGCTTGGTATTAAAAACGTGGGTTTAGCAGCGGTGGAAGAAATTCTGAAGACCAGAGCAACAGGAGGACCATTTAGCTCTTTTCAAGATTTTTTGCTCCGTGTGAATGATCGTGTGGTAAATAAGAAGGTAACCGAAAGCCTTATTAGGGCTGGGGCTTTTGATAGTTTGGGCGATCGGAAAAGTTTACTGCGTCAGCTTTCTACCGGGATAACTACTCAAACTCTTTTCCAAATTGAGGACACTTCGAACGACGACTTATCCTTAGATCCCATGGAAGACGAGCGTGAATATTTGGGGCTTTATATCACTACGCATCCTTTAGAGCGGTACATGGCTATTCTGAGTAATCAAAACTTGACTGCTCTGGATTCAGTGGGAGAAATAGATGGCTTGGTACAAGTTGGAGGCTTCGTTTCCAGCACCAGGGTGAGAAAGAGTAGAAACAACAATCAATACATGACATTCACCTTGGAGGACTTAACGTCGCAAGTAGAAGTAACAGTGTTGCCACAAAAATTCGATGCTTTTAAGCCAATCATTTCAAAACCTGGCATTATTACGTTAAGTGCCCGCGTAGAATCTGAAGACGAGAAGAGTCGCCTCATCGCTGAGTCACTGATCTCGTTTTCTCCGCTTAGTGAACTAGATGATAAACTCAAAGAGCTCGATGGTAAAGGTGTTTTGCGCATTGTCCTGAGGTCGGAACAAGTGTCGGTGGAAAAACTTAAGAAACTAAAGGTTCTTTTGAAGCAGCATAAAGGACCGACCCCCGTTGAATTTACAGTCCATTTGGATGGATCCATTTACCGTGTTTTGTTACCAAACAGCTATTGGGTTTCTTTTACTGCGGAACTTCAGGAAGCACTTTTTAGCCTTTTCAACCCCATGAATGTATCGTTCCGGAGCTTTGGTGGATGAGTCAGGAGGAACACCTTAAACAGTTTGCTTCAAAGCTTTGGTTAACAGATTATTTACATGGTTACCGGACTCCAGAGGATTTGTGGACTTTCGGTATCGAAGACAGTTTAGCTGTGTTAAATCACGTGGAGCTTCGTGGTAGGGTTCTGGACATTGGACCGGGAGGTGGTTTACCCGGAATCGTATTGGCAATCGTATTAAGAGATGTGCAATTCACTTTGGTGGACAGCTCGCAAAAATCTTGTAAATTCTTGACGGAAATCACATCTGCTCTCGGATTAACAAATGTACAGGTCTTGCATGAGCGCATAGAAGATTTCGGAAAAGTTCATCGTGAGGAGTACGACTTTGCCATTAGCAGGGCTGTGGCAGAGATCAGAATTTTGGCAGAATACGTGGCTGCACCTTTGAAGGTTGGCGGCATAGCAGTGCTCTGGAAGGGTCCGTCTTGGGTTGAGGAGCTACGCACTGCACAGAATGCCTTGGCTAAGTTGAGATTGGCCTTCAAAGAAAATCATGATTATTTTTTGGATGACCGTTTTAGAACTCTTGTAGTGCTTAGTAAAGAAGCTCCGACTCCACTTGGTTTTCCACGTAAAGTAGGGATCCCGGAAAAAAGGCCTTTGTAGGAGGTGTTTGTTTAATGTTTTATTTGTCTCTTTTGAAAGCTGCAGCGCTAGGTGTAGTTGAAGGTGTGACTGAGTTTTTACCTGTATCATCAACAGGTCATCTCATCATTGTCAATCAATGGATTCGTTTTCCCGAACCATTCAATGCGTCTTTCGATGTTATCGTACAGATGGGAGCTATTTTGGCAGTGGTAATGCTTTTTTGGAATGAGTACAATGTTTTTAATTCAGAGGAAAAACAACATGTGCTTATAAACTACAGAAACATCATTGTAGCCATAATCCCTGCCATCATTGTTGGGGCTACCTTTGGTGATGTTATTCAGACGTATCTTTTTTCCGTCTTGACTGTGTCAATTGCACTTATCTTGGGTGCTCTTTTCCTTTGGTATGCAGAGAGGAACAGTTCAGGAACAGTGCATAAAGTGGGGAGTATAAATGCTCTTACGGCGCTAAAAATCGGTTTATTCCAGCTGCTTTCCTATTTTCCCGGTTTTAGCAGGTCGGCAGCGAGTATCGGTGGTGGCATGCTTTCTGGTCTTACAAGGGAAGCAGCTGCTCAGTTTTCTTTCTTGCTCGGTGCACCAACTTTGCTAGCTGCTGGTGGGTATGAGCTGTTAAAATCAGGATTTACTTTCACCATGCAGGAATGGGCTGTGCTATTAGTGGGTTGTTTATTTTCCTTTTTGAGTGCGTACTTAGTAGTTAAACCATTCTTGCAGTTTGTTAGCAAAAGGAGTTATAAGCCTTTCATCATCTATCGTGTAGTGCTTGGAGCGCTGTTACTGGTGATGTATTTTCTCTAATACGCCTTATTAGTAGTACAATAGGGGTTGTACAGGACCAGGGGAGTCCCTGTGGACAAGGGGCTGAGAGGGTAGCTGTGAGCTGCCGACCCTAGGAACCTGATCCGGGTAATACCGGCGGAGGGAGGTTTGGTTTGAATGTTTAAAAACACTCGCATGCTGGCGGAAGCCGGCATCATGGTTGGTTTAGCATTGGCATTGTGGTACTTTAATGTGGGTCAGTTGCCACAAGGTGGTTCGATTTCCCTGCAGATGCTTCCACTTCTCGTCTTTGCTCTTAGATGGGGAGCAGGTCCAGGTATTGTAGTGGGCATGGCTTATGGTTTTCTTCACAGCTTACAGGACATGTTCGTGCTTCATCCACTTCAGTATTTGCTGGATTATCCCATTGCATTCGGTTTGATCGGACTTGCTGGTTTGGTCAAGAATTTACGTGTGAATCGCGTTGTTAGTATTCTTTTGGCCATTGCCATTTTAGTGAGTGGAGTGATAATTTTCCACTACACCATGGTGAGCACCGCAGAAGTTAAGACCCAGATAGCGCAATTGGAGCAGCAGCTCTTAGTAGCCAATCCTGATGAAAAACCACAACTAGAAGAAGAACTTCAAGATTTAAAGAGCAAGGCACAGTTTTTTCCCGTTGGTGGTTATGTCGTTCTTGCTTCTAGTGTGATTGCATTTCTTGCCATTGGTTACGGTTCATGGAAGAGAACTTATGCCACACCAGTGGAGCTTGGGGCGTTGTTAGGGGGTGCAGGACGCTTTCTAAGCCACTTTTTAAGTGGCTACGTGTTCTTTAGCCAGTATGCTCCGGAAGGAATGAATCCGTGGGTTTATTCCTTAATAGTTAATTTCTTGGTAGTTGCTCCCTCTACGTTACTGGCTTTGGTAGTTATTCTGATTATTTGGCCACCTCTGGAGAAGGCTGCGAATGTCAACTCTGATTAGCCTTAACGGATGCGCGGAGCCTGAATTATTCGAATTTCTTCATGAAAACTTTAGCTTTAGTCAGGTGCTGGGTGTGGATGGTGGCACCCGGCACCTTCTTAAGGCTGGTATAAAACCAAACATGGTAATTGGCGATCTAGATTCCATCGGTCCTTACCTTGGAGAGGTCTTCGCTCTAAAGGTCCCTATGCTGATAAGTTACCCCGATAAAGATTTTACAGATGGCGAGAGAGCATTGCAGCTTAGTGAGAGTGTGCCTGTTGTTTTCATAGGCACTTGGGGAAAGGAAATAGACCACCTACTTGGGAATTTAGCTTTGTTAAAAATAGCGTATTCATTAAATAAACCTGCAGTAGCCTATGGTATTAACGAAACAATTTTGTTCGGCAGAAATTTTACTTTGCATCTGCCAGTTGGCAGGGTCATCTCAGTGCTGCCTACTGCAGCTGCGGTGCTTTCAGAAAAGGGGTTCCAGTGGGAACTTGAACATGTTTTTTGGTCAGAATACGCTGTACCACCCATCTCCAATGTGGTAACTCAGCCGGTTCAGCATATTAGTGCTGACAAGGAGTTTTTCTTAGTGGTAAAAGGCTATTGGAATCCTTTTAGCGATCTAGTGGTTTAACATCGATTCCCATAAACTGCAAAATGCCTTTTGCAATACCTTGAGCGGCTTTTGTTCTGCCTTCTGGCGTTGACAAAAGGGCGTAGTCCACCGGGTTAGTTATGAACCCAACTTCGATCATGGCAGAAGGATATGACTGGCCTTTAAGCATAAACAGTGTGGTATCCTGTTTCACTCCTCTGTCTCTGAGTTGAACCTGCTTCAAGTAGGCATTGTGGACGGTTGTAGCAAACCATTTAGAGTGAGAAGTGCGCCAGTAGGTTTCCACACCATTAGCGGTGGAAGAGGTAAACGAGTTAGCATGAATGCTCAAAAGGAAGTTTGGTTTGTAATTCTCCGCTAATCTTAAGCGATCCTCCAAATCGTACGGATTTGATTTATCTTTTTCTTTTGTTCTGGTAAGTTGAACTGTAACGCCATTACTCCTGAGAATGTCAGCAACTTTTAGGGATATGTCCAGTACAACTTCACTTTCATATATGCCGTTAAGCCCTATAGCGCCCATGTTGTACATACCATTACCAGGGTTGTATCCGCCATGTCCTGGGTCCAAAACCACCACATACTGCTCTTTTGGAGGAGTCAAGTTGAAGTACTGGTAAATCGAGTTACGTATGTTGAGAACCACATTGGCATAATTTATTGACCGAGTGCCGTTGCTGTCAGCAGCGTCGTTACCGGCAAGAATGCTGTTCATAAGACCCGTAGAGCCTAACAAATATGATCTTAACGCCATGAAAGGTCGTTGCCATATGGTCATGCTGTTAGAAAGCATCTTACAGCCTACAGCAACGTTGCTGTCCACATCAAATGGGTCACTTTTAACACCTAATTGAGCAGCATAATTGTAAAAACTGGATTCCAGAATTTGCATCAGCCCCACTGCAGAGGAAGTACTAACCACGTTGGGATTGAAACCGCTTTCCATTTCTATTAGGCCAATAACCAAGAAAGGATCTAAGTTGAAGTAATTTGCCCAACGACTCACTGCTGTGCTAATCTCAACTACTGTAGCAGCTGGCACTTGTCTGTTGATTTTATTAAGTCGAAACTGAATGGCAAGCTGAAGTGTTTGGGGATCATATAGCCCTGTTCCCGGTTGAATGGAAGGTGTAACTACTGGTGGCGTAGGGACTACCTCAGTTGG
>Ga0208823_1003324_pt1 | contig 11494 bp, 11 predicted proteins | sample AD_UKC075_MetaG_FD_184440 | JGI IMG/M metagenome (GOLD analysis project Ga0208823, IMG submission 184440) | Active sludge microbial communities of municipal wastewater-treating anaerobic digesters from USA - AD_UKC075_MetaG (SPAdes) (version 2) | ecosystem: Engineered > Bioreactor > Anaerobic >... | reverse complement strand
GGTCCCGGGCGCGATGGTCGCGATGACGCTGAATAGCCACGCGATGCCGGTGCCCATCGCGATGAGGGTGAACATGTTCAGGTTGCGGGTGCGGATCGAGGCCCAGCCGCGTACGAAGAAGGGCCACCCGGCCCACAGCACGACCGGCGTGGCCAGGACGAGTTGGAGCCAGACGGAGGTACGCGCGGAAATCAGGTCATGCAGGAAGGGGATGAAGTGGCGGCCCATCTCGAGGATCACGATCGGGATGGTCAAGGCGGTCGCGACCCAGAAGCGGCGGGACATGTCAGCAAGTTCGGGGCTGGGACCGGTGTCCGCGGTGACGGTGACCGGCTCCAGAGCCATCCCACAGATCGGGCACGACCCCGGACCGGGACGGCGCACCTCGGGGTGCATCGGGCAGGTCCACTCGGCGGCGTCTTCGTTCACGTCCTGGTTGCGCGGGGCCGCGTCGTCGGAGTCTTGAGGGGGCGTGAGGAAGCTGGCCGGGTCGTGGCGAAAGCGGTCGCGGCAACGATCGGAACAGAAGTGGTATGTCGTGCCATCGTGATCGAGGGTCAGCGCCGTGTTGGGATCGACCTGCATCCCGCACACAGGGTCTGTCACGGACTGGCTGGTCTTGGTGACGCTCTGGTGGTGCTCATGGTCGTGCTGCATGTCCGGGTTCTCCTCCGGCAGTGCTCGTGACGCCCGTGTGGCGCCACGGCTGGGCGTGGGTCAGTTGCGGCGGGGCGGTGTAGCCGGCCTCGGCGACGGCCCTGACGACAGCGTCGTCGGAGACGAGACCACTAGTAGTGATGATGACTTCGCCGGCGGCGGCGCTGACGGTCAGGTCTCGCACTCCTGGCAGTGTGGAGACCTGGTGGCGGACGCTGCTCTCGCAGTGGCCACAGGTCATACCGGTGACGGCATACGTCTGGGTGGAGTTCATCCGGTCTGGTCCTTCGGTAGGTGACACTCTCAACAAGCAGATCCCCGAGGGGCAGTCCTGCTTCTCGGGTCGGCCAGTCGTCGGGGTCGGGCGGCCGCCTTCACGGCTTGTTCTCGTGGTTGGTGCCGTGGTTCATCCACGCCATCATCAGGCCCATCATGAGCAGGCAGCCCAGGGCGTAGAGCAGGCCGCCGGCGCCCAGGCGGCCGGTCGCGATCAAGGCGCCCACGAGCAGCAGCATGGGCACGCACATGAGCCACATCAGCCAGTGATGGCCGCGGCCGCGACTGGGCTCGGTGGGCGTCGTCTCAGCCGGTGGTGTGGGGGGTGCGTCGGTCGGGTTCGGGGTGTTCTGCTGTTGCATGACTGCTCTCTTGGTCTCGGTTGCGGTGCTCGGGGCTGTCCCCGGGTGCTTTCAGCCTGCGAGGTCGATGTGGCCCTCGGGTCGTGGTTCGGTGAAGATCTGGTCTAGGTCTATGCGGGCTTCACAAGAGCTTCTCGACGGTGGCGCCCCCGTCGACGGTGCGCAGTACTGCGCCGTCGGCGACGAGGATGGTTTCGATCTGGCCGTCGGTGCCGCGTTGGGCGAACAGGGCCTGTGGAGCTCCGATGCGCTTGGGTTGCAGGGTCCAGGTCGCTCCGGTGTCGTTGCTGGTCGCGATCTGGCCGTTCGCGGTGGCGATCACGATGGTTTGCTCGTCGGCCCACGCAGCGAGCAGGGCCGTAGCGGGTGGGGTCAGGCCCTTCCAGGAGCGGCCGTCGTCGGTGCTGTGGAGGAGCCCGGTTTCGGTGGTGGCGAGCAGTGCTCCGGTTTGCGGTGACGCGGCCAGGGTGCGGGGGGCAGCGGCGATGGTGCGGGTGGTCCAGTTCGCGCCGTCGGTGGTGCTGCGAAGAGTGCCATCGAAGCCGACCACGCTGGTTGGGCCTGAGGTGAGGGCGTGGAAGTCGGACTCGCCCCCTCGTGACGCGACGCGCCACGTGCGACCCGAATCGGTGGAGGTGATGAGCCCGACCGGCTGGGGGAGGTCGACGCCGGCGCCGGGGTGCCCGGAGGCGTAGTAGGTGCCGTCCGGGGCGACGGCGAAACCCATCAGGTCGATGACCGGGCCGGTCTGGAGGAGGTCGCCGTTGCCGTGGCGGAAGAGTCCCTCGTGGGTGGCCAGGAGCAGGTCACCGGTCTTGGGGTCGCGGGCGACCGCATGGATGTGGGTGATCGCCACCGGCGCCTTGGGTGCGACTGATGCGGTGGAGGTTGACCCTCCCGCGACTGCGGTGGGAGCCGAGCCCGAAGAGACGTTGCTGTTCGGTGTGCTCGAGAAGGTCGAGGTGGTCGTAGCACCATATGCGGCCAAGGCTGCCCCAGCCACGAGTGTGCTGCCGACCAAGAGAAGGCGGCCGCGGGTGTTCTTGGTGCTCATGAGCGGTACTCCAAGGCAATCATCATGCCCGCTTCGCCGTGGTAGGCGTTGTGGCAGTGGACCATCCAGTCGCCGGGGTTGTCGGCTTCCACGTCGATGGCCACTGATTGCATGGGAGCCATGAGGACGGTGTCCTTGCGCAGTCCTGAGGGCAGGGCGAAGGTGTGGCCGTGGACGTGCAGGGGGTGGCTCATCATGGACATGTTGGTGGCGTTGATCCGCAGTCGCTGGCCTGCCTTGACGGTCAGTGGCTCGTTCTTGCCGTATGCGGCGCCGTTGATGCCCCACTGGTAGGGCTTCATCGAGCCTTGGAGGGCCAGGTCAATGGTGGAGTCCGGTGACTTGGGGGGAAGCATCGAGGACTTTGCCGGCTGCAGCTGAGAGCCAATGAGGACTTGGCCCGAGAGTTCGCTCGGGTTCACGTCTGGGCCGGGTGCGGTGCCGCTGGCGGTGCGGATCAGGGCCATCGCTTGCCCGCCGCTGGTCTTGCCAAACGGGCGTGCCACGACGGGAAAGACGCCATCTCCGAGGGTGACGATGACGTCGTATCGTTCGCCCATCCCAAGATAGATCGCCCCGACCCTCGCAGGCTGGACGGCATACCCGTCGGTGTGGGTGACGGTCAGTTGGTGACCGCCTACGGCGAGGCTGAAGATGGTGTCGGAAGCGGCGTTGATGACCCGCAGGCGCAACGTCTGGCCCGGTTTGGCGGTCAGCACATCCGGGTCGGTCGGGGGTTTGCCATTGATCAGGAACAGCGGATAGGTGACGTCGCCGGCGTCACCCCACGGCCCGCTCCCCATCGACATCCCACCCATGGATCCGTGGTCCATGCCACCCATCCCGCCCATGCCGCCTCCGTTGGCGGGGCCACCGTCGGCGATCAGCTTCTTCAACACCTCGTCGGGGTTGGTGCCGGTGCCATCGATCCAGTCGTCGAGGACGAGGATCCATTCGGCGTCATAGCCGCCGGGGTCGTTGGGGTCGTCGATGATCATCGGGGCGTACAGGCCGCGGTCGAGTTGGACCCCCACGTGGGGGTGGAAGAAGTAGGTGCCCGGATCCGGGGCGGTGAACTCGTAGACGAACTTGCCGCCGGTCTTGACCGGATCCTGGGTGAGGCCGGGGACGCCGTCGGCGGCGTTGCGCAGTCGGATGCCGTGCCAGTGAATCGTGGTGTCTGCGGGGAGCTGGTTGTCGAGCGTGAGTCGCAGGAAGTCACCCGCAGTTGCTCGCACCAACGGGCCGGGAAGCGCACCGTCGTAGGCCCACGTGGCCACTGTCCGCCCGCCCAGGTCAAGGCTGACCGGCCGGGCCGTCAGGGTCTTCTCGAGCACCTTCTGTCCCGGTGACGGGGACACTGGCGTCGGGGGGCCGACGGTGCGCGACGGCATCCCCGCCATCCCCGACGAACTGGAGGTGCAGGCGGCCAACGCTGCGCTCGAGGCCAGGCCGAGCCCGCCGAGGAGGACGTTGCGGCGGGAGAATAGGGACGAAGTCATGATGCCTTTCAGAGGGTGGTCGCTATCAGTGGCCGTCGACGATCAGGCGGCGGCGTTGTTCGTACTCCTCCAGGCTCACCTCGCCGCGGGCCAGGCTTTCCTTGAGGAGAGTGAGCGGATCCGTTCGGGTCGATTCCTGCCGGACGCGCCCGGCCGGGAGCAGGGCCCGGATCACCAGCACAATGACGACCCAGAAGCCGAGGGCGCCGCCGCCCATCACGAGCCACATCCACCAGCCCATCCCGGCACCGTTGCCCCACATCATGAGCGCTCTCCCGTCCCGTCGTCGCGGCGCACTGCACCGTCACGATCCACAGTGCAACCCGACCCTCAAGACCGGACCGCGGCGAGGTTGAGGTTTGACGAAGATCTGCTCCCGGGCCGTGCGCGAGACCCGCATACGGGCGGAGGGCAGGGACACTGAGAGGGTGAGCACGACACCACCATCGGGCGCTCGAGTCCTGATCATCGAGGACGAAACAACGCTGGCCGGAATGATCGCCGCCTACATGTCCCGCGCCGGGTATGACTCCAGCGTGGTCCACACCGGCCCGGACGGTGTCCAAGCCGCGCGTGACCTAGCGCCCGATGTCGTGATCCTGGACCTGGGGCTCCCCGGGCTGGACGGCATCGAAGTGTGCCGGCAGCTTCGCACCTTCACCGACTGCTACGTCATCGTCGTCACCGCCCGAAAGGACGAGATCGACACCCTCATCGGGTTGTCCGTCGGCGCGGACGACTACATCACCAAACCGTTCAGCGTCCGCGAACTGGTCGCACGAGTCCAAGCGGTACTGCGACGACCCCGCACCGGATCCACCACCGCCTCCGGGACCGCCCGTAGTGAACCGACCAGGGTGTTCGGTGCACTACGTGTCGACCCGGACGGCCAGCGTGTGCACCTGCGCGACGTCGAGGTGGCCCTGACCCCCACCGAACGGGACCTGCTCATGGCTTTGACGCGCCGTCCATCGATGGCTTTCTCCCGGCGCCAGCTCATCGACGACATCTGGGGGCCGGACTGGGTCGGCGACGAGCACCTCGTCGATGTTCACGTCGCTCACCTGCGCCGCAAACTCGGCGACGACCCCGAAACCGGCAGATACATCACCACAGTCCGAGGCGTCGGGTACCGGATGGGACAAGGGTGATGGCACCAGCGCGCACAAACAGCGCTGGGCTGGCTACCCGACTATTGGCCGGACAGGCCATCGTGCTGGTCGCCGGTGCCCTCACTGTCGGCCTGGTTGCCACCGTGATCGGCCCACCCATCTTCCACCAGCACCTCGTCGAGGCCGGCCACCAACAGAACTCCCCTGAGCTCGTCCACATCGAGATGGCCTACCGCGATGCGTCCTTGATCTCCGTCGGGGTCGGTCTGCTGATCTCGCTGCTCGCTGCCGGCGCGGTGACATGGTTCCTCACCCGACGGCTCCGCCGCCCTCTCGAACAGGTGACCACTGCTGCAAAGGAACTCACCCGTGGGCACTACTCCACGCGCGTGCCGACCATCGCCTCAGGCACCGAACTGGAAACCCTCGCAGCCGCGTTCAACACGATGGCCAGCAGGCTCGAAGGCATCGAGGACACCCGCCGACGGATGCTGTCAGACCTCGCGCACGAACTCCGCACACCGATCGCGACCCTGAGCGCCTACCACGAAGGGCTCCACGACGGTGTCGCCGATCTTGGGCCCGAATCTCGCGCGGCGTTAGGAGAGCAAACCCGCCGGCTGGCGCGGCTCGCCGACGACATCGACGAGGTCTCCACGGCCGAGGAGGGCCGCCTCGCGCTCGACCTCCGCCCACACCACGTCACGGATCTTCTCTGGGCGGCCCACGAGGGCATGCGTGACGCCTTTGCCGCCAAGGGGGTCAACCTCGTCGTCGAGCCACCAACGGCCACAGGGCTCGAAGTCCACGTCGACCGCAACCGCATCGGACAGGTCCTGACCAACCTCCTCACCAATGCACTCCGCCACACCCCCCCAGGAGGAACCGTCATCCTGGCCGCCAACCGCCAAGGTGAAGAAGCGGCAATCTCCGTGATCGACGACGGAGACGGAATGACCCCCGAACAACTCGAGCACGCCTTCGAACGGTTCTATCGAGGTGACGCCGCCCGCACCCGCGACCGCACAGGTTCAGGCATCGGGCTGACCATCAGCAAAGCACTCATCGACGCCCACCACGGCAGCCTCACCGCCAACAGTGACGGCCACGGAGAAGGCACACGACTCATATTCACCCTCCCACTCCTTGGGCGTTAGCCAATCTCCAACACTCGCCTCCGGGGATCGCCTCACCTCCGCAGCCGCACGGCCTGACTCGGCCAACTGCGCCAGCGCAGCCCCTGCGACTCACAAGACGCACTCAGGGCTGGAGGCACCCAGACGGGTGCCGGCTCGCGGCGTGTGGGCAGTGCTCGGGTCCGTGCCCATTCCTCCAACAACGAGCCGACAGGCTGCTTAGTCAAGATCCAGTGCAGGCCGACCAGACAACACGACTCGCGGTCATCGGCATGAGGGCGAGACTGCGGGGTTCGTGAGATCACATGGGCTGCACTACCAGGGGCGTCGACCGTCCATAACGGCACGTTTGGCCTCCAAGAGCTTGGGCGTTCTGCGCGTTATTGCCGCAATAGTCGGGCGACTTTGCAATGTTCGCTGCATCTCGACAGGTGCCACGCTGCGCACCAAGGGGTCAGCCTTCATCACCACGATGTAGGGGGACGTGCGGCCCGCGGCGTTTGCGGGAGCCCCTCCGACCAGCCCTACCAGGGGTGTTGCCACCAATGCCGCGACCGCGACCTGAGCGACCCTTCGTCTGTTCACACTGCCTCCCAGAGACTGGCCGCGCTCAGACGCGGCTCCCGGCCGACGATAACCGGCGTCTATCGAGATGGCTAGGGGAGAAATGGGACGCCGGTGCCAGGTCGCGGGATGCAAGCGTTTCGTATGCCGTCCGCTCGCCTCACCGGGTCGAGCAGATTTCGTATGCCGTCCGCTCCCCTACCGGGCGCAGAGGAAGGGTCCTCTGGCGCCGCCTGCGTGGTAGCGATACTCCTGCCCGCCCGATCGCAGGATCACCAGTGCACCGTCGATGACCTCGTCGATATAGGACATGCCTGGGGCCGGACAGCCGAGTGCCGAGTTGGTCCAGGTCACCGATCCGGCGGCTGTCACCTCGATGGCGCTGGGGTCGACCGCGAGCCGTTTCGACAGATCCGCCCGGGCGATGTCGACATAGCTCGCCAGACTCGGGTCGACGCCGGTGACCGTGGGCTGCGGCACCACTGGCACCGTCGGGCGCCGGGACGACGAGGCTGTGGACGCGCTCGCGGCGGCGGAGCGCAGATCGGACCGCAGTGCCGTCGGGTCGAGCGGGTCAGTGGGTGGGGTCGCTCCCGAGCCGGCCGCGGCGCAACCGGACAAGACGACCGCCCAGAGGCACAGCCAGACCGACAACCCGAGTGACAGCCCCACTGCCCCGTTGCGCCGCATCATCTCCCGAGGCTAACCGCCCAACCTGAACTCAGCGAGGCTGGAAGCGGCGCAGGCGCAGCGAATTGGTGACGACGAAGACCGACGAGAACGCCATCGCAGCACCCGCGATCATCGGGGTCAACAGCCCGAAGGCCGCCAGCGGGATGGCCGCGACGTTGTAAGCAAAGGCCCAAAACAGGTTGCCCTTGATCGTCCGCAGTGTCGCCCGACTGAGCCGCACCGCGTCGACGGCAGCCATGAGGTCTCCGCGCACGACGGTGAGGTCAGACGCCTCGATCGCGACGTCGCTGCCCGAGCCCATGGCGATCCCGAGGTCGGCCTGCGCGAGCGCGGCCGCGTCGTTGACCCCGTCGCCGACCATCGCGACGACCCGGCCGGCCTCTTGCAGCCGGACGACCTCGGCGACCTTCTCGGCGGGGAGCACCTCGGCGAGCACGTTCCCCGCGTCTATGCCGGTCGATGCTGCAGCCTCTCGCGCCGCTGCCGCGTTGTCGCCGGTGAGCAGCATGGGCGTGAGCCCCAGCTCCCTGAAGGCTGTGACGGCCGCCGGCGAGGTGGGCTTGAGGGTGTCGGCGACGGTGATGAGTCCCTTGATCTGCTCCCCCCACGCGACCCAGACACAGGTCTGGCCCGCGGCCATGGCCCGCTCGGCTGCCTCGGCGAGGGTGGGGTCCGGGACGGCATACCCCTGCTCTGGGCTGGTGAGCCACCCGAGGGTGCCGACCGACACGAGCGACCCGGCGATCGCGGCGCTCACCCCGCGCCCGGGGGTGTCGCGGAAGTCGGTGGCAGTGACGGTATACCGGGTGGCTCGCTGGGTGGACTGCTCCAGGGTCGCTGCGGCGACCACGGCCTTGGCAATGGGATGAGTGGAGCCGGCCTCGACCGCGGCGGCGCGCATGAGGATCTGACCCTCGAAGGCGCCGGGCCCGGCATACACATCGGTGACGGCCATCTGACCGGAGGTGACCGTGCCGGTCTTGTCGAGCACGACGGTGTCGACGCGGCGGGTGGACTCCAGGACTTCGGGGCCCTTGATGAGGATACCGAGTTGGGCGCCGCGTCCGGTGCCGACCAAAAGCGCTGTGGGAGTGGCCAATCCGAGCGCGCAGGGGCACGCGATGACCAAGACTGCGACGGCGGCGGTGAAGGCCTGCTCGGCGGTGTGGCCGGTGAGCAGCCAGCCTGCGAGGGTGACCAGCGCCAGGACGATGACGACAGGGACGAAAATGCCCGAGACCCGGTCGGCAAGGCGCTGCACCTGGGCCTTGCCCGATTGCGCCGACTCGACCAGGCGGGCCATCTGGGCGAGTTGGGTGTCACCGCCAACCCGAGTCGCGCGGACGACGAGACGGCCGGCGGTGTTGACCGTCGCGCCGACGACTGCATCGCCGACACCGACTTCGACCGGCACAGCCTCACCGGTCAGCAGGGATGCGTCGACGGCCGAATTGCCCTCCACGACAACGCCATCGGTGGCGACCTTCTCACCAGCGCGGACGACGAACTCGTCGCCGACCAGGAGTTCACCTGCTGGGATGCGGATCTCGACCCCTGATCGCACGACCGCGACGTCCTTTGCGCCGAGGTCGAACAGCGCCCGCAGGGCCGCCCCGGAGCGACGCTTGGCTCGTGCCTCGGCATACCGGCCGGTGAGCAGGAAGGTGGTGATCGCCGCCGCGGTCTCGAAGTAGTAATGCCCATGCTCGCCGTGCTGCCCGAGCATCCACACCGACCACAGGTACGACGCGAGGATGCCGCCGGAGACCAGCGTGTCCATCGTCGTCGCGCCATGCCGGGCGTTGACTGCCGCCGCCCGGTGGAACGGCCAGGCGCACCACGCCACGACCGGCGTCGTCAGCCCGAGCACAACCCACGGCCACCCGGCGAACTGCAGCGCCGGCACCATCGAGATGGCGACGACGGGCACGGTGAGGACGAGGGCCACCAGCAGGCGACGCCAGAGGTATGCCGTGTGCTCGGCTTCCGGGTCGGTGGCGGTGGGGTCGGCCGCGGCGGTGAGGTCTCGATCGGGAGCGAGCGTCGCGGCATACCCGCTGGCGTCGACCGTGGCGAGCAGTTGCTCGACGGTCACCGAATCCGGGTGTCGCACAAAGGCTTTGCCGGTGGCGTAGTTGACCGCGGCGGTGACGCCGTCGATCTTGCCGAGCTTCTTCTCGATCCGCGCCGAGCAGGAGGCACAGGTCATGCCAGTGACGACGAGAGCGGTCTGCTGATCGCCCGACCGATCTGCTGAAGCCGGTGGCGGACCGTCAGCTGTTGGGGGTGCCGGTGAGGCGTGGGGCGCAGTCGGCTGGGTCATCGCACCAGCGTGTAGCTGCCCGCCTCCTCCAAGGCCGCGACGATCTGCTCGTCGGTGAGCGCCTGCGCGTCGGCGAGGTCGACATGAACCGTCGAGGTGCCGCCGGCGACGAGGTCGACCCGCACGTCCTGGACGCCGTCGACGGCCTTGAGCTCGGTGCTCACGTGGCCGACGCAGTGACCGCAGGTGAGTCCGTCGACCTGGAACGTCTGAGTGCTCATGGGGTACCTCCAGAGACGGTCGAACGAAGAACCTTCATGGTATGCCGTGGTTGACAGTGAAACGAAAGGTGCGCCAGAGCGTGGCTTTCGTTTCACCATCTGCGCGAACGGGTGCGGGCGCGGGCGAGCCTGTGGATTGCGCGCAGCCGGTATGCCGTCGGGTCGGCATCCTGACGGCATGCAGTGGCCCACCCACCCGCGCGAGCTGGGCCTGGTCACGACCGCCGAGGCCACCGCACCCGTGGATGAAGGCGGCCTCGGCATGGCCCCGCGGGCCGTCGAGTGGGCGGTCACGTCCGGGAAGTGGCAACGGCTGCACCGCGGAATCATCGTGATGCGCTCGGGCGACGTCGATTGGCTGACCCTGGCCGGAGCGGCCTTGCTGGTCTGTGGACCCGAGGCCGCGCTCTGCGGTCCATCCGCGGCGGTGATCCACCGGCTGCTGCCGATACCAAGTGCGAGCGGACGGCCGGGATCACCAATCGAACCGATCCACGTGGTCGTGTCGAGTCGACGGCGGCCCCGCCCCCACCGTGGCGTGCTCGTGACGCATTCGGACGCCCCTCGGATCATCGAGCTGTGGCCCTGGCGGACGGCATACGAGACCACTGTCGTGGACCTGCTCGCCGACGGCAGCCCCGACGCGATGACCGCGCTCCTGGCCACCGCCTTGAGGGGGCGTAAGACGACGGTTGGCCGGCTGCGGGCGGAAGCCGAGGGCCGGCAGCGTCTGCGCAACCGACGGCTGGTGCGCGACCTGCTGACCGAGGCCTCGACGGGGTCGAGAGCCCGCTGGAGCGTCGCTTCGTCCACGACGTCCTGCGCCGCCACGGCCTTCCCCTCGGTGTTGGACAGTGGCTGGTGGCGGCGCTGGGCCACTCGCGCGACCAGCGTCGGTTCGACCGGGCGTTCCCGTCATACCGCGTTGTCGTCGAGCTGGACGGCGCCCTCTACCACCATGGCGCTGCCCTGGTCGCGGACCGGCACAAGAGCAATACCGTGGCGCGACATGGCTGGCTGCTGCTGCGTTTCGGATGGCTGGACTGCACGAGCGATGTCTGTGCCAGCGCCGCGGAAGTCGCCGTCGCCCTGGAATCGCGGGGCTGGCGCGGTCCACTCCGCCCGTGCGGTCCCACCTGCACGGCCGAGCGACGGCGACCTACGGCGAGCAGAGCAGACTAGGACAGGCCTGGCCCGGCCGGACTCCGGAAGCCGAAACGAAACCCACGCCCCAGCGTGGGTTTCGTTTCCGGTTAAGGGGTCCAGCACTGGGCCATAGGTGAAGGGGTTACCGTCACCGGGTGAGCACCTCTGCCGAGCGCACGCCACTGACTCGGCGCACCGTGCTGACGGGGCTTGGCCTAGGCGCGGCGGGATTGCTGGCCGCCTGCACGAACAACTCGGGCGACCACGATATGGGCGGGCATGACACCGGCCGCAGTTTTGGCCCGCCCACCCCGTTGCAACCAGTGCCCGGCCAACGCCTGGTGACCGCCACCCTCAACGCAGCGCCCACCACCGTCGACCTCGGCGGCCTCCAGGCCCCGACCTGGGCCTACGGCGGCGCCGTCCCTGGCCCGGTCATCCGCGCGAG
>Ga0208823_1003323_pt1 | contig 11497 bp, 11 predicted proteins | sample AD_UKC075_MetaG_FD_184440 | JGI IMG/M metagenome (GOLD analysis project Ga0208823, IMG submission 184440) | Active sludge microbial communities of municipal wastewater-treating anaerobic digesters from USA - AD_UKC075_MetaG (SPAdes) (version 2) | ecosystem: Engineered > Bioreactor > Anaerobic >... | reverse complement strand
AGCGGCGGATCAAGCTGGCTCCGGGCGAGCGTGCGGCGAGCCTGCGCGCTGTCTCGATGAGGTCTTCGACGAACGCCGCAACCAACGACGCGGAGGCACCCGCACCTGCCCCGGTGGCGAGCAGGTAGAGGGTGCCCTGCTCGGTGACTAAGGTTTCGGGGTCGAACTGCTCGTGCGGGCCAGGTGACACCGCGTCGAGCACGCGTGGGTCGGCAAGCGCCGAGAGGGCGAGGGAGACGCCTTGCCAGATGCTGTCGCGGGTTTTGGGGTCGGCGTCGATCATCGCTGCCAGGGAGTCGTACCACCCCATCGCCGCGTCCGGGTGGGAGTTCAGGATCGCGACCGCCTCGGAGGCAGCAGAGGGGTCGAGTGTCCAGCGGAACAGCTCGGCCCCAGCACCGGCATCGTCGCCCTCAGCTACCAGGCGGGCGGCCGTCCGCAGTGCGCCTGAGCGATCCAAGGATGCCGAACGACCTTGGAGCCTCAAGACGGTGCGTCCGAGCAAGGCCCGGCGAGCTAGTCTCAGAAATCTCCTCGAATTGAAGGACGCACCGTGGCCGAACCCATCCCCTGGCGCTCATTCGTCGCACTCGGCGACTCCAACACTGAAGGTCTGCAGGACTTCGACGAATCCGGACGGCCGGCCGGCTGGGCCGATCGCTTCGTACAACATCTCGCCGATCGCGCCGGCACCGGCATCAACTACGCCAACCTTGCCATCCGCGGACGCCTTCTGCGTCCGATCCTCGACGAGCAGGTGGAGCCCGCGCTGGCCCTGAAGCCCGACCTGGTCTCGCTGTGGGGCGGCGGCAACGACCTGCTGCGCTTCGGCGCCGACCCGGACGAGATGTCCGCGGCCATGGAGACCGCGGTCGTCCGCTTCCGCGAAGCCGGTGCGGACGTGCTGATCGGGCTGGGCGTGGACGCCAAGGACTCCCCCATCATCGGCCTCACCCGCAACCGCGCGGCGATCTTCAACCTGAACCTCACCAGCATCGCCCGCCGGCACGGCGCGCACATCATCGACGGCTGGAGCCTGGCCAGCCTGCGCGACTGGCGGATGTGGGACGACGATCGCCTGCACCTGAACGGAGCGGGCCACGAGCGGATGGCGCAGGCCGCCCTCGCCGCGCTCGGCCTCGCCCCGGACGATCCCGATTGGGCGACGCCGCTACCGCCGGCACCCGTCCTGAGCCGTCGCGAACGCTTCGATTGGAACTATGTCTGGGCGCGCGACCACCTGCTGCCCTGGCTTGGCCGCCGGGTACGCCGCACGAGCTCTGGCGCCGGACGCGTCCCGAAGCAGCCCGATTATCGCCTGGTGGAACCGCGAAACTGACGTGGTCAGTGCCGCACGGCACAATGGGGGTCATGCCTGCCGAGCTGACCACGCCCGCCACGCCAGCGTCCCTGCCGCGGGGCGACCGCGTCCGGCTGTGGACGGCCACCCGCGTCGGCGACGCAGTAGCGCTCGCGTCCCGGCTCGCCGGTAAGGGCTCGGGGGCCTCGATCCGCGGACAGATTCTCACCCGGCTCGCCCCGGACGCCTTTGCCCAACTTCTTCAGGGACGCCGGGTGCTCGCCGTCTCCGGCACCAACGGCAAGACCACCACCACGCACCTGCTCGCGGCGGCCGTCCGTGCTGGCCTGGGCGCGGACGCAGACCGGCTGGTCACCAACGCCGACGGCGCCAACCTGCACTACGGCATCGCGTCCGCGCTCAGCCAGCGACGTAGGGCCGATATCGCGGTGCTGGAGACCGACGAACGCGTGGTCTCGGACATGATCGCCAAGGCCCGTCCCGAACTGCTGGTACTGCTCAACTTCAGTCGCGACCAGCTCGACCGGCACCACGAGATCAAAGCGCTCGGCCGCGCCTGGCGGGTAGCCCTGGCCGCTGCCGGGAAGGGCGGTCCCACCATCGTCGCGAACGCGTCCGACCCGCTCGTCGTCTGGTCGGCAGGCACGGCGGCGCGGGTGATCTGGGTGGAGACGGTCACCGCCTGGAGCGCGGACGGGGCGTTGTGCCCCGGATGCGGCGCCGTTCTGACCCACACCGAGACCGCAGCCGGCCCGCGCTGGCGCTGTCCGGGCTGCGAGCTGCACCAGCCCGAGCCGCAGTACCGGGTGAGCGGTGATCAGATCGTGCTGCCCAGCGGCAAGATGGTTCGCCCCGATCTGCAGGTTCCCGGCTCCTTCAACGTCTCGAACGCCGCTTGTGCCCTGGCCGCCGCGATCGAGTTCGGCGTCCCGCTGCCGCAGGCGCTCGCCGGGATGCACACCGTCACCGCCCCTGCCGGACGCTTCGCTACCGCGACCTTCGGCGCGACCACGGCCCGCCTGCTGCTGGCCAAGAACCCCGCTGGCTGGGTCGAGGCGCTGCCGCTGGCCGCGTCCGATCCGGTGATCCTGGCGATCGATTCGGTGGCCGCCGACGGCAAGGACGTCTCCTGGCTCTGGGATGTGCCCTACGAACAACTGGCTGGCCGGACGGTGGTCTGCACCGGCCCGCGCGCCCAGGACCTCGCCGTCCGGCTCAGCTACGCCGGCGTCGACCATGAGGTGATCCCCGATCTGCGGGCCGCGCTGGGTGAACGCCCCAGACCGGTGGATGTGATCGCGACCTACACTCCGTTCCAGCGGCTGCTGAAGATGGCGGGGCTGCGATGAGCGTCGAGATCGTGCTGGTCTACCAGTCGCTGCTGGGCATCTACGGCGACCGCGGCAACGCCATGGTGTTGCGGCAACGCCTGATCTGGCGCGGCATCGATGCGGTGCTCACTGAGGTGGAGCCGGGCGACCCGGTGCCGGCCACTGGCGCGGTCTACCTGCTCGGCGGCGGTGAGGACGCCGCCCAGGTCTCGGCGGTGAGGGGCCTGCAGGCGGACGGAAACCTGTTCCGGGCCATCGACAACGGAGCCGTGCTGTTCGCGGTCTGCGCGGGCTATCAGATCGCCGGGAAGACGTTCACGGTCGGCGAGCAGGACACGGTGATCGAGGGCCTGGGCCTGCTCGACGCGACCACGCGCCGCGGCACTGACCGCGCCGTGGGCGAGATCCTCACTTCCTGGACGCATCCGGACGGGTCCGAGTCGCTGATCACCGGCTTCGAGAACCACGGCGGGTTCACCTATTTGGGCGCGGACGCCACCCCGCTGGCGAAGGTGGAAGTGGGCATCGGCAATGCCGGCGACGGTACCGAGGGCGCGGTGCAGGGCCGGGTGATCGGCACCTACCCCCACGGCCCGGTACTCGCTCGCAACCCGGAGTTGGCCGATCACCTGCTGTCGGTCGCACTCGACCGCGAGCTGGAGCCCCTCCCCCGTCCCGAGATCGACGAGCTGCGTCGCCAGCGGATCACCGCCGTCCGAAGGTCCGGCCCCAGGCGCTAGTCGGCTCTGGCCGTGGGCGACCCGGCCGCACCAGGCCGTGGACAACTTCTGGCTGTCCACGGCTGGCCGAATCACTCTTGGTCCCTGAACTCTCGCGACCCACCATTGGGGGATGCGGACACCACGACCGTGGGCACTGCCCACCGAGCCGACTGCACGCTCGACCCTGCTCGCCGCCGGTGTCACCAGGGCGATGATCGACACGCAGGTGCGCACGGGTCGGCTGCTGCGGCTTCGGCGCAGTATGTATCCGGTCGTCGAGTGCTGGCCTTCCGACCCCGAGGGTCAACACCTGCTGCGAGCACCTGCCGAGCAGGTGGCGCACCCCGGCGCAGTGCTCAGCCATGGCACAGCTGCAGTGGCCTGGTCATTGCCGTCGCCGAGCCCAGTGTCCTGGAGCGATGGACTGATCGAACTCACTAGGACCAGTGAGAGCAGAAGCCGGCGACGAGCGGCCGTGGCCCACCACCTCGGACCTTTGCCACCGCATCACCTGACCAGGGACTCCCGCGGGTACGACGTCACGACACCGGCTCCCACCGCCGTGGATGCCGCCGACGGCCTGGAGTTGCCGCAGGCGCTGGTGGTGCTCGACGCTGCCGCGAGGTTGCTCTGTGCGGCGATGGTCAGCGGCGTCACCCGCGCCACCTATCGCAACCCCCGCATCGTCGCCGCGGCCAGAGACCAGATCGCTGAAGCCGCACGGACGCGTGGATTCGCGCGACTCAATGAGGCGATTGCCGTGCTGAACCCGAGCCGCGAGTCCGCGATCGAGTCCTTGAGCGCCGGCCGCAACATCGGTGAAGCCGACGGCAAGGTGAAGTACACGTCCACGGAAGCCAGCGTCATGGAGAAGCGACGCGAACAGTACCTTCGCGATCTTGGCTGCGACTTCGTCCGCTGGCTCGGCCAGGAGATCATGTTCACCCCTCGGACGGCCACGGACCGCATCTCACACAAGCTCGAACTGGCATGAAGCCACCTTGGGCCGGTTATCAGCTCCCGAATGGCCGGCGCCGGACACCAAGGCCGCCACAGGCTCGTTGTGAAGCCGCTCTGAGCGCCCATCACCAGCCAAGGCGGCTTTCGTCCCAGTAGCAGGCTCGATCGTGGTCCAGAACCTGCTTTCGAGGGCACAGCTGGGCTCGATTTCGCCTCTGCCGGGTTGATGCAGTAAAGTCTCTGACTGCGCGCCGCTAGCTCAACTGGCAGAGCAGCTGGCTCTTAACTAGCGGGTTCGGGGTTCGAGTCCCTGGCGGCGCACAACGAAAGGCCCTGGGAAACCAGGGCCTTTTCGCTTTGCCGGAATACCCTACTTGAGCAGCGCCTCAAGCCTTCCCTGCAGCTCGGTGAGCGCCTGGTCGGCGGTCTTCTCGCCCCGTAGCGCCCCGTTGGCCTGATCCTGGATCGCCAGGGTCACTTCGCTGTACCGCTGCGTCGCCGGCCGCACCGTAGCGGCCTTCAGAGCAGCGTCCAGCACGGATAGATACGGATGCCGGGCCACCAGGTCCGCGTCGCCATAGAGCCCGCTCAGCACCGGACCGATCGAACCCTTCTCCACCAGGCGGCGCTGGGTGACGTCCGACGCCGCGTAGGCCAGGAAGTCGGCGGCTGTCCCGCGGTTCCGGGCGAACGCAGAGATCGCGAGGTTCTCCCCGCCAAGGACGGACGCGGCCGGCTCAGTCTGTCCAGGCAGTAGCGCCAGCCCGGTCTTGCCCACCACCACGGTGCCCGGCGTGGCCGAATCCAGCACCGCACCGGCCGTCGCCCAGCCTCTCAGGAACACCAGGTTGCCCTTGGCGAACTCACGGACCGCGTCCGCTTCACTCCAGGACAACGCGGCCTCCGGGATGATTCGAGAATCGAGATCTTCGGCGAGCCGGTCCAGTCCACTGACCGCAGCCGAACTCTCCACCCCGGGTTCGCCGGCGGAGGTCAGCACCTGGCCACCAGCCCCGACCACGGCTTCGGTGAAGGCAACCGTCAGTGGCTCATCCTTCGCCAGCGACAGCCCGAAGCATGACCGAGCCGAGTCTGCCCCGACCTGCCGGCAGGACGCCTGGAGCGCCGCCCGTGTGACCGGCGCGGCCACCCCCGCGTCCGCCAGCAGGTCGCTGCGGTAGTAGAGCAGTCCGGCATCAGTGGTCACCGGGTACGCGTACAGCGTCTTCTGCCACGAAGCGGACGCAAACGCGGCCGGGGCCATCCCGTCAGCGGCGAATCGGCCCGCCGGCAACTCGGTCAGCCAGCCCTTGGCGGCAAGTTCGCCGGTCCACGGCGGCTCCAGTGCGATCACGGTGTACTCCCCGCTATTCGCCTGCGCCCGCTCGGTGATGGCCGCCAGACGCCGATTCGACGACACCGGCAGGTTCACCAACGTCACCGGCTCCCCCGGGTGCAGTGAGTTCCAGCCGGTCACCAGCTCGGGCCAGATCGCGGAGTCGCCGGCCGCGAGGGTGATCGGGCCATGCTCGCTCCACGGGTCCACGATCGTCGGCGTCGGGGCGGGCGGCGGGCTGGCCGGTGTGCAAGCAGCGAGGGTAACCAGTGTCAATGCGGCCGCGAGGGGTCTCGACCAGCTCGACCAACCGAACCCCCTGCGGACGCGTCCGGGTACCAGCACTACCTCCGTAGGATCGAGCGGACGGTGGCCAGGAACGCAAGCGATCCGGCCACGGCGGCTGCGATCAGACCGACACGCTCGATGCGCAGGCTCCCGTCCACATTCACCAATTCGGCTTTGACGGTCTGCGCGCCGTTCGCGACGAACGCCCGGGCTTCGCTGACGGTGTTCGCCACCACGGCCTTGGGGTGCACCTGCATGAAGAGGCCCTCCACACTCGCGGCCAACCGCTCACGAGCGGCGGCGATCTCGGCTTCAATTTCGGCCTTCGACCTGGTGGTCTCGCTCATCGTTCCTCCTGCAGGATCCTGCCGCTCAGCCTATGCCAGTACCTGCGATGGGCGCAGCAGGCTTCGTCAAGCAGCCTGGATCCACGATGGCGGGGAGAGATCCCGGCCTGCGCCGGGATGACGGTGGAATGGGGGCTCAGCCATCTTTCCACCAGGCGCGGACGCACCGAGGGCCTCCCCCACCTGGGAGAGGCCCTCGGCAAACTACGAACAACTCAGCCCTTCACGCCACCGGCCAGCAGACCGCGGACGAAGTACCGTTGCAGCGAGAGGAACACGATCATCGGCACCAGCATCGAGATGAAGGCACCGCTGGAAAGTAGGTGCCACTTGCTGCCGAAGCTGCCGGAGAGTTCGCCGATCACCCGGGTGATCGGGGAGTATTCCGGACCTGCGAAGGTCAGCGACACCAGCAGGTCGTTCCAGACCCACAGGAACTGGAAGATGCCGAACGACGCGATCGCTGGCAGCAACAGCGGCAGCAGCACCTGGAAGAACACCCGCACGTGACCGGCACCGTCCACCCGGGCAGCCTCAATCAAGGAGCGCGGAATCTCCTTCATGAAGTTGTGCAGCAGGAAGATGGCCAAAGGAAGCCCGAAAATGGTGTGCGATAGCCACACCGTCCACAGCGTGCCGGCCAGACCCCACTGGACGTACTGCGTGAGCAGCGGCAGCAAGGTCACCTGAATCGGCACCACCTGCAGTGCGAACACGAACGCGAACAGGAAGTTGCGTCCCTTGAAGTCGATCCACGCGAACGCGTACGCCGCCAACAGAGCCAGCAGGATCGGGATGACCACGGCCGGAATCGTGATGATGAACGAGTTGAAGAACGAGTTCGCCAAGTTGTTCGCACCGAGGGTGTCGATGTAGTTGTCCAGGGTGAACTTCGGGTTCAACAGTGCCGTCCACCACCCCGTCCGCCGAATATCCGCCTGCGGACGGAAGGACGTGATCAGCAGGCCTGCGGTCGGGATCGTCCAGAAGACCGCGATCAAAACTGCGATCAGCGACGCTCCCGGGGAGGCTAGCCGGGTCTTGGAATCGACGTCACGCTGTTCCTTTCGGGTGAGCTTGCGCTGCTCAACCACATGGGTATCGAGGCTCATCGCTCCCCCTCCGAAATCCGCATCTGCCGAACGTTGTAGACGATGATCGGCGTGATCATGATGAACAGCAGCACCGCCAGCGCGGCGCCGATATCAGGCCGTCCCTGCACGAAGCTCTGCACGTAGAACTCCTGCGCAACGATCGAGCTTTCGAAGTTGCCGCCGGTCATCGTGTAGACGATGTCGAAGGACTTCAACGTGCCCATGGCGATCGTGGTCAACACCACGATGATTGCTGGACGCACACTCGGAATAGTCACGTAGAAGAACAGCTTGATTCCGGTGACGCCGTCGACCTTAGCGGCCTCGATGATCTCATCCGGAATCGCCTTGATCGCAGCCGATAGCACGGTCATGGCGAAGCCGGCCTGGATCCAGACCATCACGACGATCATCATGAAGGTGTTCAGCGGAGGATTCAGTAGCCACGGTTGCGGCTCGCCACCAAGCCAGACCACGATCTGGTTGAGCAGGCCGATCTGGGTTTTACCGGGCTTCATGTCGTACATGAACTTCCAGATGATCGAGGCACCCACCATCGAAATCGCCATCGGCAAGAAGATCAGGGTCTTCGCAAACTTCTCCACCCGGGTCCGGTCAACCAAGACCGCATAGACCAGACCGAGGGCCGTCGCGACGGTGGGCACCAGCAGCACCCACAGCAACGTGTTGCGCAGCACGATCAGGAAGCCCATGTCGGTGAAGATCGTCTGGTAGTTGGCGATGCCGACGAAGTTCTGACTGAGCCGATCGAAGAACGAGTTCTTGATCGTGTTCAAACCCGGCCACAACAGGCCAAAGGTGATCAGCAGGACGGCCGGACCAAGGTAACCGACGGCCGGCACCCATCTTGGCAGCCTTGGCCGATCGACCACGGCCAGCACCAAGCCCATCACAGCCGCGAAAAGCAGGATGGCCAGAACCATCACCCCGATCTTCTCGGGGAGAGTCTCGGGCTTAAGGAACCACTCCATTGTTGAGTCCTCTCAGAGAGCACGTTGGGTCCGGGCGCCGCCGAAGCGTACCCGGACCCAACGTGGATTGCCTTATGCCCGGGCTACTTAGCCGGCCAGGCCTTCTCGATCGCGTCGGCAGCTTCCTGGCTAGTCTTGCCGAGGGCAATCCAGTTGGTCATCTGCTTCCAGAAGGCGCCAGCGCCAACTGCGCTGGGCATCAAGTCGGATCCATCGAAGCGGAACACGGCCTTCTCGTCGGCCAGCATGCTGAAGGACAGCTTGTCGACCGGCTTGACCAGGTTGTTGATGTCCAGCTTCTTGTTGGCCGAGAGCCAGCCACCGTTCGGGGTGGCGATGGCCTTAGCGTTGCTCCACTCGGGGCTGGCCAGGTACGCCTGGAACGCCTGCACCTCGGGACGATCGGAGAAGGCCGCGGCGAACTCGCCACCGCCCAGCACCGGCTTGGAGTCAGCGGTCATGCTCGGCAAGTAGAAGGCCCAGACATCGCCGTCCTCGCCCACAACGGTGCCCTTATCCCAGTTGGCCTGGTAGAAGGACGCCTGGCGGTGCATGTAGCAGGTGCCGTCGGCAACGGGCAGGCCGGCGTCAGCGAAAGCAGTAGTGGCGATGGACTTCACGTCGCCCAGCCCACCATTTACGTACTTGTCGTTACGCAGGATGGTGCCGACCTGGTCGAGCGCCGCAACAACCTTGGGGTCGTTGAAGGCGATCTCGTGGTTTACCCACTGGTCGTAGACTTCCGGGCCATTGACGCGCAGCATGACGTCCTCAACCCAGTCGGTGGCCGGCCAGCCGGTGGCGGTGCCGGACTCGATGCCCGCACACCACGGCTTGACATCGCCATCGGGATTGTCGGCGACGATCTTGTCGGAGAGCGCGATCAGCTCGTCCCAGGTCTGCGGAACGGCGTAGCCCTTGTCCGCGAACGCCTTGGGCGAGTACCAGACGAACGACTTCACGTTGGCGCCCACCGGCACCGCGTAGAACTTGCCGTCCACCGAGCCGTAGCCCTTCCAGGCCGGGTCGTAGTAGGTCTCGACGTTCTTGGTGGCCAGTGCGCCCGCCTCGAAGACCTTGCCCGGGTTGTCGGCAACTAGGGTCTGCAGCAGGCCCGGCTGCGGGATGTAGGCGATGTCGGGCGCGTTGCCGGCCTGCAGGCGGACAGGCAACTGCGACTCGAACTCGCGGGAGCCCTCGTACTTGATCGTCGCGCCGGTGCATTCCTCGAACGGCTTGTAGGAGTCCGTATGCGGCTTGGCCTCGGCGTCCGCGGCGATCGAGGTGAATACCGAGATCGTCTTGCCGGTCAGATCGCCGTACTCGGCATAGGCCGCGCACTTCTCGTCGGCGGTGGCCGAAGTGGTGCCGGTGGCACCAGGAGCAGCCGAGGTGGCCGTGGTGCCGGAACTACAGGCAGCCATAGCCAACAGTGCGACGGCGGAGGCAGCGGCAGCTAGTACGCGCATCCGTGGTTGTGACATGAGTCCTCACTTCTCTGTGTCAGGTCGCCCCTAAGAACCAGGGGTGTTCGGACTCTATCCCTTCGACTACGCTCACGGGCCCCCGTTGTCGAAGTGTTATCAAGCTGTAACCATTTAGCAGACTATTCAGCCTAGTCAAAGCCAGATGGAATTCTGGCCGGTTCGGTGGCCTTTCCGGCAGCTTTCCCGGCGTGTCGACCCGGTTGCCCATCGAAGCCCACCTCCGCCGGTGCCCTAATCTTGGGCCATGGCGCAACTCACCGTCGGCAGCCCTGCTCCCGCTTTCACCCTTCCGGACGCGGACGGCAACCCCGTCTCACTGGCCGACTACCCCCGCAGACGCGTCATCGTCTACTTCTACCCGGCCGCGCTGACCCCTGGCTGCACCACCCAGGCGGTCGACTTCGACGCGGCTCTGGCCGAGTTGGTCGCGGCCGGCTACCAGGTTGTGGGTATTTCTCCTGACCAGGTTGCGAAGCTGGCCACCTTCCGCGACCGCAATGGCCTCGACTTCCCGTTGCTGGCAGATCCCGACCTTGAGATACTCAAGGCCTACTCGGCCTATGGCACGAAGATGCTCTACGGCAAGGCGATCGAGGGCGTGATCCGCTCCACCTTCGTGATCGACGTCGACGAGGCCGGTCACGGGGTGGTCGCGGTGGCTCAGTACAACGTCAAGGCCACCGGGCACGTCGCGAAATTGCGTCGCGACCTGGGCATCTAGGCAGAGCCGCAACGATCCCTGAGCTTGTCGAAGGTCGATCAAGGGGCTTCGTCAAGCTCAGCCACCGCATCCCGGCTTGGCCAGCGCCTAGGACGCCAGTTGGGCCGGGTCGAATCGCCCCGGCCCAACTGCTTTCAACCCGGACGACTAGCCGCCGAACAGAGCGTTCACCTGGGTGTTGGCCTCGGACAGTGAGGATGCCTCGGCCTTACCGGCGAAGACCGCGTCCACCGCAGGCTGCATGATGTTGGTCACCTGCGAGGCGTGATCGGTGATCGGGAACAGGAAGGTCGTCCCGTCCTTGACGTGCACCAGGAACGACGAGTCGGCGTCAATACCCTTGGCCTTGAACGCTGCTCCGGCCGCGTCCGTACCGCTGGGAATGGCCGGGAAGACCACGCCAGCCTTGCCGATGATGTCCTGGCAGGCCGCCGAGCCGAGGAACTCGACCCACTTCACTGCGGCAGCCTTGTTCTTCGAACCGGCCCAGACCGAATCGGCCAGACCGTTGTACATGCTGGAGCGCTTGCCATTCGGGCCGATCGGGGTCGGGGCGAGACCCGTGTCGATGCCCTTGTAGCCGAACATCTGGTTGATCATCCAGGAGCCGTTGGTGATCATCGCGTACTTGCCGGCGCCGAAGATGTCACCGGAACTCTGGCCCGTGACCGCCTCGAGGCTGGGCATGTAGCCCTTCTCGGCCAAACCGGCCATCCATGCGATGGTGCCCTGGAACTCCGGTGCGTCGTAGTTGTACTTGCTGCCCCACGGGTTCTTGTCGGTAACGGTCCAGCCGGTAGTGCCCGAGTACATGCTCCACTGGGTCTGGCCGTTGCCACCGCCCGAGCCGCCGTCCAGGCCGAGGCCGTAGACCTTCACCTTGGTCTTGTCGAACCCG
>Ga0208823_1003319_pt1 | contig 11505 bp, 10 predicted proteins | sample AD_UKC075_MetaG_FD_184440 | JGI IMG/M metagenome (GOLD analysis project Ga0208823, IMG submission 184440) | Active sludge microbial communities of municipal wastewater-treating anaerobic digesters from USA - AD_UKC075_MetaG (SPAdes) (version 2) | ecosystem: Engineered > Bioreactor > Anaerobic >... | reverse complement strand
TTTCTACTAAACGAACTATTTCCATGAGGAACCTCGACCTCCTTTGGGGGTTTGTTCGAATGTGAGGTTCCTCTTCTATTTCCATATGGAAATATCCTCCATAACCCTACAGTAATTTTACACTAACGCTTGTTCCCTGTCGTTGTGGGCAAACAATGCCTCCTGGAACGAAGTCTCTGTTTTTGAAGAATTAGTGGAAATTAGAAGCTGTTCGGTTAAAAAGGGCAATGGTGCGCTAAGGAAGGCCCATGGGCGCCCGTTTCTTTGTTAAAGAAGGAATTATCTACTTGTTCAAGAAGATATCATGTAATGGAATTTATACCTATTATCTTAGAAAGGGGTTGGGTTATGTCTGAAGTAAGGGTGCTGATCTGGGGCCTCGGCGCCATGGGCAGCGGGATGGCCCGGATGCTGCTGTCTATGGAAAATGTGCGCGTCGTCGCGGCCATCGCCCGGCGTTCTGAAAAGGCGGGGCGGGACCTGGGTGAGATTGCCGGCCTTTCCCCGGTGGGAGTTAAAGTAACCACAGATCCTGAAGAGGCATTTCACAGCAAGCCTGACCTGGCGCTCATCGCCACACACTCCTCGGTTAAAGAGGTGGCGCCGCAGATTAAACATGCCCTGAAGGAACATGCAGATGTAATCACCATTGCCGAAGAGATGGCTTACCCCTGGGCGGCTTCGGAAGAGCTGTCCAATGAGATCGACCGCCTTGCCCGCAAGCAGGGCAACACCGTTCTGGGAACGGGGATTAATCCCGGTTTTATTCTTGACACCCTGATTATCGCCCTTACAGGCATCTGCCGGGAGGTACGCCATATTCACGGCAAGAGGGTGAATAACCTTGCTCCTTTTGGTCCCACGGTTATGCGGACACAGGGCGTTGGAGTCACCCCGGAAGAGTTTGCCGCAGGGCTGGAATCGGGAGAAATTGTGGGCCATATCGGGTTTAGACAGTCGGTAATGTTGATCAGCAAAGCTCTCGGCTGGGAAATTGACGACATTGTTGAAGAGAGGGAGCCAATCGTATCGAGAGTGGAGCGGAAAACAAAATATGTGACCGTGGCGCCGGGGAATGTAGCCGGATGCCGTCACACCGCCAGGGCTTATAGAGGCGGCAAAGAGCTTATTTTTCTGGAACATCCCCAGCAGGTTTGCCCGGAAGATGAGGATATCAACACGGGAGACTATATTGCCATCGACGGAGACCCGCCGGTCAAGATGGCCATTGAACCGGAGATTCCCGGAGGCATTGGCACCATAGCCATCGCCGTAAATATGATTCCCCTGGTCATAAATGGCCCACGCGGCCTGGTGACAATGGCGGATCTGCCTGTGCCGCGCGGACTGCCCGGATTAATCAAAAATCAATAGATAGAGTGAATCGTTCATCCTGCCCACAGTAAGAGCCATAATAGAGCCTGTGAGGTGATCTTCAATGACAGATAAATGCCGGCAGGGTGACTGGGTAGAGATTCATTATATTGTCCTGGACCCCGCATCACGCTCCGGGGATCTTCCCCCCGAAACCCGCAAAGTTCCCCTGGAATGCCGGATCAACGGATGGGCGCTCAGCCCAAAGAAGATCGGCGAAGAAATAGAAATCAGGACGCCGGCAAATCGTACGGTCAAAGGCACGCTTGCCCGGATCAATCCCGGTTACGAACACTCCTTTGGGCCTGCGGTGCGGGAACTGTCTTCCATCGGCTCCGAGCTGCGAGTCATGTTAAAGGAGGGGGAGCGGTGATGTCGCGCGATCTTTCGTATAAAGCGGTTATGGAGCGCCGCGGGGAGATCATGAAAAGGGCCCTGGGGATTGAATACGATGAATTTATCCTGACAAAAGTGGCTTTCGATTACGAGGGGATGATGCGGAAAGCCGGATATTCTTTAGAAGAAGTGAGAGAAATCCAGCGTGAAACCGGCGTGGGCAATACTCCTCTTCTGGAGTTGAAAAATATTACCCGGCTGGTTCGGCAGATCTCTCCGAAGGGATACGGCGCGAGAATAGTGATCAAGGATGAGGCGGCTAACCCCTCCGGGAGCTTCAAGGACAGGCGGGCCAGCGTCTCGGTCTATCACGCCGCAAAGCTCGGCTATCAGGGGGTGATTGCCGCTACCAGCGGAAACTACGGTGCCGCGGTGGCTTCCCAGGCGGCGATGCGGAACCTGCGCTGTATTGTCGTCCAGGAGGTATTTGACTCGCGGCAAATGGGGCAGCCTGAAATAATCGAGAAATCTCGAAAGTGCGAAGCCTACGGCGCCGAAGTGGTCCGATTGAGCGTAGGCCCTGAATTGTTTTATTTGGCCCTGGTCTTGCTTGAAGAAACAGGGTTTTTTAATGCCTCTCTATACAGCCCCTTTGGCATTTCCGGGGTGGAGACCCTGGGCTACGAGCTGGTGCAGCAGATCCGGGAGAGATACGGCAAAGACCCGGCTTATATCGTGGTCACCCATGCCGGAGGGGGCAATGTCACCGGAACCGCGCGGGGTGTCCTTCAGGCGGGAGCCAGGGATTCCCGGATCATCGGAGCCAGCGTCGACCTTTCCGGTCTCCACATGGCCTCCGACATTGACTTCAACAGGAAGTCATTTACCACCGGGCACACCGGCTTTGGAGTTCCCTTTGCCACCTGGCCCGACCGGGCCGATGTGCCGAAAAATGCGGCCCGGCCGATGCGCTACCTGGACCGCTACGTTACTGTAACCCAGGGCGAGGTATTCTATGTGACCGAGGCGCTGGCTCAACTGGAGGGCCTGGAAAGAGGGCCCGCCGGGAATACCTCTCTCGCTGCAGCCATCCCCCTGGCGCGGGAGCTTCCCGAGGATGAGATTGTTGTAGTCCAGGAAACGGAGTATACCGGGGCGGGGAAGCATCCCCAGGCGCAGCTTAATTTTGCCAGGGCCAACGGGATAGTGGTAAAGCGTGGCGATCCGCGGGAGAATGTCCCCGGGAAAACGATTGTCATACCGGAGCATTTTTCTCAGCTCAGTGTTGTAGAAATGGATCTTGATAGGATGCGCCGCTCTTACATCCGGAACTGCATCGAGAGAAGCGGAGCCACCGAGGTTAACGAACAGGAGCTGAAATTCCTGGCCGAGGAGACCAGGGAGACGGAAGCATACGTGGCCGGGATAATAAGGGAAATAGGAGGAGTCAAGATCAATGCGACATGATTCTCTAGCCTGCGGGAGGGCATCCGATTTTGAAACCAGGCGCAAAAGGCTGGCCGGGTTATCGGACGAGGAGCTCAAGGAGAGGTTCTGGGAACTTGCCCGGGAGATTGTCGAGCCTCTTGTCGAACTGGCATATACACATACGTCACCTTCCATCGAACGTTCAGTGCTCTTGAGGATGGGTTTCTCCAGTTTGGAAGCCCAGGCCATCGTCTCATCTGCCGAAAAAAGAGGCCTTCTCGGCAAAGGAATCGGCCGGGTCCTTCTTGATTATGCCGCCCGACAGAAGAAAGATTACCTGCAGGCCGGCCGGGAACTTGCCGCCGGAAAGGGCTGGGATGAAATTGCCGGCATGTATGGAGGTGAAAGCCAGTGAGCGGCTGCCGGAAGTGCTGTCGTAGCGATGGTAATGCAGAGCGGGGAAATCAGTACCGCATGGACCCCGGGCAGAAGATAGATATAAGGGAAATCCTGAGAGACCTGGCCAATTACCGGCCGCGCCGGAAAGGCTGGACCTGGCGGAATCGCCGGCCGGGACAGAAGATCGGCCCCTTTACTTACAGCGAGACGGCGGAGCCGCTGGAACAGGCCGTGCCTTTGCCTGCGGCAAAGTATTTCGGCGGGATTGATCCGCAGCCCGACTATGTCATCACTACCGAAATTGCTTCGGGAAGGTTTGAAGACGATATCAGGCGCATGCGCATGGCCGCCTGGCACGGCGCCGATCACATGATGGTGATCCGCACTACCGGGCAGAGCCATATCGACGGGCTGCTCGAAGGGACCCCCGAGGGTATCGGCGGAATCCCCATCACCCGGAAGCAGCTCCGGGCCACGCGCAAAGCGCTGGACCTGATTGAAGATGAGGTGGGGCGGCCCATTAATTTTCACTCCTATGTCTCCGGCGTAGCCGGACCCGAGATAGCGGTTCTTTTTGCCGAAGAAGGGGTCAACGGCGCGCACCAGGATCCCCAGTATAACGTGCTCTACCGGAATGTGAACATGCAGCGCTCCTTTGTCGACGCCGCCGTGGCCAAGAAAATCATGGCTTCCTGCGGCATGCTGCAAATAGACGGCGCCCACAATGCCAATGCCACAGCCAGGGAGGCCTGGAAGGTGATGCCCGAGCTGCTGGTGCAGCACGCCATCAACTGCGCCTTCTCGGAGATGGCCGGGATGAAGAAAGAGAACATCGCCCTCTCTTCGGTGCCGCCAACGGCGCCGCCGGCGCCGGCGCTGGCCTACGATCTCCCTTATGCCGTCTGCCTGCGCTGGCTCTTTTCAGATTTCAAGATCCGGGCCCAGCAGAACACCCGCTATATTGAATCCGATACCCGGGAGGCTACGGTAACGCATGTTCTAAACCTGCTGGTATCAAGGCTTACCTCGGCGGACGTGCAAAGCACCATCACCCCCGACGAGGGGCGCAATGTGCCCTGGCATTATAACAATATAGCCGCCGTGGAGACGGCCAAGCAGACCCTCCTGGGGCTCGACGGCTTGCGGGAAATGGTGGAGCTGAAAAAGGAGGGCCCGCTGCCCGCGAAAGTAAGGGAGCTTGCCGAAAGAGCCGTGCTGTTCCTGGAAGAGATCAAGGAGAAGGGCTACTTTAACGCGGTGGCCGAAGGTTTCTTTGTCGATTCCGGCGAGTATCCTGAAAGAAAAGGCAACGGCATTGCCCGCGACCCCAACGGGGGTGTTGCCGCAGGCAGCATCGTCAAGCGGGAGCCCGGCTACTATGCCCCGGTCTGCCACCATTTCGGGCTCAACGAGCTGCCCGGGAAGGCGGAGCGGCCCTGCGATCTTATCGGCGGCTGTACTTTCTGCCGGCCTGAAAAGATAGTCTACATCGATGAGCTTGACCCCGAAGACAATGTGAACCGGAGGCTGGCGGAGGTGGAAGAGCGCTGCAGCGCCAATGAAATAAAACCGGAGGTGGAGTGGGCCGGCGACGGCTATATTACCTGCACCCTCTTTATTCCCGAAAAAGAGGATGTGGCCGAGTTTGCCGCCCTGGAAATTGCCGCAAAGATGGGGCTGCAGGAAGCCGAGGTCATTCACAAGCGGGTAATCCATCCAGCGGAGGGGACCCTGGTGGAGCTCAAGGGGATCGTTCCCTTCTCCATTGATCGGACCGCCCTCCGCATTCCCGAAAAACCGCAGATCCTTACGGAGGAGGAGATCAGGGAGGAAGTTGCGAAGCGCCCCTTAAAAGTGGTCTGCGGTACTGTCGGTGAGGATGAACACTCCGTGGGCATGCGCGAGATCATCGATATCAAGCACGGCGGGATCGAGGGGTTTGGGATCAAGGCTGTCTACCTGGGCACTTCGGTTCCTGTGGAGAAAATGCTCGATGCAGCCATTGAAGAGGATGCTCACGCCATCCTGATCTCCACAATTATCAGCCATGCCGATATCCACAAAAAAAACATGGAGAAGCTGGCCCGTCTGGCCGTGGAAAAGGGCGTCCGGGAAAGGTTCATTCTCGTAGCCGGCGGGACCCAGGTGACCAACCAGCTGGCCCTTGAAGCGGGGATGGATGCCGGCTTCGGCCGCGGCACCAAGGGTATCGAAGTGGCCTCATTCCTGGTGAAGAGGCGCCGCGAAGAAAGTTAGTTAATTCGGTGCCAGGCACCAAATTAACTAACTGTGGGGTATGAAGGGGATGGCGATGAAAGTAGATCTGCTCGTAGCTGAAATTGGGAGCACTACCACTGTGGTCAACGCAATCAACCTGGGACCGCCGCAGCTGGCGGGGCAGGGGGTGGCGGCCACGCTGCAAGAGGGCGGCGATGTCACCGCCGCCCTGGAGCTGGCCCTAGAAGACCTGGCGGGAAAGCTCGGCGCAGAGGAACTGGATTGGAATATATTCATGGCCGCCTCCAGCGCTGCCGGGGGGCTCTCCATGAGCGTCCACGGGCTGGTTTACGAGATGACCGTCAGGGCGGCACGTGAGGCGGCCCTGGGCGCGGGCGCCGTGGTGAAAATGATCACCGCGGGAAAGATGACTGAAGAGGACCTGGCGCGGCTGCGGCAAATCGGGCCGAAAATGATCCTGCTGGCCGGCGGGGTGGACTACGGGGAGAAGGAGACCGCCATCCATAACGGAGCCCGCATCGCCCGTTTGGGGCTGCCGGCGCCGGTGATCTATGCCGGCAACGTGGCCGCCAGGGGCGAGCTGGCCGCAATTTTTGAGAAGGCAGGGGTAAAGGCCTACTTCGTGGATAATGTCTATCCCCGGGTGGATGAGCTGCAGGTAGAGCCGGCCCGCCGGGTTATCCAGGAAGTTTTTGAAGAGCATATCGTTTCCGCCCCGGGTATGAACCGCATCCGGAGCATGGTCAACGGACCGATTATGCCCACCCCCGGAGCGGTCATGGAAGCGTGTAAACTTCTCTATCCTCTTCTCGGCGACCTCTGTGCCGTCGATGTGGGCGGCGCCACTACCGACGTGCACTCCGTGGCCAAGGGCAGCCCCGAGATCCAGGCCATTCTCGAGAGCCCCGAGCCGCTGGCCAAGCGAACGGTGGAAGGCGACCTGGGGATTCACGTGAATGCCGGAAACATAGCCCAAATTCTGGGTGACCGCATAGATATTGAGCTGGGCTTCAATGCGGCGCCTCTCCTGAAAAAATTATCGGTAATTCCCGAAGACGATCGGGAGCTTTCGCTGGTGAAATACCTGCGGGATGCCGCCTGCGAAATTGCTTTTAAACGCCATGCCGGGACGATAAAGTATCTCTATGGCCCCGGGGGACGGATGACCCTGGCATCAGGAAAGGATCTTACCGGCGTGAAGACCATTATTGGCACCGGAGGGCCGCTGACACGGCTGCCGGGCGGCAGGGAAGCGCTGGCCCGGCTCACCGGCCAGGGCTACGGGCGCGAGCTCTATCCGAAAGCGGCCCGGGCGGCCATTGACCGCAGCTATATTATGGCCACGTGCGGGTTGATGGCCAGGCGCTATCCCGAGCAGGCCATGGAGTTATTACTGGACAGTCTGGAGTTGAAAGCATGACCTATCCGCTGCTGGCAATTGATCCGCGAAAGATTGCGCATAACACCGGCCTGGTGGCCGGGCTTCTGCAAAAGCAGAGTATGCGCCTGGTAGGCGTAGCCAAGGGGACATCGGCAAACCTGGATGTGGTCGGGGCGATGATCAGGGGAGGCGCCGCCGCCATCGGGGATTCCCGCCTTGCCAACCTGGCCCGGATCAGGGAGTGGGGCTACCGGGGTGAAACCATTCTGCTGCGCGCCCCGGGCCCGTCGCAGTGTGCCGAGGCCGTAGCTTATGCCGACACCAGCCTGAATTCAGAGATCAGCACGGTGCGCCGCCTCGGTGAGGCGGCCTTGCAGGCGGGACGGAGCCACAACGTCATCCTCATGGTCGACCTGGGCGACCTGCGCGAAGGGGTCACCGCGGAGCGGGCCCCCGAAGTTGCCTATGCCATGGAGCAGGTGCGGGGGATTTGTCTGGCAGGCATCGGCACCAACCTGGCCTGTTACGGCGGGGTCATTCCCACCGTAAAGACAATGGAGCTTCTTCTCGAGGTGAAAGAGAAGGTAGAGCGGCGCCTGGGCCGGCGCCTGGAGCGCGTTTCCGGAGGGACATCGGCCAACCTGAAAATGGTTCTGGAGCAGCAGATGCCGCCCGGTATAACCGAGCTGAGAATAGGCGAAGGCATTTTACTCGGCAATGAGGCTGTCTGCAGGGAAGCAATCCCCGGGTGCTACGCTGATGCCTTTCTCCTGAAAGCCGAAGTGATCGAGGTGCAGAAGAAACCCTCCAAGCCCATAGGCGAGATCGGGCAGGATGCTTTCGGGAATGTGCCTTATTTCGAGGACCGGGGCATTAGAAGGCGCGCTCTCCTGGCCCTGGGCCGGCAGGATGTTGATCCTGAAGGGCTGATCCCCCTTGAGCCGGGTATCGAGATCCTGGGCGCCTCTTCCGATCACCTCATCTGCGATATTGAAGATGCGGCTTTGCCCGTTGAAGTGGGCTCCATCCTTGAATTCAAGCTCACCTACAGCGCCTTGCTGCGGGCAAGCTCCTCCCCCTATGTGACCAAAAGGGCGGTTTGAGCCAACAACTTAAAAAACCGCCTCCCTTTCTAAATGAATATCATCTAGGCTGAAATACATTCTGCCAATTAATTTTGCGCTTGCCCGGATTCTGTTGGAACAGGATCCGGGATCTTTATTTGTACCAGATAACAGAATAATCTCATACATGAGAATTTTCAGGCAGGGATAGTGTAATTATTGTAGAAATAATTATAATATTATAAACATTACCGAAGGAGATGGTTCTAGATAATGGATACAAAAAATATATATACATCCAGGCCCTGGTGCCGGCTTTACCCGGAAGATGTACCCCGGTCGATCGAGCTTCCACAGGCTTCACTGCCGGATCTTTTCGACAAAATGGCGGAGCGCTACAGCAATCATATCGCAGTATATTTTTACGGCAGCAAGATGAAATATGGTGAATTGAAAAGACAGGTGCATAGATTGGCTGCCTCCATGCACCAGCTCGGTGTGAAAAAAGGTGACCGGGTGGCGCTCTACCTGTTGAACTCACCCCAGTTCATTATCTCTTACCTGGCGATTCTAAAACTGGGCGCGGTAGTAACGCCCATCAGCCCGGTCTACACCAGCCAGGAGGTAAGGCACCAGCTTGCCGACAGCGGGGCCCGGGTGGTAATCTGCCAGGACATCCTTTATGACAACGTGATTAAGACGGAAATGGAGATGGAGGCGATAATTGTCACCGGGATTGCCGATTACCTGCCGCCGCTTAAAAAAGCGCTGGGCAGAAGTCTGCTCAGCAAGGTGGCCCGCGATATCGAGATTCCCGATATCAAGATTGCATATGGTGAGGGGGTCTACCGGTTCAAAGATCTGGTCGGCAGAGAGGGAGCACCGCCGCCGGTGAAGATCGACCCGCAGCGCGACCTGGCAGTATTGCCCTATACAGGGGGGACCACCGGCCCGCCGAAAGGGGTCCTGCTCACTCATTACAATGTCATCGCTACTCAGCAGCAGACCACCTGCCTCTGGCCCATACTTAAAGAGGGAGCGGAGGTGATCATCGCCTTTCTTCCTTTCTACCATATCTACGGGCAAATTGTGGCCATGATCAACGGGTTCATGCTCGGCGCGGAGATTGTTCTTTTCACCACGCCCGATTTCGACGACATCATCTATGCCATCGATTCCCGGCGGGCAACGCTGCTTTACGGGGTGCCCACCTTCTTTGAATACCTGAAGGAATATGATAAAACCGACCGGGCCAACTGGCGCCGCCTGAAGTTAATTACCTGCGGCGCGGATACGCTGCATGAAAACACGGTGATTAGCTGGCAGGAGAGAACTGGCACCAAAATCATGGAGGGATATGGCATGACCGAGACCGCCGGGGTCTCCCATGCTACCCCTCTGGGATTGAATAAAATCGGCTCTTTCGGCTTGCCCATTCCCAATGTTGACGCGGCCATTGTCGATCCTGAAACTAACGAGTTTCTTCCGCCTGGGGAAGTGGGCGAAATGATCTTGAGCGGTCCCAACATCACCGCCGGCTACTGGAACAACCCGGCGGAAACAGAGCGCACCGTCATCGAGCTGGAAGGGCAGAGCTGGCTCAAAACGGGCGATCTGGTGCGGATGAGTGAAGACGGCTATTTTTATTTTTACGATCGCAAGCGTGACCTGATCAAATACAAGGGTTACTCCATCTTTGCCCGGGATATCGAAGATTATCTCTACCAGCACCCCCAGGTCAAGGCTGCGGGCGTCATCGGAGTTCCGGATCGCCGGGTCGGGCAGCTGATCAAAGCAATCGTGGTGCTGCAAAACGAGGCCCGGGGGAAGGTCTCGGAGGAAGATCTTAAAGAATACTGCAAGCAGGGGCTGGCCTATTACAAGGTGCCCAAAATCATTGAGTTCAGGGGCGAACTGCCCCAGACTGATGTGGGGAAAATATCGCGGCGCGAACTCAGGGAAGAGCTGGAGGAGGTTGAATGAAAAAAGAATTTTTCCAGGTTGAAGGGCTGACTAAAAAATTCGGGGGGCTTACCGCGGTGGACCATGTTTCATTTGCCGTTCACCGGGATGAAGTGGTTGGATTGATCGGTCCCAACGGTGCCGGCAAGAGCACTCTGGTCAAGATAATCATGGGCATTTTAAAGCCCGACAGCGGTTCGATCAGGTTCCAGGGGAAAGAGATCAGGGGAAAAAATCCCTGGGATATTGTCAACATGGGCATCGCCGGAACCTTCCAGAACACCCGACCCTTTCGCCGGATGCCCATCATTGCCAACGTGATGGTGGCTTGCCTGGCGCCGCGGGGGCGCCGCAGGGGGGAGTGGGTCAAGCGGGTCGAGGCGAAGGCGAAAGACGCTCTTGAGTTCGCCGGGATTTCCGACCTCGCTCTCGAACCGGCGGCGCACCTTTCGCACGGCGATCTGAAGAGACTTGAGATAGCTCGGGCCATTGCCACCGAACCCGAACTCCTTATCCTTGACGAGCCCTTCGGCGGGCTCAACCCCGTTGAAACTGAATTGCTGGCCAAGTCTATCCGGAGGCTGCACCGCGGAGGGCGCTTTGGCAGGCTGCACAGCGAGGGGATGGGGATGATTATTATCGAGCATAAGCTTAGCGAGTTGATGAAAATTGTCGATCGGGTAATCGTGCTCCACTTCGGGCAGATCATCGCCACCGGCACCCCGCAAGAAATTGTGGAGAATCCCGCCGTGATTGAAGCCTACCTGGGGAAAGAGGGGGCTTGACGGGGATGCTTGAGGTAAAGGAACTGACGGTCTGCTACGATACGGCGATGCTTCTGAACGAGGTCAGCATGGAGGTGCACCGGGGTGAACTGGTCAGCCTGATTGGTCCGAACGGGGCGGGGAAGACTACACTAATGCGGACTATCAGCGGGCTGGTGCTCTGGGAGAAGCAGATGAAGCGGGGGACCCGGGCCGGCAATATCACCATCACCGGCGAGGTTTACTTCCAGGGCCGGCGGATCGATCAGCTGCCGCCGCACCAGATTGCCCGGATGGGGCTGGTCCTCTGCCCCGAACGGCGGCGCCCATTTAGTGAACTTACGGTGGAGGAAAATCTCGGGGCCGGGGCTTACCTGGTACGCCATCGCCGCAGATACCAGGATACGCTGGAACTGGTCTACCGGACCTTCCCACTGTGTCAATACTTAGCGGGTATATTTCCTCGTTCCAGACAAATTAATTTAAAACCACCTTTGACTATTGCTTGGGATCAGCCTGGAACTACATAATTACTTCCATTTGATCATAGATAGCCTTT
>Ga0208823_1003315_pt1 | contig 11511 bp, 11 predicted proteins | sample AD_UKC075_MetaG_FD_184440 | JGI IMG/M metagenome (GOLD analysis project Ga0208823, IMG submission 184440) | Active sludge microbial communities of municipal wastewater-treating anaerobic digesters from USA - AD_UKC075_MetaG (SPAdes) (version 2) | ecosystem: Engineered > Bioreactor > Anaerobic >... | reverse complement strand
TCCGCGAGCATCTCGTCAAATTCAGCCCGGAACTCGCGTGGTGTTGCTCTCCATGCCATTGATTCCTCTCTCCTGCCTCACTCTTCTGCAGTTTCGGCAGGCTCACGGGATGTGAACATGATATATAGGTTCCTGTGGTGGTGGGATGCCGGCGGGCAGTGGCATTCTCTCACCTGGACAGGTATTCTTTGTGGGTTGGTGGTGGCCGGGGCTCCTCCTTTATCGCCGGGGGTGTTGGCAGCAGTGCTGCAATCTTCGCGGCCATTATCCGGCCAGATCGGGGCTCTGGTCTCGGCATCCGGTCATACCCGTTCCTCATGGCGGCCCGAACTACGTGGGGGTGGTGTTTGCTTTGATCTGGAGCTCCACAGAAAGCATGGGTACGCTTCGTTCTGCACGGAGCCCCGTTCACAAGAGGATGGGAAAAAGGGGAGATTATGTGGGGGTTACACTTTCCAGAATTCGCAGTGGTGGCACCGCCTGCAGGGAGGGAGCGTGTCGGTGTGGTCGTCAAGATAGAGATCTTCACGACACTTGAGGCAGACATATCTGCCTTTTCCAGGTTTTTCGCCACATTTGTATGGCATAGATGATCTACCTGCGGTATAGCGTATAAAATGCATGCTGCGCGGGGTGGAAGTGTCAGATTGCTAATTGCGTTTGTTCTTCTCCTTATACCTACACGAAACACCTATCATGACGCGGTTGCAGTAGATGTTCTCCTTAGGTGACCGGCGGTTTAGGGCGCTCGCCAGAACAAAAAAGTTGGATTAGAGTTTCAAAAGCCCTTTTTCAAACAGATAATTCCCTGGACCCGTCGTTGCATACATCGCTTTCAGGATTTCTTCCAGGGGGACAAGAATCGACGTTTTTGATTCAAATGCATCAGCAAGCATCTTCAACCCGTCCTGGATGCGGCCGAAATGAACCGGCTTAAGTTCTACAGTTGTGTCTCCCGAACGAATGCGTTTGAAACGTTCCATCAGTCCGTTATAACTGGTGTTCAGAACAAAGTCAGCCAGGAGGTAGTCCTCGGTAAATGAATATCTGAGCGTCCGGCTGGTGATCCCGTACGCCGCGGAGAAATAGTAGATCTTCTTCTCTACCCTTTCCTCCATTCTCATCATCAGTTCTACACGTCGCAATTCTGCGACCAGTTCTTTTCTGAAGAAGTCATCCTGTGACATAGACATACTGTCTCCTACTGGATATATCCGGGGAATCCCCTGTTTTACTTATCTGCCGTTGCATACGGAGAAATGGGGTATCTTAGACCGGGTTCGCCGACACAACACCCGTCACCAGCACCCCATCCATGACCCCCCTGCACCATCGGTCCTACCGGTGAGATCTTCCAGTCCTCTTCGGTTGATGTCACGCTGTCCCGGGAGTCGGCCGCGGGCGCATGCTCCCGGAGATAGTCCCGAATTTCCTGGACCTTTTCATCACCCAGCATCCGACCGATCAACGCATTGTTCATGATATCGATCGACCTGACGATCGGAGACGCCGGATTAATGGAGTATTGTGGGATCCGGTCATTGGTGGCGGTGAGGATTCCCCATTCGACAAACTTCTTAACCACCCTCCCAACCGTGACCCGGCTTACGCCTGCTTCTTCCGAGAGTTCGGTGATGTTGAACTTCATATCATCGAGTGGCAACAGAAATTCAAGAAGCCGTAACTCACAGGTGTTCCCAAACACCCCTTCAAAGGGACGAGCCATACCTATCACATCTTTGGATCGTTATTGATCATTTCATTCAGTCGCTCTACAGTGGTGACAACGTATACCTACTCTGCAGTGATACCTTTTGTTATCACATGTGATAAAAATATTTTGCATTGTTCCTGTGGTCGATGCTACAGGCCGTCAAGAGTGATATACCCATGATTTTCCAGCGTCTGAATCGCTTTATTCATGTCTGAAATATAGTATTTCTCTTTCTTTTTCCGGATTTTTGTAATGTACCCTTCGTTTAGCAGTATTTTTATGGCTTCATTGAATCCGGATATTTTGCGTTGAATTTCATTATCTGACTGCCATCGATCAGGATTTGAAACTTGAATTGGGGATTGATTGGAGAAACGATCGGCATTGATTGGGGAGAAGATTCCAAACCTGCTGCCTGGAATGGCCCAATGAGCGGCCGTGCATTGATATTTTGAGATCATTATTGGGGAATGATTGGAGTATGATTGGGGATGGAGATACTATGGTCCCGGAGGACTGGATAACCCCGACGACTGAAGTGCTTCTTCTCGACAATTCTGCTGCTCTCGCCCGGCCGGGGCCGGCATGCAGAGACTGCGGAGCTGATCCTGCAACTCATGATGCCATGCGGTTTGTGTCACGAAACCTGGCGGGTGTCGCCGCCCCCGGTTCGCGCTGGAATGGAAGGGAGCGGCCCGCTCCGCCTCGAATCCGGGTAGAGCAGCCTCTCGACCGAACCCTGCTTGAGCACTCTATCTACTGCCTTTTGATGTGTTAAGATTCCTCCTGGTATCCCTATCGCTCCCTTTCAATACTCCCTCCTCTCCGGGATCACGCCCCGCACCCCGCCCCGGGGATCCTCCATATCTCCGGCGTACCGCGGGATCACGTGCACGTGCAGGTGCATCACCGTCTGCCCTGCGGCCGTGCCCACGTTCACACCGATGTTATAGCCGTCGGGATGAAAACGTTCATCGAGGAGGTCTTTTGCCTCCCGGACGAGGGCGAGGAGGGCGGCCTGCTCCTCGTCCGTCGCCTCGAAGAAGCCGGCGACGTGCCGGAAGGGGATGAGCAGCAGGTGGCCGGGGTTCACCGGAAATTTGTCGTAGCGGGCGTAGCAGAGATCGTTTGCGAGCACGATCTCCTCGACGGGAGGATTACAGAACGGGCAGGTCATATCGCCCATGCCGCGTACCCCCGGACATCGATCAGGTAAGCGCATTTTTCGGTGAGGTGCTCGAACGCCCGGTCCTGCCAGTCGCTCCGCGGCGCCTGCAGCCCAAGAAGCGAGACCGAGATCTCCCGCTCAAACGGGCGGGGGACGTGGTCGTGGAGGAGGCCCCAGTAGCCGATGACGTGTTCCTTTCGGGACTTGAGGAGCGCCGGATCGGGGATGCGGTCGCGTTTCTGGGCATTGACGGAATCGAGGGCGGGGAGGAGGTTCCAGAGGTCGTTGTTCTTCCAGACCGAGAACGGGAGGACATGGTCGATGTGCATCGCGTCCGGTGAGGGAATGGCCTTCCCTGACCAGACACAGGCGAGCGACCCCCCTTCCTCGAAGACCGACCGGTAGATATTCCGTGCATCCGCAATCGCCCGTTCGGTCGTCGGGGTCCTGGTGAGCAGGGAGAGCATGCACTCCTCGGTGACGGTTCCCGTTTTGTCCGCCGATGCGGTGAATGCGGCCCATTTCTTCAGCAGGCACTCCTCCCCGGAGATGAAGCTCCCAAAGTACTCAAAGACCGTGCAGAGGTCACGGGAGAGGAAGAACCGGCCGAAGTTCTCGATCAGGTGGGACCGGTCGACCGGGCTGTCGCTGGACAGCCGGTATAACGGGCGATCGTAATCGAAGACCGAGTAGTGCTCCTTCGACTGCGAGTACCCGAGGTGCTTCATCGGCATCCTGACGATGGTATTCCGGATCTCTTTGACCAGTATCCGGAACGCCGGCCCGATCTCCTCCGGGACTGAACCGCGGATATAGTCGCTGTAGAAGACCGAGATCCCGCCCCGGTCTCTGTAATAATCGATGACCGGCGCAAAATGCTTCCGGAACGAGATGGTCTTCCCTGCGTCCAGATCCTGTGTTTCCCCGTTCTTCTGCGGGATGAACGTCGGGGCTGCAAAGATTGGATAATAGTAGAGCAGCCACTTCTCGACGAGCAGCCCGAGCGGGAACGAGACCTGATCGCCGTCTTCCTCCCGCAGGTGCGAGAACTGCTGGCAGATCTCGATGACGCCCCGGAGGAGGGCATACTTGTACGTCGCGTCGGCACTGTCGCGTTCTATGATGTTGTTGATCCGGCGGTATTGGGCGAGATCCATTCTTTACAGGAAGAGATCGGGGGGTGGGGAGATATGGGTGTCGGTTTTGGTTGGGGGGCGTTCTGCCGGCGGCGTCCTGTTGTCCTGAATGAGACGAGCCCCGCTCACCGGCTCACCAGCGCCGGCAGCCTCCCACCGTGCGCTTTTCGGTACCGCTCTTTCAAAGCCTCTTCGGCAGTTCCAGGATGATCATCGACGATCATCCACCCGTACTGCAGCTCCCACCCGGAGGAGAGGAGCGCCCATACTGGATACTGGGCGGTGTGGCGTCTGGAGAACTCCAGGTACCGGCCTTTGAGGGTATTTTTACTTCCGGCATACGTCCCCGCCGACCCGATGTAGATCGTCGGGCAGTCACCTATCGCCAGGAGCCGGTCAAACCGGCTGCAAAGAAACCGGCCTGCCACGTCCCAGCCGATTGACCCGGCCAGACCGATGGCCTTCTCGTGGACCTCTCCGACTGGAGTTCCGCGTTGGTGAATCCGGATGACGTAAACCCCCTTTCGCTTCGGCGGTTTTGCGTCCTGAAACCGCGTGAACTCAAACGCATCGAAGAGGCCGTTGCAGCAGTTGTCTTCCAGCGAAGATCCTTTCACCATGGTCTGGCCGTCACCGGTAGTAAGTCTTGTAGCAGTCATTGCAGACTGGCCGGATTTTTGTCGTCGTATGCTTGGTCCCGCACTTATGACAGACCTTCTCCTTGTAGTCTGGGTTGTTGAAGCGGGCCCAGGAAGCAAAGCACTTCGGGCAGTACGGCTTCTCCGGGTTATAATCGATCGTCGCTCCGCACCGGATGCAGTACGCAGCCTCTCCCAATACTGAATCCACGACCTTCTCAAACAACCTTTTCTTCGGAGGGACTTTCAGTTTCGGCGATATGGTCCTGATGGGTTTTCTCGGCTTATAGGTCCGTTGATTCACGTTGGCCGCCACAGCCGCCTGGTTGTTGCTCTCCGGGCTGCTTGCTTGCAGGATCCTTTCAACCTCTTCGAGGGTCTGGGTGTAGAGGCCGGGATCGGTCTCACGGGAAAACCGGACGCCCATCTCCCAGTTGTTGCTCTGCGAGTGCTCGTAAAGGTTCATCGAGGTGATTATGCCAAACTGTTCGTTGATGTAGCATTTGGCGTGGAGGTCGTTGCACTTGTAGAGTTGAGCGCTCTGCAATTGTTTGAGAAATGCCAGATCCTCCGGATTGGGGTTCGTGTCGCTCCGGTAGACGATGTCGATGGGGACCTTTTTGTCGTCGATGCTCTGGAGGTATTTTTTGTTGTGCGGGGTCAGGCTGATGTAGGGAGAGATGATGAAGATCTGCTCCTCAGCGTTCTTGATGATCTCGATGAACGCTGCACTTACCCCCAATGCGTCGAGAAAATCTGCCATTAGATTGCTCCTAATGGTATACTATACGGTGGGGCGGCGAAAAAGATTCTTATATGTCTCGGTTGCTCTGTATCACCGGTATGGAGCCGTTCTGCTCGAAACCTGACTTAACGAGAGGTTTTGCGCCGGCAGAAAGTATTTGGCGATCGAGAAGAAATTTTCAATCTGGAAGAGAGGAGCACAGCGGGGCTATACTGAGAGTTGAGCAATGCCCGCGAGGGTCCAGCTGGGGAGATCATGGTCATAATACACGGGATATCTGGAAGTACGCAGTACCTCCTGAATGGGCTGAAACCCGTTGATGGAAGAAGTCTGGGGAATTTTGGAGATATTCACCACTTTTACAATAATTATACCGAAATCCTGGGTGAGACCCAGGCCGCGGTGAATAACCAACTGGAGGAGAGGATAGCCGGCCTGAACGACACTGAGGTCCAGCTCGATACCCGGATTCGAGAGGGCACCGCCCGGCGTACGGCAGAGGTTGATGGGGAGATCGCTGAAGTCAGGACAAAGATCGATAATGCAACAAATATCGTGACGCGATGTGCCTATAAGGTCAAATGCTGGATTGCGGTCTCTCTACGGTCCAGGAGCATATCGCGTCCCTTCAGCCGCCAGAATTTGGAACTACGCCGGGTTCAAACCGAGAAAGCGATGCTCATCCGGAACAGGACGGAGTTTGTCAAAAAGGGGTGCAGTAATGTCCTTGATAATCATACATTTATAACCGACAATATGTCGTTTTATATCGGTGCTATCGGGGAGGAAACGGTCATCAACGCCCTCTCACGGCTCCCCGATGAGTATCATCTCTTCAATGACGTGAACCTGCGGTTTCATCCTCCCATCCACTGGAAGGAGAAGAATGATTACATTAAGTCGAGCCAGATCGATCACATCGTCGTAGGCCCGACAGGGCTCTTTCTTGTGGAGACGAAGAACTGGAAACTCTCGGATATTGAGACGAGATCTGATAAACTGGTCTACCAGGTGAGGCGATCAAGTCTGGCGCTCTGGTACTACCTGCGGAAGCACTATGCACGAAACAACGTGCCGAAGACCCGCAACGTCATCATCTCGGTGCAGGGCTGCCGTCCCGGCCAGAGATTGGGGCCCCACATCGATATCACCACCCCCAACAGGCTCTGCGAATACATTACGAGGAGGGCGAGCGCCCTGCCGACAGCTGCGGTCGAGAGGTTGGTCACCGTGATCGGCCGGACGGTTTGAGGCCTCCTGGGAGGACTTTGGGGTCATGATGCTCCAGAGGGTGACGCCGGGGAGTCTCGATCTGAACAGAGCATCATTGATTCCAATGAAATTATGTCAAACCCAATCCTTTCATAGCAGCGGTCATCGGATCGCCGTAAAATACTGGATCTACGCGTTCCATAATATCTGCCGAAACGTCGAGGAAGTTCCGCTTATTCTCGATCGGGATGAGCGCCTTTCGGGCTCCGTTGTCCATGGCCAATTGTAATGCTTCTGAAAGGCTTGGAAGAGGCTTTATATTTCCCTGAATACTCAAATCGCCAAGGATGAGTAATCCGGGCAGTGCTTGATGCTTCTTGATGGCGGAATAAACCGCAATAATGAAAGCAATCCCTACATCGGCGGGGATACGGTTGGAGAGCAGATCGATGGCTTCAACGTGAATATCAGAGGTATCAAAAATACTGGCGATACCCATCTCCACCTTATGGCTTTGGAGGTACGAAAAAGCCCGGTGGATGGATTCCTTCATGCTCCCCTGTACCCCCCCTGCCATTTTGAGCTTCCCGGTACCTGCGGAAAGGCCCACCTCAAGACGGTAGAGACCGACCCGGCCCCCCTCGCCTACGGATGCTGTATAAACCGATCCAGGGGCTAGCGGATCGGTGGATATCAGGTTTCTTCCGCCTTCTTCAGGCACTCCAACGTAAAATTCTTCACGTGTGTCGTTGTCGATGTAGGAGAAAGAGGTCTGGTAGTATTCGAAGGAACCCATCTTCTTCAACTGTTCTTTGACCCTTCTACGACCTTCCATGGCAATATCGAGTAACTCCGCCAGTTCTTCCTTGGAGAACTCTCCGTGGGGATAGATGAGTTTGATGAGGCCGGATACTGTCTTGCGGACCGCCTTCACATCACGGGCGTTGAGGTGCGATCCCATTGAGAAGTATTTATCGACTGTATCTGTGTAGTTATGTTTTCTAAGATCCCGCAGGGCTTCTGCAAGGTAGTCGACCACGAATCCGTAGTGATCGGTAAAGAAGTCCATCCTCATTTTGGGGACTTCCCAGCCCGGCAGATAGTAGTGCAGTCGATCGATGAAGGCCATATCTTCGCGAATGATATCGGGCATCGGAGCGAATAGGTGAGAAGACCGAACCATGACCTCAACTGGCTGGTTTGTGTTCCCGAAGAGTGCAATGGATGCATAGGCCGAAAGCGCTTCTTTGCCCCGGGCAAAGGTGCCGGATTCGGCGTAGGTCTTGAGCATAGTGATGATCTCCTTGCGCATCTTCTGGAGATCGGCCACCTCGTCAAACGCAACGACGTCCCAGAGCCCGACCAGCCCCATCTTTCCTGTACTCATGTTGTAGAAGAGGTTGGCAACGGTGGTCGGTCCGGTCAGCAGGATGCCGTAGGGGGAAATTTCCTGGTAGGCATACGATTTCCCTGTTCCCCGTGGACCCAGTTCCACCATGTTGTAGTTATGTTCGCAGAAGGGGATGAGGCGGACAAGGAGGAGCATTTTAAGGCGGCGGTCGAAGAACGAGGGCTCCAGCCCCAGACCCCGGATGAGGAAATCGATCCACTCGTCGGTGCTAAACATCCTGCGTCCTTCGCAGTACTGCTCCAGGTCGAAAGTGGCGAGCTGGATCGGTTCGAGGTCTTCTATCCAGAAGGGGCTCTTCTTGCCCCGGGCCTCCTCGTCGTACATGTGGTTGAGGTGAACCTCGGCCCAGATCCCGCCCATAAGGAGACGATCATATTTCTGGATGTAACGTTCGGGGATATGCACGTAATTGTGACCGAAGTTGACCAGTTCAGCCCAGTATTTGTCCTGATCGGAGACATATTTGACTTTAACCTTGTCGATGATCATGTGCCGGCCGCGCTCGCGGACATACGACTGCGCTTTCGTGGATTCATCCGGTCGCACGAAGTTGTTTGCGAGAGTTGTATTGACGATGTTCAACCCGGCTTCAATCGCCGCCGGATTATCGGTCGCACAGTATGTCCCGAGGAGAAATTCTAGCACGAACACCGGTACGTTCGCCCCGACCTTCACTTTGCGGACCAGGTCTTTGCGCACCACTCTTCCCGGGAATGCGATCATTGCTTTGTGATCCAGATCTTCCAGTTCTTCCATGCGTTTCACCTAGAACGTGATGTGAATGGGGATGTTCTCCAGTTTCTTCAGCAGAACTCCGGTCGTTGCATCGAGGAGATGGATGGAGGCGGATTTACCCGGCCGTATTTCCGGAGGAATGAGAAGCGTTACTGTGTTCGGGTCGATACTCTGCGGATCTTTCTGACTCATTCTTAACTGAACATCTCCCGTTGCCTGTTCGTGCCCGTAGAGCGCACCAAACGGCTGGGAGATCAGATTGCCCTCGCTCCAGATCTCGACGCGTATTTTTGGTGGTTGCAGATCAACGAGTTTTGTGGCCTTTCCTTCTATTTTCACCATGCATACACGTGTGGTGATGCTGTCGCTTCCCAGTTCGATGGTCAACTGGATGCCGGTGGAAGGTTGCTGTTCCTGCGGCGACGACTGAATGGTGAGCACGGGTATGATATACTCCTGCGGCGAGAGGCCGCCGTGGAAATAGGCGAGCCCGCCTCCTGCGACCTTGAAGACACCAAATCCATACGGGGTGGCGATTTCCAGGTTGCCACCAAGCCCCAGGTCTGATGCTTTGAAATAACAATACGCTTCATTGGCCGCGCCCCCTCTCCCCACCCACACTCTGCGGTGCAGGTCGGCAGTCTCGCCGCCGGGAGAGGGGATCTTCATTGGGTCATCGATCTCTTCCCCGAACAGATATCCGTGATCCGCGGTGACGATGATCGTGGATACACCGTATTCGGTAAGGACCCGGAATGCTCTTTGCAGGGTGTGGAAGATGTCGTCCATGTATCTCCGGGCCTGATATGGTTCGGCTCTTTCTGCGAATTCGTCGATCTCCTGGGAGGTCACGAGGACAAGGTCGGCGTTGCGGATACCATCTGTGACCGACTTTGAGGGGTGCAGGAGATCGCTGAGTTTGAGGGAGAGCACTTCGCTGTCTATATGCTCTTTGAGATAGTCCAGCCTCGAGGAGCGATCCTTCAACACTTTTCCTCCAACTTCGATGGCAAGTTTACCGCCCCCGATCGAGATCAGTGCAGGCTGTACGTCGCCTTTTATCATGAGAGCTGCCATCCCTACTTCAGTGATGGTAGGAACTGTGGCACGTGCCGCATCAAGCGTTGCCACGCTATTCTCCGGGAGCACCTGCAGCAATTCCTGTGCCATTTCATAGCGGAAGGCATCCACGAGGATGTATGCGACCTTGCCCTGTTCCATGGCAGGTGCTACGTACCCGGAGATAATTTCTGTCTGGCGGGGGTAGTCCGGGAGGTCGAACCGTGATTGGGCGAGTTGCTGGACGAATCTGGAGGCGATCTCTCCTCCAAGTTCCATATAGCGTTGCCGGACCTTTGTATAAAGATTTTTTACTGTTTTTGGCGGTGATGCCGATTCGTACTCGGTGGTTGCGTAGTACTTTTCCACGTAACGATAGAGTGTATCCAGCTGGCACCAGGGCTGATCCTTGTCCGTATAATGCGCCGCAATCTCTCCGGCAGTGAAGTTTCGCCCCTTCATCGTGGTCTCGATGGCCTGGCCGAGGTTGAAAAATGCTGCAATGGTTGCAACGAGGCGCCAGCGTGCTTTTGTGGTCGGCACCATCTCGGCCCAGAACCCCTGTTCCCGCTTCCGGGCGATCTCCTCGAGATCGTCTGTCGATTGGGTCAGAAGTGCCCGCTCGACCAGGCTCAAAACTGCCTGATCGATGCCCTGGAATGTGTGGATGTCCTCGATCAGGGAGAGTTCAAGACGATATTCTCCTATACCGAGCGTCTGCTCGATCTTCCGGGCCCAGGTGGCATAACTCTTCTGTAGGTCGCGGCGCATCTGCCATTCGTATACGAGCTGTGCGCAGGCCTGCTGATCCTTCGTGCTCCGTGCATGGGGAACCCGGGAAAGCATCTCGGGAACGTAGTTATCCAGGTTCGCCAGCAGTGCGCTCATGAGCACATAGCGTGCGAGTTCTCCCCGGCAGGTTTCCGGAGTGTCCTCGCGAATCTCGGCACCGTATTCGGTATGGAGAAATGTTTTCAGGTCGTCCAGAGCGTTTTTCCTGGTGAGTTCTTCATCCGTTTCGGGGCGGTTCAGGAAGGAGAGGGTGATGTCCTGCGGGGTCTCAACGCGATAGATGAGGGCGAGGATCTTCTGGTAGCTTGATTTCCGGGCCCGTTCGGCAAGGGCATCGAGGTCGGAGAGTGTGAGTTCGTTCCGGTCAACCTTCTTCACGATCTCTTCGAGTTCTGCGGCATCGTCGACGAGGTCTTTGAGCGCCTGGTTGGCGATGACCGCGAGACGGGTGTTGCGCTGCCAGGGTGTCTGGTGCGGTTTGAGCACGATGCCTGCCGAGGTGTAGGCGACGAGAGCGTTTTCGGTTTCTTCCTCGGAGAGCGGGACGTAGATGAGGAGATCCGGTGGTTCCTCCCGGGTCATGAGCGGCGCGATATCGTGACGCAGTTCAAAGAACGAATCCCGGTATCTCGCCACCGTGCCCCCGGGGATCTCAAGATCCGCTGAAATGTCGCCGTAAATTCTTTCCGGGTCAAACCAGACCACGAGATGGTTGTCCTTCACCTGTTTTACAACCATCTCCCTGATGTATTCACTCACATGCCCCATTGTCTAACTCCTCTTTATCAGTCCTTTCTCGGCGAGCTGCTTCCCAATTGACGACCATGCATACTTTCCTTCGATCAACTCATCCCAGTAGTTCTTCGGCTCGTTCCAGGGCACCAGCTCCCGGAGCGGAGCG
>Ga0208823_1003313_pt1 | contig 11513 bp, 17 predicted proteins | sample AD_UKC075_MetaG_FD_184440 | JGI IMG/M metagenome (GOLD analysis project Ga0208823, IMG submission 184440) | Active sludge microbial communities of municipal wastewater-treating anaerobic digesters from USA - AD_UKC075_MetaG (SPAdes) (version 2) | ecosystem: Engineered > Bioreactor > Anaerobic >... | reverse complement strand
TTAGGACTGTTTAAACCTGTACGACAGAGCCCAAAGCTTGAGCAGCACCCCGGGGTGTCATGACCTGTCTAACGTAGCCCCGTCAGCTTGTCGCTGGTGGCTGTCGACCTCGGAGATATGGGAAGTACATAGCATCACCTTCCGTATCTTGTACTCAAAAAACTATTGAATTTCTTCCAGTCAGATTCAGAAAAATTAGAAAAGTAAGCTAAAGATTTCAGCTCATACGGAACTTTATCAAGCTTCGTTATCATAATCTTGTTCCGCTTTTTAAGTTCCTTTAATGTCAAAGCATAAGCTTCAAGGATTGGAATATTGGAAAATAATCTTAAACACTCATTATAATAGAATGCTTGAGGAGTACTCGGAAGTTTTCCGTAGTACTCAAGTACTATATTTTCATACTCACGCTTCCGGAGTAATTTAAAGATAGTTGTGTGATCCAAACATGTGTTGTACTCTGTCGGTTCCTTTTTTACTATTAAACTTGTTGTGCTGCCTTGAGCGAGAATGTAAATTCCAACTGGCGTATTGGAGAGAATATGCAATACCTGGTAGTAATGGTTTTCCGACGTAACTACACAAACGTGATCAAATGCTTTGTAATAATCCGTTAGTTGCATCCTAAGACGTTCTAACGTGTCCAATTCGGTTTTTATCTCGTACACAACAGCCTTTCCGTTGATAAGCACAAAATCTGCTTTAGACCTGGCTATTGGCAATTGTCTCAACGCCATTGTTGTGTCAACATCATGTTTTTCGAGTAAAAGCTTATTAAGCAAGGTATTCTGATAAAAATACTCATTTCGATATTTCTCTGACATGAACTTATATATTTCACTTATAATTTTACCATTGTCCTTATCTTCAGGATCGCTGACGTATCTCTTAATAACTGTTTCATATATTGAATTGTCGTTTCCATATATCAAATCAAACAAAATTCTATAAGTGAAAAAGCGATTTAGAATCGCATTATTTTCAACCACGCTTCACTCCCTCCATTCTTATTCTAAATCTTCGAGGCTAGTCAACTAAGGCTTTTACAAGCCTCCGCTTCTATAAGCGGTGGGTAGTTGACAGTTGCCAGCCCCCGTATGTGTAGAGTTCGGTTCTATTCTAACATCACCACATGAGATAAGTCGGATTTCAGACTAACATTATAATCATGTCTTTTAATTATAAACCTGTCAGTAAAATACATTTTTCGCACCTCCTTTCTTTTCTCTCTCTTTCAGAGAGATTACTTCCCTTTCCTGGACTCACCTTTCTTTGACCCGCCTTTAGGAGCGTGCCCAAGAATAAAAGAAAGCTTTTCACTACTCATTTTTTTCACCTCCTTTTCCCAAAATGATTTTTCTGCTTTCCACTGTATATATAACAAAATTCCGTAATAAATTTTGGCTATACCGCTACTTTCTTCTTGCTCATCTCAAACACCATACTGAACAAATAATACACCAACTTCCCTTCATCCAGTCCCATCAGCATCTGATTGCCAGTTATGTAGATTTCAGCTACCGGCCATATCCACCTGAAGTTCCTTGCAAATATCAGCTTGCCCAACTGCGCTCGTTCATACTCAATTCGGCTCTCAGTATGATAGTAGTATCCTGCCTCATGCTTCTTCTCCCACTCAAGCCCCGCAAAATACTCCTGCCAGTCTATTTTATTCATCACTATTCCAAAACTGTGAACAATGTCAAGTACCTCGTAAAAGCTATTGAAATACGGCTTATTTATATCCCTTCGGTCAAAAACCTCATCGCCACTAAGTAAAATAGGAAATTTGCCAGATATGTCAGTAATTGTCCATTCCAAAAATCTAACTTCATCCATTTCAGGTATGCGCACAGGCACTTCCGTTAACGGAAGCTTCTTCACTCTGTAAGTTCTGCTGTTGAAAACTTCTTTAATAGCTGTCGCAGGACTTTTTGACGGCATCGAATACATCCGAGACACAATCTCCGACTGCATACCAATTTTAACCAATAGCTCATACATCGTCTCAACAGGCACTTCATACCTTATAGAGTATTCATATTGGTTCGCCACTATCTCTGTTATCCACGCTTCAACAACTTCTATATGCTTTTGATGCTCATTATCGTAACACTCAATTCTTGCTTTCACAGGTACGCTCTTATCAACAAAGAACCTGCCCTTATGAAACCAAGTCCAGTAAGAATACACTGACACCATTGCCACCTGCTCAGGCACTAGTACCATACCAATCCCCTCCCTCATGCGAATAAGTTTATATTCCAATCGTTTTCGTCCAAACTTATAACCGTGCTCTCTACACTTACGTTTTCTGTACTCGACCACATTCTAGACAACAACATAAGCATCAACGCATTTTCAAGTTCGCTATCGGATTTGAAATACCAATAGTTCGTTCGGATTGGCTCCATGTTAACTTCATCAAAAACTACGCCCAGCATTTCGACCTGTTCAATGTTTATCAACTTCCCATCCATTAATTTGCTTGTCCGACCAACCAATCTTATTGGCTGTCCGCTATGCGTACGCAAACTAAATTCATATGGCTCCCATTCAAACTCTTCAAATGGCTCCCATTCAAACTCTTCAAATGCCGATTTGTAGTACCTTGTTAAGTTCCACATCTCAGTACCTATATAATGCTTCAGTAAGTGTATCCGCCAGTTCTCAATTAGGTCATAGCTCACCAAAGCCATAGGCACAAATGTTATAAATCCAAACCTGCCGAGTTTCTTTGCAACATCCCGCACTGTGATGTCTTTCATTACTTTAACCTTCGCATGCCCTGTCGATACAACCAGCCTGCCTTCCTTCGTGAGCTTATCATAAAACTTCCCAAACAACTTTTCGTTCCGTCCTTCCAAATTCGCTTTGACAAGTTCTAAAAACTCAGCCTCGACTGAACTGTCTTTCCCCAACAGCGCCTTCACAAATTTCATTTTGAGAGTAGGATTTAGCTTGAACTCATCGTACGAAAACTCCCCTACCTCAACTATATCAAATCCACCGTCCTTATAATATGAAACAACCGCTTTCGTTAGTACATCCTTGTCATTTCGTAGAGGTTCATACTTGGCACCAAGCTTTGTCATTATCATCAAAAATTTCGAACCAGTTATCCTCTGTGTATATACATCATATTCACCTTTCAATACCAACGGCACCATGTTCCCCTCTCCTTCCTCTTAAGCTTCTATATTCGAGTACTGCTTAATGCTGATAAGTCTTGAAAGAGCGCTAACTTCACTCGCCATAAGCACATTGCACATTACATGAACTGCGCTAATTTTAAACACACCGATGTCAATTTGCTCTGCTTCGAACAATACGTTGCGCACTTTCAAAAACGTTGTTCCGTTTGTCTTTACCAGCTCATAATAGCCATTAACTTCTACATGCAATTCTGGATTAAGCACAAACCTGTTGTCCTCTGCCCGACCTCTGAAATCCAGCTTAACGTCAGCCAACATCCACTCAGGAAGTGGTTTCGGATTAATTGCAAAGTTCGTGAGCTCATAGTCTTCATAAAATTCATGTCCGAACAAATAACCAATCTCGATGAACAACTTCGTTGCAACCATCTCAACATCAACCCTGCCGAGAACTAAAAGCTTCAAATTGCCGACATCATAAAAGCTCTGCCCAATTCTTAAATACTGCCTGCCTGTCAATTTCTTCACCGTCGCTACCATACCTTTCAACCTCCTTCTTCATTCAGCACTGTAGAACGCATAGTTGATTCTACTAACCCAACCTTTTATGTACCTTGGATTATTTAAAGATTTCGCATGCTTTTCAAAAGTTTTGCGCAGTTTCACGAGCACATCATGGATTTTTGGGTCCGCATCGCTTAATCGCTTCAGCTCTTCCCAATCGTAGTGCTGTGCTATAATCTGCTTAGCAGTACCTTTACCAAACAATACCGCCATGTGCAGAATCGATTTTTGTAGTTGAACAGAATTGAACTCATAAAGTCGCATCGGAAGGTAGTAGTTCTGAATGTATATCTCTCTTGCCTTTTCCCATGTAATACTGTTTATACTCAGCATCCTATAGTTTTTCTCAGAAATACCGTATTTCGTAGTCCCGCCTGGGTCGTACTTGTCGTGCCCCGAACCTTCGAAGTGCAGAACCGAACTCACGACATAATCCATAATCCTTCTATCTTGCTCAGCAAAGTTCCGAGTTGGGAACCAAGTTAGCTGCTTTTCAGTTACCTCTAGCTCAACAACCGGTAATGTTTCAAAAGGCTTTAACTTGTTTGGCAACACCACAAACAACAATCCTGTCAACACCCCTGCCAACAAAAGCAACCACCAAAGCTTTTTGGACTTGTTGCGTCGTAATCGTTTTCTCATACTGCCACTCCTTTCTAAAAAATGTATTGACTCTTGCTACTGGCTATGGTATAATAGTATTGCTGAACGGCCAAGTCAGCATGCTCGTGCTCTTGTAGGTTAACTTTTCAACACCTGCCCCGAGGTTGCTCGCCTCGGGGTTTTTTATAGAATTTCAAGGCTCTAAAACCCCGCATTTTAATGCGGGGATACAGAGCCTGTGAGTTAATCTAATTTTGTATGGTATAATTGTATTAGTACATTCCAAAGTGTGGTGATGCTTTTGAATCAATTCATCGATTTATGGCTGTGGAGACACGTGACTTTAGTCATGTGAGGAAACAGCCATTACCCTTCTCTCAAACATTAATGTTTTACTTTTTTCTAAAAGTCTTAACTCGCTATGCTTTACACTATCACTTATCTTTTCTCCACTTAAAGTAGTTATTGAAAAATATCCACTACTTCTCAATCCTGTTATAATTCCTATTTTGTCTTTATACTTCACCTTGTCAAATCTTCTAAATCCATTCACTTGTTTAACAGTATTAACCGGTCTTTTACCACCTTTAATTGGATTTGCTTTATGCAGTGAACGATTTTGCCTTCTGAAAAACTTACCAAAATACCATTCGGGTACTCTGTTAACATTTTTGTTACCACCTGCAATTACAAATGCATCATTTCTATGGGTCTTCTCTAATCCCATCTCTACTCTTTTTGCTTTTGTAATACTACCATAAGTCATTTCAACCTCATACTGGTATTTCAGTCTGTTTACTATATACCATCCTATTGTTGATACATGACTTGCATCTTTGAGAATTTTAACTTTTTCAAGTTTACTACGTGGAATCTTAATTTTCCCCTCATGTATTGCTTTGTGCTCCTCAGCAGTTAGTACTATTAAGTTAGATGGATTATCTGTTCCACCTTGACTTTTAGGAACAATATGATGTACTTCTAATACACCTTTTTTACCCGACAGTTCAGATTTATATCCTGCTCTCCACAAGCAGTATTCTCTAACGTCCCAGAAATCTTTTTGTGGTCCTTCTTGGTATTCTTTGCCACTAACTTCTGGATTAACTATCTTATGTGTATCAAATGGAGCCATTTCAATTACAACTTTAGTAACTGGTAGTATTTTGACCACAAAATTTACAAGTCTAATATGTGCATCCACTTTCCATTTAACACTTGGAGCAAGCCATCCTTCAGGTCTACGTCTGTTCAAAAATCTTGGCTTTCTATATCTTCTCTTACGGTATCTTCTACTTCTTCTATGTTCTCTTCTCTCCAATAATAACTTCTTAATATCTTGTCTAAGTTCAACTTCAGCACTGAACAATTCTTGTTTGTTACTGCTGAAATACCAACTACTTTTGAACCAATATCAACACCAACTGTAACAGGTTGTGTATATGTCGTTGTGTCATACAACAACTGAATTGTAAATGGGTCTCTTCTAACAACTTTTGCAAGACCTTGTTTTAAGAGTCTTCTAACTTTGCCATGCCTTTTGGTTGGCATTAGCGGTTTTCCCGCCTTTGAAATTACATACACCATATGCGGTAAGCCTCCTTTTGGAGTTAGGGCTCATCCCCAATGTTAGGTGGGCTTGTTATGCCTGCCACACTGTCCCTACCCTTCAGGACTGTTTAGTGACAGACGACAGGGTCTGGGACTTGAGCAGTATCCCAGAGTGTCATAACCCACCTAACGTAGCCCGATGGCTTTTAGCCCTGGCTGAGGGTAGTCAACGAGGGCTTTTACAAGCCCGCCACTTCAGTGGTGGGTCGTTGACCACTCCTCCGCTTCTTGCTGCTTTGCTATCGTTTCCACAAGCCTGTAGATGAATTCTAACACAACAACTAGAAATCCAAGTATCATTAACAGCTTGTCCATACTTGCCCATCCTTTCGCTCAATCATATCATCTCAACAAATCAACAAATTCAACAAAATGCTTGATAAACCTGAATACAGCAACAAACAAGCCAACAATTAAGGTAAAAATCCTTACTGCCTCTGCCATACAATATCCTCCTTCCTTTTGTTTTCAGCATTCTGCCAACGTTTCTTCACACTCTCTGATAAAATAAAGCCGAAAGGGGTGATACCTTCTGATACCTATATATAACAAACGGATTGACAAACCTATCGTCTCGGTTGCCTTCTTCGGAGACCTGCATATCGGAGCAAATGGCATGTTCTTAGCTCAAGGACAGGATTTCGATACAATACTCGATAACATACTCTACAACTTCCAGCAAATACTCGACGAAATCGACAAAAAGGTTGGACGCAAAGTATACATTGCCTTCCTCGGCGATATGGCAGATATGATAACGAAAAACAGCGTCGGCAACCTCTACTTCCAAAAAATGCCACCCGAGGACCAGATAGAAATCGTCAAACAGCTTATCGAAAAATTCAAGGACCGAATCATAGGGATGGTTTCTGGCAATCACGACTTCAGAATGATGAAAGAAGCAGGTTTTGACTACCTGAAGTTCATTGCCAAAGAGCTCGACATACCATACTCACCTACCCTCCTAACTGTAGTTTTAGAATGCAATGGATTCGATATTTCCATTGCGCTCCACCACGGCGTCAGTGGTGGACGAAGTAAAGCGGCAAGCGTCCGCCAAAATGAATACTTTCTCTCAGCTATTCAAAATGTAGACATCTACGTAACAGGTCACACCCACACTGCCAACATCACCTCCCATATGCAGAGATTGTATGATAAAGATGTCGTTCTCAAACCCACAAAACTCATTACAGTCTCAAGTTTTCTACACGACAAAGACTACGCACTTCGAAAGCTCCTGCCACCAACCGGCTTCGACATTCCGGTTGCAACATGCTATACTGAAACTAGGAAAATTAAAATGGCTGGTTCAGAAATAATACACACCGAGAAAATAATAGATGCAAGCCTTGTGACGAGCTATGTTGTGAATTTCTTGGTCAAGAACGCGTTATTTAAGAAGGTGAGTGAGGCATATGGAAGTTAGCATTATTCTTCTTGCAAGCGCTGTGATTATTCAGACTGTTTTCATCATCTACCTGATTATGAAGCGACCAACTCAAGAAACTCAGAACATAACCCCAAAACCACTTCAAATCAAAGTACCAGACGAAGTAATTTTTAAAGTACAGGAAGCAGTTGCTAAAATCAATGAAGTGCTACGTGAATACAACGTACCTCCTCTTTCAAAAAAAGTATTTCTTCACAAACAAGTAATTTTAACTGCGGAGGTGGAGTTCCGTGGCCCAACGAATGCTGATGTTGACAATCTTGATAACACTAATACCGTTACTAAGTTTCTCAGAAGTCGAGGAATTATCCCCTAATGCAGTATACACGATAACTGGCGAACAACTACTTGCCATCGCAAATAAAATCCAAACTTTAGAAAATACAATAAGCCAACTAAGTGACGAAAATCAGAAACTGAAATCTCAACTTGAAGAGCAGCTACGAGTTAATAACGAACTTCAACGAGAGACAAAAAGGAATGCTATAATATGGCAGGTTACGCTGATAGCATCCGTGATTGCAAATCTATTTTTTATCTATAAGTTCGTGATGGGAGGTTAGGGGATATGACGCCTGGCGACAAATTGAAGAGGTTCTTCACATCAGCAGTGCGTGTGTACTTCTTAATCATGCTTTTAACGTTTCTCGGCTCGTTCATAGCAACACTGCTGAACAACGCTCAAGTAGCACACGAACTTGCAGTTACATTTGTTGTAATGTTCATAATTTTCTTCGTAGGTGCCTTCATCAGTTCGTTTTTGCAGCCAAAAAGTAAGGAAAGCAGGAGCGAAAGCCATGATTGAAAAATACGGCATCACCAAGGAAGATTTCGTTAAAGAAGCGCAGGAACAGAAGGACAAAAACATAAAACAAAAAGTAGCCCGAATGTTCGGCAATACTAAAAAGGAGGTCGGTCACGATGACCATGAGGGAAATCATGATGAAAAAACTCGCTGATGATTACGAACTCGAAAAGATAGCAGAGAAACTCGCTGACGAAATAGCCGAGGAACTTGAACTTGAAAAGATAGCAGAAGTCGTTGCTGATTACGTGCTCGGCAAATACGCATACGACCCTGAAGAACTTATTGAACTTCTCTCTGAAGATTAATGTTAGAAAGGAGGGAAGAGCGCATTCCTCTCCATCTTGAAGAAGATGGAGTCTCCTGCGCTCAGATATGATGAAGACGAAGAGTAATGGCGCCGTCAAATAGCAAGGCGCATAGGCTGACCGCCTAAAAGGGTCCCGAAAATGAGTAGCAAAAAAAAAGCGGGGGGATAGTTCCCCCACTTGTGTTTTTATGCTTCTTTATTAACAACCTCTATCCTGTAGGCTACCTCTTTTGTAACGTATTCTTCTGGTATCTTAAGCCCCAACTTCTTGAAGAGCGTCTGCGTTATCGAAACCGAATCCCATAAAACGTTTGCTGGTATGTCTGCAGATTTTAGATATTCTCTCAGCCCTTGTTCATCTAAAACAGTCTTGTTGTATTCTTTGCGCTTTACTTTTACGAATGCTCCCTCAATCTCTTCTTTCTGCTCAAGTGCCTCATTTATTTTTGCTTCAATAATGTTTAGAGCTTGCTTTAATGGAAGATATGCATCAACAAGCTCTTCTATGTTTTTGCTCTGTACTTGTTCAGGAGATTTTGCTAAGTCTTTGACAAGCGGACAATGGTGTGCTACACTACAATAACGGCAGTGTTCACCCGGCGTTGCTGGATATTCCGACTGCTCGAAGAGCTTGGCAGGCATGGCAATGAACTCGTCAACGTGCTCTGAATACTTGGCAGTAGTGTGAATTATTGCTTCCTGTCCTTCCTGCTTCAAATACCAGAAATAAAGATTAACCATATCAACAGGTTCAAGCTTGTAGTAGTGGTGTGCTAAAAAGGCGTAAAACTGCAGTTGCAGTGGGTCTGCTGTAGCTTCTCTGTTGGTCTTGAAATCAAGAATATTAACTACTCGTGCTCCCAAAAATTCATCAATCCAGACAAAGTCGAACTTGCCACGCCAAACTGCATCTGGACTAAAGAAATCCACAGGATTCAAGTTGATGTCCAATGCAACAGCTTTTTCGCTTTCAACATCCTTGCCCCTAAGCATTTCAATGATGCCTAAATCAAGATTGTTGAGTATGCCTATGACTTCGTCTTTAAGTCCATCTTTAAGTGTCGGCAGATATTTTTGAATTGCTTCATCTAACAATTTCTGAGGTGAGGCTGTTAGCTTGACTTTCCAATTGTTGATGAATTCTTCAATGATAGTATGTACTGTTTGCCCTATCACGAGCGCATCTGTTTTTACTTTGTACTGGTCGAGATTGTCGATGTAAATTGCTTTGAACATCCATGGACAATTGTTGTAGCTCGAAATCATCGTATAGCTTATCGGCTTTGCCTTCACCAACATCACTCATCACTCCTCGTCAATGGTTTCTTCCACGTCAAACGATGGTTCTTCTGGACTTTCGATGTGCTCAACTAAGTGTTTTGCTTCCATATACAATTTCTTTGCTTGCTCATAGTTCAACTCACTGAATTTCTTTTTGCCCAGCATTTCAAGTTCTTCCTTCACAAATGCATAGACATCTGGGAACTGTTTTGCCAATACAAGTATTTGTTCATACATTTTCTGTTTATGAAGTTCTTTGGCATCTTTCGTCACTTGATGGTTATAATCTTTGTTTGTCTGCTGTGGCTCTTGAACTACTTTTTGCATCTTGCTTTCAATTTCATCTGCTCCGTCATCTTCTAATTCTTCAAGTGGCTGAGCTTCAAGTCCGATACCGAGCAAGCCGAGAGCTCGACCAAGTGCGTTCGTCTGCGCTTTCTTTGGGTCGTGCGTTGTAATGTCCACTTTCGATAAATTGTATGCCTTGACGTTGAATATGACCTTATCGTTGTCTCTAACTTCGATTTGGCAGCTGACAAGTAGTCTTACCATCTCTGGTCCATCTGGCAGGAATTCAAGGCGCTCAACGTTGAATAAAATGTTGTACGTCCATCCTTTTTTCTCACATACGTCAACAAATATCTTGAGCTTTCCTTCAATGGTAAAATACTCGACACCAACCTTGTTGCCTGTTCTGGTGGTTCTTTCCTGAACGATGATGTAGTCTTCAAGCTCCGACCTTTTGAACACGTTTCCTCTCCATCCAAGTAAATCCGGCACTCTTGAAACGATGTTGATGTTCCTTTCCATACCACTCACTCCTCCTTCTATGCAACGTATTTGTACCTCCAAGAGGCAAAACATACAAACTTGCAATCATCTGGTTTAGCCTGTTGGGTTAGTCTCTTGCCAGTATTGATGTCATGCAGGCTTATTCTGTTGTTCATGTGCCCGCCAACATAGCACAGGCCGTATTTTGGGTGCTTTACGTAACTGCCACGTTTGAAGCCAAGTGACCTTGTACCACCTTGTCTCCTGCGGACACCACCTTTGGCGAACTGCAACATATGCAATTGCCTTCGGTTAAACCGCAGTGGTACAACGACAAGCAGTTCTGTATTGTCTGGTTGAACATGGCCGCCAGTATACCAGTTAGCCAAGCACCATGCGTCAACGCAGTGCGCGTCAAATGACTCGTCAAGTTTCCTGCTTGTTTTCTTCAACCCATGAGACTTCCTTAGCTGTTTTGTTTCCCAGCCTTCCTTTGTGTACACTTGACCAAATCTAGCTAATTCCGAGTAAAGCCATGTCTTGCCTACTTCAAGTGGCGTAAAGGATTGATTCCAGCGTTTCTTACCAGGTCTTGTAGTAGCTTTGATATTTTCAACCACGAAGACAGTTACTGGGAAGAGTCTCGTTAACCATTTAGCTATCCTCAACCGCCACTGCCAACGCGCTTTCGTTGAAGGAGGTAAGTCTTTATTCTTACGGTTGGTGAACTACCCCCACCTATAGAGGTGGGTGGCTTCGTGGTCAATACTCCTATCGGAGCAAGTTTCCCCACGCTCAAAGGGCTGTTCCTTCCCCAGAAAACAAATCATACAGCTAATTTTACCAAGTTCTTTGCCGCATTTATATCTCTGTCATGTTTAGCACCACATTTTGGACATTGCCACTCCCTTATGGCTAAGTTCTTTACATCTGGATTTTTATATCCACATTCACTACATA
>Ga0208823_1003309_pt1 | contig 11529 bp, 12 predicted proteins | sample AD_UKC075_MetaG_FD_184440 | JGI IMG/M metagenome (GOLD analysis project Ga0208823, IMG submission 184440) | Active sludge microbial communities of municipal wastewater-treating anaerobic digesters from USA - AD_UKC075_MetaG (SPAdes) (version 2) | ecosystem: Engineered > Bioreactor > Anaerobic >... | reverse complement strand
CGGGCATAGACCTTGGCCTGCCCGGCTTTGCCGGCGCCAATCATCCGCGCCACCAGGGCAGTGGTGCCCACGGTAAAGGCGTTTAAAATTGCTGTGGAAAGGATGAAGATTTGGTTGCCCATCCCCACTGCAGAAATAGCTGCAGGGCTGATCTGCCCCACCATGGCCAGGTCCACTACCCCCACCAGCATCTGTAAAAACATCCTTGCCACCACCGGCAAGGCAAGCATTACAACCGTTCTGCGTAAATTTCCCTTAGTGATATCCGACATAGTACCATACCCCTTCAGCAGATATTAGTTCGTCTCGCTAAATATTCGTTACTCATAAGCAAAAGTCCTTTATTGCTCTTTTAAAAGCAAAAGGGCAGGACTTTATCGGTAAAAAGGCGAAATTAGTCTTTGGAGGTGTAGAGATGTACAAAGCAGCTCTGTTTGACCTGGACGGAACCCTCACTGACAGTCTCAACCTGTCCGCCCAGGCCTTTATCCATACCTTTCGCAAGCATTTGCAGCGGGAATACACTCCCGAAGATATTTTTGCCATGTTTGGCCCCTGTGAAGAAGGAATATTCCGCCAGGCCGACGCCAGCCAGGCCCAGGCGATGCTGGAGACTTTTCTCGAGTTCTACCGCCGCTGCCATAATCAATATGCCTCAGTCTATCCGGGGGTGATTCCTGCCCTGGAAATCTTGAAACAACACATGCCCCTGGCGATTATCACCGGCAAGGGCAAGGAGCCTGCCGCGATTACTTTGGCGGAGACTGGCCTGGCACCGTACTTTGACTTGGTGGTAAGCGGTTCTTGCGTAGAGCGGCACAAGCCGGATCCCCAGGGAATTAAAATGGTTTTACATGCCTTTGGCATCTGCCCTCAGCAAGCCTTTTACCTGGGGGATTCCCCCGGAGATATCCAGGCTGCCCGCCAGGCAGGTGTCACCGCTTTGGCTGCCCTCTGGGATGCCCGGGATGCCGAAAGCCTCCTGCAACTGGAGCCGGATGCCGCCTTTGCCAGCCCTGAAGATTTTTCCGCCTGGGTGCGCTGCCACTGTAAATAGACAATAAGACGGCAACGGGCAGTGCCCGAAGCCGTCTGTTGCTGTATTTTACGCCCACACTCAAACCTGTTCCTTGATTACCGCTCTGCGCTGGAGGAGATAGGTCAATCCGGCGAGGACGGAGCTCAGGATTATACATGACCCCAGGGGATAGAGGGGGTTATAGCCGGCCTTAACTCCTGAAGCCAGGAGAAAGATTTCGCCAAGGCCCCGGCTGATGGCCCCATTGGCATAGCCCATATCCACAATGGGCAGGACAATAATAAGCAATACGGGAACTCCGATAGAAACCAAGAGCTTCAGGCCCTTGCTCATGCGGTAGTACAAAGATGTAATGAAGTACCCCGTCAGGGCAGAAGTGGTGTAGAGCATCAGGCTCAAGGCAAATACCACAATAAAGACCTGCCCCGGGCCGACTGCGGGAAAGTATTGCCGGTAAAATTCATGAAAGGCTGACTGGTAGCTGCCCAGGCTGCGCCCGATGGCGCCGATACTGGTGTCAATTATGGCCATCACTCCACTTACAGGGAGCAGGCTGCAGAGATAACTGAGAAAGAGCGTCTTGCGGGAAAGCCCATTCTGGAGAAACATCCGGAAGGGCTCTTTAAAGGAGTTCAGTCCGCAGACAAAGATAAAAATCATGGAAGAGATTTCAATGCCATTGATGGTGGTGCCATTGGCACTGAAGTGAAAAAACACTTCGGTGGTTAAGAATGATGCCAGCAGCAGGAAGAGCATGATGGCGTAATAAATCAGCAGGGATTTCTTCATCTCGGCTATTTGATAAATCATTGCGGATTTCATTGTCCTTTACCTCCTTACGCAGTGAGCTGAATAAACAGCTTTTGCAAATCCAGCCTTGTGATTTCCAGACCTGCCGGCACAGCACTCCGATCCAGGGTGCCAAGGATATATGCGGATTTCAGGCCGCCGAGATCGTCGGAGCCGATGACGATTTTATCGGCAATAAATTGGTCCACGGCGGCAGAGCTGCCCGAGACGGTATAGCCCTGGGCCATTAAGCCCTCGCAGGACTCCTGGCGAATGATCTCCCCTTCCTTGATGATGATGACATCCTCGATGATACCTGCCACCTCTTCAATGAGGTGGGTGGAGATAACATAGGTGGCAGGCCGGAGGGAGTAGCGCTCCACCAGAAGCTTGTAAAACATATCCCGGTGGTTGGCATCCAGGCCCAGCACCGGTTCATCCAGGAGGACATAAGGGACATTGACGGAGAGAGAGACAATGATTTTCAGGATGGAGCTGTACCCCGTAGAGAGAGCCTTTACCTTTTTGTTCAGGTTGAGGCCAAATTTCTCTGCCAGGGTGAGGGCAAAGTCCATATCGAAGTCGGGATAGAAATGGCGGCTCCACTTCAGGACATTGGCCACCTTCATTCCCTCAGGATAGAGGTGCTTTTCGCTCATCAGGTAGACCTTGCCCAGGGCCCGGTCATTTTCCGCCGCCGGTTCGCCGTCGATTAAGACGGTGCCGGAATCGGCAAAGAGCCTGTTGGTAATGATATTCAGTAATGTGGATTTCCCGGCTCCGTTTCTGCCCAGCAAACCGTAGATTTTGCCCTCAGCTATGCTCAGGCTGACATCTTTCAGGGCTGCAACAGGGCCGAAACTCTTGGAAACACCTGTGATTTCAATACTCATCGCTGATACCCTCTTTCAATCATCATGATAATTTCCCGGGGGCTGATTCCCAGCCTCTCTGCTTCTGCAATCAGTTTGACAATGTAATTCTCGAAAAACTGATTCCTGCGTTTTTGCTGCAGTTTTTCCTTGGCCCCTGCTTTTACAAACATTCCCACACCCCGCTTTTTGTAGATAATACCGCTGTCCACCAGGATGTTGACTCCCTTCAGGGCGGTAGCGGGATTGATGTTGTAGCGAATGGATATCTCAGTGGTGGAGGGAATTTGGCTTTCCTCAGGATAGGCCCCCGTCAGGATGGCGTCCTCGATGCCTTCGGCTATTTGGATAAATATTGGCCTTTGGTCTTCGGTATTAATCAGCAAAGGGCGCTCACCTCCTTAACCAGTCAGGTGGTTAATTACCTTTGTAACTAACTATACCACCATTATTTTTTCCTGTCAAGGCCTTTTGCTCAAGGATGTGATATTATTTTTCCAGTAGGAGGTAAAGAGATGAAAATAGGAATAATCGTTTTTTCTCACACCGGCAACACCCTTTCCGTAGCGGAAAAGTTGCAGGCCAAGTTGACTGCTGCAAGCCATTCAGTGCAGTTGGAACAAGTTACTGCTGCAGAGGAGAGTCCCCGGGCAGAAAAGGCAGGCCTAAGGAATGCACCGGATACCAGTTCCTATGACATGCTGATATTTGCCACGCCGGTCTGGGCCTTTTCCCTGCCCCCCGTCATGAAGCTTTATCTGGACCAAATACCAACCCTCAAGGGCAAAGCGGTGGGCTGTTTTGTCACCCAGACCTTCCCCTTCCCCTGGATGGGCGGCAACCGGACAATCCGGCAGATGGTTTCAGCCTGTGAAGCCCTGGGCGGAAATGTGTTTCACACCGCTGTCATCAACTGGACCCGGGGCCGGGAAACCAGCATTGCTCAGCTCATCGAAGATTTTTCTAAGGCCGGGAAATAATGTGCCCGGGCTTGCCCTGGGGCCCAAAAACAAAAGACGGCTTCTGGTTAACCAGTCGCCGTCTTTTTTGCTGTCAAGGCAAGGTCCTCCAAGAATTCCTCTACCGCCCCCAGATTTGCCGGGCAATGGATTGAACCAGGGTGCTGGCTGTGGCAAGATTCTCGGGATTGACGAACTCTGCTTTGTCGGTAGGCCAGTGCCAGTTGGGGAGGATGCCATTATCGTCAAAGGCCATGATGCTTATGACCTTGTAGCCCCTGGCCAGAGCAGGAGTGGCGTCGGTAGTCAGCGCCTTGTACACATGAGGGCCTATGTCCAGTTCCGGGTTCTCCCGGACACAGGCAGCCGCCGCCAGGATGAGGTCCCTGTCGGCCGGCATGGGGTAAAACATCCCCTCGGCAGTGATGTACTTGACGTGGCCGATGCCGAGGTTGTCCATATTGATGATATAGTCATCCTTGATTGCCTCGCCATACTCCTCCAGGAAGCGGAGCATGCCCACAGTTCCTGCCTCTTCACAGCCTGTAGCTACAGCCCACACTTCTGCACCCTCCGGCAGGTCCCGGCCGAGATGCTCAAAGCTGTCCAGCATCACCGCAACTCCCGAGGCATTGTCATTGCCGCCAGGGGTGTGGACACCCCAGATCTCCCGGTGAATGAGGAGCAAGACAGAGAAAAGGACATACAGGGCAAAGGGAAGAGCCAGGTAGTTGTAAACCGGGAGCATCTCCAGGCCGAATAATGCCATAATCCCTGCCCCCAGGGCAAGTATGAGAATGACTGCCATGCAAACATTGAGCAGGATAAAAGATTTCCGGAAGCCCGCCACCAACTTGGGATGGAAGCTGAGTCCCGAGCGGGAGGTATCGTAATGGGCTACCAGGACAACGCGGGAAAGCATTTCCCCTTCTTCCGAGGGGTTGGATTTTCGGGCAATGACGTTCTGACTCCTGTCCTTGGGCAGGATTTTTGTATACACTTCAAAGGTATGGCACTCTAAGAGGTACGCCAGGGTATTGACCAGGGCCAGCACTGCTGCCGCCACCGGCAAAAAGGGAATGAGAAGGGCTGCTAACACCATGAAAAAATAGTACATACCATAGGCCCAGGAGAAAGTAGGGACCGAGCGAAATGACTGGATTTGGACTTCATCCGCCATAGCCTGCAGTGTTTCTGCCAGGTACTTGGAGGCATTGCGCTCCGCCCTGGTAGTGGACCCCCGCGGTCCTATTTTTTCGGCTAATTCCTCTACATAACGAATCAATCTGCTTCCTCCTTTCCTGAAATCGCCTTCCTTCCACTTGCTATATTAAACGCCTGGCTGCCATTTTCCTCCTCTTAGGGCAACTGAGTTACAGAAAGAGGGCCATCCCGGCCCCCTAGCATTTTCTTCCGGCGAGATTGGCCTGGCCACGATACACCAGCCCTCGCTCGACATCGAGACTGACTGTCTGCCCGTCTTCCAGCAGCGAAGTAGCGCCCTCTGCGCCTACGATTACGGGGATGCCCAACTCAAGTCCGATAATGGCTGCCGCAGAGGTGAGGCCGCCTTCCTCGGCAATGATGCCCTCCACCCCCTGAAGATGTTCTACTATTTCCGGGGTCATGCCCACTACGACAATAATGTCCCCGAATTTTATTTTACTTACATCCTTGGCAGTGCGCACTACCCGGGTGATGCCAACCACCGGGTTATGGCCAATGCCGGTCCCCCTGACGACCACATCCCCAACCACATGCACCTTGAGGAGGTTAGTGGTGCCAGGGACTCCCACCGGCACACCGGCAGTGATAACCACCATATCCCCGTTGCGGATAAGCTGTGCATTGAGGGCGGCGGTAATGGACTCATAGATCATCTCGTCGGTGTCGTCGGTTTCCCGTCCCAGTATCGGCTCTACACCCCAGGTGAGCAGCAGCTTGCGCTGCACTTGCGGGGTAGGAGTAACAGCAATGATGGGCATTCCCGGCCGATATTTCGAGACCATGCGCGCAGTGTGACCGGACTGGGTGGATGTCAGGATTGCCGCAGCCCCCAGGCGTACTGCTGTTTGCCGGCAAGCACTGCTGATGGCATCGGTGACAGAGTGAGACTCCCTCTGCTGTCGGGATACAAACTGATTCCAGTCTACTGCCAGTTCAGTGCGCTCAGCCAATCTTGCCATTGTCACCACCGACTCCACCGGGTATCTTCCCGAAGCCGTTTCCCCGGAAAGCATGATGGCATCGGTGCCGTCAAAAATGGCGTTGGCGACATCACTGGCCTCCGCCCGCGTGGGCCGAGGGTTGCGAATCATGGAGTCCAGCATCTGGGTGGCGGTAATTACTGGTTTCCCCTGTTTATTGCACTGCGCAATCATATGTTTCTGGGCCAGGGGCACTTCCTCAGTCGGGATTTCCACCCCCAGATCCCCGCGGGCCACCATGAGGCCGTCGGCGACCTTGAGGATGGAGACCAGGTTATCCAGGCCCTGTTTGTTTTCAATCTTGGCGATAATTTCAATGTCAGCGTCATTGTCTTCCAGTAAGCGGCGGATAGCCAGGACATCGCCGGCGCTGCGGATAAAGGAGGCGGCAATAAAGTCTACCCCCATTTTAATGCCAAAGAGGATGTCCTCTTCGTCCTTGGGGCTCATAGCCGGCAAGGAGACATTGGTTCCCGGCAGGTTGATGCCCTTTCGGTCCCCAACAACACCGCCGTTCATTACCCGGCAAATGACGTCGGTATCCGTCACCTCCTCCACCCTTAGCTCAATAAGGCCGTCATCCAGCAGGATCGGGTGGCCGACAGCGACATCTTGGGGAAGCCCCTCATGAGTGACAGAAGCAATTTCCTCATTGCCTGCCACATCTCTGATAGTGAGGGTAAACTTCTGGCCAGCTTCCAGGCGGGCACTGCCGTTGGCAAAGGTGCCCAGGCGAATCTCAGGTCCCTTGGTATCCAGCAGGATTGCAACGGGAATGCCGGTTTCGGCAGAAGCCCTGCGGATGGCTTCGATGCGCCTTGCATGCTCCTCTTGGCTGCCGTGGGAAAAATTGAGACGGGCCACATTCATCCCCGCCAGCATCATCTGCTTGAGTATTTCCGGACTTTCGCTGGCGGGACCGATAGTGCAGACGATTTTGGTTTTGCGCATTCTCTCGCCCCCTAAATTGATAGGATTTTGGCCAGCTCGAATGCCTCGCTGTCAAAGACTGCTTTCTGCGCCAGAGCTGAAGAAATATCCACGTGGGTGTAGCGGCCATTTTGCACAACCACCAGGCGGCCGCCCTTTCCTGCCAGCACCAGGTCGACAGCCTCAGAAGCCATGCGGCTGGCGAGGATCCTGTCAAAGGCTGTGGGAGAACCTCCCCGCTGTAAATGCCCCAGGACGATAACTCGATTGTCCTGATTGGTCCGTTTTTTTAGCTCAGCGGCAATTTCGTAGGCGCTGGCCACACCTTCTGCCACCAAAATAATGCTGTGCAGTTTTCCCCTGCGGCGGCTTCCTTCAAGACGCCGGCTGACTTCGTCCAGATCATAAGGGAGTTCCGGCACAATAATCGATTCGGCACCGGCAGCCAGACCTGCTGCCAGGGCGATGGCTCCGGAATTGCGTCCCATGAGTTCGATGATAAAAAGGCGCTGATGGGAGGTGGCTGTATCCCGGATTTTATCTATGGCATTGCAGGCGGTGTTGACGGCAGTGTCAAAACCTATCGTCACTTCGGTGGCAGCAATGTCATTGTCAATGGTACCTGGGACTGCCACTGCGAGAATGCCCCTGTCATTGAGGGCCTGGGCGCCGCGAATAGAACCGTCGCCGCCAATAACAATGACGGCATCTATTTCCCGGCGTCGTAAATTGGCAATGGCTTTGTCCATGCCGGCAGGGGTTTTAAATTCTTCGCAGCGGGCTGTACGCAGTATCGTCCCGCCCCTTTGGATTACATCTGCCACAGATCCAAGCTGCATGGGAATAACGTCGTCGGTGAGGATTCCCCGGAAACCTTCCCGAACCCCAAAAACCTCGCAGTTATTGTATATTCCCTTGCGCACCACAGCGCGGACAGCGGCGTTCATGCCAGGGGCGTCGCCGCCGCTGGTCAGTACAGCGATTTTCATAGGTCACTCCCCTTTCCCCCGGGGAAATTTTGTCCCGCAGGGTTCAGTCTGGCAGTCACTCCCCGAAGGGACAGATAAGTGAGGGGACCTTGCCGGTCCCCCATGAATTATTCCTTGAACTGCGGCAACCGTCGCTCAATAAAGGCGCCCATTCCTTCTTTCTGGTCCAAGCCGCTGAACAGCCTGGCAAAAAGTTTCTGCTCTTTTTCCAGTCCGGGATCCTCAGTGGCAATGGCTGCCTTGGCTGCCTGCAAGGCCTTGAGGCTGTATTTACTGAGCCCTCGGGCAAACTCCATGGTCTTGGGCATTAACTCATCCTCGGAATAGATGCGCTCTACCAGGCCGTACTTGAGAGCAGTGTCGGCATCAATTCTTTCGCCGCTGAGTATCAGCTCCATAGCTTTTCCCTTCCCCACCAGGCGGGCAAGCCGCCGGGTGCCGCCGAAACCTGGTATAATCCCCAATCCAATCTCCGGCTGCCCAAACTTTGCCCAGTCTCCGGCAAAGCGGAGATCACAAGCCAAGGCCAGTTCACAGCCTCCTCCCAGGGCATAGCCATTGACAGCGGCTATAACAGGCTTGGGCAAGGATTCGATGCGGGAGAAAACCCGGTGCCCCAAGGCGGAGAACTCAAGAGCCTCTTCTTCAGTAAAATCCTTCATCTCAACAATATCTGCCCCGGCAACAAAAGCCCTGTTGCCGGCACCGGTTATGACCACGACCTTTATGCCCTTGTCTTCCCCCAGGGCAATGATTTCCGCTTCCAGTTCCTCGAGAGTTTCAATATTCAGGGCGTTGAGCTGTTGCTCCCTGTCAATGGTTACCAGGGCAATGGCATCTTCAATTCCGACGCGAACGCTCATTTATTTCCCCTCCCGGTAATCGTAAAATCCGCGGCCGCTCTTCCTCCCCAGCCAACCAGCCTGGACTAATTTGCGCAACAAAGGGCAAGGCCGGTATTTGTCCTCACCCAAATCCCGATGAAGCACCTCCATTATTGCCAGACAGGTGTCGAGGCCGATGAGGTCGGCCAAAGCCAAGGGTCCCATGGGATGATTGGCCCCCAAGGTCATTGCCTGGTCTATGCCTTCGGGAGTGGCGATACCCTCCTGGAGGACAAAGCAGGCTTCGTTGAGCATGGGAATGAGGATGCGGTTTACCACAAAGCCCGGGGCATCATTAACTTCCACCGCAGTCTTGCCCATGGCTTCAGCCACTTTCTTTACTGCGCTGAAAGTGGCGTCGGCGGTAGCTGCCCCGCGAATAAGTTCCACCAGGCGCATTACCGGTACTGGATTCATAAAGTGCATGCCGATAACGCGGTGGGGCGAATTTGTATAGCCGGCGATTTCAGTAATAGAAATGGAAGAAGTATTGCTGGCGAGGATGGCATCCTCTTTACATATTGCGTCCAGCTCTTGGAAGACCTGCTTCTTGACTTCCCGGCTCTCGACCACTGCCTCTATGACCAGGTCTGCATCTGCTGCCTCCTTAAGGCCTGCGGCAACGGTGATTCTTCCAAGGATTTCTCCCTTGGCTGCTTCTTCCAAACGCCCCTTGCTTACTTGTCTGGCCAGAGCTTTATCAATTGAGGCGATGCTTTTTTGCGCCAGTTCGGCATTGACATCAGATATCTTGACAGAAAATCCCGCCTGGGCTGCAGTCTGAGCTATGCCAGCCCCCATCTGCCCTGCACCGACAACAAAAATTTGATTCAACTCGCTTCCCTCCAAATATATTTTCCCTAAGAATCTATTCTCTATTACCCTTTTATTTCCTGCAGTTAACGGGGCAGCATTGCCCCGTTAGTTTTATATGACAGCCAATTCCCTGGTCCTGGCAGCTATTGCCTGAGGATCCGCGGCAATGCCAGCGACGCCGCTGTCTATGGCTGCTTGAGCCACAGCGGCGGCCACTGCCGGCGCCACTCGGGGATCGAAAGGACGAGGGATGATATATTCGGCATTTAACTCGTCGGGGGTGATGAGTCCAGCTATCCCCAAGGCGGCAGCGATTTTCATGTCCTCATTTATCTCCCGGGCACGGGTATCCAGTGCCCCCCGGAACACGCCGGGGAAGGCGAGGACATTATTAATCTGATTGGGGTAATCCGAGCGGCCAGTACCTATGACCAGGGCACCGGCTTCTTTGGCCAGAGAGGGATCAATTTCCGGCACCGGATTTGCCATGGCAAAGATTATCGGGTCAGCCGCCATGGAGCGGACCATTTCCGGAGTAAGGACATTGCCCACCGACAAGCCGATAAAGACATCACAGCCTCTCACTGCATCGGCCAAGCCGCCTTTGATGCCCTGCGGGTTGGTGGATTCAGCGATTTTTTCCTTATACGGATTCATATGGGCAGCCCGCCCCTTATAGATGATGCCATTGGAATCGCAGACTATGATATCCTTCGCCCCCAGACCCTGGAGCAACTTGGTCACCGCCAGGGCTGCAGCCCCGGCACCGTTGACCGCCAGGCGAATAGAGGATATATCCTTGCCGGCAACTTTGAGGGCGTTTACAGTGGCTGCAGCGGTGACAATTGCAGTGCCGTGCTGATCGTCGTGAAAGACGGGGATGTTCATTTCCTGTTTCAGGCGGGCTTCAATTTCAAAGCAGGCAGGAGCGGCAATATCTTCAAGATTGACGCCGCCAAAGGTAGGTTCCAGCAGCTTGACGGTGCGGACAATTTCTTCAATATCACTGGTGCCCAGGCAGATGGGGAAGGCGTCGACACCGGCAAAGGACTTAAAGAGCACAGCCTTGCCTTCCATTACAGGCATGGCAGCTTCTGCCCCGATATTCCCCAGGCCCAGCACCGCTGACCCGTCAGAAACAATGGCGACAAAATTGCCCTTGGCTGTATAGTCGTATACCCTGTTTTTGTCCTTATTTATTTCCAGGCAAGGCTCTGCCACCCCAGGGGAATAGGCCAGGCTGAGATCCTTGGCGTCACGCAGAGGCACCTTGCTGGCAACTGCAAGCTTTCCTTGATTGTCCCGATGTAATTTTAGGGCTTGTTCCCGCATTTATTCATCCTACCTTTCGCTATTTTGTCCACGCTTATTATCGTATACCGAGAGGGCCATTGTCAATTGCTGGGCTTACTGATGGGCGAGGCGGGCGGCGGCAGCAGCGGCAACCGCTGCCACTATATCGTCGAGGAAAGTGTTTACCACCCCTTCCTGCTTGGTATTGATATTGGCCAAAATTCCCGACTTGACCTTGTCCAGGTAGCCAAAGTTTGTAAAACCAATGCTGCCATAGATGTTGATGATGCTGAGGGCCAGTATTTCGTCCACTCCATACAGGGGGTCGTCCCGCACCAGAATGCTTTGGAGAGGTTCCGGCAGCAACCCCTTTTCGGCCAGGGAATCGAGGACAAGGCCCGTCAATATGGCATTTTGCACCTCTCGCTTTCCCAGGACCCTGATTACATTTTCCCGGCATTCCGCCAACGACAGCTGGGGGTTATAAGGAAGCTGGAGCTCAAGGACCAGGCGGGCAATACAGTCCAGGTCGACGCCCCTGTCCTCGAGCATTTTAATAATTTCTTGCTGCACCGCAAGCACTTCCTTTCTACTTGACCTGCTTTTCCACAGTTTTCAGCACAACGCAGTCCGGACCCAACATTTGCTCCAGCTGGCCCAGCAGGCGTTTATCCGGTTTTACCGGGAACTTATCCATTAGGCGCAGGGCCTTGTTGGCGGCGAAGTACATGTACACCGGCACATCCCCCGG
>Ga0208823_1003302_pt1 | contig 11548 bp, 7 predicted proteins | sample AD_UKC075_MetaG_FD_184440 | JGI IMG/M metagenome (GOLD analysis project Ga0208823, IMG submission 184440) | Active sludge microbial communities of municipal wastewater-treating anaerobic digesters from USA - AD_UKC075_MetaG (SPAdes) (version 2) | ecosystem: Engineered > Bioreactor > Anaerobic >... | reverse complement strand
CAACGCGGCACTGGGTCTAGAGGCGTCCGAGCAGGTGACGATCACCGTCCAGCTCACGCCGCTCGCACCGGTCGTCGGCGCTCCCTCGATCGGCCAACTGGTCGTCCACCAGGCCGGACGCACCGAGAACCTCCCGTTGCTGTGGGACGTCCCGCCGGGCACCACGGACGCCCGGGCCCAGCTCGCCCTGACGCGCGACGGACGCGTCGTCGCCGTCGCCGATCTCGTCGGACGCGTCGGCGGACCCGTCACCCTGACCGCCGTCATGGGCCTCGGCCCGTTGGACGCGAGCCGTCCGAGGTCGACGGCCCCGTCCGTGGTCCTGGACGCCGACGGCGCCGGACGCCCGACGGTCACGGTCCCAGGGAGCCGGGTGGACCTGGTGCCCGACCTGGCGGACCTCGCCGAGTCGCTGCGCAAGGCCCTCAACCAGGCGGTGAACCAGCCGCGGCGCGCGACCGCCGACAGCCGTGAGTCGTGGCGGTCCATCCTGGTGGCCGCTGCCCAGGCCGGACGCGACCTCTTCCTGCAACTGCGGCCTGTGCTCGGTGGCCTGGCGGACGCCGACGCGATCCAGGTCGTGGCGTCGCGCGCGGCCAGCGCGCTGCCGCTGGAGCTGCTCTACCTGCTGCGTGCGCCGCGGGCCAACGCCACGCTCTGCCCGGCGTGGGCGTCCGGGGGCTGTTCGCCGGCGACGCCGCACGACGAGCACGTCGTGTGCCCGTCCGGCTTCTGGGGCGTGACTAGGGTTGTTGAGCGCCACTACCGCCCGACCGAGCAGGATTCGGCGCTGGTCAGCGTCGCGGTCCCGGACGCCGACAGGCAGCGACTGCGCCTGGACGGACTGCTGCTCGCGGCGTCCACGAAGGTCACGAAAGCCGACCTGCGCGAGGCCGGACTGGACGGCGCGACCCGCGTCCGGACCTGGGACGCCTGGCGGCGCGCGCTGAGCGAGCCGGGCGCCGGCGTCCTGGTGCTGATGCCGCACACGACGCCCGACCCGCCGACGCTCGAGGTGTCGAATCAGACGCTGCACCGGGCGTCCATCGAGGCGGATCTGGTGACCGGCGGACGGTCCGGCGAGCCCGTCGTCGTGCTGTTCGGCTGCGACACGGGCGGCTCGGCGGACGACCCGATCGGGTTCGCGACGCGGTTCCTGGGGGCGGGGGCGGGCGTCGTGTTCGCCTCGTTCACGCTGCTGCACGCGGCGGTGGCGCCGGTGCTGGCGTCCCGGCTGGTGGGGGCGTTGAGAGATCCCGGACGCCGCGGCCAGACCGTGGGACGGGTGCTGACGGACGTCCGGCGCGAGGCGCTGGCGGACGGGTGGTTGGCGGCGCTGGCGATGACGGCGTACGGGGATGCGGACTGGGAGGTTTGATGAAGATCGAGATGCTGCCCGCCGAGCGCGGGGACTGCCTGTGGGTCACCTACGGGACGCCGGAGCGGCACGTGCTGATCGACGGTGGTCCTGTGCAGACGATGGGCACGTTGGTGCCCGAGCTGGAGCGTCGGCTGGCGGCGCTGGGGCCCGGGGATGATCGGGTCGAGTTGCTGGTTCAGACCCACATCGACGCGGACCACATTCAGGGCCTGACGTCGCTGTTGAGTGATCCGGAGCGGGTGAAGCTGTTCCGGGATGTGTGGCTCAACGGGTATCGGCATGTGCAATCGGCGGTCTTGGGGGCGCCCGATGCGGAGATGCTGACGGCGTCGTTGCTGCTGCATTCGGAGCGGTGGAACGCGGCGTTCGGGGGAGAGGCGGTGTGCGTGCCGAGGTCCGGGCCGTTGCCGGTGGTTGAGCTGGCGGGCGGTTTGAAGCTGACCCTGTTGGCACCGACGAGGGAGGCGCTCGCGGCGCTCGCTCCCGAGTGGGAGAAGGCGGTCGGTGAGCTGGCGGGCAAGGGCCGGCCGACGCCGGCGAGCAGGCGGCGGGGCGGCGTCCTGGGGTTCGATGCGGACGTGGCTGCGGCGGCGCCGTTCAAGGAGGACCGGTCGAAGCCGAACAGTGCCGGGATCGCGTTCATCGCCGAGGCTGACGGACGCCGGGTGCTGTTCCTTGCGGACGTGCCGCCGAGGTTCGTTCTGGCGGCGTTCGACCGGCTGGGGCCTGGGGTCCAGCGGTTCGACGCGGTGAAGCTGTCGCATCACGGGTCCCGCAACAACACGAGTCTCGAGTTGTGTCGGCGGATCTCGTCGCCGCGGTGGCTGGTGTCGACGAACGGCGCGCAGTTCGGGCATCCGGACGCCGAGGCGCTGGCTCGGGTGATCGTGACCCAGGATCGTCCGACGTTCTGGTTCAACTACGAGACCAAGTTCGCCGCTGACGTCGTCGCGGGGGCGGGGAGCCGGTATTCGGTCGAGCTGCCGCCGATGCGGGGCGGCAAGCGCGGCGAGGGGATCGTGGTCGATCTTGGGGTGGCGGGCTGAGCCGAGGAGAGGTCCGGCGAGGGGTGCGCTCGGGGCGGCGCGCGAGGTCTTGGACCTGGTCATCGACGTGCGGGCGCAGCCCGGGTCGCGGAGGAGTCCTCAGTTCGGACGCGACGAGCTGCCCGGCATGGCTGAGCGAGGCCGGCATCGGTTACGCGGCTGGACCGTCTGGCACCTCATCGGCGACGCGCCGCCAAGGCGCCACGAGCTGGGTGCGTGGGGACCAAAAGCCCTCCGGGACGCCGACGGCCGGCTGACCGATCCGGCGCTGCGGCGGTCCGCGCACTTGAGCCGATCGAAGGAGGAGTGATTGGAGGTCGGGATGATGAGGGCCACTGCTCGGAGTTTCGCTGGGGCTTGTATCGGTGCGGCTGTCCCAGTGCGTCGACAGAGCTCCCCGCTGCCCGCATGGGCGGTCTCGGACTGCCGCTTGTTCGAGGGGTGCCGTCCGCGCTTGGTCGAGGTGCTGACCTAAGCTTCGGCCATGTCCGAGGACGCCGCGGCACGGCTCAAGACGGCCCTTGATCTCTTCGAGGTCGGCCAGGATCTCATGCGCGCCCGGCTTCGACGCGAGAACCCAGAGTGGGACGAGCAGCGACTAGCGGACGAGATCCGAACGTGGCTTCGGCATCGACCGGGCGCCCTAGATGGGGACTACCCCGGGCCACGCTCTACGCGCCAACTGCGAGGGCTCGCGTGACGAATCCGGTCCACGCCGCTCTGGCTCGGCTTGTCAGAGACCTCGACTCACTTGGCGTGCGCTGGGCCTTGATCGGTGGCTTGGCCGTCTCGACTCGCGCTGAACCCCGCTTTACGCGTGACATCGACATCTGCGTGGTGGCCGCGGATGACAAGGCGGCAGAGCACGTGACTCTCTGCCTCCGAGATCTGGGCTACGACGTGCTAGCGCTCGTGGAACAAGAGTACGGAGGGCGCCTCGCGACGGTCCGGTTGGCTCCGCCGCTTGCCGGTGGGGTTGTCGTCGACCTGCTGTTTGCCTCATCCGGTGTTGAAGGCGAGATAGCGGCCGTTGCGGAGCGACTTGAGATCCTCCCTCGCATCGTCGTGCCAGTCGCGAGCGCAGGGCACCTGGTCGTGCTGAAGCTGCTCGCCCACGACGACTCGCGTCCCCAGGACGCCGCTGACCTCGTTGCGCTCCGCGCGGGGTGCTGAGCCCGAACGACCAGGCTGAAGCGCTCCGTCTCGCGGCCCTGGTGGTCACGCGCGGCTTCCATCGAGACCGCGACATGGTCAAACTCGTCGAGTCCTACCTAGCGTCTGGCTAAGCGACGAAGCCAATCCCAATCTCGATCCGCCGAGGTGCCTGTGACAAGGCAGGTCGAGCCAAACGATCCGGTTTGCGGGGCTAAACGATACCTTGTGCAGAGATCAAACGATCCGCTTGCAGGCCAGGGGTCTATCGCTGCATGTCCACGAACCGGCTCATGGCACCCTGGAACGCCACCGGGATCACGTCCGTCGCACCGTTGCGATGCTTGGCGACGATGAAGTCGGCTTCGCCGGCGCGGGGGGAGGTCTTGTCGTAGGCGTCCTCGCGGTGCAGGAGGATGACGACGTCGGCGTCCTGTTCCAACGAACCCGATTCGCGCAGGTCAGAGAGCAGCGGCTTCTTGTCCTGCCTGGTCTCCGGACCACGGTTCAACTGCGACAGCGCCACCACGGGCACCTCGAGCTCCTTCGCGAGCAGCTTGATCTGCCGCGAGAACTCCGAGACTTCCAGCTGACGCGACTCGACCTTCTTGCCGCTCGACATGAGCTGCATGTAGTCGATGATGATCAGCTTCAGGTCGTAGCGCTGCTTGAGCCGCCGCGCCTTCGCCCGAATCTCCATCATCGTCAGGTTCGGGCTGTCGTCGATGAACAGCGGCGCCTGCGACACCTGCGCGGTCTTCGAGGCGATGCGCGCCCAGTCCTCATCCTTGAGATCGCCCTTGCGGATGTGGTTCAGCGGCACGGACGCCTCCGCGCTCATCAGGCGCATCACGATCTCGCTTTTGGTCATTTCCAGCGAGAAGAAAACCGAGCACAGCCCGTGCTTGATGGACGCCGCCCGCGCGAAGTCGAGCCCGAGCGTCGACTTACCCATACCCGGACGCGCCGCCACGATCACCATCTGCCCCGGATGCAGGCCGTTCGTGAGGTGATCCAAATCGATGAACCCCGTCGGGACGCCCGACATCACCCCGTGCTGCGACAGCGACTCGATCTCGTCCAGGGTGATCTCGACCAGCTCCGACAAGGGCTGATAGTCCTCGGACGCCTTCCCCTCGGCGACCTCGTAGATCTCCTGCTGGGCCCGGTCGACGATGTCGTTGACGTCGCCGGACGCCTGGTAGCCCATCTGCGAGATCTTCATCGACGCATCGACCAGCCGCCGCAGGATCGCCTTGTCGCGCACGATTTCCGCGTAGTAGGTGGCGTTGGCCGTCACCGACACGCTGGACACCAGTTCGTGCAGGTAGATGTGGCCACCGACCTGCCCCAGCTGGCCGCGCTTGCCCAGCAGGTCGGCCACCGTGATGGGGTCGGCCGGCTCGCCGCGGCCGTAGAGATCCATGACCGCGTCGTAGATCGACTCGTGGGCCATGCGATAGAAGTCGCGGCCCTTCAGCACCTCGGTGACTTCGCCGATGGCGTCCTTGCTCAGCAGCATGGCGCCCAGCACGGACTGCTCGGCGGGCAGGTCCTGCGGAGGCGTCCGGTCGGCGTACCCACCCCGGGGCTCACCAAACGCGACAACTGTCTCCGCTGACATCAATCCGCCCTTTCCACGAGCCTGCCCGCACCCTACGAAGAGGCTCCGACAGTTTTGTCGGCAGGCCCCGCGGTCCCCCGGATCACTCGCTCCGTACCGGCCCAGCGACCGTTCTAGAGAACGGACGGGGCAGGTTTCGGGGCAACTCGTTCACCGAAAGGTAGACCCCCGGAAGCGACCTCACCACTCGCCTATGCACGGCCCCTGTGGAGAACATGTGGATCACTGTGGAGACACGCCGTCGGCCCTGTGAACGACACGCCCGGCGCACAGCGTCCCCCCGCTCAAGACTGAAGTGAAATCGCGTTCGACAAGGGGCGATGCTCCTCGGTCATGTGGATTTTGAGATCTTTTTCAAGCAGTCGTGGGGTGTGGGCGACCACTTGACAGGCCCGCCGTAGCCAATGGTAGGGAGGACAAAATATCTCGCTCATCCACACTTCATCCACAGGACTGCTGCGCTCCCAGATACCCCCAAGGGGTATGCTGACAGGCGGAGGGAGTGGCCAGTAGGATGAACGTCACCATGTCGACAACAACAGATCTTCCTGTGTTTGGTGAACAACACGAAAACAGCCCTGTCCCGACGGCTCCCGCAGCCTGCTGCGCGCCGGCAGACGGTCAGGCGCCCGACGGAGCCGACGGGTGCGCCTGCCACGCCCACCACGGCTACATGGGCAACAAGGAGGGCTACCTCCGGCGCCTCAAGCGCATCGAGGGACAGGCCCGCGGCCTCCACCGCATGATCGAGGAGGAGCAGTACTGCATCGACATCCTCACCCAGATCTCGGCCGTCACCAAGGCTCTGCAGTCGGTCGCCCTCGGGCTGCTCGACGACCACATGGCGCACTGCGTTCTCGCCGCCGCCCAGGCCGGCGGGGAGGCCGCTGAAGAGAAGATGGCCGAGGCGTCCGAGGCGATCGCGCGCCTCGTCCGTTCCTAAGATTTCATCGGACGCCGTCGCGCGCGTCGGCGTCCACCCAGGCACAACGACCCAACCACAGCGGACGGGTCCTCATCACCCGCCCGTCGTCCAACCAAGGGAAACGCTATGAAAGACATCGAACTGACCGACACGTCCGCGCCCGCCGCGGGGGGCTGTGGCTGTGGCTGCGGCCACGCCGAGAAGGTGGCCGAGAAGACCTGCGACTGCGGCGCCGACTGCACCTGTGGTTGTCAGGACGGCAAGCCGTGTACGTGCGGCGCCGAGAAGACCTGCGACTGCGGCGCCGACTGCGCGTGTGGTTGCCAGGAGGGCAAGCCGTGCACGTGCGGCGCCGAGAAGACCTGCGACTGCGGCGCCGACTGCGCCTGTGGCTGCCAGGAGGGCAAGCCGTGTACGTGTGGCGGTGAGAAGAGCTGCGACTGTGGCCCGGACTGCTCCTGTGGCTGCCAGGACGGCAAGCCGTGCACCTGCGCCAAGGCCGAGGCCGTGCCTGCGGCGTCCGGCGTGACGGCGACCTACACCGTGACCGGCATGACGTGCGGGCACTGCGTGAAGGCTGTCACCGAGGAGGTCTCGGGCATCTACGGCGTCACCGGCGTGGACGTCGACCTCGCCTCCGGCAAGCTCACCATCACCTCGGACGCCCCGGTCGACTTCGACCGCGTCGTCGAGGCGGTCGGCGAGGCCGGCGACTACACGGTCGAGTAGGCCACGGCGGGCCTTCCGCCACCCACGCCTGAGCCATCCAGACCGTCGCCGCCCCGCGCCACTGGGTGCTGACCATCTCGGTTCTCCGAGAGCTTCAGCACCCAGTCCCCGCGGGGAGGGCGTCGGTCAGGGCATCCGGCACCTCGAGCTCCTCCCGGGAGCAGAACCCAACGCATCGAACCACTTGGCGTCCCTCGGATGCCCGGTCCGTCGGTGCGGGAAGGAACACCATGTCCACCCAATCCCCGCCCACCCTCACGCCCACCGGCGCCGTCGGCGTCCGGCTTCGCGAAGCGATCGACCTCGAGATCAGCGGCATGACGTGCGCGTCCTGCGCGGCCCGGATCGAGCGCAAGCTCAACAAGCTGGACGGCGTCACGGCGTCCGTGAACTACGCCACCGAACGCGCCCACGTGCTGGCGCCGCCGGACACCGATCCCGGCACCCTCATCCAGGTCGTCGAGGCGACGGGCTACGGCGCCGCCGTCCCAGCCCCCGAGGCGCCGCCCGCTGACCACACCCCCGGACTGCTCCGCGACCTCATCCTCGCCGCCGCCTTGTCGGTGCCGGTCATCGTGCTCGCGATGGTGCCCGCGCTGCAGTTTCCCGGCTGGCAGTGGGCTTCGCTGGTCCTCGCGACCCCGGCCTATGTCTGGTGCGGACGCCGCTTCCACCGCTCGGCCTGGGTCAACCTGCGCCACGGAGCCACCACGATGGACACCCTCATCTCGCTCGGCACCACCGCCGCCTACCTGTGGTCGCTGTACGCGCTGTTCTTCACCGAGGCCGGGATGATCGGCTATACGCACCCGTTCGAGTTCCGGCTCGAACGCGGCATGCCGTCGATCTACCTCGAAGCCGTGGTCGGCATCATCACGTTCCTCCTTGCCGGACGCTACTTCGAGGCCCGCACCCGCCGGGACGCCTCCGCCGCGCTCCGCGCCCTGCTGACGCTGGGGGCGTCCGAGGTGACGGTCGTCGTGGACGGCGCCGAGCGGGTCGTCGGCATCGATGCGCTGGCCGTCGGGGATGAGTTTCTCGTCCGGCCCGGCGAGAAGATCGCCACCGACGGGGTGGTCGTGGCGGGGGCGTCCGCGGTGGACGAAGCGCTCGTGACGGGGGAGTCCCTGCCCGTCGACAAGGCGCCCGGCGACGCCGTCATCGGGGCGACCTTGAACACCAACGGACGCCTCGTCGTGCGTGCGACGAGGGTCGGATCCGATACGCAACTCGCCCGGCTGGGGCGGATGGTCGAGGAGGCGCAGACCGGCAAGGCTCCCGTCCAGGCGTTGGCCGACCGGATCTCGGCGTGGTTCGTGCCGGCCGTGTTGGTGCTGGCCGCGCTGACGTTGGTCGGCTGGCTGGTCGCCGGCGAGGGCCTGGTGTTCGCCGCCACCGCGGCGGTGGCGGTGCTGATCATCGCGTGCCCGTGCGCCCTCGGGCTGGCGACCCCGACGGCGCTGCTCGTCGGCTCGCTCAGGGGTTCGCGGCTGGGGGTCGTCATCGCCGGTGCCGAGGTGCTCGAACACGCCCGCGGGGTCGACACGATCCTGCTCGACAAGACCGGCACGGTCACCACGGGTCAGATGCGGGTCGTCGATGTCACCGTGGCGGGGGAGTCCTCCGCCGGGCTCGGCGCGGTCGACCGCGGGGATGCTGGCGCGTCCGGTGGCGCAACGGTGCACCCGACTCGCGAGCAACGCACCGCCGACTTGCTGCGGCTGGCGGCGACGGCCGAGTCTGCGTCCGAGCACCCGATCGCCCGAGCCATCGCGGCGGCGACCGACGAACGGGGCGTCCTGGGCCACTTCGAGAACCTGCCGGGGCACGGAATCCGGGCCGAGGTTGACGGTCACACCGTTGAAGTCGGCCGCAACGCCACTCATGGCGGGAATCGGCTCGACGACGAGAAGCAATCCCGCCACGATCCGCGCACTACGGTCACGGTGAGCGTTGACGGGACCTTTGCGGGCACGATCGTGGTCGCCGACACGGTCAAACCGACGTCCGCAGCGGCCGTCCGGGCGCTCAAGGACCTCGGCCTGCGTCCGATCCTGCTCACCGGCGACCACGAGGCGGCGGCGCAGGCCGTGGCGGCGTCCGTCGGCATCGACGCCGTGGTCGCGGGGGTCCGACCCGAGGGGAAGGTTGCCGAGGTGACCCGACTCCAGGCCACCGGACGCCGCGTCGCCATGGTCGGCGACGGCGTGAACGACGCCCCCGCGCTCGCCCAAGCCGACCTGGGCATCGCCATGGGCACCGGCACGGATGCGGCGATCGAGGCGTCCGATCTGACCTTGATGCGGGGCGACCTGCTGCTCGCCGTGGACGCCGTGCGGCTCTCGCGGCGCACCCTGCGCACCATCAAGCAGAACCTGTTCTGGGCGTTCGCGTACAACGTGGCGGCCCTGCCGCTGGCGGCGTCCGGCCTGCTCAGCCCCATGATCGCGGGCGCGGCCATGGCCTTCTCGTCCGTGTTCGTGGTCGCCAACAGCCTGCGTCTGCGGGCCTTCAGGGGCGTGGCCGCCTAGCTGTTGCGCCGGACGCGTCCGCATGCTCGGATGGACGGACACGACGAAGGAGCCACCATGGAACACCGCCTGCTCGGCGCCAGCGGACTGTCCGTCAGCCGCCTCTGCCTCGGCACGATGACGTTCGGCCACGAGACAGACCGCGACGGCAGTTTCGCCCAATTGGACGCCTTCTCCGCCGCCGGCGGCACCTTCATCGACACCGCCGACGTCTACACCCGCGGTGCGTCCGAGGAGATCGTGGGCGCCTGGCTCGCGGCCCGCCCCGAGGTGGCCGGCGACATGGTCATCGCTACCAAGGGTCGTTTCCCCATGGGGGACGCCCCCAACCACGTCGGCCTGTCGCGCAAGCACCTAGCCGAGGCCCTGGACGCCTCACTGCGCCGCCTCGGCGTCGACGCGATCGACCTGTACCAGCTGCACAGCTTCGATCCGCTGACCCCGCTGGACGAGACTCTACGTTTCCTCGACGACGCCGTCGCCGCGGGGAAGGTGCACTACTGGGGGCTGTCGAACTTCCTCGGTCACCAGATCGCCACCATCGGCGAGCGCACGGCGGCGCGCGGCTGGGTGCCGCCCATCTCGCTGCAGCCGCAGTACAACCTGCTGACCCGCCACATCGAACTCGAGGTCCTCCCGGCGGCCATCGACTACGGCCTCGGCCTCATGCCCTGGAGCCCGCTGGCCGGCGGCTGGCTGACCGGCAAGTACACCCGGACCACGCGCCCACAAGGGGCGACGCGCCTCGGTGAGAACGCCAACCGCGGCATGGAGGGCTACGACCGCCGCAACACCGAGGCCACCTACCGCGTCCTCGATGTGCTCGCCGAGGTCGCGGACGCGTCCGGGATCACCATGGCCCAGGCCGCCCTCGCCTGGGTCGCTGACCGCCCCGGCGTCACGTCGCCGATCATCGGCGCGCGCACGACCGAGCAGCTGGCCGGCTCCCTCGCGGTCGCCCACATGCATCTGGACGCCGACGCTTCGGCCCGCCTGGACGCCGTCAGCGCCCTCGACCTGCCGGACTACCCGTACGGCGAGCTCGGCATCGAGCAGCGCAGCCGCAACGTCCAAGGCGCCCGCTGACCCTTCGACAGGCTCAGGGATCGGGGCGCGTAGCTCAGGAAAGGGCTGGCTGGGCCCTTCGACAAGCTCAGGGAACGAGTTCGGCAAGGCACTCGACGCGCTCAGGAAACTGGGAACTCGGTCGTTGGCTGAGCTTGTCGAAGCCCGCATGCGTCCCTGTCACGCCACCCCAAAGCCCAAGGGCCTGTCAGCCCCACGGCGGGATCGCGTGCATCGACTCGGGGACGACGCGTCCGGCGGCAAGGTCTTCGTAGAAGCCGATCATCTCGGCCGACTGCCGCTCGATCGTCCACCAGGACGCCATCTCGCGGCTGCGCGCCCGGGCGATCGCGCGCGCGGTCGGATCCTCGAGTTTGCGCAGCATCCGCACCAGGACGCGGGCCAACGACTCCGGCGACGGACGCGCGAACAGGCCGTTGACGCCCTCGTCGATGACGAGCTTCAGCTCGGCGTCCACGCTCACGATCGGCAGCCCGGCATGCGCGGCCTCGTGCAGCACCAGCGCCTGGGTGTCGGTCAGCGACGGGAACGCGAACACGTCCGCCGACTCGTAGTAGGGCGCCAGCAGGTCGCGGTCGACCTCGCCGACCAGCGTGACGCCGCCGCGTCGCCGCGCCCGCGCGAGCCGCTGCTTGAGGAGCGGCGACTTCGTCCAGTCGCCGACGATCATCAGCTCGGCGTCCGGCATCGCCTCGCGGACCCAGCTGAAGGCGTCCAGCAGCAGCGGTATGCCTTTCTCGGGTGCGATGCGTCCGATGTAGATGATCCGCGGACCCGCGCCCCGCGCCACGGCCGGCCCGGGCGGCAGCGCGTCCGCGCCGTTCGGCGACACGCGCACGCGCGCCTTAGGCGCCAACTCCTTCACGCGGACGGCCGTCTTGTCCGACGGCGTCGTGACGAGCGCCGCCGACATCAGCATGTCCGCCGCCGCGCTCAGCAGCGCCAGCCGCGACATGCCCCGCCGCGGACGCAGGAAGCCCTTCAGCCCCCGCAGCTGCTCCCGCACCGACGCCCGGTCGAAGCCGTGCGCGTTCATCTTGATCAGCCGCACCCAGGCGTCCAGGAACGGCGTCA
>Ga0208823_1003295_pt1 | contig 11561 bp, 14 predicted proteins | sample AD_UKC075_MetaG_FD_184440 | JGI IMG/M metagenome (GOLD analysis project Ga0208823, IMG submission 184440) | Active sludge microbial communities of municipal wastewater-treating anaerobic digesters from USA - AD_UKC075_MetaG (SPAdes) (version 2) | ecosystem: Engineered > Bioreactor > Anaerobic >... | reverse complement strand
CTTGCCGTTGGCGATCACCGGGACGCCGTCGACCTCGCGCATCCAGGCCACCTGCTGGCCCTTGCGAATCTTCCCGTTGTAGATCCGGATGAGCGCCAGCCGGCCCAGGAACGCCGAGGCGTCGAGGTTGGTGACCAAGGCCTGCAGTGGTGCCTCGGGATCACCCTGGGGCGGCGGGATGTGCTCGAGCAGGACGTCGAACAGCGGGTCGAGGTTCTCGCCCTCGGGGTTCTCCCCGTTGGCGGGTTGCACTGTGCTGGCCACGCCGGCCCGCCCGGAGGCGAACAGCGTCGGCAGGTCCAGCGCGCGTTCGGCGGCCTCCTGGGCTTCCGCGTCGAGGTCGGAGGCGACGTCGAGCAGCAGATCGTGGCTCTCGTGCACGACCTCGTCGATCCGGGCGTCGGGCCGGTCGGTCTTGTTGACCACCAGGATCACCGGAAGGTGCGCGCTCAGGGCCTTGCGCAGCACGAACCGGGTCTGCGGCAGCGGACCCTCGGAGGCGTCCACGAGCAGCAGGACACCGTCAACCATGGACAGCCCGCGCTCCACCTCACCGCCGAAGTCGGCGTGGCCGGGGGTGTCGATGACGTTGATCACCGTCATACCGCCATCGGCGTGATGCCGGTGCACCGCCGTGTTCTTGGCCAGGATCGTGATGCCCTTTTCCTTCTCCAGGTCCCCGGAGTCCATCAGGCGTTCGACGGCGTCGTCCCCGCGGTGGGTGAGCGCACCCGACTGCCGCAGCATGGCGTCGACGAGGGTGGTCTTGCCATGGTCGACGTGCGCCACGATGGCCACGTTCCGGAAGTCAGCCTTAGTCACGCCGGAGATTGTCTCAGCGCACCACCCGGTTTGGGAAAACGGCGAGTTGCGAGCCGACCCGACGGACGTATGTACAGTGCGCCTGGTGAGTCTGGACCCGGCCGATCTAGCGTGTTTCCCCGCGCTCGGCCGGCAGATCTTCCACCGGGACACCACCGCCGACCGCGGTGTTCTGCAACAGATCCTGGTCAACCAGGATTACGAGTTGTCCCGGCTGAGCCGTTACAGCGAGATCGATGCGCTCTACACGACACTGGAACGCCCGCTGGTAGTCGATTGCGGCGCGAACATCGGGGCCTCCGCGGTCTGGTTCGCGACCCGGTATCCCGCGGCGACGGTGCTGGCCATCGAACCGGATGCCGACAATTTCGAGCTGCTGAGGATGAATTCGGAAGGACTTGAGGTGGGCGGGCTGCTCGGCGCGATCGCCGGGCGGCCAGGCACCGTGCAGGTCCTCGACGTCGGCAATGGCGAGTGGGGCTACCGGACCTCAGGGCCGGGCAGGCCGACCGGTGAGGTTCGAGCCCTCACCCTCTCCGAGTTGCTCGACCTGGCGCCCGGCCGCACCCCGTTCATCCTCAAGATCGACATCGAGGGCGGCGAGGCGGACCTGTTCGATGACGAACCGGAGGTCTTCGCCCGTTTCCCGGTCCTCATCATCGAACTGCACGACTGGATGTTGCCCAGGGGCGGGACCAGCCGGCCGTTTCTGAGGTGGCATGCGGCCCGGGACCGCGACTTCGTCCACATCGGCGAGAACGTCTTCTCGCTGTGCAACACCCTGCTGCCGGCCGGCTGATGGAGCCGGGCCGCGCTCAACCGCAGGGCCGCCCCCCGATCCACTCCTGCAGATCAAGCACCCAGGCCCGGTCGGCTGGAACCCATTCCACTTCGGCCAGGTCCGCGGCGTCCGCCCACCGCAGCGCGCGGTGGTCATGCGGATGCGGGGTGCCTCCGGTCAGCCTTACCAGGTAGGCCCGAAGGATCACGTCGGCGCCGAGAACGACGTCGCCTCCGAGCCGGTCTCCCACCAGGACGTCGACACCGAGTTCCTCGCGTAGTTCGCGCACCAGCGCCGCGGGTTCGGTCTCGCCCGGGGCGACCTTGCCGCCGGGCAACTCCCACAGTCCGGCCAGTTCGGGAGGACGCTGCCGTTGCGCCAGCAGCACCCGTCCTTCGCTGATCAGTGCTCCGGCGACGACGACCTGGGCCTGGGTAGACATCGGTCCAGACGGTATACCGTTTTCGTCATGACCGTTCTGAGCGATGAGCAGGTTGCCGACGCGGTGGCGAATCTGGACGGGTGGGAGCACATCGGCGGCGCACTGCGGCGCGCGGTGACGTTCCCCGCGTTCCTCGACGGAATCGACGCGGTCCGGACGGTTGCGGATCTCGCCGAACGTGCCGATCACCACCCGGATATCGACATCCGTTGGCGCACCGTCACATTCACCTTGGTGACGCATTCCGCGGGCGGCATCACCGACCAGGACATCGCGCTGGCGGGTCAGATCAACGACGCGCTCGCCCGCCGATAGCTCACCCCCGAGCGTCGCGCTCCTCATCGCGGCCGACGCCGCTCGATCGTCGCCCGAGCGCGATCCAGCCCAGTGTCACCAGAGTTGCCACGATGTAGACCAGGCCGGCCCAGGCGAGGTACCAAGGCCGACCGATCTCCCAGATCGTCGGCTGGGCGAAGCTGAGCAGCCAGGGCACGCCGATCACGGTCAGAACCAGCCAGCCGCACCCCAGGAGCCGAGCCCCGGGGCGGTCACGCCACGGCCCGGTCAACAACCAGAGCGCCAGGGGCACCACCCACACCCAGTGGTGTGTCCAGGAGATCGGCGAGAGCAACAGCCCGAAGAGTTGGACCACCAGAAGCGAACCCAGGCGGTCCCGGCCGTGCTCCGCTCTCGGGTCACCGAGCGCCCGCCAGGCCAGCACCGCCAGCACCGCCGTCACCGCTATCCCGGCCAGCACCGCCGGCCCGTACCCCGCGTCGTGGCCGGTGATCCGGGAGATGCCGCCGCGCCAGGACTGGTTGAACGAGGTGCCGATCGGCCCGACCCTGCCGGCATCGCCGAGCAGATCGGTGAAGTAGTACCGGGCCTGCTGACCGATGACGGCGACAGAGAGGGCGACGGTCGCGAAGAACACCGCGGCCGCGCAGGCCACGGTCCGCCACCGGCACATCCCCGCGAAGTACAGGCCGCTCACGGCGGGGGTCAGTTTCACCCCGGCGGCCAGGCCGACCAGCGGGCCCGACACCCACCACCGGGTGCTGGCAGTGGCGGCCAGCACGGCCAGCACCAGCACGACGTTCACCTGCCCGTAGTCGAAGGTGCTCCGCAGTGGCTCGAGCCAGATCGCCAGCGCCGTCCACAGCATGGCGTGACGGCGCCCGACCGGCGGTTCGGGTCCGGCGCGCAGCAGTCGCTGGCTGATCCGGACCACCCCGTAGAGCGCGGCGATGGTCCCGAGTTGCCAGCAGAGGGCGACGAACCCGAACGGCAGCCTGCTCAGCGGGTAGAACAGCAGAGCGGCGAACGGCGGGTAGGTGAACGGCAGCGGGAAGTCGGGAGTCTGGTCGGCGTAGACGTAGGAGTAGAGCGTGCCGGGGCGGTCGAGCGCGGCGGCGCCGCCGAGGTAGACGTGCAGGTCGACGAAATTGGCACCGTTGGGCACCAGATAGGTCCAGGCCAGCCGGGCACCCACGCTGAGGGCGAGTAATCCCGGCGCCATCCGGGCGAGCCGGGTGGCGACCCGGGCCGGTGGCAGGTTCCGCACCCCGACGACGGTATCCGGTCACCGCTCGTCATCGCTCCCGTAACGGTTGAATAAACGCCACACGTGTCACTCTGATTCACTTGCGCCACACCCCTACCGTCGGCGGCAGACCAATCGTCGAAGGAGTGGGAGCACCATGTCACGGTTCACAAAGCTGTTCGCCGCCAACACAATTGCGGCCGCCGGGCTGTGCTCGGCCGCCCTCGCCATGAGCGCGTCCGCCGCCGCGGACCCGGCCGCTCCGCCGGCCGTGCCGGCGATCCCGCCGGCGCTGGGGATGATCCAGCAGTTCGCCACCAATCCGGCCAGCATGGGTGCAGTCCTGCAGACCGCCGCCACCGCGCTGGGTGGGGCCTCGCAGATCATCGGGGGCCCCGCGACCTCGACGCTGCCGATCTCCCCGATCCCGGGCGCGCCGGGCACCGTGCCCGGCACCCTGCCGGGTACCGCGCCGGTGACAGAACCGGCGGCGACTCCCCCGGTGGGACCCGGCGCCGCACTGGTCCCGCTGCTCAACCAGCTGGGCGTGCCGGGCAACCTGGCCAACCTGACGCCGTCGTCGATGCCGTTCCCGGTCCAGATCGGCGACAGCCTCGGCATCGCCCCGGCGCCACCGGCGGCTCCGGTGACCACCCCGATCGCGACCGCACCGCAGCCGCTGGCCCCGCCGACCGGTGGAGTCGCCAGCCAGCTGCCGCTGCTCGACGCCCTGCCCTGACCCCGACGCCCTGACCGCCTGCCGTACGTCTGACCAACGAGGGAGTTACCCGTGCTGGACATCGCCAAACTGAGCACCGGCCTGACCGCTATGGGCGCGGCCGTGGCCGTCATCGCCTCCGTGGCGATGAGCCCGGTGGCGGCGGCCGACCCATCGATTCCGCTCGATCCGGGCCAGCTGCCCGGGCTGGAGGCCGTCCAGAGCCTCAGCCCGGTTGTCCAGGCGGCGGCGGCCAACCCTGCCTCGGCGCAGGAACTGCTGCTGGCCGCCGCCTCCCAGTTGGCGGGCAACGCCACCACCCCGGAGGGGTCGATGGCGCTCGCGCAGGCGGTCACGCGTTTCGTTCAGGAGGGCGGCGCGGCGGGCCCGGTCCTGAACCCGCCGTCAGCGGTGGTCACCCAGCAGGCCATGACGGGCCCGGCACACGGCACCGCGCCGCTGCTGACACCCGGCCCCGGCAACGGACCCATTCCGCTGGAGCAGCACGTCCCCGCACCCGGCGCGCTCCCCGGCACCGAGGCGCACCTGCCCGCCGGTATCAACCCCGAGCACGCGGTGGGGCCGGCCCCGGAAGCCGCTCCCCTCGCCGCCCCCGCCGCGGGTGCGATGCCGGAGGTTCCGGTGCATGTTCCCGCTCCGGCAGCAGCCCCGGTGTCCAACGCGACCGGCGCCCCGCCGGCGTCTCCGCCCGCGCCCGGACCCGCGCCCGCGGCGGCCGCACCGTCGTTCGACCCCAACACCCCGCCGACGCAGGACTTCATGTATCCGTCAATCAGCAACGGTTGCCAGAAGGACGGCGGCAACGTCATCGCGACGGCGATCTCGGTCGCCGGACCGGCCAAGATCCCCGCTCCGGGCCCCGGACCCGGCCAGACGGCCTACGTGTTCACCGCGGTGGGCACCCCGGCCCCGGCCGCCGAACAGAAACTGCCGCTCAACGTCACGTGGGTGAACCTGACCACCGGCAAGTCGGGCAGTGCCACCCTCAAGCCCAACCCGGCGATCAACCCGCAGGGCCCGACGACGCTGACCGCGATCGTCGACACCGGTTCGGGCAGCATCATGTCCACGATCTTCGGCCAGGTCACCACCCTCGACAAGCAGTGCACCTTCATGCCGACCATCGGTTCCAGCGTGGTGCCCTGACCCTGCTCACGCCGGGCTAGGCTGGCGTCCATGGAGCCGCTGGCGGCGATGGACACCTTGATGCTGGTGGCCGAAAACGTCGGCAGCGCAATGCATGTCGGCGCGCTGCTGATCCTCTCGCCGCCGCTGGACGTCGCACCGGACGCCACATCGAGTTACGTCGACGAGCTGTACCGGGACAGTCTGACCGGGCCGCACGATCTCGAACCCCGGCTGCGCCGGTATCCGCACCGCGGCCTGGAGACCGGCGGGGTGTGGGTGTGGCGCGAAGCGGCCGAGGTGGACCTGCGCCGCCACCTCCGCCGGACGACCCTGCCACCCGGATCCGACCGGGAGTCGCTGTGGAAGTTGGTCTCCGAACTGCACAGCGAACGTATGGACATGGCCGCGCCGCTGTGGACCAGTTGGCTGATCGACGGCTTCGACACCGGCGGCGTGTTCGCGCTCTACATCAAGGTGCACCACATCGTGGTCGACGGTGTCGGCGGACTGCGGATGATCGCCGATTCACTGTCAGCAGACCCCGACCGGCGCGGGATGCCGCCGTTCTATGCCGACAAGGGGGCCGACAAGGGGGCCGACGGGGGCGGCGAGAAGGAGACGGACGAGCCCACCGGCGAGCACCGTGCCGGCTGGCGGCTACCCAACCCGCTGGCCGGGGTCCGCGCCGTCGCCGAGGCGGTCGCCGCCGGGCTGGATCTGACCCGCCGGGTGGCCACTGCCGAGGTGGCCATCATGGTGGGCAGCCTGACCAGCGACGCGGTGGTGACACCGCTGGAAGCGCCACATACCCGCTTCAACTCCAGGCTGGGACCGCGGCGGGCGGCCACCGGGACGAGCCTGCCCAGGAACCGGATCCACGCCGTGCGGCACGCCGCCGGTGTGAGCGCCAACGACGTCGTCACCGCAGTGATCTCGGGTGCCCTGCGCCACTGGCTGATCGACACGGACGAACTTCCACCGCGGTCGCTGGTGGCGATGTGCCCCGTGTCGGTCCGCACCCGGGACGCGGCGGGCACCGCGACGGCAGGTAACCGGTTCGGCCTAGGGCTGTGTCCGCTGGGCACCGACCTCGCCGACCCGGCCGACCGTCTGGCTCTCATCCACGAGGCGATGTCGCGGATCAAGCATCAGGTCGCCGAGAGAGGCGCCGACGCGATGCTCGTCGTCATGGGCCCGGCGATCGGGTCGACGGTGGTGTTGCCGCTACTGCCGTTCGGCGCCGTCGTGCCGCCGAGTTGCAACCTGGCGATCTCCAACGTCCCCGGCCCGGCCGCGGACCTGTACCACAACGGCGCGCACGTCGATGAAATCTACCCGGTGTCAACGGTATTCGACGGGATGGGGCTGAACGTGACCGTCTGCTCCTATGCCGACCGGATCGAGGTTGGCTACGTAACCGACGCGGACCTGATGGACGACGTCGCCGCTTTGGTGCCCCTCACCCAGGCGGCGCTCACCGAACTCGCGACAGCGGTCGGGGTCAGTACGCCATGAACAGGATGTGCTCGCGTTCGTACTCCATCCCCGGGTGCGCATCGGCCAGGTGCTTCTGAGCCAGTGCGACCAGGTCGTCCTCGTCCTTACCCCGGATGGCCTCACCGCACGGGCAGTTCAGATGGGTCTTCATGTCGGCTCCTTTGGGGATTTCGCTGTGGCCTTCACAGCGGATTGCGCTGTGGACTTCGCAGCGGCCTTCATCTTCTTCTTGTACTCCCGCACCTGCTCCAGTGAACCCCTATCCACCACATCGGCGATGGACATCCGGGCGTCGGGATCGCCGTAGTCACCGGCGGCATCCCGCCATCCCGGCGGATTGACCCCGTACTGCTTGCCCAGGAGCGCCAGAAAGATCCGCGCCTTCTGTTCCCCGAACCCGGGAAGCGCCTTGAGCCGGCGCAAGACCTCCGGACCGTCAGGGCACCCGGCGGTCCAGATCGCGGCCGCATCGCCGTTGTATTCGTCGGCGACCACCCGCGCCAGATCCTGAATCCGCTTGGCCATCGACCCGGGAAACCGATGAACCGCTGGGGTTTGCGCACACACGGCGACGAACTTCTCCGGGTCGTAGCCCGCAATGGCGCGCGGGTCGAGACCGCCGAGTCGGTCGGCGAGCTTGCGCGGCCCGGCGAAGGCGGTCTCCATCGGAATCTGCTGGTCCAGGAGCATGCCGAGCAGCAGGGCGAAGGGATCGTCTTCGAGTAGCTGGTCAGCCTCTGGGTCCTGGGTGAGACAGAGCTTCCTCATGGGACCCATTTAACAGCCTGACTAACAGCGCGGGACCTCCCCGGCCCGGCGCGGGTGAACCCGACAGCCAGCGCTCCGAACGCGAATCGTGACGGATACACGGACAAGGACGCACCGCGTGAGGGATTCTTGGACAGCGGCAGTTGCGCGACGGGTCATAACCACTCCACGCTGCTGCCGTCCACCACCACGAGGAGGTCGCGTGACCGACAATCCCGCGCCGACGCAGCCGCCGATCCCGCCCAAGTCGGAGTACCTGGCCGTGCAGGCCAGCCCGGAGTTCGCCGAGTTGCGGCGCGCACTGCGGCGCTTCGTCTTTCCGACGACGATCTTCTTCCTGATCTGGTACGCCACCTACGTGCTGCTGGGCGCCTTCGCCCATGACTTCATGGCCACCAAGGTGTGGGGGAACATCAACGTCGGACTGTTGCTCGGACTCGCCCAGTTCGTCACCACGTTCCTGATCACGGGCCTTTACATCCGGTTCGCCAACCGGGAACTCGACCCGCGGGCCGCGGCCATCCGCGCCGGGATGCATTGGGCGCAGTGACCACCACGGTGCTGGCGGCGGGCCAGCTTGGCAACCCCGCCATCAACATCGGCATCTTCGTCGCCTTCGTCATCGTCACGCTGGCGATCGTCATCAAGGTGAGCAGTCGCAACACCAACGCGACCGAGTACTTCACCGGCGGCCATGCGTTCACTGGTCGACAGAACGGCGTCGCGATCGCCGGGGACTACCTGTCCGCGGCCAGCTTCCTGGGCATCGCCGGCGCGATCGCCGTGTACGGCTACGACGGTTTCCTCTACTCGATCGGGTTCCTGGTGGCCTGGCTGGTGGCGCTGCTGCTGGTGGCCGAACTGCTGCGGAACACCGGCAAATTCACGATGGCCGACGTGCTGAGCTTCCGGCTCAAACAGAAGCCCGTCCGGCTTGCGGCGGCCATCTCCACGATGACGGTGTCGTTGTTCTACCTGCTCGCGCAGATGGCGGGTGCGGGTGGTCTGGTCGCGCTCCTGCTCGACATCAACAGCCGCTTCGCCCAGTCCATCGTCATCGCCATCGTCGGCGTGCTGATGATCGTCTACGTCCTGATCGGCGGGATGGCCGGCACCACCTGGGTGCAGATCATCAAGGCGGTGCTGTTGATCGCCGGGGCGGGGTTCATGACCGTCCTGGTGCTGGCCAAGTTCGGCCTGAACATCTCGGAGATCCTGGGCCGGGCCCAGGAGATGGTCACGCAGTCCACCAACAAGGGTGTCGCCAGCCGCGATGTGCTGGCCCCGGGCGCCCAGTACGGAACGTCGACCGCCTCGAAGATCAACCTGCTGTCGCTGGGCATCGCGCTCGTCCTGGGTACCGCCGGCCTGCCGCACGTCCTGATGCGGTTCTACACCGTACCCACCGCCAAGGAAGCCCGGCGTTCCGTGGTCTGGGCGATCGGCCTGATCGGCGCCTTCTACCTGTTCACCCTGATCCTGGGCTACGGCGCCGCCGCGCTGGTCGGGCCCGACACGATTCTCGCGGCGCCGGGCGGGCAGAACTCCGCCGCGCCTCTGCTGGCCTTCGAACTCGGCGGCACCATCCTGCTCGGCGTGATCTCGGCGGTGGCCTTCGCGACGATCCTGGCGGTGGTCGCGGGCCTGACCATCACGGCGTCGGCGTCATTCGCCCACGATGTGTACGCCAGCGTGCTCAAGTCGCACAAGGTGACCGAGGACGAGCAGATGCGGGTCTCCCGCATCACCGCCGTCGTCCTCGGCGTCCTGGCGATCGGCTTGGGCATCCTGGCCAACGGTCAGAACGTGGCATTCCTGGTGGCACTGGCGTTCGCGGTGGCCGCCTCGGCAAACCTGCCGACGATCCTCTACTCGCTGTACTGGAAACGGTTCAACACCCGCGGCGCGCTGTGGAGCATGTACGGCGGACTGATCTCCTGCATCGTGCTGATCGTGTTCTCCCCCGCGGTGTCGGGAACGAAGACCTCGATGATTCCGGGCGCGGACTTCCAGTGGTTCCCGCTGTCCAACCCCGGCATCGTCTCGATCCCGCTGGCGTTCCTGCTGGGGATCGTCGGGACGCTGACCTCGCGGGACACCGGTGACCCGGCGATCAACGCCGAGATGGAGGTTCGCTCGCTGACCGGAGTGGGCGCCGAGAAGGCCACCCACCACTGAGTCGCGCTGGAGTCAGCCGCCGCTCTTGCGGCGGAACTCGCGACGGTTGCCGGCCGGGCCGTGCGCGCGGGACTGGGCGCTGCCCCCACCGCGGTGCGCGGCACTGCCGGCGGCCCTGGTCTGCTTACGCTGCAACGCCTCCAGGAACTTGCGCTTGTTCTCGGCGACATCGTCCGACGGGGTGTCACCAGTGTCGTTCGACGTGGGTTCCGTGGCGTCCTCTGACGCTGGTTCGGCCATAGCGGAAGGCTACCGCCGGGCACCCAGAAATCGGGAACCGCGAAGTGCCCAGCGCTCCCCTCAGCGCAATCCGGGCGGCATCCCGTAGAGGTGCGAGACCGGCATCCGGAGGAGCACCCGTCGATCGGTCACCATCGCCCGCCGATAGTCATCCCAGTCCGGATGCTCCCCGGCGACGTTGCGGTACAGCGTGATCAGGGACTCCACCGTCTCATCGAAGGGGTCCTCCGCCGGGGGGCTCAGTGCGGCGTCGCCCTCGGCTACCGCATAGGACCAGCCGTCATCGCTGCTGACCAGCAGCGAGGCCCGCGGATCGCGGCGCAGGTTGCGGGTCTTGGCCCGCGCTTCGGTGATCGACACCTCGATCGTCGTGGTGCGCGGATCGAAGTGGTAGGTGACGTTGGACAACTGCGGGCGGCCGTCCCGCTTCAGGGTCGCCAGCACGCCGAGAGAGTTGTCGGCGATCAACGCCAGGAGTTTGTCGTCGAACACCCGCCGGGTCATGAGACGAGCCTACGTCGGTAGCGTCACCGCGGTGGGCGCATACACAGCGACTCCGCGGTGAACGAGTACGCGGCGTTCCTGCGCGGCGTCAACGTCGGTGGGGTGAACCTGAAGATGTCCGAGGTGGCAGCCGCCCTTCGCTCCGCCGGGTTCGAGGACGTGCGAACCATCCTCGCCAGCGGGAATGCGGTGCTCACGGCGTCCTGCGGCGCGCAGGAGGTCCGCACCACGGCCGAGGCCGTCCTGCGCAGCCGGTTCGGGTATGACGCCTGGGTCCTGGTGTACGGGATGGCGACGGTCCGATCGATCGTCGACGGATTCCCGTTCGAACCGGAAGTCGACGGACACCATTCCTACGTGACGTTCGTCAGCGACCCCGCCGTTCTCGACGAATTGGCCGGCCTGGCGCTCGGGGCCGGCCAGGAGGAGAAGTTCGCCCGCGGCGACGGCGTCGTCTACTGGCAGGTACCCCGGTCGGCGACGTTGTCCTCCACGATCGGACGGACGATGGGCAATCGCCGCTACAAGTCGTCGACCACCACCCGCAACCTGCGGACGCTGGCCAAAGTCCTGCGCGGGTAGGTTGGATGTGGTGACAGATCGCACCTCCGAATCCGCTGACCTCACCGGGGTTTCCGAGACCGCGTTGCTGACGCTGAACGGCCGGGCCAGCCAGGCCGCGTTGCCCGATGCGATCCTCTCCGACCCGATGGCCATCCGGTTGCGCGATGCCATGGCCACCACCTTCGGTGTCGACTACGAGAAGTTCGGTCGGCGCGGCCAGGAGATGGCGCTGCGCTCACTCGCCGTTGACCGCTGCACGAGCGACTACCTGCGCCGCTACCCGAAGGCGACCGTCGTGGCGCTCGCCGAAGGCTTCCAGACCAGCTTCTGGCGCTTGGAGAGCGCGGTGCCCGAT
>Ga0208823_1003289_pt1 | contig 11575 bp, 4 predicted proteins | sample AD_UKC075_MetaG_FD_184440 | JGI IMG/M metagenome (GOLD analysis project Ga0208823, IMG submission 184440) | Active sludge microbial communities of municipal wastewater-treating anaerobic digesters from USA - AD_UKC075_MetaG (SPAdes) (version 2) | ecosystem: Engineered > Bioreactor > Anaerobic >... | reverse complement strand
GAAGCCACATCTCGTAGCGGATATCTTCGCTTAAGGTTTCTTCAATAGAGTCGATCAATCCGTCAATACGACGATAGTAACCTTCTTCAGTGTCAGTTGTTATGCCAAAGGCTATCCAGTGTTCTTTAGGTATTTGCGTTTCTTCGCAAGGAACCGGATGAAGCAATCCTTCAAGAAATAGGTCATCAATATAAATGCGAATTTCCTCATGATCGAATGGCAAAAGTGCCGGTCCTGAAAATCTTAACCCATAACTTGAGGACTCTTCACATGCTATATCGCCCTTTTGTGTTAAGGAATTTAAAAACACAGGCCATCGTTCTTGTAAAAATGCAAAAAATGTCTGCCTATCTGGAACTATGGCATCTAAAGGCCACTCTTTGAACATTTCGTTTTGTTGAAGCAACTGTATAAAATATTCATCGATGATCGATGGAATTCTCATACCACGATAATGTCGGCGAAGTAACACCAAAAGCAGATCCTTAGGCTCTTTAATAAACTCCGGGATTATTTCAAATACGGAGCGAAGTATGAAGCCTTTAGTAGCGTTATCTCCCAATCGTCCAGGCGAAAACTTTTCTTGAGCTTGGAATAAAGTATCAAGGTAAATGAAATCAAGTGTCGCAATAACTGGATAACTTAAATTCGGAAAAAGATCACTTAAGGAGACTGAGACTTTACGCCCAGCTTGAAGCAAGTCATATGGCAATAAATCTAATTCACTTGAAGCCAGCCTTAGAACCGCCATTGAATCGGCCTCTTCGCCATTATCCCAACGAGAACGAAACTTAGATTCATAGATATATCTAAAGGCAACATTGTCATCGAATGGTATCAATTCAAAGCCTCTTGCGCGCATTTCTTCGAAAATGCCCTCTTCAAGCAATAAACCATCTGGATCTGCAACTAACGTGAGGCGCGCAATTTGAGGCAGAAACTCTCTAAGAATTTTATCACGCCAACTAGCCATTGGTTCCCTCCTCTACGCGAGCTATTAGCACTGGAACCATTTCCGGCAAGGCTTTAGCTTTACGGTCAAGCTCTTCATAGAAGTATCTTTCTTCCTGATCCAAAAGTTTTAGTCGATGGCTACGCACCTGCTTCAGACCAATGCGCATTATGGTCCTGCGTCGCGCAGCAAATGCATATTCGCCCTTTCCCCGCTCCCGGATAAGATGTTCTTTATGAGCCTGGATCAGCTCGTCATAGACAATCTTGCCCTGCTGTTCTCCTGCTTTCCAAAGCCGCTCAAAGGCCCGATACGAGGTTTCGATATCCAAGTGCCGGAGGATCAGGGGATATGCGGTCAATAATTGATCCCAAATGTACTTGCCAGTTGGCATAAATATTTGGTCACTGTCAGTTAAAAACAAGGGCATCATTCGATAACGGTTCCAATCGGCGGTTGAGATTGAAATTCGCCATAGAGACCAAAAACCAACGATCTCTGATGCCAGCTCATGAAGCGCGATTACCGGTATTGGCTGTCCCGGCACAAAGGGCGGAAGATGCATCGCCAGACGTCGCACTTTCGAATCTTCAAACGTAACATAGTGGCTTAACGGATTTTTTCCTGCTTCTTCCTTGCTAAAGACAACATCAGTCATTATCTCTTCGTCTGGCCAAGTTAGATCCCATGCGTCATCTTTTTTCTCAGCCTTGCCACCATTAGCCAAAATATAGTTTATAGTCATACGCTCCACCCAATACGGAAAAGGATGAGCTAACAACCGTTGCGCTTCCCGAGGGTCTAAATCTCCTGCAGAACCGAGCAAAGAAGCGCTCTGCCTGGACACGATCGCCTCTTCTCGGATGCTTTTTATTACCTCGTCGACCTTAGCTTCTACATTTTCAGGATTTAGTATCGCTTCAACATAAAGATCGTCGAAGATCTGACCTGCTTGGGCAGAATCAAGAACATCGGCGGTCTTGTCTATGCCAAATTCTCTAAAGATGAGATCTAGCTTCTCTTCTAACACCTCGCGAACGCGCCCTTCAACTGAATCCTGAAACACAAAATTAATAGCTCTGACTGTATGTGACTGACCAATGCGGTCTACTCGACCAATGCGCTGCTCCAGGCGCATTGGATTCCAAGGAATATCGTAATTTATGACCACATGACAGAATTGAAGATTGAGGCCCTCGCCACCAGCATCTGTCGAAATGAGAACACGCACATCACCGGCAAATGCCTTTTGCGCTCGAACGCGCTCGTCCATATCCATAGCACCATTGAGACAGGTAACTGAGATACCCCGCTCCGTTAAAAACTCATAAAGCATCTCCTGAGTTGGCACGAACTCCGTAAAAACCAGGACTTTAAGGTCCGGATCACCCTCATCGGCCTGAAGTCGGTAAATCCAGCTAACCAGCGCTTCAGCCTTGGCATCGAAACTTTGGCTTTCACAATCTTTAGCTATATCCAAAAGACGCTTTACCTCGGTTTTTTCATCTTTTAAAGCTTCATACTGGAGTTTGAGGGCTATATCTATTTGCTCCTGACCATCCAAATCGGCCCATTCTTCCTCGGTAATTGCCGGGAATAGCGATAGCTGTTCTAGCGGTTCTTCGAGCACTTCGAGACGTCTCTCAAGCGATGTGCGAATGGCACGCGTACTCGATACTACCAATCGTTGCATTAAAATCATTAGAAATCCAATATAATTGCGCTTTTCAAGCTTCGCTTTGTTATAGCCTTCGCGTACATATTCAGTTACTTCTTCATAAAGTAATTTTTGCTGCCTATGGCGATACCCCCAAGAAACTGGTGTTAACTGCGTGTACCGCGGCTTAAATAGCGGCTGACCCTGCGAATCTATGGCTTTACGCTTCTCCGTTCGGATTATATATGGCTGCACCCGCTCTTTTGAAACGCTACCGACATCGGGAAAGGCTTGGGCATCTATGAGTGAAAGTAGCCTATGGAAAGCATCTGTCTTGCCTTGATGCGGAGTGGCGGAGAGCAAAAGCAAATAAGGAGCAGCTTCCGAAAGCCCCAAGCCAAGCTTATAACGGGCCACCTGATCCGTGCTGCCACTTAAGCGATGAGCCTCGTCTACTATGATTAAGTCCCATCCGGCAGAGACCAAATTCTCAAAGCGCTCCCTATTATACTCTGCAACCTGTTCCATCGACCATCCACGTCGGTTATCTAAAGGTTTCACAGAATCCATGGAGCAGATTATTTGGGGATGAATTTGCCAGAGGTTTTCTTCGCTGGCTATCCGCCGATAAGCAGAAAAATCGCTTGGTATGATTAAGCGAAACTCTTCTTTAAAATGAAAGCTCAACTCTGCTATCCATTGAGCCACCAATCCTTTAGGGACAACGACCAAAGTGCGCTTAATCAAGCCACGGAGCTTTAACTCCCGCATTATGAGCCCTGCTTCAATGGTCTTGCCAAGTCCAACTTCGTCCGCCAAAAGATAGCGAACCTGATTCGAGGAAACAGCCCTAGACAGAGCTTTAACTTGATGAGGCAACGGTATAACTGACGATTCTATTGGCGCAAGCAGGACATCTTGAGTTAAAGCATCGGCAACCCTCGCTGCGGAAGCAAGATAGGCTATCTGGTGCTTATTGTCAATTGTAATCTCACATAAAGGTTTAAGTCGCGAGGCTGATATACGAACAACAGCGTTTTTATTAGGCATCCAGACACGGCAAATAGCCTCGCCCCAAAGTGTCTGGGTTTCAATTACACGGCAAAGCTCTTTGTGGTCGAGGCTGTAGCGCCAATCATCTTGATTTTTTCTTCCAAATTCCACATTCATTTGCTTCTCCGACATTACTTTCGTTGATCGCTATCCTTGAGAGCGTGTAAGCGCCTGATCATACCACATCAATAACTTCGGGTCTTCTAAGAGAACTTTCTCCGGGATCTTACGCGCTACGGCGATGATGGTTGCGTAATCGCGTTCTTGCCAGGCTTTCTTGAAGCCGGCACGAACAGCTTCGAGTCTAAATACCCTAAGTCGTTTCTGTTTGGAATCTCTGTATTCCTCAAATTCGCGCAATAAGGCACGCTCACGAAGCCTCTCTAAATCGCTCGCTTTATTTGGATCGGGGACATACCAACGATCCTTTGCACGTTTTATAAGCTCTTGGTTTTCAGTGTATAATTGGCCATTTTCTTCCCTCAAGCTACCTCTTGCTAGCTCTTCTTGTATGATTTTGCGCAAATCAGCGCTTTGTTTCATCCAAGAAACTATTTGCGCAGGAATTGGCCCTTTACCGTCATAGCGAAGAAAGTTCTGTTCCAAAATTTCCAAAAGTTCAAGCGGTTTTTCGTGTTTTTGCCAGCCGCCAATCTCCTTTATGAACTGCGGATGTAGTTCCTGGAAAGTTTGCGGCTTTCTGTTGAGATTTATCTTAAGCCATTGAATTGCAGAGGATTCATCGGTAACGGCAAGTTCAAGCTGCATAACCTCTTTGATTTTCATACGTTTTTTGTCGTATTCTACTACCTGATCAGGCAAGAAATACATGCCATCACGTTCCGGAAATCGTTGGGCAAGGCCTTCGTAAAACTCAGCTGCAGAAAGTGGTACAGTAACTCCACGCTGGACATGAAAAGCCACCATTCTGTCGAAGAGTAAATAGTTTTGACGCTCGGCAATGACCTCAGCCTTGCCGTCCTTGGAGATGAATACCGGAAGCTTTTTTAAATGCATGCGGACGAAGTCCCAGACACCTTCTTCGCTGCCAGCCTCAATTTTGAAACGTTCTTCCAAACCTTCGTTAGGCTTGTAGCATGAAATGATAAGATCTTGTTTAACAGTATTAGCTGAAAACGCAGCCTTTATTCCGCCATGAACTTTATCTAATGTACTTACATCTGCAATCATAAAACCAGCAGCTTGCAAAGCCTCTTGTATACTGTTCCAAACACTATTTTTAGAATTGTGAAACTCAATAGTCATCCAATGATCAGGTTTAAGAATTCGGTAAAACTCCCTAAAACACTCTGCTATTATCTGCTGATATTCCGACAAAGTCTTTTTCTGTGCACTATTAATAATTGCCTCGGGTTTATTGTTTGTTTGGACTTGCAACCATGCTTCCCAAATAAAATTTAATTCGGAGTACATATAATTTGCACCAAACGGGGGATCTGTAAAAATATAATCTATTGAATCTTTCTGTAGTATCTGAAAATGTGTCGATGCTGACGAAACGATGTTGCCTAGTATATTCCATCCACACGATAGCATTTTTTCCTTGTAAAGATCTATCGGCGATTGCTCTACTTGCTCGCTAGGAATATACCAAGTTCCAGTTAAAGGGCCATTTATTCTCCCTTTAGGGTTATATTTATTTATAATGAATCGGTTAGACTTTATCAAATTACGTGACAACAACATTGTTGCTAACCACTTTTCTTTTCTCCCTAACCTTCTCCAATATGCCCCCAGCACCCACAAATTTCGCTTAGTATAGAAATGATGTACGTGAGTGATACCAGCGTGAACACCAGCCCGCCATGTATCGCCCCATTTCTCTCCTTTGAACATCATAGGGTCTGTGGGAAACCAATAGGGAATATCAAGCTGTTCAATCTTGTCAATAAGCGCTACATCAAAGATATCAGGCTCTTTTTCGTAACGTTTTTTGTCAACGCTGTAGTTTACGAGCACCGGAACTTGCTTTGCCTGGCGGATGGTCTTGCCAATGGCGCTATCATATTTGGTCACCCAGGCACGATCCATGTTGCGCTTGGTGAGCAGCGCACCACAATGCGGGCAAAGGAATTCTTTATGGACTTTGCCGGCTTTTTTGTCCACTGCAGATTCCCAAAAAATGATTTCATTCATACATTCGGGACACACAAATACATCCGACCAGACCGTATACTTGATCTGTCCTAGGTTTGGAATTCCTCGAATCAATTTCTTGGCCTCATCGGCACTTTTACACATTTTAAGCTCATCGGCCCAAATTTCTGCTTTGTCAGTCTCCCCCCGAGGCAATGTAGCGTACATCCAGCCGCATTCTTCTTCAACCTCACGTAGAATACGTTTGGCTTCACGCTCAAAGGCTTTGACGTCTACCGGAGTGTTATAGTTATAAGCTATGAATGTAGCAGCTGGCGACAGATCGTTTAACACTGCGTATCTAGCGCCAAGTTTAGAAAAAGGTATCCACGCGCTTTTTCCGTTATCCTCTGTTTCCTGTTGGTACACTACGCCCTGATCGTCCACCATATAACCAAGAGATTCCACTGTGTTGCGGTCACCGCAAAGTTGGGCCGCCACGCCGGTCATTCCCGTGCCGCAAAAACCATCAAAGACAATATCACCGGGTTCAGTGTAGTGCAGTATATACCGCATGATTGCTTTGTGTGGCACCTTTGTGTGATAGGAGTGAGCATTATAGATAGGGTCATTTTTCCCCTCGCTAACATCGGCTGCGAAGGGCTCACGGTGGTAATTGTTGCTTTCCGGATTATATGCTTTGCCATAATATTTAATGAAATCTTCGATAAATGGATTAGGACAGGCTGTGTAATAAGGCGGGTCGGAAAGGTGCAAGATATCCTCGGTCTTGCCGTGAGGGAAGCCAACCTCGTCTTTATAAAGCGTTAAAAGGTCTGTATCGACGTTTCCGCGGCGAGCAATTCGTGCTGCTTCGGTCATGCAAAGGGCAAGTTTACCAATGCCCTCATCGTCGCCAACGGGCCAATGTTCGAGCGACTTCAAACGAGATATGGTGTCATCTAGCGTAGTAAAAGGAACGCCTTTAAGCTTGGCATTTAATTCTTCCAGTCCTTTGCGAAGCAGATCAAGGAAGTACTCCCGCCGCTTTTCGTCATTTTCAAATGTAATCCCCAGGCAACTTACAGAGGCACCTAAGTCTAACTTGCCAGAGGGCATAGATTCTAAATCAAACAAGATCTGTTGACGATGTTGTCTTGTTTTTTCGTTCACTTAAATCATGCCACCTTCCATGAAAAGTCACATATAAACTTATAGACTTTACTCTAATACTATCCTAACCTTGTTGGGTTCTTTGCCCCTGGCGAGCTCTGCCAAATAGGCTTCAAAACGTTTCTTCATTTCATCCAACGTCACGGGCGAACCGCCTGCAAGGAGGGCCTTGTGCAAATCTTCGATCTTAACTTCGACCTTGACGAGGCCTGATAACACCTCCTGTATGACGCGGATAAAATCCTTGCTCAACGTATCAAGCAATCGCTGTTCTTCCATAAATTTCTCAATTTGTTTTCGATCCTCCGGTTTCAGCAAATCGAGGTTATTCTGAACTGTTGGGTCTTCTAGGTTGGTTAGCAACGTAACAGTCCATTCGTTAAACAAATTATCTAGTCTCTCATCTAGGGATTCAAGCTCAATCGATGCAGATCTGAGGGGCGTCTCTACCGCCGGCCGGAAGGAACAATAAGGACATTCCGGCTTTGTAGCGAGGTCTTGTTCGGTAAGTTTAAAACAGCTTTTCAAGTCGGCCAATCGTTCCTCAAGCTCCCTCAGTTGAGAAAGGGGCATGAGATCTATGGTGGCTAAGTCGCGTAGTGCTTTTAACCGCTCGTCATTATTCATCAGCTCTTTTTTTCTTCTGTCCTCGTTCACGCCCAATCTGGCCTTGGTGTGCATATCTAGATAAGCATTGATGTAGGATTCTTTAAGGTCGGTCAAATCTCGCCGTAGCTTTGGCAGTAAATCACCACTCCCACAGTTCAGCCTATCGCCTACTGCACCCATCCATTTACCCTTAATCGAAGTTATTGTTTGGGCTCGAATTTCTCTTGCCTTCTTTGTCCATTCGTGGTCCTTTGGCATAAGAGTTTCGGCATTAGACAGATACGAGATAATATCTTTCAGTTGGTTTAGTAATCCCTGTAAAAATTCGACCTGCAAAAGACATTTTAAATCATCCTCGTAGCGTTTAATTTCTTGAACTTCGTAATGAAAGTTTTTGAGCTTACCAGAAGTATTAAAAGTTTGTAAGCTTTCCAAAAAACTTTTCATTCGCTCAAGCGCTGAGCAGTATGCCTGCTGCGTCGATTCGTCCAAAATATATTCACCCCAAAAGACAACACCTTGGCGTAATGTTTGTTGGGCCAAAACAATTCGCTCCAAATATTCATTTACCTTTTTTTGCATCTCGACAATTGGATCATCCTTGCCTTGAGCGATGAGCTGGACCATGCCCGGCGTCAGATCTAACAATTCAAATAAGGCTCTAAGGGCCGGTAAGTTCCACTCCTTTGGTCTTTCTATGTGTTTAAAATTGACCAGTTCGCTTATTGGTTCAGCGGCCAACTCGGGTAATGCGGTGGCATCGAATTTCCTGCCGGGGATCGAAAGGACAATATCTCCGGAGTAAACCAAAGCGGCCAAAAGCACTACAACCCATTCAGGTTCTAAGCGATAGCCCTTATCTATAGCAAAATACTCTACATCGCTTACACCCTGAATCAACTCTGAGCGGTTAACGACATGGCCATGTTCCTTCTTTTTAAGGATATTTAGGATGTGCTTTGCATATTTAGAACGAGAGGGGTCAAGCCTATCGCCGTCTAGCAACTCCAAGGCATCGAGTACAGCAGTTGCTTGTTTGGTGCGATTTTGTCCGGCAATTGCGCGCAGGGCGTCCTGTGCTGCTTGTTCCCGGTTTTGACTTGTGATCAATACACTAAAGCTTGGATACTCTGGGGCTTGATCCTGAAAATGCGCAGACAACATAGCGCCAGCAACGGCATTAACTAGGTCGCGAAAGCCAAAGCTGGAGGTGTCAGGCGTCTGCAGATAATGTGCGACTTGGCGAGCACCTGCTCCCAATCCGCTCAAGAGACTGGAGGCATGGCGTAATGACTCACCAAAACTTCTATTTCGGCCCCGCCAAGTCACCTCAAAGGCATTAATCATATTTTCCCGCAACCAGTCAACGATATCTCCCAAAAAACCGGTCGCTTTGGACTCATAGGCATTCTTGGCACTACCACTTGACTTAGAGGCTTGATCCAGCGCTGCTGCATATTTTGCAAGCAGGGGCCTGAAGTCTTCCATTTTGTTAGAAAGGCGAAAGAACACTTCATCTGCCTTCTTTTCATCTTTAAAGTGTGGCGGATCGAAGGGCTGGATGAAGTAAATGTAAAAATCGCGGGGCGGCACAGCCGTAGAGCGCTCATTGGGCGCGCCGAAGAAAAGGTATCCCTGCCTCATGACGTTTCGCTCAGGCCATAGGACCTCGTGTTCCCAAATTCGGTATCCTGTTACATAGGTTGGGTGATCCTTTTTCTCCATTAAAATCTGGAGAGCTTCGTAATAAGCCCGATCCAAAGCACTGTCGTCTAAACTCTCGGCTCGTCTTTCAATGAGTGCATCGTAATCCTCCGTCTTTTTAAGATCTAAATACCATTGGTCGTTATCCTGATTATGGGAAATGAATTGACCGCTAACAGTCTTTTGAATTTCCCTGAGTACTGTTTCTATTAGCGTCAATAAGTCGTCTGCCGGCTCTCCGCCAAGCTCTTCAATATCTGGTTGATAGAGGCAAAGCGTATCACGTAGCTCCTTGGCCGTAGCACCCAAAGGTGCATAAATATCACCAGTAGTCAGACGATGAACGGAAAGGGCGTGGATTATTCTGATAGCTAAGGGCTTGTACAGTGGACGCGTGAAGGCCTGCTCTATTCTGGCCTCCAATGTTTGGCTGACGTCCATAACCTCCTTGACTTCGGGGATCGTACGAAAAGCCGGATTGCTTTTAAGCGTAACCCAGTAACTATCATGGGCTATAACCCCTGGTCGGTCCGTCGGCACTTCCTCGTTAAGCAGTTCTTTCATAGCATAGGAGAGGGTCTTGAGAATTTCACGCTTCTCAACCACCCTGATCTGTTCAAAGACGTCGATATAATCGGGATGGACGGGGAAAAGACGAACGAACTCATCCATTCGCTCATTCATGTGGCCATAAAACTTAGCAAAAGGCGTGAGATATTCGCGTATTTTGACCTGCTGCTCTCCAGTTTTTTTAAGAAGACGTTCAGCTACTACGAACTTAACGTCCTTGCGAACAATGAGGATTTGTTCGAAACGGTCCTTTACTCGGCGAAGTTGATCGGCCATGTGAATAAAACGAGGGCTGTCGAAAATCGCTTCCTGCACACCCGCCATAAAGCGAAAACGCAGGTACTTACAGACTTCGCCAATTTCACGAAGAAAGTTGAGATCTAAAATAAGCTCTTGATCCTTACGGGTGCGAAGATAATCTAAAAGTTCATCTACGACCAAAAGCAGGCCATGATCTGGGAACACTGTTTGAAATGCAGCCATCATCTCCTCGAAAGCTTGTTTGTTGTCTGGTATTTGACTAGCATCCGGGAAGGTGTATGTAACACCCATATCGGTTAAGGCTTCCTCGAGGAAAAATGTGACGATATCCCGCAGAGACATTGTCGTTGCTCCAATCTCAGTACGAACTACTTTAAATTTGCCCGCTATGGCTTGTGCTGATTTCGCAACCTTTTCATTGCTTAAAGCAGAAAGAAGATCTTCATGCTCTGCAATGCTGGATATTACGGACATCAGATGAGATTTGCCGGTGCCGTAATTGCCCACAACCAGCAAAGCCTTGTTATCCGAAGGGCTATCAAATTGTAGTTGGGGGATCGCAAGATTCGTCAACCTATCGGCCATCTCATCCGATATGACATACGTACTTACCAATTGTCTAGCCTTCGTAAGCTCATTGGCATCGCGCAACTGAATCACAGTTTCGATGGGATCAAATTGAATTAAGTCTCCATATTTCATTTCAATTGCCCCCTAAAGATTTGCTTTTATTTTAAAATGCCGTTATTCCATACTAACTGTCAAAAAATCTCTGACAGCATAACGACGATATTCTGGATGACCTGAAATAGCGTAGGTCAAATGACCATCTGTGATTAATCCGTTCCAGGTAGACACAACCGTCTTGTTCCGCGATAATCCCTGGAGTAAACGCAAAGGGTCATGCTTCAAATTAACGTCAAAGAGAAGTTCTATATTGTCGAACAAGACCAGTTTCCCTCGGGCTTTATCTGCTATTTCACTCACAAGACGTGGCAACTGCAGGATCCGTTTTCGTTCGGTAAGGTTAAGCATTTGGCGGGACAACTCGAGGTTCAAGTTAATGAGTGGCACACTTGCTAGCGTGGACACTTCCTTAATTACATTCGTCTTTCTGCTTCCCGCTAGGCCCACAATCAAGACTAGGCGGTAATAAGACTTTGAGGCTTCCTTAATCCTTTGAATTACTTGATCTATCAGAGGTCCTGACATCACATGTTTATCTCCATGCCTGTTATATTTTTTAAAAAGTTACATTTTGGCTTACCAAATAAAAATTAAACGGTGGGCACAAAGCCATTGTCTTTAATCGCCATAAAGTTAACTTTTACCGCATGGATGATTTTGATTATCTTCGTTCTTAAGTAGCCATCTACAATTTACAGTTTGTTTCAGTTGCTGTCAAGCTATCATAAGATATTAACGAGAGAGAATAATGATATGATATACAATTAAACTATACAAATTCGATCGCTTCCTCATGTCCTGAGGGTGGCCAT
>Ga0208823_1003288_pt1 | contig 11575 bp, 12 predicted proteins | sample AD_UKC075_MetaG_FD_184440 | JGI IMG/M metagenome (GOLD analysis project Ga0208823, IMG submission 184440) | Active sludge microbial communities of municipal wastewater-treating anaerobic digesters from USA - AD_UKC075_MetaG (SPAdes) (version 2) | ecosystem: Engineered > Bioreactor > Anaerobic >... | reverse complement strand
CACTGACTCGTCGACGGCAGCGAGGCTCCTGAGGTAGAGGCAGCCCTTGCCGGTCGTGTGCGGTCCGAGCCGGTCGAGCAGGTCGGTGTTACTGCCGTAGAAGGTCAATCCATAGAGGGTGAGCGCGGCCTTGCGAGGCGCCAGGCCGACGACGAACCATTCATGCGCCTTGCCGTCGGCCGTGCGATAGGGCTGCCTGCCGAAGCCGAGCATCGAGGTGCCCCAGGCGACCGGTTCTGCGCCAGTGACCTCGCGGATGATCTCGACGGCGCGAGCGGCGTCATCCCGGCGGGCGGTGGTCGGGGCGGTGGCCAGGACATCGGCCACGCTGAGATGGGGCTGCGGCTGGGTGGTCACCGGCCCATCATCCCCGGCCGGACGGCATACCGGGCAGTGGTTGTGTGTATCCCGAAGGTGCGGCGCCGTCGCGAGGCGAGCCGACGAAGTCAGAGGGCGGCTGCGACGAAAGACCCCAGCACGAGCACGAGAGCTGCGACCGATCGAAGACCCCGAGCCGCGGTCGATCGGGCGGGCCGATCGCTGATCGCCTGAAAGCCGAGCCAGGACGCCGCTCCCACGCAGGCTAGTCCGCGGACCGCCCGGATGAACTCGAGGTCTCCGGTGAGGAACATCCCGGCATAGGCGATCACGAGAAGCACCGCGAGACACTCGACGCCGATGGCGAACACCAGGAGCATGCACCCGGGGCTCCCAGGCTCGCGCGTGATCCGGGGCATGGTCTGACCTGGGCTGGATCTCGCGACCTGGCTCGGCTCATCCCGCCGCGTCACCGGTGGCGTGCCCCGCGTGACCTTCGCGGCGTTCGCGGCATTCCACGCCACATCGCGGGCCGCGCGCGATCCGCGCTTGCGGTGGCTCTTCTTGGACTGACGCGGTGGTCGCGTGGGGGGCGAGTCTTGCGGCCCGAGGGTCTGGTCCTGCGGCGCAGACTTCGTCTCGTGTGGCCGCACCCGTGCGTCGCGGGGAGCGGGTGTGGAGGTCGGCGATGGGTGCGACGGGGGCAGCGGTGCCTCGGCCGGGGCTGGTGCAGGGGGCGAATCCGCCGGCGGGAGGTGGCTCCACGGGCCCTCGGCCAGCGGGTCCTGCCCACTCAGCGGGTCACGGTTGTCCCAGCTCACTCCGGGATTATCGCAACCGTCGGGTGGCCGAGGAGGGACCACGCGGCTTGCCGGCCGGGGTCACCACCCGGCATACCGACCGGGGAGTGGGGCGCTACTTCCAGCCGATGATGGCGAAGGACACCGCGAGCAGGACCGCCGTCCCCAGCAGGTGCAGCGGCAGGCTGATGGTGCGCGGAGGGGCGACCTCGGTGCGGACGACGCGGCCGGACTGCCAGAGCGCGACGCCGCTGACGACCCCCGCCGGCAGTGCGCGCGACAGCGGGAGGGCGTGGGTGAGCCACATCCCGAAGATCGCGATGGTCACGAGGGCCGACACCGCGCACGCGGCGACAAAGACGATCGCGATCAGCTTGTTGACCGCGCCGAGTCTCAGTCGCGCAGATGGATCCGGGTTGGCGGGACGGTCCTGCGGCGTCGGGTGGACGGCGTCCTGGATGTCTTTCCACCAGGGAAACCCGGGGCCCACCGGACGCCGCGAGCCGGGGCGAGGCTTCGGCGGGGCGTCGGCCGGAGTCTCGTAGGGCACCTGTGGGATCGGCGTGAGCGGCGGTTCGGCCGGCCCGTCGAGATCGGCCTGCGCCCACGACCCGTCCAGGAGGGGATCGCGCTGGAAGAGGGGGTCGGTCTGCCCGCCGTCCCCACCATCCCGGTCGTCCCAGCTCACCCTGGGATTATCGCAGTGGCGACCACACGGCATACCGGGTCGTCGCCTGCCGAGGTGGCAGTTACCGCCTTACCCAGCAGGCGGGAAACTAGGAATCCGGCAACTCGTCCCACCGGTCTTGACAGGTCGGACAAGTCGGCAGCGCGCGATGATCTTGCCGCGGGACGAAGAAGGTGCCACACAGGGCTCTGACGGCGTCGCCGTTGATGGTGTGCCCAGCCAGGTGTTGCGATGCGCAAGGTGACTGGTGTCCCCGGGCTGGCTTGTGGCCAAGACGTTCTGCGTGACCAACGGGCGAAGCGCCTCGACCCGACCAACCCATGCGCCGGGAATCCCGATAGTGGAGTAGGTGTCCGCGTAGCGGTCCCAACTCTGCTCCGGTGGTTCGATCGAAATGAGCACTCGGAGCGTCAGTTGCCACAAGAGGGCGGCACTGACGCCCCGGGGTTCGGGTCGGATCTCCACGACTACCTCGTCCGACTCGTAGCCCGCCTCTCGCACTGGACTGACCTCGATGCTCACGCCCGCCAGCGGCTGCTGACTCATCACGGGATGCCTGACGACGAAATGCGCCGAACCGCCCGCGGCGATCCTGGTGAGTTCTTTGCAGATCTGGCGCTGAATGTCCAACTCCCACTCAGTCCGAATTCGCGCGGCTGTCTCCTGTTTGAGCAGCCTGATGTCGTCGAGAGTAGGGAGCCAGCGCGTCACGTCTCCGGATTTTTGTTCACGAGCAACGCGTTCGTAGAAGTCTTCATGATCCTGGTGACCGCCTTTCGCCAGGCCGGCAACGACAAGCCACCACACCCCCGACTCTTGGTCCTGCCACACCCGCCGCGCCACTGAGACTGCTTGACCTCCATAAGGCGGACGCTGGTCGCGCTCTTGATCGGGCCTACCGCCAGATCATGTGCGGGATCGTGGCCGAAGCAGGCGAGAGCCTTGGCGATGATCGGGTGGGGTTGTTCGCTGAGCGGTGCAGCGGGTGCAGTCCGCGGTAGTCACCCTGGCTCAGCAGACGCCGCGGATGCGCCGAATCCCACCCGGTCGTGAGGTCCTCCGCCATGACTCGGAGCGTCGGGCGAGCGCGTCGATTATGCACGCTTCTATCCTGCCGACCTGGTACGACACTGCCGGGATCGGACTCGCCGATCTTCTCTCAGAGCAAGTCGGCAATCTCATCCGTCGCCGCTGCAGTCGTCACGGTGGCATGGGCGAAACGCAGCGTGGTGCCGAGGTCGCGCAACCGCCATTGGGTATGCCGTTCGGTCACCTCCGCGCGCCCCTCACCGTCGTAGGGGAAGTGGCTGAGCAGGTACCGCTCGGACCCGACCTTCAGTTCACCGGCGAGCGCCATGGTCGTGAACACCGCGGCATACAAGTCCCATTCGCCGCCCTTGGAGCGGTAGGCGGGGTGCGGGCGGTCGTGGTTGCCGAGGATGAGGTGCTTGGTGCCGGGCAGGCTGCTCAGCAGGGTGAGGCCGGCCCGCCAGTCGCCCATGACGACATCGCCGAGCAGCCAGACGGTGTCGTCGGGTGCGACGCGTTCGCACCATCGGGTCGCGAGCGCGGCGTCGTGTGCGGCCACGCTCGGGAACCCCCGCAGCCCGGATACGAGCACGTGTCCCAGGTGCAGGTCGGAGGTCAGCCAGACAGTCACCCCAGCACGGTATGCCGTGCCGCTCGCCTCCGTCGCCTGGTTTTGACGCGACCCGATGGCGGCGCCGCTCGGTCAGCTCAGATCGGCCAACCGGCTGAGGAGTTGTGCCGAGACGTAGGCTCCGGCAGCGTCGACGTCATATCCCTCGGGGAGTCGTCGCACGAGGGGATCGAGGTCATGCCGGAACGTGGAGTCGGCGAGTTTGGCGGCGAGATTGGCCTGGGCTACATCCGCTGTCAGCCCCGAAGGACGGTATGACGCGAACGCTGCGAGGATGTCTGTCGGCTCCAGATCGAGCTGAGTGAGTGCCAGCCAGAGGTCATAAAGATCCCGGCCCTTGGAACGTTGATAGAGCGCCCGGATCTTAGTCGCCACGAGCTCGGCGGGCTGGAAGATGAGCACATCGGCCTCACCAGACCACCAGCTGGAGACGACGCTATGGGGGTGTCTCACCAGGGGGAGTGCCGGCGACCGCTCATGGGTGTTCACCTCGATCTTCAGGCGCAACGACACACCGGTGGTAGCCGTCGTCCGCCACAGGATCTTGGGGTGCTGACTCAGTCGGGTCCGGGCCTCAAAGCCGAGCAATTGACCCAGCTGGGTCAGGGCGGACGTGAGTGGCCCGATGCCAGATGCCGAGGTTCGCACGTAGTCGAGGTCCTCGCTGTATCGGTGTGGTTCGGGGAGGAAGAGCTTGTGGAACGCAGTCCCACCACGGAAGACGAGTTCTTGCCCAAGGTAGGGATCGGTGGCGATGGCGCATATGGCCCGCGAGAGGAGCAGGTCCTGTTCAACCTGCTCGCGGGTCGGCCAGGGGTGGGCGACACCCCACGCGGTGATGGCGTCGTAAGGGATCACAGGTCAGGTTCCACCATGCGGTTCACTCGCACATTCCACCGGCGGTCGAGCGTGCCCATAAGACGAGAAGTGGGATCGAGCCTTGCCGGGGTGGGCGCGCCCGAACGCGCGCTCTGAGCAAGAACGCTGAGGTCGCGAGTTTCACCGAGATGCTCAAGCACCCACCCCAGCCGACGTAGCGTCGCCGCTGGGTAGTGGTGGGCGAGTGCAATCACGGCACCGAGATCGAAGGCGGGGTGTTCGGAGAGTTCGACGAGAACGGTCGCGGCGTTGTCGATCCCCCCGACGACGGCAACATCTGTGGCAACGTCCAAGGTCGTCACCGCCACCGTCGACACGAGAGCAGCCCCTGACCGTGTCACGTGGTCGACTGTCGGCACGAGACCCACCCGCGTTCGATGATGGAATTGGAACAGCGTCCGACCCACTTGCCGGTCCGGGATCTGACGGGCGACAGCGACCTGGAAGACCTGGGGGGCTTGGTGAGCCGCTCCAAGCAGTTCGGCGGCTGACAACCATCCAACGTAGTAGTCGACCTCAAGGTGAGCGGCCAGATGCTGAATCACCTCGATCCCAGGCGGGGCTCCCCAAGTGCGGTATTCGGGCGGGACCGGCAGCCACAAACCCCGCCCAGGCGCCACCCACTCACCACGCCTGGACGGCGCCTGGAGCCGCTGGCGTACCTGCTGCGGGGGAACCCCGATGATCTTGCCCAGCTCTTCGGTGGTCATGGCGCTGATCCCGCGGGATAGCGCCCAAGCGGCCGCGTGCGGGGCTGCCACCAGGTCCGTCATGGCAATCGTCTCTGCATAACGTCTAGTGTCACACAAATCATGACGTTAGATATGATCGAGAGACGAACGGTGGGCTGAGCCGCGCGGGATACCGGCCCGGTCCAGGGCTGCCATCAGCGAGGGCCGGCGACGGCATGCCGTGCGCAATTGGCCCACGTAAGAGTCGTATTCGTCAACTTGACCAGCCGCTGTGAGCAGCTTCCCGATCGTGGCGACCTCGCTTGCGATGGCGTCGTAGACCCGAGAGTTGGTCGGTTCCAGGAGGCTGGCCACGTGCGTGCGGAACAGCTCTGCGGCCCGGAGCGGCTCGCTCTGGGCGCTCGCCGTCGCGAGCTTGCGCCACGACTCCCCGGATCCGAACCGATCGTGCGCAGCCCAGGCCCGCTGCAGATCTCCCTGGGAGAGCGCGATATCGACCAGGGCTTGGCCATCGTGGTGGGGCCGCGCAGCGCGCCGTTCGGCCTCGGCCCACGCCCACTCGCGCTCGGTGGCACCGCGCCCGTGTCGGGTGGCGAACTCGTCGAGGTGGCCGAACCTCTCCGGACCCGGGTGACCGGCAAAATCCTTGCGCAGCACCGCGATCGCCTCGTCGACCCGCCCGGCCTGTTCGTAGAGATCGACCGCAGCGCCGACCGGCATACCGTGGGCTGTCGGCCACCGGGAGCCGGCCAGGGCCGCGAGGTCCTCCCACACCGGCCAGCCAAAGGGGGACCCGACGGCGTCGGCAGCGACCGCGCGGTCCAGCCACCCCAGAGCCTCGGTATGCCGTCCGGCCGCGACCAGCCGCGCCACGATCCCGCCAAACCGCGGCCGAGAACCCATGGCCAATAGGTCGACGGCTTCGTCGACACGGCCCTCACAGTCAGCCAACTCCAGCCGCAGGAGCCACCATTCGGTGGCCGTCGGGTCCGGCTTTGCGGCGGAGGGTGGCGGCAGCGCCACCCCCTGCAGGAGCTCACGCACCCGCGCAAGGCCGATCGGGCCAAGCACCTCGGCGACATCGGCCAGCGGCAGATCGAGATGTCGTTCATAACGGAGGCGCAGCCCAATCACCCACTCTGCCAACGCGATCGGCTCGGGCATCGCAGCCACGCAGGCCGCCACCAAGAGCTCAGTCACCCGGGGAGCGATCTCCTGCAACTCACTCGTGTCGTTCTCTTGGTCGGCAAGGTGCGGGGCGATGATCTCGACCACTCGCTGGAGAGCCGGCACCAACGCCGGTGCGGCGGACGGCATACCGAGGTGGCGTTCGAATTCGTCGAGGAGCACTCGCCTCGGGGCCGAAGACGAGGACGTCGGGCTCCCAATGTCGACCCCACGGCGCTTCCTCCCACTCGGGGGTGAAGGCGTGCTCCGCCGCGGCGACGAGGTCGGCGATCGCGCCGCTGGGTTCACCACTGGCGACGGCGGTGCGCACCTCGAGTTCGCGCTGGATGGCGGGGTAGGCGTCGGCGAGCTCGAGCAGCAGCTCGACCAGATCTGCACGAGACAGCTCGCTGAGGTAGTCGCCGATCGGATCAGACGGCTCGACACGCACGCTCATGACGGCATTGTCGCCGTGACGTCCGACAGCGCGGCGACCAGCGGATCGTCTAGAGAACCGTTCAGTCCGCGTCGTCCTGGGCAGCGGCCGACCAGCCGGTGAGGTCGGTGATGCGAAAGACGAGGACTCGGTCGAAGGGCTGGTCTCGGTACTGCGGATAACGGTGGGCCAACAACCGCGACAAGACCTCCACGTGTGCCGTCGATGGGCCTGTCTCCCCATGGAGTTGGGCGCGCACCCACCACAGGCGGGTCCAGTCGCCGGGGTCCCAGTGGTCGACGAGCAAGGTCGCCCGCGGGTCGGCCAGCAGGTTGCGCTCGCGCTGCAAGGGCCCGTTCGCCTTGGGTTTGACCCGGTCGATCGGCACCCCGACGAAACCGTCCGGGTGCACGGCATACACGACCGGGACGGCATCGACCCCGCGGCGAGCGTGCACGGTCGCGAGCACGCCATGGTCGTATGCCGTGAACCGCCGCAGCGCCTCGGCGTCGGTCAGCCGCATGGTCGGCCCCTGCCAATCCTGCTCAGGAACGACGAGCCGGCACGAGTTCGCGCACGCCCGGCAGGACCTGCTCGGCGAAGGTCCTCAGGAACCGCTCCTGGTCGTGGCCGGGGCCGTGCACCACGAGGTGGTTGAAGCCGAGGTCGGTGTAGAACCGCAGCGCCTCGACGACGTCCTCGGGCCGGGACGCGACGATCCAGCGCTTGGCGACCTGCTCGATCGGCAACTCGTCGGCGGCCCGCTCCATTTCGGCGGGTGAGTGGATTGAGTGCTTCTGCTCGGCGCTGAGCGAGAGCGGGGCCCAGAAGCGACAGTTCTCCAACGCCCGATCGGGTTCGGGATCCCAGGACAGTTTGATCTCGATCATCCGGTCGATCGCACCGGCATCACGCCCGGCCTTGGCGAGCCCCTCGTCGACCGCAGGCACGAGCTGGTCGGCATACAACTCCCGGCCCTTGCCCGAGGTGCAGATGAAGCCGTCGGCGACCCGCCCGACATAGCGCGCCATGACCGGTCCGCCGGCCGCGACGTAGATCGGCACCGGCTGGTCGGGGCGGTCGTAGATCGCGGCGTCCTCGGTGCGGTAGTAGTCACCCGCGAAGGTCACCCGGTCCTCGGTCCACAGCCGGCGCATGAGCGTGATCGACTCGCGCAGCCGGGCAAATCGCTCCTTGAACTCGGGCCACTGCCCCTCGCTGACCGACCCGACGGCGACCTCGTTGAGCGCCTCACCGGTGCCGACCCCGAGCATGATCCGGCCGGGCGCAAGGCAGGCCATCGTCGCGAAGGTCTGCGCCATGACCGCCGGGTTGTAGCGGAAGGTCGGCGTCAGCACCGAGGTGCCCACCATGACCCGCTCGGTGCGCGCGAGCACCCACGGCATCCACGCGAGCGCGTTCGGCGCGTGGCCGCCTTGCAGCCGCCACGGCTGGAAGTGGTCGGAAACGGTGACCGAGTCGAGGCCGAGTTCCTCGGCGCGCACGGCATACCGGCCGAGTTCCAGCGGCGCGAACTGTTCCGCGGACGCCTTGTAGCCGATCCGGAGCGGCGGCGTGTGTGTTTTCTTCGAGGGAGTCACGGGGACCTTTCCAGCGCGTATGCCGTGTCGCCGGCGGAGTGGGTCGCCCCCGCCGTGGCGAGGGCCTCCCTCGCATCATCCGGTACGACGACGGCTGGTGCACTACTGCGCTGTTCGTGCCAGGCCAGGCCGACCACGGCGGCGAGCAGGATCGCGAACCCCAACCACTGCGATCCGGTCGGCTTGGCGCCGAGGAAGGCGACGCCGACGACGACCGCCGAGAGCGGGAAGGCGAGTTCGGCGAGGGTGGCGCGGGAGGCCGGGGTGTGGCCGAGGGCGCGGTAGTAGAGAACGAGCGCGAGCAGCCCGGGGATGAGGGCGAGCAGGACGATGTTGCCGGCGGCATCCCAGCCGATGGCGAGTGGAGTCTGGGTGACCGTGGCGGTGATCGCGAGGGTGACGAAGCCGATCGAGAAGCGCAGCGAGGTGAGGTCGGCGAAGGTCAGCTCCGCCCGGGCGGCGCGGCCAAGCACGGTGCCCGCCGCCCAGAGTGACGCCGCGCCGAGGGCGAGCAGAGCCGCCTGAGCGCTGCTGACGCTCACTGACAGGGGTGAAGCGAAAGCCATCAGCCACGCGCCTACGAGCGCGGGGATGGCAAACCAGGCATAGGTGGCTCGGACTCGCTCGCGCAGGATGACGGCAGCGAGGGCGACGGCGATGAGGGGTTGCAGCTTCTGCAGGACCTGCGGGGTGATCGGGTCGCCGGCGCGGAAGGCCGCGGTGAACAGGACCGTGGCCAGGGCTGACGAGCCGGCGCCGATGACGAGGACGCTGAGCTGGGTGCGCAGGCTTGCGGCGCGGAGTCGGCGCACGGCCGGGATGAGCCACCAGAGCGTGAGCAGCGTGAGGACCAGGTGCTCCCAGAACACCACTGTGAGCGAGGGGTATTGGCGGGAGAGCGGGCCGCGCCAGATCGAGGAGATGCCCCAGAACGAGGCGGCGAGCGCGACCAGCCAGGTGCGGTCGCCGCCTCGGGAGGGCCGACCTAGACCGGCCGAACCGGCAGCCGGGCCGGGGGCGCCGGGAGCCGAGCCGGCCGCGGAGGCAGCGGGGGCAGCGCTCCGCGCCGCACGGCATACCTCGTGCGACGCGGAGCCGGAACCTTGCGAGAGGGGAGCGGTCATGGATCAGGAGGCCTCGACCTTGGGCATGATCTCTTCCTTCAGGCGCTTGAGGTCGTCCATCGTCTTGGAGACCGGCACGTCGGCGAAGGGCGGCCACAGCAGCGGCATGGTCAGACCGGCCTCCTTGTAGCGCTTGAGCATGTCGGTGATCTGGCCAGCCGTGCCGACCAGGATGTTGGACACCTTGCCGTTGTCGCTCTGGTCGACCTCGGTGTCGGTGATGGTGAACCAAATCATGCTGCACATGTCGAGGTCGTCGACCGAGCGGCCGAGGGCCTCGAGCTCCCCGGCGATCGCGGTGCGCCATTCGGTGAGCTCGCGCGGGGTGTCCTGGATGCCGATCCAGCCGGCGAGGTCGTATTTCGCGATCCGGTTGGCCGAGCGCTTGGGGTCGCGCAGGCCGCTGAAGTAGATCGGCGGGTGCGGCTTCTGCACCGGGCGGTGACCGAAGCCGCTGGCCTCGAAGTCGGCGAACTCGCCGTGGTATTCAAACGTCTCGTTGGTCCAGATGCCCTTGCAGATCTCGATCGTCTCGCGGACGTGGGCGTGCCGGCGCGGGAAGAGGTGCGTGGCGCTCGCGGCGGCGAACTCCTCGGGCATCCAGCCGGCACCGATGCCGACGTTGAGGCGCCCGCCGGAAAGCTGGTCGATGGTCGCGCACTCGGCGGCGAAGACGCCCGGCGAGCGGTAGGGGGTGTCGGTGATGCTCATGCCGATGCGCAGCTTCTTGGTGCGCGCGGCGAGCCACGGCAGCAGCGGCCAGCCCTGGAACCACTCGCCGCGAGCGGCCACCGGGAGCTGCTTGGGGAACTCCTTCATCATCCCGAAGGAGTACTGCAGCTCGCCGCGGTCGGAGGCCTCGGGCACGACGACGCGGTCGAGGGTCCACACCGAGTCGAAGTCGAGTTCCTCGGCCAGGTCGGTGAGGTCGGCGAGCTCTTGCACGGTGACGTGGTTGCGGAAGTTCGGCAGGTAAAGGGCGAGTTTCATGCGGGCGTCTCCTTCGCGAGGTCCGGCTTTGGGGTGTGGATCGGTCTGCTGTGGCGGTCACTCCCAGGGTCAGTGCCCGGTCGCGTGCGGACAATGGGTCGGGTCCTCATGGTTTCCTCAACGCTGCGCCGCTCGAGTCAGCAAACGGCTCCGGTATGCCGTGCAGCCGCCGAGTTTGATGTGTTTTCGCTCGACTTGTCTGCTTGGAAAATCTGTTGCCACTTAGGACTCTTTTGGCTTGTGTTCGTATCTGTGTTCGAGTAACATGAAGGGGTGACGATCACTCACCTCGACCCAGCGCCTGCCGGCGGTATGCCGTCCGGTGGGCTGCCTGTTGGGGCGGGGGTGCAGCCTGCGGTGGTGGGGGTGGCGACCTCGCTGGTGCATGCGGCGTTCGACCGGATCCTGGCCCAGGTGTCTGCTCTTGAGGCTGGCGTGCTGATCTCGTCGGCGGATGTCCAGGAGGCCGACCGGGTGGCGCGGCGGGCTGAGGCGGTGCGGTTGGCTCTGGTTGCTGCCGCCGATCGGCAGCAGGTGCATCGGCAGTGGGGTCATTCGTCGACGTCGGCGTGGATGGCAGCGGCGACCCGCTCTGGTGGTGCCGCGGCTCAGCAGGAGGTGGTCCTGGCGACCGCTTTGGCGGGTGGGTTGGACCGCACCCGGGAGGCATTCGAGTCTGGCCGGGTGTCGAAGCGGAACGCGGGGATCATCGTCAAGGCGATGGACAAGCTGCCCGAGGGTGTGACGCTGGCCGACCGGGAGAAGGTCGAGTCGGCGCTGGTGCGTGACGCCGCGCACATGAACCCGGGCCTGCTGGATCGGGCCGCGAAGGTCGCTCTGGCAGCTGCGGAGAAGACCGCGGCTGAAGTCGCTGATCACCTTGAGCAGCAACTGCTGGATGAGGAGCGTCGGGCCTACCGGTCTTCGACGGTGACCCTGCGTGACCTGGGCAACGGCACCACCGAGCTGCGAGCCCTGCTGCCCACGACGGTCGCGGGGGTGCTTCGCAAGGTGCTGCAGACGATGACCGCACCCCGCCGCGACCACCTGCGCAAAGCTGCCGAGAAGGCCCTGGCCGACGGTCAAACCCTCGCCGGGTGCCTGGACGACGGCTCCGTCGCCGCTGACCTGCTCGGCTCCACGGGCACGCACAAGCACCCGTCCTTCGGCACCGGCGCCAACCGCGCGTCCGGGGCCAACGGTGCCGGTGTTGAGGGTCG